>RCUS01000083.1_pt1 | contig 77277 bp, 73 predicted proteins | sample 2166221 | NCBI WGS metagenome assembly RCUS01 (sample SAMN09932758, study PRJNA488358) | compost metagenome | isolation source: compost soil in cyclohexanecarboxylic | place: Germany: Experimental Botanical Garden
TCGGCGATGAGCTGGATGGCCCGCGCGGGCGCATCTACCTGATCAAGCAAGTGCTGGAAGGCAACGAGGTCACGCAAAAAACCCAGCAGCATCTGGACCGCTGCCTGTCATGCCGCAACTGCGAAACCACCTGCCCGTCCGGCGTCGACTATCACAACTTGCTGGATATCGGCCGCGCGGTGGTCGATGCGGCGGTACCGCGGCCAATCGGCCAGCGTTTGTTGCGCGAAGGTTTGCGCACGCTCGTGCCCCATCCGGACCTGTTCAAAGGCCTGGTCAACAGCGGTCAGATATTCCGCGCGCTGCTGCCCGACGCACTGCAAAGCAAACTGCCGCGCCGCGCAGCACAGACCAAGCCGCGCCCCGCCACCCGCCATGCGCGGCACGTGTTGATGCTAGAAGGCTGCGTACAACCGGGCCTGTCGCCCAATACCAACGTGGCCGCCGCGCGGGTGCTGGATCGACTCGGGATCAGCGTCACCCCGGCCCGCGAGGCCGGTTGCTGCGGGGCCGTGGATTATCACCTGGAAGCCCAGGCCGCCGGCCTTGATCGCGCCCGCCACAACATCGATGTCTGGTGGCCGAGCATCGAACAAGGCGCCGAAGCCATCGTGCAGACGGCCAGTGGTTGCGGGGCGTTTATCAAGGATTATGGACATCTGCTCGAACGCGATCCGGCTTACGCGGAGAAGGCCAAGAAAGTCAGTGCGCTGGCCAGGGATCTGGTTGAAGTGATGCGCGCTGAACCCCTGGAACAACTCGGCATCCACAGTGCCCAGCGTCTGGCCTTCCACTGCCCTTGCACTTTGCAGCACGCGCAAAAACTCGGTGGCGCGGTAGAAACGGTGTTGGAGCGCCTGGGCTTCAACCTGACCTTCGTGCCCGACGGCCATCTGTGCTGTGGCTCGGCGGGCACTTACTCGCTGACCCAACCGGAACTGTCCCGGCAACTGCGCGACAACAAGATGAATGCCCTGGAAAGCGGTTACCCCGAAGTCATCGTCACGGCCAATATCGGCTGTCAGTCCCACCTCGACGGCGCGGGCCGCACGCCGGTCCGGCACTGGATCGAAGTGGTCGAAGCCGCATTGTCGCAATAGCGCTTTGGAGAACGCCCATGAAAAGCAAAGCCGTGCTGAGCCAGACCGAAGTGACCCGAATCCTCGCTGCGGCGCGGACCGAAGCGCAAAACAATCAATGGCCGGTGACCATCGCAGTCGTCGATGACGGCGGCCACCCGCTGGCTCTTGAACGCCTCGATGGCGCCGCGCCCATCAGCGCCTACATCGCCACCGAAAAGGCCCGCACCTCAGCCCTCGGACGACGCGAGTCCAAAGGCTACGAAGACATGATCAACGGCGGGCGCACTGCTTTTGTCTCGGCGCCGTTGCTGACGTCGCTTGAAGGCGGCGTTCCGATCATCGTCGACGGCCAGGTGATTGGCGCGGTCGGGGTGTCCGGAGTCAAGGCCGAGCAGGATGCGCAAGTGGCGAAAGCCGGGGCGCAGTGTCTAAAGTGAGCAGAATGCAAATCTATCCTCCACCATAGATCCCTGTGGGAGCGGGCTTGCCCGCGAAGGCGGCGGCACATCCAGCATCCATGTGTCTGATACTCCGTCATCGCGGGCAAGCCCGCTCCCACAAGGTCCGCGTTAAACCAGCCGAAAAGGAAACGCACAGATGCCCCGTCTCACTGCGAAAGACTTTGCCCCCGAATTGCTGGAGCTCTACGACTATTACGCCCATGGCCTGATCAACCGGCGTGAGTTTCTCGATCGGGCGGCGTTGTTCACCTTGGGCGGGTTAACGGCCAGTGCGCTGTTGGCGTCCCTAAGCCCGAACTATGCCCTCGCCGAGCAGGTCGAGTTCACCGACCCGGACATCATCGCCGAGTACATCACCTACCCTTCGCCCAAGGGCCACGGCGAGGTTCGTGCCTATCTGGTTCGCCCGGCCAAGGCCACCGGCAAAGTCGCCTCGGTGGTGGTCGTCCATGAAAACCGTGGGCTCAATCCATACATCGAAGATGTCGCCCGGCGTGTGGCCAAGGCCGGTTTCATCGCCCTCGCCCCGGACGGCCTGAGTTCGGTCGGCGGCTATCCCGGCAACGACGACAAGGGCCGTGCGCTTCAGGAAAAAGTCGACCCGGAAAAGCTCATGAATGACTTCTTCGCCGCCGTCGAATTCATGATGAAACACCCCGCCGGCAGCGGCAAAGTGGGCATTACCGGGTTCTGCTACGGCGGTGGCGTCACCAACGCGGCCGCCGTGGCCTACCCGGAACTGGGTGCAGCGGTGTCGTTTTATGGGCGTCAGCCAGAAGCCAAGGATGTGCCGCGAATCAAGGCACCGGTGATGCTGCACTACGGCGAACTGGACACGCGCATCAACGAAGGCTGGCCGGCCTATGAGCAGGCCTTGAAGGCTGGGGGCAAGACCTATGAGGCCTTTATCTACCCCGGCGCCAATCATGGTTTTCATAATGATTCGACACCGCGTTATGACGAGGCGGCGGCGAAATTGGCGTGGGATCGGACGGTGGAGTGGTTTCGCAAGTATCTGGTTTGATTGGCCAGCAGGGCCGGCCCCATCGCGGGCAAGCCCGCTCCCACAGGTATCGAGTTGAACCTTGTGGGAGCGAGCTCGCTCGCGATTGCGGCATCAAGATTTACCAATCTATTTCGGTTGCGCCACAGTCCGCAAATACGGCTTGTGAGTCTTGAACCCATCCGGATATTTCTTCTTCGCATCCTCGTCAGACACCGACGTCGGGATGATCACGTCTTCACCCGGACGCCAGTTCACCGGCGTGGCCACGGTGTGCTTGGCATTGAGTTGCAGTGAGTCAAGCAAACGCAGCACTTCATCGAAATTGCGCCCGGCGCTCATCGGGTAGATCAGCATTGCCTTGATCTTCTTGTCCGGGCCGACCAGGAACACCGAACGCACTGTGGCATTGTCCACGGCAGTGCGCGAACCGCCGCTGGCGTTCGGGTGAATCATGTCGTAGAGCTTGGCCACCACCAGGTTTTCATCACCAATCAGCGGATAGTTGACGGCGTTGCCCTGGGTTTCCTCGATGTCACCGACCCACTTGTTGTGGTCGCTGACCGGGTCGATGCTCAGCCCGAGGATCTTGGTGTTGCGCTTGTCGAACTCTGGCTTGAGTTTGGCCAGATAGCCCAGTTCAGTGGTGCAAACCGGAGTGAAATCCTTCGGATGGGAAAACAGGATGGCCCAGCCATCACCGATCCATTGGTGGAAATTGAGCGTGCCTTCGGTGGTCTCGGCAGTGAAATCCGGAGCTTCGTCGCCAATACGAATTGCCATAATCGATCTCCTTGCAGTAGTGAACAGGGGCGCCCGCGCCATGCTGCGGGCAGTCAGGAACTGATCTTCGCGAAACAGTATAGGAGAGCTTTCATGACACGCCGGCGAACGGCGAAATCAGCATGAAAGCCCCGGATTCGTTGGCTATTCCACCAACGCAATCATCTGATGGCGCTGGGCATCGGTGAGCATCGGACCGAAACCGGCCCCGGCGTTTTCCGCCATGTAGCGCGGGTTGCCAGTGCCGGGAATGACGCACGTCACCGCCGAATGCGACAAGAGGAATTTCAGCGCCAGCTGCGGCCAGCTCTTGACCCCGACTTGCGCGGCCCAGCCCGGCAGCGGTTTGTCCTTCAATCGACCGAGCAAGCCACCGCCGCCGAATGGCCGGTTGCAGATCACCGCCACGCCGCGCTCGCGGCACAGCGGCAGGATGCGTTTCTCGACACCACGATCATCCAACGCATAGTTGATTTGCAGGAAATCCAGCGGCTCGGCCTTGAGCACCGCTTCCACTTCTTCATACGCCGACGCGGTGTAATGAGTGATGCCGATGTAGCGGATTCGGCCCTCTTCCTTCCAGTGACGCAGGGTTGGCAAATGGATTTGCCAGTCCAGCAGGTTATGAATCTGCATCAGGTCGATGCGGTCGGTCTGCAACAGCCTGAAGGACTCTTCCATCTGCGCGATGCCTTCTTCGCGGCCCCGGGTCCACACCTTGGTCGCCAGGAATGCCGGCGAGCGCGGCTCGTGGATCGACAGCAGTTCACCGGTGGTCTGTTCGGCACGGCCGTACATCGGTGAGCTGTCGATCACCGTCCCGCCCTTCTCGAACAACGCGTGCAGCACGGCGGGCAGTTGTTTGTAGGCCGGATCTTCGGGGGCCACATCAAAACCGCGATAGGTGCCCAGCCCGACGATGGGCAGCGACTCTTTGCTGGAAGGAATGACGCGGGTCTGCATGGTCTTGCCTCCTGTTCCCGTCGACGGCGGGGTTTGCGCGCCGGTCGGACCGAACGTGAAGACCGCCGAAACACCGGCAGCCAGCGTGAGTATTTCTCTACGGGTGTACCCCACAGGATGGCTCATAAATCGTCCCTCGCCCGCCAATCAGGTTTCGACTTGTTGCGCCTGTCGCCGGGCCAGCCACAGACATAACCCGGCCCATAGCCCGGCAAACGGCACGATGAACAGCGCCACCAGGCCGAACCCTGCGCCCATCGTCGTCAAACCGGCGGACAACCAGCCACTGGCGGCATCGCCACCGCGATAGACCAGGGTCTCGATCACGTTCTTGGCCTTGTACTTCTCTTCACGGCTGACCACCGTCCACAGCACTTCCCGCGCCGGTCGCACAATCGCGAACTCCACCGCGCGGCGCAGCCCTTGCGCCAGCGCCACAGTGGCCGGCACCGGCGCCAGTGCCATAGCGGCAAACGCGACGATGGTCGCCAGTGGCATCGCAACCAGGGCTCCGCCAATGCCCACAAAACGGATCAACGGCGCCGTCAGCAGCAGTTGCAGCGTCAAGGTCAGTGCCGACACGATCAAATCGACGACGGCGAAAAATTGCGTCCGGCTGCCCGTATCAGCGTAGCTGCCAGCGACGATCCGACCCTGCTCGAAATACAACAAGGTGGCGGCGCTGGTGTGCAGCAGCATGAACAGCACCAGCCCCAACAGGTACGGAGAGCGCAGGATCAGGGTGATGCCGGCGAGCATGCCGCCGCCCAGGCGCCGTTCGTCGAGTAGTGGATTGCCCGACTGTGATTGCGTACGCAGCAATAACGCCCGATAGCAACGCACGGCGATTTCCAGCAACAATGCTGCGGCGACGGTCAATGCCACCGGGCCCAGCCGGGTGGCCATGGTCGCCGCCAGCAACGGCCCGATAAACGTGCCGAGGGTGCCGCCCGCCGCGATGCAACCGAACAGCCGCCGCCCCTGTTCGCTAGAAAAACGGTCGACCAGCACACTCCAGAAAATCGAGACGATGAACAGGTTGTAGATACTGATCCAGACGAAGAACACCCGACCGACCATCACCGGCGCGACGTGGTTGGCGATCAGCACGCCGAACACCAGCATCGACGCGGCAATCACGCGGTAGATCAACGGCACGAATCGCGTGGCCGGCAGCCGCGAGGCCAACGCACCGAACACCGGTACCATCAGCAGCATCACCACGAAGGTGGCGGTAAACAGCCACTGCAACTTGTCCGCGCCACCTTCAAGACCCAGGGCATCGCGCAACGGGCGCACGAGGTAGTAGCTGGCGAGCACACAAAAATGAAAGGCGAAACCCAAGGCCAGGGCCGCTCTTTCCGATGGCAACACATTGAGCCACTTGAGACCGATGGGCATCGGCGCCCTCCTCTAGCGGCAGCTACACTCTGACAGCACCCGGAGCCGTCAATGCCGCCCACTAACGTTAGCCGAATGTCTCGAACCCTGGTGTTACTCGTCGTCATCCCCGCAGCGGTGTACCTGGCGCTTTGCGTTGCGCTATTCGTCTTTCAGCGTTCGCTCATTTACTACCCGCAACCGCGCGCCGTCGGCTCAGCCGAAACGTTGCTCACGCTGCCCGTCGATGACGCGCAGGTGCTGGTTTCAGTCAGACCGTACGATGGCCCCAAGGCGCTGATTTACTTTGGCGGCAATGCCGAGGACGTCTCGCGGAGCCTGCCGGGGTTCGCCGAGGCCTTTCCTGATCATGCGTTGTATTTCATGCATTACCGGGGTTATGGCGGTAGCAGCGGCTCACCCTCCGAAGAGGCGATTGCCCGTGATGCCATGACTTTGTTCGACAAGGTCTACGCCGATCATCCGCAAATTACCGTGGTCGGGCGAAGTCTGGGTTCGGGGGTTGCCGTGCGTCTGGCCAGTTCCCGTCCGGCCACGCGACTGCTGCTGGTCACGCCTTACAACAGCCTCGAAGAACTCGCCGCCCGCCAGTTTCGCTGGTTTCCGGTGCAGTGGTTGTTGAAGGACAAATTCGAATCCTGGCGCTACGCCTCGCACATCACGGTGCCGACGCGGCTGATCGCTGCCGAACATGACGAGGTGATTCCGGGTGCAAGCACGCAGCGGCTATACGGCCATTTCGCCAAGGGAGTGGCGGCGATGCAGGTCATCAAGGGCACGGGACACAATTCGATCAGTGACAGCCCTGAGTATTTCAAGGCGCTGGGGGACGGGTTGTAGCGACAAAAAAAATGGTCCGGGCAGCGCGCCCACGCTGCCCGGACCAAAGGACTACACGCAATCAGAATCTCGGTTTAACCGCTTTCCATTCCGGCTTGTAACGCTGCATCTGCTTCACGTCATCGCGCTGACGAATGCCGCAGGTCAGGTATTGGTCATGCAGCTTGCCCAGTTGATCGTGATCCAGTTCCAGGCCCAGCCCCGGCGCCCGGGTGATCTTCACGCAGCCATCAACGATCGGCAGCTTGCCGCCCTTGATCACCTCTTCGTCCGGTTCCTGCCATGGATAATGGGTGTCGCAAGCGTAATCGAGGTTCGGCACCGAAGCGGCGACATGGGCCATGGCCATCAGGCTGATGCCCAGGTGCGAGTTGGAATGCATCGACACGCCGAGGCCAAAGGTCTGGCACATTTTCGCCAGCGCCTGGGTGTCGCGCAGGCCGCCCCAGTAATGGTGGTCAGCGAGCACGATCTGCACGCTGTTCTGCGCCACGCTGCGGCGGAACTCGTCGAAGTCGGTGACCACCATGTTGGTCGCCAATGGCAGCCCGGTGCGTTTGTGCAGTTCGGCCATGCCGTCCAGGCCTGGCGTCGGGTCTTCGTAATATTGCAGGTCATCGCCGAGCAATTCGGCCATGCGGATCGAGGTCTCCAGCGACCAGTTGCCGTTCGGATCGATGCGCAGCGGGTAGCCCGGGAAGGCTTTTTTCAGCGCCTTGATGCACGACACTTCATGCTCCGGCGGCAGCGTGCCGGCCTTGAGCTTGATGCTCTTGAAACCGTAGGACTCGATCATCCGCCGCGCCTGGGCAACGATCTGCTCTTCGTTCAGCGCCTCGCCCCAACTGTCTGGTTTGTAGGGTGAGTCGACGTGCTGCGCGTATTTGAAAAACAGGTAAGCGCTGAACGGAATCTCGTCGCGGATCGCCCCGCCCAGCAAGTCCACCAACGGCACGTTCAACGAATGCGCCTGCAAATCGAGGAACGCCACTTCGAACGCCGAGTAAGCGTTGCTCACCGCTTTGCTCGCATGGGAACCGGGGGCCAGTTCCGCGCCGGCAAGGCTCGCCGGTTTGTTCGCCGCCACAGTCGCCTGAACGATGGCGCGCAGTTGATTGAGGTTGAACGGGTCAAGGCCGATCAACTGGCTCTGCAGCTGTTGCTGGATCGCCAGCGCCGGAGCGTCGCCGTAACTCTCACCCAGACCGATGTAGCCATTGTCGCTTTCGACCTCGATGATCGAACGCAACGCAAAGGGTTCGTGAATGCCGCTGGCGTTCAGCAATGGCGGATCACGGAAGGCGATGGGGGTGACGGTGACTCGTTTGATTTTCAAGAGGCTGCTCCCGTTGGATCAGATTTCAGGGCTTGATGACTGACTGGCTTTTTTGCGGCGACGCCTTCTGGCGATGCGCCGGTCAACGCAAGGAGGCTGTCGCCGCGAGGTGCGGTTCGGGCGAAGAAGATCACCACGGCGGCCACCAGCGATGTCGCGGCCAGGCCATACAAACCACCTTCGATGGAGCCGGTGGTCTGCTCGAGGAAACCGAACGCGGTTGGCGCGACGAAGCCGCCGAGGTTGCCGATGGAGTTGATCAAGGCGATCACCGCCGCCGCGATGCGTGCATCCAGATAGCCTTGCGGGATCGGCCAGAACAACGCCGAGGCAGCCTTGAAACCGATCGCGGCAAAACAGATGGCGACGAAGGCGAACACCGGCCCGCCGGTGGTGGACATGAACATGCCGAACGCCGCGATCACGAGTGTCACCGCGACCCACGCCTGCTGGTATTTCCACTTGCTGGCCATCGCAGCGAAGCCGTACATCGCGATGATCGAGATGATCCACGGAATCGAGTTGAACAGGCCGACCTGGAAGTCACCGAGGTTGCCCATCTTCTTGATCATGCTCGGCAGCCAGAACGTAGCGCCGTAGATGGTCAGGGCGATGGAGAAATAGATGAAGCAGAACAGCGCGATCTGCTTGTCGGCCAGCAACTTGAACATCGACGGTTTGACCGTCTGCGTGGCTTCGCGGGCCTGTTGCTCCTGCGCGATGGCGGTGGTCAGCGCGGTCTTTTCTTCATCGCTCAACCATTTCGCTTCACGCGGATGGGATTGCAGCCAGAACCAGACAAAACCGCAGAGCACGATCGACGCAAAGCCTTCGATGAGAAACATCCACTGCCAGCCGTGCAGGCTCAAGCCGTTGATGTGCAGCAACGCGCCGGACACCGGACCGGAGATCACCGAGGCGATGGCCGAACCGCTGAGGAAAATCGCCATGGCCTTGCCGCGCTCGGTCGATGGCAGCCATTGGGTGAAGTAGTAAATGATGCCGGGAAAGAATCCGGCTTCGGCGGCGCCGAGGATAAAGCGCAGTACATAGAAGCTGGTTTCACCGCGCACGAAGGCCATCGCCATCGCCGCCGCGCCCCAGGTGAACATGATTCGGGTCAGCCAGGCCCGTGCGCCGTAGCGTTGCAGCAGCATGTTGGACGGCACTTCGAAGATCGCGTAACCGACGAAGAACAGCCCGGCACCCAGGCCATAAGCGGCAGCGCCAATACCGAGGTCGGTTTCCATGTGGCTACGGACGAAACCGATGTTGACCCGGTCGATGTAGTTGACGATGAACATCACCACGAACAGCGGCAACACGTGGCGTTTGACTTTGGCCGCCGCGCGGGCCAGCACATTCGGGTCGGGTGGACTCTGCAGGGTTTTCAAGGGGCGACTCCCGATCATTTGTTTTTATAGGGATTGCTTGAGGCGTGGGCCGATCATGGACGCCGACATTGATCCCGTCTAATCTAACTTGGCATTCGATTGATACCTGGATTAGATCAATGTTCGAGCTGACTCAACTGCGCTGCTTCACCACCGTCGCCACTGAACTGAATTTTCGCCGCGCCGCCGAACGGCTGAACATGACCCAGCCGCCGCTCAGTCGGCAGATTCAATTGCTGGAACATCACCTCGGCGTCGCGCTGTTCACCCGCAGTACTCGCAGCGTCGCCCTCACCGCTGCAGGCCGGGCGTTTTTCATCGAAGCGCAGAACCTGCTGGAGCGCGCTCAGCAGGCGGCAGTCACCGCACGGCGTTTTGCCGAGGGCGACATTGGTTCTGTCAATATCAGTTTTGTCGGCAGCGCGGTGTATGAGTTCCTGCCCAAGGTGATTGCCGAGGCGCGTCTGACGCAGCCGCACGTCAAGATCGACCTGTCGGAGATGAACACCTACCAGCAGCACGAAGCCCTGCGCGCCCGCCGCATCGATTTGGGCATCGCTCGTGCGCCGTTGCTGGAGCCCGGATACTCCACCGAATGCCTGGTGCGCGAACCGTTCGTGTTGGCGGTGCCCAGCACCCACCCTCTGGCAACGGCCGCCAGCGTGTCGGTCCAGGATCTCGACGGCCAACCGTTCCTGATGTATTCCCACGCCGCCTACCCGCCGTTCAACGAATTGCTGACCGGCATGCTGCGCTCGGCCCGCGTCGCCCCGGATTACGTGCAGTGGCTAGGTTCCTCCCTGACCATCCTCGCGCTGGTCAACGCCGCCATGGGCCTGGCCCTGGTGCCGCGCTGTGCGACCAGTGTGGTGTTCAAGAATGTGGTGTTCCGCGATATCGACCTGGGTGAAGGCGTGCAAAGCGAACTGCACCTGATCTGGCGCGAGAACAACGACAACCCGGCGTTCGCCATGTTGCTGGAAGGGATTCGGCGGGCGGTGCGTGAGGGGTGGGGCATCTAGCAAAAGGCTGCAGGCGCACTTACGGGTCGGCACAGGTGACTGGGGTGCCGTCCACAACGCCCTTTTCCATTAGCTCTGTGGCTGATCTTCTTGAATCTTCGTTCCGATGCACCGATCAAATACGCCGATCAGACGTTCATCATCACCGTAGTACGAGTGTATGCAGGCATCGATCCACTCTTGGCGATCAGCCAAGCTCCAATCGATCGTGTATCCCGTATTGAGGATGAGCCACTCAAAGAGGATCCGCTGGGTTCGACCATTCCCCTCTCTGAAGGGGTGCGCAACGTTGATGGTGCCATAGGACTCGGCTACAGACGAAACGAGCAAGTCGCGGGAGTACCCCTCAAACCAACCCGCATTGGCAATCTTTGAAAGCTCCTTTCCGATTTCCGTCTCGATGAATTCCGGGCTGCAGAATCGAGTGTCGCCTTTGCTGATTGCAAGTGTACGGATCTCTCCAGCCCATCCATAAGCTTTAGCAAACAAAAATGCGGTGAATCTGCTTCAGTGTGGCCACGCTGTAAGGGGGTTCGACGAATTCCAGCTGTATGGAGGCAACTTCGTTGAGATAGCGTTCGGCCTCGTCAAGATCATCGGCGTCATGCAGGTCGAGCAGGTTTACCAGAACGTCGGTGCCCGGATAGCAATCCGGGGCTTGATCAGTGCCGTATTTGTCGTTACTCAAACTTTGACATGCCGCACAGCTTTAAGGGCAGCTTCGCGAGTAGGGAGTTTGATGTCGCCATCATCTGGAGAAGGAACGAAACCTTCCAGACGCAGGCTGGCGGCGAAATTGGCCTTACGGTGCTTGGCGAACCACGCTTTTTTGGTCTGCAGACTCAGCTTTTCCATTTTCGGCACCCCAATGTCAGTGTCTGGCAAATATAGCTGATTGAGTCCCTGCTTAGGGCCCGCCAAGCAACATCACAATAATGATGTGTGTGTTGCCTGGATCGTACCTCGCCTTGGGCTGGTGCACCCCGACCGGACGTCGCAATAAAAAAGTGCACGCAGCATGCGTGGTTTGCCCTCTCCCTACGTTGAAGTCCGCTACGGCAAGGGCTGCCGGATTCTGGCCCGCTGCTTGCAAACACTCGTTACGCAGTCAACGCAGATTGCACCCTATACGACAAAGGCGCCGTGTAGCCCCCGTTTCGACGGAGGGCCGCATGGCGCCTTTTGCGTTTCCGGGCCGATCAGCTGGCAAAGTTTCGAGGGACGAGGATGGCCGACAAAACCGTACGCAGTGTGTGCCCCTATTGTGGTGTGGGCTGCGGCATCGTCATGCAGGTCGAAGGCAACCGGGTGGTCAAGGTCTCCGGAGACAAGACGCACCCGACGAACTTTGGCCGACTCTGCACCAAGGGTACGACCTGCGGGCAAGCGATTGCCGACTCCGGCCGGATGGAAAACGCTTACTTGCGCCAGGCGCGTGACCGCGACCCGGTGCGGGTTGCCATGGACCAGGCCATAAGCGAAACGGCGAGCAGACTGCGTAACATCCTCGACCTCCACGGGCCTGATGCATTGGCCTTTTATGTGTCGGGACAAATGTCGCTGGAAGCGCAATACCTGATCAACAAACTGGCCAAGGGTTTTGTCCGCACCAACAACATTGAGTCCAACTCACGCCTGTGCATGGCCAGCGCGGGCAGCGGCTACAAGCTCTCGCTGGGTTCCGACGGGCCACCTGGCTCCTACGAAGACTTCGACCGCGCCGATCTGTTCTTCGTGATCGGTGCCAACATGGCCGACTGTCACCCGATCCTGTTTCTGCGCATGATGGACCGGGTCAAGGCCGGGGCAAAACTGATCGTGGTCGATCCACGGCGCAGCGCCACGGCAGACAAGGCCGGCCTGTTCCTGCAAATCAGCCCCGGCACCGATCTGGCACTGCTCAATGGCTTGCTGCATCTGCTGGTGAAAAACGGCCATACCGACCCGGACTTCATCGCCTCGTTCACCGAAGGCTGGGAGGTGATGCCCGAGTTCCTCGAAGACTACGCACCGGACAAGGTCGCCGCCCTCACCGGCCTCGCCGAAGCCGACATTCGCCAGGCGGCGCAATGGATCGGTGAAGCCGCCGAATGGATGAGCTGCTGGACGATGGGGCTCAACCAAAGTACCCACGGCACCTGGAACACCAATGCCCTCTGCAACCTGCACTTGGCTACCGGCGCAATCTGCCGGCCGGGCAGCGGCCCGTTTTCCCTGACCGGGCAACCGAACGCCATGGGCGGACGGGAAATGGGCTACATGGGCCCAGGCCTGCCCGGTCAGCGTTCGGTGCTGGTCGAGGGAGATCGGGCGTTCATCGAGAACATGTGGCGCATCCCCGCCGATAGCCTGCCGCGCACGGTGGGCGCTGGCACCGTCGACATGTTCGAGCAAATGGCCGCTGGCCGGATCAAGGTCTGCTGGATCATCTGCACCAATCCCGTGGCGTCGGTGCCCAACCGGCGCAAAGTGATCGAAGGCTTGCAGGCCGCTGAACTGGTCATCACCCAGGACGCCTACCTCGACACCGAGACCAACCGCTACGCCGACATCCTCCTGCCCGGCGCCCTCTGGGCCGAAGCAGAAGGCGTGATGATCAACTCCGAGCGCAACCTGACACTGATGCAAAAAGCCGTGGAGCCGCCGGGCGAAGCACTGGCCGACTGGCAGATCATCGCCCGGGTCGCTTGTGAAATGGGCTTCGCCGAGGCGTTCAGCTACAGCTGCGCCTCCGAGGTGTTCGAAGAGATCAAACAGGCCTGGAATCCCAAGACCGGCTATGACATCCGTGGCGCGAGTTACACGCGCCTGCGGGAAAAACCGCTGCAATGGCCGTGTGCGGAAAACGACGCCGAGGATCGCCATCCGATTCGCTACCTGAACGATGGCATGAGCCAAACGCTCAAGGTCGAGGCCGATGGCAGCCGTCCCGCCATCGTCTTCGCCACCGAGCGCGGCAAGGGCATATTCCTCGCCCGCCCGCACATGCCGCCTGCGGAAATGCCGGATGAAGCGTTCCCCTTTGTCCTCAACACCGGGCGCTTGCAGCACCAGTGGCACACGCTAACCAAGACCGGCAAGGTCGCGACCCTTAACAAGCTCAACCCCGGCCCCTTCGTCGAGATCCATCCGGAAGATGCCGCCAGTCTCGGCATTCGCGACAAGGACCACGTCGAGGTGCGCTCACAACGTGGCCGCGCCGTATTGCCGGCCGTGGTCACCCACCGGGTGCGCCAGGGCAACTGCTTTGCGCCTTTCCACTGGAACGATGTGTTCGGGGAAAACCTGGCGATCAACGCGGTGACCCACGACGCGGTCGACCCGATTTCGCTGCAGCCTGAATTCAAGTTTTGCGCGGTCGCCCTGCAACGGGTCGAGCTGATCGAGCATCAGTTTCTCAAAATCCCGGAACCTGTCGCCGACAACCTTTCCCCCTTACCCGAGGAGCCCGTCATGTCGAGTATCGAAGCCTTTGCCGATATCGCCGGCATCAGTCGCCTGCCCTCTCCTGCGCTCAATGACCGTGAGCGTCTTTATCTGGCTGGTTTTGTCAGTGGCCTGCAATCGACGGCGGGCCGGCAGGCGTTGGGCGTTCCGGTGCTGCCTGCCAACGCGCCGCTGGCGGCTGACACGCGGCTTTGGCTGGACGGCGTGTTGGGTGGTTTGTTCAGTCGGGCGGATAGCACTGACGCGACACTCTCAGTGATCGACAGCCAACCGACCCTGACGCTGTTGTGGGCCTCGCAAACAGGCAACGCCGAAACCCTGGCCGAACGTTTTGCCGCACGTTTGCGCGAAAGTGGAATCGCTGTCGAACTGAGCGCGATGGCCGATTTCCCCGCAAGCAAACTCGCCAGTACGCAAACTCTGGCGCTGATCAGCAGCACCTTCGGCGACGGTGATGCGCCGGACAACGGTGAAGGTTTCTGGCAGACCTTGAGCCGTGCCGAAACCCGCCTGGAATCCCTGCGTTATGCAGTGCTGGCGCTGGGTGATCCCAACTACGACCAGTTCTGCCAGCACGGAAAAAAACTCGATCAGCGTCTCCAGGAATTGGGCGCCACGCGGCTGATGGAACGGGTCGATTGCGATACCGAATTCGAAGCACGCGCGGACCAGTGGCTGGCGGACCTCCAGAAAACCCTGCACCCGGTCACGGTCGAACCGACACCGAACGTTGTCGCCAGCCCTGTCGCGACGCCGTGCAAGGCCAAACCTTTTGCCTCTCGATTGCTGAACAACCTGCACCTGAACCAGCAGAGCTCGAACAAGGAAACCCGCATGTTTTCCCTGGCGCTAGGCGACTCCGGGTTGAGTTATGAAGCGGGCGACGCCTTGGGCGTGTTACCTCGCAACTGCCCGGAACTGGTCGGTGAAATGCTGCAGCTGACGAGCCTTGGCGCCGACACGCTGGTCAAGGTCGACAAGGTCGGTGAGCTGCCATTGAGCCAGGCATTGACCGAGCATTTCGAGATCGCCCGGCCCAACAGCGACACCCTGGCATTCATCGCCGAACGCAGCCGCAACCCGGCGTTGAAACAGCTGCTGGGCGGTGAGCGCAAGGCTGAACTGAAAGACTGGCTCTGGGGCCGGCAACTGGCGGACGTGTTGCAGGAGTTTCCGGTGGACTGCTCGGCCAGTGAACTACTCGGAACCCTCAAACGCCTGCAACCTCGGCTGTATTCGATTGCCTCCAGTCCCAAGGCGCACCCGCAGGAAGTCCATCTCACCGTGGCCGCCGTGCGCTACGGCAAACGCAAAGGCGTGTCGTCGACCTTCCTCGCCGACCGTGCGCAGAGCACAGACGTGCCGGTCTTCGTCCAGCCGTCGAAGCACTTTCGCCCACCGGCCGATGGCAACCTGCCGATGATCATGATCGGCCCCGGCACCGGCGTGGCGCCGTTCCGCGCTTTCCTGCAAGAACGCCGCGCACGGGGTGACAGCGGCAAGAACTGGCTTTTCTTCGGCGAACAACACGCGGCCAGTGATTTCTACTATCGCGATGAACTGCAAGGCATGCAGCGCGATGGCCTGCTGACGGAACTCAGCCTGGCGTTCTCCCGCGATCAGGCGCAGAAAATCTACGTGCAGGACCGTATCCGCGAACAGGGTGCCGAGTTGTGGCATTGGCTACAGGATGGTGCGCAGTTGTACATCTGCGGCGATGCCAGTTGCATGGCCAAGGATGTCGATCAGGCCTTGCGCCGGGTCGCGCAGGATCACGGTGGGCTGTGCACGGAAGGCGCTGCGGATTACTGGCGTCAGTTGAGTGAGCAGAAGCGCTATTTGCGGGATGTTTACTGAAAACCTGGGGCGGCGGGCCTGCTTGCGAAGGTGTGTCAATCGCATCGGTGTCGACTGATAGGCCATCGCGAGCAGGCTCGCTCCTACAGGGGTTCTGTCGAATCAGAGGTACTCGACGTTCCCGTCGACACTGATCGCCTGACCCGTGATATTCCCTGCCGCCGGGGAAGACAGGAACAGCGTCATCGCCGCCACGTCTTCCATCGTGACCATCCGGCGCAGCGAGATTTTTTCCAGGTACTGATCTCGCATGGACTCGAAACTGATGTCCAGCGTCTTGGCCCGCGCATCGATCACCCGATCCATGCGCTCCCCCGCGACCACGCCGGGCAAGATGGCGTTGACCCGAATGTTGTGCGGCCCCAGTTCGCCCGCCAGCGACTTCATCAACCCGACAATCGCCCATTTGGTCGAGGCATAGGGTGTTCTGAATGGATAACCCAAACGCCCGGCCACCGAGGACATCGCGATGATGTGCGGGTTCTGACCGGACTGCTTCAGATACGGCACCGCCTTACTGAGGAAGTAATACTGGCTGTTCAGATTGGTAGAAATTGTCTGTTCCCACGCCTCGGCATCCAGCTCCTCGATGTTTCCGGTGGGCCCGGCAATACCGGCGTTGTTGACCAGGATGTCGAGGCCGCCGAGCAGTGATATCGCCTCGTCCATGATCCGGTCGACGTGCTGCTTGATGCCGACATCCACCACACCACCGTGCATGCCGGGGAATTCAAGCTTCATGCGGTCAACGGCGCTGGCGTTGATGTCGCAGATGTAGACCTGCGCACCGACTTCATGAAACGCCTTGGCGATGACCGCACCGATGCCGGCTGCGCCCCCGGTGATCACCACCTTCAGACCCGGCGGCGGTGTCAGCAAATCAACAATCTTCATGATGCTCTCCTCTTATTCAGTCACCGGCTGCGCCACCAAAACCGGTTCGGCATTGATCGCTTTGGCCAGCAACGGCACCAGCAGCAGCCCCAGAATCGCGGCGCCCACGATCACGTAGAAACCTGATGAACTCAAGCCCGAGGCCTTTTCCGCCAGACCGAACAGGTAAGGTCCGGCGAAGCCACCGAGCAAACCGATGGTATTGATGAACGCCAAACCTGCCGCCGCCTGAATGCCCTGCAGGCGCTTCATGGCAATGGCCCAGTAGATCGGCAAAACTCCACCGGCGAAGAACGCGGTGGCGGTGAACAGCGCAATGCGCGCCGAGGCGTCATCAATCAGCGTGAATGCCACGGAACTGGCGATCAGACCGCAGGTGAACAGCCCCAGGCAGTAGCAGTCGCGGGCGATCTTGCGATGAATCCTCGGCAGCACCAACACCCCGGCCAGGAAACCGATTCCGACGCTGCTGGACAGCAGGCCGACGGTCAACGGCGAAGTAATCTGCATCTGCTGGATGATCGACGGCGTGAAGAACACCAGCCCCACAAACGCGACCTGGTTGAGGAAATAGATCAAGCCGATCAGGATCGTTGTCGGGCGCTTCAGCGCCTTGACCCAATGGCCCGAGTATTCATGGGAGTTGGCATGGCCCGGCAGCAGCGCGTGGGCTTCAAGGGAATCGGCCTCGGCCTTGGTCAACCAGCGGGCATCACGCGGACGCTCCGGGAGCTTGAACCACAGGATCACCCCGACAATGATGCTCGGCAGCCCTTCAAGCAAAAACATCCATTGCCAACCGTGCAAGCCGCCGATGCCGTCCATTTTCATCAGCGCACCGCCGATGGGATTGCCGATGACCAGTGCCAGCGCTGGCGCGAGGTAGATCCAGCCAATGGCGATGGCTCGATCCTTGGGCGCAAACCACAAGGTGACCATGTACATCAGCGCAGGAAACAGACCGGCCTCGGCGATACCCAGCAACACCCGCAGCAGGTAGAACGACCACTCACCCTGGACGAACATCATCGCCGACGACAGCGTGCCCCAAGTCACGGCGATCCGTGCGATCCAGCGTCGCGGCCCTATGCGGTGGGCCAACAGGTTGCTCGGCACTTCCAGCAACGCGTAGCCAAGAAAGAAAATCCCCGCGCCCAGGCCATAGGCAGCGGCGCTGATGCCAAGGTCCGCGTTCAGTGCCGCTTTGGCCAGCGCAACGTTGGTCCGGTCCAGATACGACATGAAGTAGATGGCGCACATCAGCGGGATGAGTCGAGCCATTGCCCGCCGAGTCGCAAGCCAATGGGTCTCAGCGGTACTGAGCATGATCGTCATGGTGAAACCTCTTTTTGTTATTTTTTTGGGTTCTGGCAGAACACTTACAGGTGAACGTTGTGTTTGCCCTTCAGGCCGAGCATCTGCCGGGCTTCGTCGGGCGTGGCGATTTCATAGGACAGCTCTTCGAGAATGTGGCGGATCTTGCGCACCTGCTCGGCGTTGGTCTTGGCCCTCACGCCCTTGGCGAGGTAGATGCTGTCTTCGAGACCGACGCGCACGTTACCGCCCATGATCGCGCCCATGGTCACGAACGGCAGTTGATGCCGGCCCGCGCCGAGGATCGAAAATTCGTAGTTCTGGCGACCGAACAAGCGGTCCGCCGTGGTACGCATGATTGCCAGGTTTTCCGGGTCGGCGCCGAGGCCGCCGAGGATGCCGAAGCATGACTGGATGAACAGCGGCGGCTTGACCAGGCCTTGCTCGACGAAATAGGCCAGGTTGTAGAGATGGCCGACGTCGTAGCATTCAAACTCGAATCGGGTGCCGTACTCACCGAGCTCCAGCATGATCGCCTTGATGTCCTTGAAGGTGTTCTTGAACACCACGTCTTCCATGCCTTCGATGTGCTCCTGCTCCCAATCATGGCGCCAGGTGGAAATCTTGCGGGCGATCGGGTGGATCGAAAAGTTCATCGAGCCCATGTTCAGCGAACACAATTCCGGTTTGGCGATCAGCGGATAGGCGAGACGCTGCGCCAGGGTCATGCGCGTGCTGCCACCGGTAGTGATGTTGATGATCGCATCGGTGGCCTGGGCGATGGCCGGAACAAACTGGCTGAACACCGCCGGGTCCGGGGTCGGTCGACCATCCAGAGGATCGCGTGCATGCAGGTGCAGGATCGCCGCGCCGGCTTCAGCGGCCTCAATGGATTGCTGCTCGATGTCGGCCGGCGTCAGTGGAAGATATTCGGACATCGATGGTGTGTGCGTCGCACCTGTGATCGCGCAGGAAATGATGACTTTGCGGCTCGGCTGACTCATGTAGGTGACCTGTCTTGTTATTGGATTTGGCAAGTGCGATGAAGATCGAAGGGATTCGCAGCCACTGCTTGTGGGATGAAGCTTATTGAATTTTCAGCGGCCAGGTAAGATCATTATCGGACACCTATAGATCCCTAAGGGACAGCGACAGGAGCCCCCATGCCACCGAAAATGCCGTTGTTCAATGAACGCATCTACGCCCCTTACAAGATTGCCGCGCTGGTGGAAGTGCTCAGCGAACAGGGCATCGCGCCTGCCGACAGTTTGAGAGGCAGCGGTGTCGACGAGGACAAAATCTACGACGCCACAGCGCTGACCTCGGTGCGCCAATACGCGACGGTGTGCGGAAATGCGCTGTCGCTGTCCAAAGATCCGGCCACGCCGTTCAAGACCGGGTCACGCCTGCATCTGTCCGCTTACGGCATGTATGGCTATGCGCTGATGTCATGCCTGTCGCTGCGCGACTATTTCCGGCTCGGCGTGAAGTACCACTCGCTGGCCACGCCAACGCTGACCATCGAATGGCACGAGTATGAAGACGAAGCTGTGTGGACATTCCCGGATGCGTCCAACCCGAGCCCTTCGCGGGAGATCAAACAATTCCTGATCGAGCAGCAGTTCACCCAGCACGTGACTCATCTGCAGGATGTGTTCGGCCAGAGTTGTCCGCCGACCAAAGCCTGTTTTTCCTATCCCGCGCCGGCCCACGCAGACATCTATTCGCAGTACCTGGGATGCCCGTGCATTTTCGATCATGACCAGTGCGAGTTGCATTACGACAGCTCGATCCTCGATCAAAAACCTCACCTCGCCCATCGCCTGACCGCGACGGTGCTGCAAGAGACCTGCGATCGGTTGATTGGTCAGGCGAAGGTGTCTTCGGGGATTTCCGGCGAGGTGTACCAGATGATGATGCAGACGCCCGGCGAATTCCCGAGCATGGAAGCGGTGGCTGACAAGCTGCACATGACCACCCGCAGCCTGCGCCGCAAACTCCAGGAAGAAGACACCTCGTTCGTGGCGATTACCGATGACGTGCGTTGCTCGCTGGCCATGGAATATCTCAAGACAACGATCATGAGCACCGACGATATCGCCCTGTTGCTGGGCTTCTCAGAGCCTACGAACTTTCGACGAGCCTTCAAGCGCTGGACCGGGAAAACCACCAAGGAATATCGCCAGGGCTGAATGCGTTCCCCTGTAGGAGCGAGCCTGCTCGCGATGGACGTCAACGATAACGTGCCCTGACTGAATGACCGCGTCGTCCAGGCGTTTTTCGCGAGCAGGCTCGCTCCTACAAAGGGAATGCGCAGGCTTAGAAAATCGACACCGGGTAACTGACGATCAAGCGGTTTTCGTTGAAGTCCGCCAGGCTGAAATCACGCTTGATCACCGAGTTGCGCCAGCGCAGGGACAGGTTTTTCAGCGCGCCGCTTTGCAAGACATAGGTCAGCTCGGACTCGCGCCCCCACTCCTTGCCATCGGTAACGCCACCGGAGTGAACATTCGAGCCGCTGATGTAGCGGTTCATCAAGGTCAGGCCCGGTACGCCCAGCGCGACGAAATCGAAGTCGTGGCGCAATTGCCAGGAGCGCTCGTCAGCGAAGTCATAGCTGTTGCTGAAGCTGTCGTTGGCCAGCGTCGCCCCGCTCGTCCCGTTCAAGCGCATCCAGTTATCGCCATCGACCTTTTGCAGCCCAAGATAAAAAGTGCTGGCCTGATAACGTGCCGACAGCAACGCCGAATAGGTCTTGTTATCCAGTTCGCCGGCAAGTTTTTTCCCGTCATCCTCGCCGCTGAAAAATCCCAGGTTCGCCCCCAATACCCAATCGCCTGCTTTCTGGCTATGGGTGAAATTGAAATAGCGCTGGTGGTAGATGTCTTCCAGTTGCGCATACCACGCGCCGACCTGACTTTGATTGTTATTGAAGGCGTATTCCACACCGGAAAAGTTGAAACGGTCGGACGTTACGCCCGGACGATTGAACATCGACATCCGCTCCATGCTCGCATCGTTACGCGGGCTGTTACCGCGAAACTGGCCGCCGTAGAACGTGAAGTTGTCCAGGTCTTTTGAAGTGATTTGCGCGCCGCGAAACGTTTGCGGCAGTGAGCGACCGTCATCGGAGCGAATCACCGGCAATGCAACGACCCACTCACCAATCTTCGCCTGGGTTTTGGCAAAACGTACTTTCGCCGCCACCGCCAGGCGCCCGAAATCGTCTGCTGGCCGGCCGTCATCATGCACGGGCAGCAGTTGCGTATTGGTGGTGCCTTTCCCGCCATCGAGTTTTTGCGAATACAGCCCCAGCGCATCAAGGCCAAAGCCGACCGTGCCCGAAGTAAACCCCGAGCGGGCATCAAGGATCACACTTTGCGTCCACTCCTCGGCCTTGGCCTGAGGATAGGCGCTCTCGGTAAAGTTGCGGTTGATGTAGTAGTTGCGCAGGTTGGCGTTGACGTGGGCATCTTCAAAAATGCCTTCCGCAAAAGCCGGAAGACTGGTTAACGAACCACTGAGTGCCAGAAGCTTCAACGACGTCGAAACAGTCTTCGTATTGATCAGGGCGCAATATCGCATGGGGGACTCTCTTTTATTTTTATTGGGAGCTTGCAGGTGTATCCAGGACCGTCGAAGGCCTTTTTCCAGGCGCAACTTCGCGTTGGCCAGGCGTCGTTGATTGACGCTGCCAAACCTTCATCGACTGTTTTTCACGAGGCGATACTAGCGAGAATCTGGCCGATTCAAAGATCAATACCAGACATCATGAGATCTTAAAGGGACATTCTGAAAAGCTTCGATGGCCGACCGAAAAAACAAAAAATCCCTCAGGGTTCAATAACCCTGAGGGATTTTCATTGGCTGGATGACGCTCAAGCGTGCACGACCACCATTTTCCCGCCCGCCTCGTTTGCTTCCATCACACGATGCGCTTCATGAATCTCTTCGAACCGGAAGACCCGCGATGGTTTGACATCCAGCCGCCCTGCCGCCACGTCCTGGGCGATGGCCTGCAAGGGCACGTCCGCCAGTGGGAACCCAGTGGTACCAAACACAAAGCTGCCGAAAAAGGTGAGGTAGACCCCGCTCGCCATTTGCAGCAGTGGATTGAACTCAGCGATCGGTGCCAGCCCACCCAACCATCCCGCCAGGCACACTTTGCCGCCCCGGCGCACGATCGACAATGAATCGAGCACTGTGCTGTTGCCGACCAGATCCAGTACCGCGTCGAACTGTCCCGAGTCGACAATTCGACCGGACAACCCGGCGCCCTCCAGCTCCACGCGCACGGCGCCCAACGCTTCGAGCATGGCAAAGCGCTCAGCGTTACGCGATGTCGCGACCACGTGTGCACCGGCGTTGACGGCCAGTTTCACCGCTGCCTGACCGAACGAAGAGGTTGCGCCTCTGATCAGCAATTTTTGCCCTGGCGCCAGCTCAAGATTACGAAACAGGCAGGTCCAGGCGGTCGCATAGGTTTCTGGAATGGCGGCCAGTTCTGACCATGGCAAATCGGCTTCGATCAACGCCACATTCGACACGGGAGCCCGAGTGTATTGCGCGTAACTGCCGTTGATCGTCCTGCCCAAACCACCCATCAAAGCAGCGACTTTGGCACCGACCGGAAACTCGCCACCCGGGCATGACTTGACCAGTCCAACGCATTCGATACCTGAAACCGGGGCAGCTTCAGCCCATTCTCCGCGGCGCATGTGCATTTCTGCATGGTTGATCCCGAAGGCCTTGATTTCGATCACCACATGGCCCGCCATCGCTTCGGGCTCAGGGATGTCTTTGTAGAAAAGACTGTCGATGCCACCGAATTTTTCCAGAACGATTGCTTTCATGATGTCTGTCCCAAGTCGAGTTATTAGTAACCGCACCAAACACAGCTAAGAGGTTATGATCAGCACAGTAACTTGTCAACGACCACTTGAGTGGTTACGCTCAGCGGTATCCAATCACCCTTTCAAGGGACACTCTCATGAGCAGCACACCCCGTGGCCCGGCAATGTTCCTGGCCGACGCCGCCGCCCTGGACTTCCTGAACTCGATCGCGACGCCCATCGATGAGCCGGTGGACTGGATCGACGATGGCGCCGGTTGGCTGGAATGGCTGAAACATGCCGGCTGGATAGAGCCCGAAATACTCCAGCGAATGCAAGCGCAGGCCATGCCGGGCGAGCTGGAAATGGTCGCGACACAGGCCCGGTCGTTGCGGGAATGGTTTCGTGGCTTCGTCGTCAAATACAAAGGCAAACCGCTGGACGCCTCGGCCCTCGTGGAGCTGGAGCCGTTGAATCGCCTGCTCGAACGGGACGAGAAATTTACCCGGATCGCCCTGCAGGACGGCGACACGCCCAAGTTCGCCTGGCAGTTCCAACGACGTTGGCGAGGCCCGGACTCCCTGCTACTGCCCCTTGGTGAAGTCCTCGCAGAGTTTGTCTGCACGGAAGACTTTTCCGATGTGAAATGCTGCGAAGGCCCCAGCTGCACGCTGATGTTCGTTGACCACACCCGTGGTAGAAAACGCCGCTGGTGCAGCATGGCTGTCTGCGGTAACAGAGCCAAAGCGGCCGCGCACCGCGAGCGGCAGAAAAACGCATCCGGCTCTTGATACGCCAAAGCCATTCTCCCTCCTCCAAAAAATAGTAACCCGTCAAAACGTACTTGACGGGTTATTTATTTGCGTGCAAAAGTCATCCTTGCAAACCACTTAAACATCCACAAAGCGGTTACGAGGTAGTCCATCATGGCCAACATGACTCCAGGCATTGCATCCATCAGCTATAAGTTTGCCGACGTTGACGGCGTCCGCGTCTTCTACCGAGAAGCGGGCGCGCGGGCCAATCCAACCCTGTTGCTGTTGCATGGCTTTCCAAGTTCGTCCCACCAGTTTCGCCAGCTCATCCCCCTGCTGTCCGAACACTTCCATATCGTCGCGCCGGACCTGCCCGGTTTTGGCTTTACCGAAGTGCCTGATCAGCGCCATTACGTGTACAGCTTCGATGCGTTGGCACAGACGCTGGAGCATTTTGTCGACGCCCTGGGCCTGACGCGCTATGCCATGTATGTATTCGACTACGGCGCACCGACCGGCCTGAGACTGGCGGTGAAGCATCCCGAACGAATGACCGGTCTCGTCTCACAAAATGGCAACGCCTACCTTGAAGGATTGGGCGATGCGTGGGCACCGATCAAGGCCTACTGGGCAGAGCCGTCAGCCGAAAATCGTCAGGCGATTGCCGATGCGGTCCTGCATTTGGCCGGTACTCGCTGGCAGTACGAACACGGTGTCAGCACGCCGGAGGTTATCGCCCCCGAGTCCTACACCCTCGACGCCTTGCTGCTGGAACGGCCCGGCAACAAGGACATTCAACTCGACCTGTTCCTCGATTACGCGAACAACCTCGAACGTTATCCGCAATTCCAGCAGTTTTTCCGCGAGCGGCAGATCCCGACGCTGGCAATCTGGGGCAAACACGATCCGTTCTTCATCCCGCCTGGCGCCGAGGCGTTCAAGCGCGACAACCCAAACGCCGTCGTCGAGTTGCTGGACACCGGGCACTTTGCGCTGGAGACCCATGTCGATTACATCGCCAAACGCATCATCGAAGAGCTTGGCGACGCTGTGTAGGTGAAAGGTCAGGCGGATGCGAGGGTGCATCCGCCTGCAATCCCGAATCAATTCACCGAAGGAAAATCGATATCGGTGTCATTGATGCGGTTGAAGGTGTTGGTAAAGATGGTCATCGCAACTGTCAGAGAGATCTCGAGCAGTTGCCCCTCGGTGTAGCCCGCGGCGCGAATAACGTTGTACTCCTGATCCTTGATCGTCCCGTTGGTCTCATGCAGATTCAGCACGAAGTGCACCAGCGCATCACGCTTGGCGTCGCCGGTGCTTTGACCCAGACGGATTTTCTTGAGGGTGTCTGTCGTCAAACCCACCATCTTGCCCAGCATGACGTGCGCCGCCACACAGTAGTCGCAACCGGTCCGCTCGCTGATCAACAACTTGATGGTTTCCAGGTCCTGTTTGCTCAGGCTACCGGACGCGAGTGTCGCTTCGGCATTCAGCACTGCCGTCAAAAGCGCCGGATTCAGATGACCGATTGCTGCGAACAAATTAGGCACGGTGCCGCCTGCGATTTTCTTGACTTCGGCATAGGCAACGGCGGTTGCACCGGTAGCGGAGGCATTAGCTGGAACAGTGATACGGCTCATGGTGGGAATCCTTCAGCAGTGGTTAGGAGTCGCCACTTTAGGCCAAGTCTTTGAGCTTGTTCAGCCTCATAATTATCAATATAGTGCTCTAACGTCTCAATGATGAACAAATATGAATCCTCAATCAGATTGGCTCAGTCGCCTGATAAGCATGATGACGGTCCGGGGTCAGCTGGAGCTGCGCTGCTCCTACGGTGCACCGTGGGAAGTGGTCTACGACGAATCGAATGCAGGTGAAATGCCCTACCACGTCGTCCTCAGTGGAACTGCATTGCTGGAGAGTCCGGGTACAGGGCGAGCGCAGCAACTCGGTGCGGGTGACATCGTGATGTTCCCTCATGGCTCAGGGCATGTTCTGCATGACGGCAGTGGTGTACCCCCTGCCCCGGCACATTACCTTGGCGATCTCAATCTGACATACAGCGAGAACACGGGGACAGGCGAACGTCTGGACATGCTCTGCGGACGCTTCATCCTCGCGCCACCGCATGATCGTTTCATTCGTGATTACTTGCCTACGCGGCTCGTCGTCAGGACATCGGGAGACGATTCGCGTCGCAGTGAAACCTCCACTCAACTGGCGGGTTTGCTGGCGTTGATGCGTGCCGAGTCCAACACCAGCCATCTGGGTGGCCATGCAATGTTGAATGCGCTTTCGGCAGCGCTCTTTACCCTGACGTTGCGCATGGCGAGCGAGTCGAATGAGGCCCCAATCGGTTTACTCGCTTTAGTCGGGCACCCCCGCTTGGCTCCCGCGCTGACGGCCATGTTCAGTGACCCGGCGCACCCCTGGACACTGCCGGAACTGGCGGGGCTCTGCAACATGTCGCGCGCAACGCTGGTCCGTCACTTTCAGGAAAAGGTCGGGCGATCAGCCAATGATCTCTTGACCGGGATTCGCATGACGCTGGCCGCCAACGAATTGAAGAACCCCAATGCATCGACCGAAGCCGTCGCGGAGACGGTGGGTTACCAATCGGTGGCCGCGTTCAGGCGCGCCTTCAGCCAGCACATGGGCATGACGCCCGGTGAGTGGCGGCGGTCAAATCGGCTCAATTCAGGTTGAGACGATAGAGCATCTATTTGAGAATTAACGATCCCGATAATTTCAATTACTCATCGTAAAGTGGGCTGGTCATTGCGATCAGCCAAATCACGCACTGACATCAAGAACATCCTTTTAAGTGAACCAAGGAATCAGTCAGTCATGAACGCTTTATTCAACACCCTCGCCAATTCCGGCCTGCTCAAACGAGACCTGGACTTTCATCTGGTGCGAGCCTCGATGGTGATCATCTTCCTGTTCTTTGGTTACCAGAAATGGTTCCAGTACGAAGCCGATGTACTGATTCCCTACATCAGCAACGGCCCATTGGTTTCCTGGATGTACCCGGCCTTCGGTGTGCGTGGCGCAAGCTGGTTTCTCGGCGTGGCGGAGTGGACGTTCGGCGCGTTGCTGTTCGCCGGTTTCTGGAGCAGGAAGCTCGGAGCACTTGGTGCATTGGGTTCGATCATCACCTTCCTGGGCACCGTGACGATCATTCCATTCATGCCTGACGGATGGGCTGAATCGGCTGGCGGCTTTCCTGCGATGGTTGGCAACATTCCGTTTCTTATGAAGGACGTTGTTCTGCTCGCGGTATCCATCTACTTGTTGAAAGAAGACGTGCAACGCATGATGTTCAACGACATGCGCAAAGTCTGATGGCCCACTGATACGTCCGTCGGACAGCGGACCTCATGAGCAAATAAGCCCTCGCGCCCCGTGAACCTTGTTCCGGGGCGTAAGTCATAGAGCGGCGAATATTTCTCCTCCCTATCGTTGTCATCTCATCAGAGCTGTCCGCACCATGCGCCAAACTGCCCTCGCCTTGCGCTTCACTTCCTTGTGCCTGCTAACCTCGCTCCCTCTTTTCGCCAGCCCAGCCCACGCCGGCGCGGAGCGAGAACTGGTGGAAGCGATCAACGATTATCGAGCCCACCCGGAAAACTGTGCACGGCGTCCCGCCCAACGCCTGGCGCCACTGGCACTGAAGTCCAATCTGGCGTTGCCGATCGGTTATGGCGGCGGCTTGCGGGAGCGATTGAGAGATTCGGGATATCAGGCGGTGGCTGTGCGCTCTATCCGAGTGGTGGGTGCGCAGGATGCCGAAGAGGCTTTCGACCTGTTGGTGGATGACCACTGTGCCGCGTTGCTCGACAGCCAGTACGCCGACATTGGCGTCAGTCGCCGTCGCGGTGAATGGCAAGTGGTGCTGGCGCAGCCAGTGCTGGACCGGCAGATGGGCGACACACGCAGCGTCGGCAAAACCTTGCTGGCACAGGTCAACGCCGCCCGGGCCAAACCGCGAATGTGCGGTCGCCAGCGCTTCGCCGCCGCTCGGCCCCTGGCCTGGAACGCGAGCCTTGGCGCTGCCGCGCAAGGGCACAGTAAAGCGATGGCCTACGGCAACTATTTCGCTCACCGCGATCCCGATGGCGACACCGCGGCCGACCGGGCAAGAGCGGCTGGTTACCGTGGCCGGCAGATCGGTGAAAACATCGCCGCCGGCCAGGGTTCACCGAACAAGGCGATGGCTGGATGGCTCGCCAGCCCAGGGCATTGCGCCAACCTGATGAATCCGATGTTCACTCAGGTCGGTGCGGGTTATGCGACCGAGGCGCGCAGTGATGAAGGGGTTTACTGGACGATGTTGTTCGGGGCGAAATGATTGGCCTGATTCGCGACACCTCATCAGCCGGCTATTTGACCAGTCGGGTTTCCTTGGACGGCCGATAGCCGAAATAGGCGCTGTAGCACTTGCTGAAATGGCTCGGTGAAACGAAACCACAGGCAACGGAAACTTCAACGATGGTCAACGTGGTGTGTTGCAGCAGTCGGCGGGCTTCGGTGATCCGCAAGTCCATGTAATAGCGCTGGGGCGTCGTCCCCAGCTGCTCTTTGAACAGACGCTCGATCTGCCGGCGCGACCGGCCGGCGTAGAGACAGAGGGCGTCCATCTCCAGCGGCTCTTCCAGGTTCGCGTCCATCAGATTGACCACTTCCCTCAGCGGGCCACAAACCGACACATTGAGCGCGGGTTTGATGCGCCGGTAACGCGAAGCTTCAAACGCCAGAATGTCTTCGATGCCATCAGTCAGCGCTTTGTCGTGCAGGCCCTTGATCCACTCCAGCGCCATATAAAACGCGCCGTTTGGGCTGGACGCCGTCAGACGGTCGCGATCGACAACATAGGCTTCGCTGGTGACCTGGGCCAGTTTGGCGATTTCCGCCAGCGCGGGACGGTGTTCCGGGTGAACCGCGCAACGATAGCCGTCGAGCAAACCAGCTCGCCCGAGGAACCAGGCGCCATTCCACACGCCAGCCAACTTGACGCCCAGTTCGGCGGCACTGATCAAGAGACTGATCAGCGTATCGTCGGCCTTGAGGGCCGTGCGGTAACCACCGCAAACAACCAACAAGTCCAGGTCTTGAATCGCGGCCTGACTGAGGCAGGCATCGGGACGAATGACCAGGCCCAAGTCGCTGATCACTTCCCCTTCAGTCAACCCGAAGGTCTTCGTGGAAAACAGCTCAGGCCGCAGCAGATTGGCGGTGATGATCGTATCGAGTGCCTGGGTAAACGCCGGCAACGAGAAATGCTCCAGCAGCAAGAAGCCTGCCCGGGCCTTTACTGATTGGCCTTCATGTTCATTGAGGTAGCGAAGGTTTTTACCCTTCATGGCACCGCTGAACTGACGTCGCTCTACCAACGCTCGCCTCGCTTGGTCGTGTTGATTAGGTGTGATTGAACGCCTTATTACGCGTCAAAAAAAACACGCGCCTGCGGATGCTGGGCGCGTGCTCTGTTTACGCCTGTTGAAACCCGTGAGCAAGTGGGTCTTCCATCGACAGTAGGCTAAGGCGTTCAGCACCCAATCATTGCAACGGCGAAAACGCCGCGGGCAAGCAGATCGTCGAGCGCATGTCGCGCAGTTGCGGGCCGGAGTTTTCCGGCGGCCATACACCGTCGGCGACCGCTTGGGCCCGCACTTGCTGGCGGTGCTCCAACGAATTCCATGGCCAGATATGCAGATAGCGCGGCAGCAAACCATCGGTGGCGTAGAACGCCGCATACACCGGCGAATACTGCTCGGCGGTTCGCGGCCCAATGGCTTTGCTCCACCCGTCGAGGGTGGGTTGCAAGCCGCTGCTGATCAGATCGTAGACGCGCAGTTCGTAGTACGGGCCATGTTTGCCGGCACTCAAAGGTTCAAGAAAGGGAAACAGTGTGTAATTTTCGATGCGCAGATCGGTGATGAATTCGTTGATGCCGAACGCTTCGCCGCTCAACAGAAAGCGCTCGCGCTCGGCTTGCCTGACACGTTCATCTTCATAACCACGCAACACGGCAATCTGGTTTAACTGCCCGAGCTCCGAAGCCCAGCACCCCATCAACGTGCCACCGACTTCCGGGCGATCCAGCGCAGCCTTGATGCGCACCAGCGCATCGGCGACGGTTCGCACACGCACCGTCAAGGTAATCAGTTCAAAAAAACGCATAAAGACTCCGGCAATTATCAGCTCGGGCACAGCCTATGCCAGCGTTCGGGGTCGAGATATTGAGAGGAACAGCCGCGCGCTAGGTAATTTCTTTATCGATGGGCGCTGACCTTTCTGACTATTCACAAATCGTGGGCAATGCCTTCACTTAATGACGCTTGATGCGACATTCGCGACGAATATGCTGTTGGTACGTTGTACCCGTGATCTCGCACAAGACGAATAAAGAGCCCACTCCATGACCCGCCCAAGAACGCTCTACCAAAAGCACATCGACAGTCACACCGTTTGCGCGCTCGACGACCAGGGCCATGTGCTGCTGTACATCGATCGCCAGGTCGCCAACGAATACACCAGCCCGCAAGCCTTCAGCGGCCTGCGCGAATCGGGACGAAAAGTCTGGCGTCCGAGTGCGACGCTGGCCGTGGTCGACCATGTCAATCCCACCGCACCCATTCGCATCGCCACGATGCCGGATGCCGGCGGCGCCCGTCAGGTGTCTTACTTCGAAGAGAACTGCCGCGACTTCGGCATCGAGCTGTTCGATGTGCTGGATAAACGCCAAGGGATCGAACACGTCGTCGCCCCTGAACAGGGCTTTATCCTGCCCGGCATGGTGGTGGCTGCCGGTGACAGCCACACCACCACTTACGGCGCCCTCGGGGCTTTTGGATTCGGCATCGGCACTTCGGAAATCGAGCATCTGCTGGCCTCGCAAACCCTGGTCTACAAACGCCTGAAAACCATGCGCGTGACCGTCAACGGTTTGCTCGGCAGCGGCGTGACGTCCAAGGACATCATCATGGCCCTGATCGAGAAAATCGGTGCCTCGGGCGCCACCGGTTATGCGATTGAGTTCGCCGGCCCGGCGATCACCGCCCTCAGCGTCGAAGCGCGCATGACCATTTGCAACATGGCCGTGGAGGCTGGCGCCAGGGGCGCGTTCATGGCGCCGGATGCCAAGGTTTTTGCCTATCTGCAAGACAAACCGCGCGCGCCCAAAGGCGAGTTGTGGACCCGGGCAGTCGCTAAATGGCAGGCACTGCACAGCGATGAAGGTGCCGTGTTTGATCGCGAAGTCATCCTCGATGTCGCGGACCTGGAACCCATGGTCACTTGGGGCACCAGTCCCGATCAGGCCGCGCCGGTGGGCAGTCACGTGCCGGACCCGGCAAGCCAGCCCGACCTCATCCTGCGCCAAGGCATGCAGCGTGCCCTCGACTACATGGGCCTGACGCCCGGCATGCCGCTGAGTGATGTGGTGATCAGCCATGCCTTCATCGGTTCCTGCACCAACGCGCGCATCGAAGACTTGCGTGACGTTGCCCGCGTCGTGCGCGGCAAACGCGTTGCATCCCACGTACGGGCGATGATCGTTCCGGGGTCGACGCTGGTGCGCAATCAAGCTGAAAGCGAGGGGCTGGCGCAGATTTTCCTGGATGCCGGTTTCGAGTGGCGGCAATCGGGTTGCTCGATGTGCCTGGCGATGAACGACGACGTGCTCGCCCCCGGTGATCGGTGTGCTTCGAGTACCAATCGCAACTTTGAAGGTCGACAAGGCGCTGGTGCGCGCACCCATCTGATGAGCCCGGCGATGGTCGCGGCTGCGGCGATCACCGGGCATTTGACTGACGTCCGCTCGTTCGCTCTGGAGGCTTGAGCATGCAACCTTTCACTCACGTCAGCGGCAGCGCCGCCCCACTTCTCGCAGGCAACATCGACACCGATGTGATCATGCCCAAGCAGTTTCTCAAGGGCATTGATCGCAAGGGACTGGATCGCGGATTGTTCTTTGATGTGCGGTTTCTGCAATCAGGCGAGCCCAACCTGGACTTCATCCTCAACCAACCGGCCTGGAACGACGCAGCTTTTCTGGTTGTCGGTCCGAACTTTGGTTGCGGCTCCAGTCGTGAGCATGCGGTGTGGGGTCTGAAGCAAGTGGGGATCAGGGCCTTGATCGGCACCAGTTTTGCCGGGATCTTTTACGACAACTGCCAGCGTAACGGGGTGTTGGCGATTCAGCTGTCCGAAGCTCAGCTCAAGCAGATTGCCGATGTGGTCAGCGTCGCAACGACGGCACAGATCAGCGTCAATCTGCCGGAGCAAACCCTCGAACTGGCGGACGGCAGCGTGATCCCGTTCGAGATCGATCAACTGCGCAAGCAATCACTGTTGCTGGGGCTCGATGCCATCGGCACCACGTTGCAACGCGCGGAGCAGATTCGCCAGTTTGAAGCAAAGCATCTGGCGGAGAATCCCTGGCTGTAAAGGCTTCACCTGTAGGAGCTGCCGCAGGCTGCGATCTTTTGATTTTGCTTTTTAAAAACAAGATCAAAAGATCGCAGCCTGCGGCAGCTCCTACACGAGTTCGTCATTCAACCGAGAGACTGCGAAAGTACTCTTCCAGAAACTCGACGCACACCCGCAGTTTCGCCGACTGGCTGAGCCGGGTCGGATAGACCGCCCAGACGTTGGCACTCTCGGTGTAGTCGTGCAGCACTTGCACCAGCCGCCCTTGCTCCAGCATCGGCCTGACGTCCCACATCGAACGCAGCAGAATCCCGCCACCGCTCAACGCCCACTCCAGAACAATCTCGCCGCTGTTGGAAGACAACGGGCCACTGACGCGCACCGATTCCTCCTGCCCATCACGGGTCAGGTTCCACACGCCAAAAGCGTTGTTGCGTTCTTTCAGCACCAGACAATCATGGTCTTTCAAATCAGCCAGCGATTGCGGCGTGCCCCGCCGCGCCAGGTACTCCGGCGTTGCACACAGCACGCGTCGGTTGCTCACCAGTTTGCGGCCCAGATGCTGACCCGGCAGGTCATCGCCCACCCGAATTTCCAGATCGAAGCCTTCGCCGACGATATCCACCACGCGATCAAACACGTCCAGCCGAATCTCGAGTTTCGGGTAGGTCTGCGACAGTTTGCAGATCGCCGGCGCCACATGATTGCGGCCGAAACCGAAGCTGCTGCAAATGTGCAACGAGCCCATGGGCTGCTGGCGTGCTTCGGAAATCTCACCGACAAAATCGTCGAAGTCGCCCAGCAACTTCTCGGCCCACACCCGCACCCGCTCGCCATCATCGGTCAGTGCGATGCGTCGTGTAGTGCGGTGCAACAGTCTTGTCGACAGCGTGGTTTCCAATACGGAAATGCGTTTGCTGATGTAGGCCGGCGAGTAGCCAAGTTCTTCAGCAGCGCTGGCGAAGCCATTTTTGCGCACGACGGTGAGGAAAACCTTGAGGTCTTCGGGCAAGGGGAATTGATCACGATTCGTGTTCATACGCCACATACTTCCACTGTTTATCACGCGATTTGCGAAGGATACCATCGATCTCAACCCTGCGCGGTTAGCCGTAGTTCCCGAAGTCCTCGATAAAAACAACATGAGGAAATAGCGACATGAACAATCCCTATGAGCAGTCCCTGAAGATCGAAAGCCCCCATGAAGGCGGGCTCTTGCATCGCCTGCGCACCTACGAAGTCGGCGTCATCCCGCTGCCGGTTTTCCTCGGCATCGCCCTGATCGTTTACCTCTCTGCCCACTTGGGATTCCTGCCCAAGAACATGATTGGCGGCCTCGCCGTGATCATGACCATGGGCGTGTTTTTTGGCCAACTGGGCTCACGCCTGCCGATCCTTAAGGAAATCGGGGGCGGTGCCATTCTGTGCCTGATGCTGCCCTCGGTGCTGGTGTTCTACGGCTTCTTCGGACCCGCCACGATCGACGCGACCAAGATGCTGATGAAGGAAGCCAACTTCCTGTACTTCGTGATCGCCAGCCTGGTGGTCGGCAGCATTCTGGGGATGAGCCGCTTCATCCTGGTCCAGGGCATGTTGCGCATGTTCATACCGCTACTGGTGGGCACGCTCGCGGCGGTTGCCAGCGGTTTGATCGTGGGCAAACTGGTGGGCTACAGCGTCTACCACACGTTCTTTTTCATCATCGTGCCGATCATTGGTGGAGGTATCGGCGAAGGCATTCTGCCGTTGTCACTGGCCTACTCGGCGATCCTCGGCGGCACGCCGGATATCTATGTGGCGCAACTGGCACCCGCTGCCGTGGTCGGCAACATCGCTGCGATCATCTGCGCCGGCTTCCTGGCTCGCCTGGCGCTGAAACGCCCGAACATCAGCGGTGAAGGTTCACTGATTCGCGCCAAGTCCGAGAACGACAAATTCCAGGTCAAGGAAGACACCAGCTCCACGGTCGACTTCCGCGTCATGGGCGCCGGCGTGCTGGTGATCTGCGCGTTCTTTGTACTCGGCGGCCTGCTGGAAAAAGTCGTCGGCATTCCCGGCCCGGTCATGATGATCCTCGCGGCCGTGCTGTTTAAGTACCTGCGCGTCCTCCCGGAAAAACTCGAGAAAGGCACCCACACTTTCTACAAACTGGTGTCCTCGGCGTTCATCTGGCCGGTGATGATCGGCTTGGGCATGCTCTATGTGCCGCTGGACAGCGTCGTGAAAGTGTTTTCGCTGGGTTACGTGCTGGTCTGCGTATCGGTGGTGGTGTCGATGACCGTGGCAGGTTTTTTCATCGGTAACCTGATGAAGATGTACCCGATCGAATCGGCCATCGTCACCTGCTGCCACAGCGGCTTGGGCGGTACTGGCGACGTAGCGATCCTGTCGGCCTCGAACCGGATGTCGTTGATGCCGTTTGCGCAGATTTCAACGCGGATTGGTGGGGCCTCTACGGTGATTTTGGCGACGGTGTTGTTGGGGATTTTTGTTTGAAATAGAGGGGCGAAGCATCTCGAAAATCACTTGGCACGGAGTGAAGAAGTTCCGCGCCAAGTGACCCGTGCTGGCTGCATATTTAGAAGGGGATCGCCATGATTCGCTCGGGTTAAATATGGCGGACACTACTGGTGGGTTATGCAGGCCGACGCACCGCCCTCACCCGCCCGCTACTACCCCCGCCACAGAAAAACCGCTCGCCGCCGTCGTATTCAAGCCCCGAAACGCCAATACCGGCTGGCAGTTTGAGACTCTCCAGCACTTCGCCGGTTTGCGCGTCGATGCGGCGCAGTTCGTTCTCATCGCCCTCCCACGTGCCATGCCACAGCGAGCCTTCGACGAAGGTCACGCCCGTGACAAAGCGGTTCGATTCAATCGTTCGCAGGATCTTGCCGTTCTCCGGATCGATCTGGTGAATCTTCCGCTCGCGATACTGCCCCACCCACAACGAGCCTTCCGCCCATGTCATCCCCGAGTCGTTGCCTCCACCGGGGGCTGGAATGGTGGAGAGTACGCGTCCCGTCTGCGGGTCGATTTTCTGGATGCGGTCTTCGGCGATCTGGAACAGATGCTTGCCATCGAAGGCGGTGCCGGCATGGGCGGCGACATCGATGAAGCGCAATGTCTTTCCGCTTTCCGGGTCGAGGGCATTGAGTTTTTCGCCACTGGCAAACCACACCTGCTGACCGTCCCAAGTCAGGCCGTGCACAGTGTCGACACCTTCAAAAGGCCCATACTCACGGAGAATTTCAGCAGCTGACTGTTTCATCTTGGTGTTCCTCGAAAGGGGTTGGTGGCGTTCATCCTAACCACCGGGCAGCGGAACCGGGAGTAACAAGGTCGTCGCGAAACCGGGCACCGGCGGCGTCATCCAGCGCCGTGCCCGACCATGCCCGAACGACTGCACCTTGCCATTGGCTGCCAGCATTTCGAGCGCCCGTTGCACGCTGCGCTGGCTGTTACCCAGCGCCAGCGCAAGCGCCGAGCTTGACCACGACTCACCGTCACCGAGCATGGCAAACACCGAGGCAAATTTTTCTTCGACCGGTGGCGTCAGCAGCACAACGTCGGGTGAAACCTGCGTGACCAGCGCAAACCCGCGCTTGGTTGCGATCACGTTGGCCAAGGGTTTCAGCGCTGCGCGCAGTCGACCGATTTCCACCCTAAGCCTGGCGCGATGGGTCTCGTCGCTGAGCTTCAAACGAAAGGCCCTGGCGATGAGGGTTTCCCTCGGCACATCGACCGGCCAGGCTTCGGCCAGTGTTCGCACGAGGGTGAACAGGACCGGACGCTTCGACAGGGAAACCGACATGCCCGCACCACGCACGACATATCGACAGGCATCCACCACCAGCGACGTCGAGGCCAGCAACGCTTCCACTTCATCGAGCAACAAAGGTCGCGCTTCTCCACTGCTCATCAAGTGTGCGGCGGGACTATTGAGAGTTCGCACTGCGCTTTCGACTTCCGCTACCAGCGCGGGAATGCCGGATTGCTGCGCGGCAAGTTCGGCTCTGGCGAGGGCGGCACGCGCCGCTTGCGATTGCAGGTGACGCATGGCGATGCCGGCCGCCACCAGTTCATGGGTCGCGCGCAGTGGCGCAGGTAATGTGGCCGGGTCAAGTTGAGCGAGTTTTTCCTGCGCCTGATCGAGGTGCCCGATCAGCAACAGGCGGCGGATATCCAGATACAGCGCATGGGCGGCGTTCGCCCAATCGCCGTGAGCCTCCAGTGTGACCCGCGCCGCGTCGAGCGCTTTCACCGGCCAGCCGAGGTCTCGCGAAGCCAATGCGATCTCCGCTTCGGCGACGATGCAGCGCGCCCGGGCGACTGTCTCTTTCGGCCCAAACGCCCGCGCCGCGCGACGGACCAACGTCTTGGCCCGCACCAGATCACCCAGTTGCGCCATGGCGATCCCGCGCAACGCCAGCGCCGGTGCATCGTCACGCAAGGCGACCCGGTCCAGCGCGCCCAGCGGATCACCGGCCGCCAGCGCCTGGGCGGCGGCGGTGATCAGCGAGTCCATCGTAGTCCTGCCATGGGATCACTCCCTCGTTGGATAGTCGCTGTTGAGTCTATCTCAGGGAATCTGATGCTCCCGACAAATCAGCTCCACTTCCCTGGTTTCCAGGGGTTCTTGAGTCAATCCGCAAAAAGCTCCCCCCGCCACTGTCCGGTGAAACCGGCAGGTTCGGCACAGCCCGAAACTCGGCACGTTTTCCCCTTGCTGAATATTGCGCAACAACTCCAGCAACAAGCCTTCCAGATCGACCGCGCGTGCGCCCATGCGCTGGGCGGCATTGACCAGAAAGTCCGGTGGCGTCACGGCGTCCAGCAACGCCTGGGCGGGAGGGGTCAGTTTCAGATGCACGCTGCGTTTATCCCGGGCGTCCGGCTGTTTGGTCAGCAGTCCTTTGCTTTCCAGCGCCTTGAGCGATTGCGACACCGTGCCTTTGGTCAGCCCCAGATATTCGGTCACCGCCAAGGGTGTGTCGGAGTAGCGATTGCAGCGGCCCAGGTACATCAAGGCACTGAGCTGAATCGGCTGCAGGTCCGTCAGCATCGGGTGCTCGCGAAACCAGACCCGGGTCAGGCTCGACAACCTTTCCAGCAAATCAAAAAGCACGTGGGAAATTCCTGATCAAAAACGTTGATAAATAGTATCGGATAAAAACTTTATTGACAAAACTTCGGTCTGTCGTAGGATTTGTAGTGTCGATCCGAAACTGTAAATTCATTTTTGTAAGGGAGGCATACATGAAAACCGCACTGGCACTCACCCTTGGCACTTTGCTGGCAACGCAGGCCCTGGCCCATGACTCGCAAGGCATTCAAAGCGATAAAGGCAAAGCCGACGCCGCGTTCGATCTGGTCAATACCCGCGTCTTCAAGGAAGGCAACAACCTGGTGTTCGAGCAACTGGTCGACGGCAAGGCCGGCAGTCGTGTGCCGACCGCCAAAGGCTCATTCGCCGGTGCCGAGGTGTTCAGCTATGTCTGGCCAACCAGCCTCGACAGTTCCGCCGTCGGGTTTGACGCGAAGTCCGGCATCCTCGCCCTCGCGCTGACCTCGCACCCGGACTTCGATGACACCCCACAACTGGATGAAAACAAGGACGGCAAAAAGGATAACGACGGCGGCCTCTGGCACTCCCACTGGGTAGTGCTGACCAAGGACGAAAGCTGCGGGCCTGGCGGTTTGAAAGTCCGCGACATTCCCAAGGACGCCCAGCCGAAGTTGCCGGCGACCTGGCCAGGCGCGCCGATTTACATCGACTCCCCCGGATACGACCTGAGCGTCGAGAAAAACGCCGCGAAGATCCGTGTGCCGCTGGCGGCGGTCGGTTTCCCCGAAAGCTTCAACTACGACGGTGTCACCGCCGCACTGAAGGTCAACGCCGACCTGCACAACCCGTTGCTGTGCGTCAGCAGCGTCTATGACATTGCCTCGGGCGACCTGTCGCTGCCGGGCACCTGGAAACTGAAGGAGAGAAAATGATGAGCATCAAAGTCTTCGATACCCACGTGCGCACCAAAGATGGCCGTTATCTGCATTTCGACGTGCTGATCGAAAACAACGACCCTGTACTGGCGAAGTCGTATGCACGTCGCTTCCTTGATGAACAAGGCATTCAGGACGAAAATATTGCCCAGGACCGCTGCCAGTTCTGCCACGTTGAACCGGGTAATCCGCAAGTGGCTGCGGCCATCAGTCAGCAAGGCTACTTCATCCTAAAACTGCAAGGTTGCCAGGAGTAACGCCATGAACACCTACCAGCCCATGAACTGCGACCTGTACGACTATCTTGAGATCGCCTGCATGCGCGGTTATCGACTGGATATCGAACTGAAGGACGGCGCTCGTCTGGAGGCCAAGGCGCTGACCACGCGGACCTCCGCCGACAAGGAAGAATTCCTCAGCCTTGAAACGGCTGATGGCGAGCAGGAGATCCGTCTGGATCAACTGCTGGCCATCACGCCGCTGGACGCCAATGCGCAGTTCGGCCGGGTGCTGTTCACCGATGCAGTCTGCACGTTCTGAGGCTGGGATCAGACCAGCGACATGCCGCCGTCCACGTGCAATTCGATGCCGTTGACGAATGAACTGTCGCTGGATGCCAGGTACAGCGCCGCTTGCGCCAGTTCATCGGCCTCGCCCAGTCGACCGGCAGGAATCATGTCCGCCATCATTTGCTCAAAGCCGGGGCGATCTGCTTCTGAAACGCCGAGTTTGCCGATGATTGCGGTATCCACCGGGCCGGGGCTCAGTACGTTGACGCGTATGCGTCGCGCGCGCAGTTCCAGCGCCCAATTGCGCGCAAATGCGGCGATGGCCGCTTTTGAGCCGGCATACACCGCATGCCCGTCAAGCACTTTGGTCGCGGCCAGGGAGCTGGTCAAAATGATGCTGGCGCCATCGCGCAGTAACGGGATGACCGACTGCACGCCGAAGAACGCACCACGGGTGTTGATGTTGAATTGCGCGTCGAACTCCTCTGGCGTCACTTGATGTGAGGGCGTCAGTGTGATGACCCCGGCATTCGCCATGTAGATGTCCAACGCACCGAAACGCTCCCGAACTTGCTCGGCAACCTCGGCATGATGCTCAAGGCTGGCGACATCGCCCTTGATGCCAATCGCGCCGTGGCCGATGTGGCGCACGGCTTCGTCCAGCACTTCTTGCCGACGCGCCGTGATAATCACCTGCGCACCCTCTTTGGCGAACAGGCACGCCGAGGCCAGGCCAATGCCGCTGTTGCCGCCGGTGATCACCGCGACCTTTCCTTGAAGACGTTGCATTTGCTGACTCCGCTTGTTGAAGGAGCGCAGTATTATGTCGCGCGCCCCAGCGCCAACCAGTCCAGAAAAAGGCACATCTGTTGTGCTTCGGAGTCACAAGATGCCCAGCCTGTTGAACCAGTCAGCCAGCCTGATTGCCTTCGTCCGCGCGGTGGAAGCCGGGTCGTTCAGTGCCGCGGCGCGCAATGCCGGGACCACGCCTTCGGCGATTTCCAAAAGCATCGCCCGGCTCGAAACGGAGCTGAATGCCAAGCTGTTTCGCCGCTCCACGCGGATGCTCAGCCTCACGCCCGAGGGGCAGGCATTTTTCGAGCGTGTCGCGCCGCTGCTGCAGGCCATCGATGACTCGGCCGATGCGCTGCGCCACACCGGCGGCGCGCGCGGTCACCTGCGGGTCAGCATGCCCAGCGACCTCGGGCGATTGCTGATGCCGAGGATTCATTCGGTGTTCCTCACCGATCACCCGGATCTGGAACTGGACCTGACCCTGGTCGATCACCACGTGGACCTGATTCGTGAAGGCTATGACGTGATTTTCCGCGGCGGCACCCTCACCGACAGCGACTTGAAAAGCCGCACCCTCGCGCAACTCGATATGGCATTGGTCGCATCCCCAGCGTTTCTGGGCGAATGGGGAACCCCGAATACAATCGAGGAACTGCGCGCTCTGCCCTTCGCGCGCTATCAACTGAAGGGGCGAACCCTGCCCATCGTCTTTGCCGATGGTGAAACCCTGGTGCCCCGTGGACGCATCGGCCTGGACTCGGGATTCGGCCTGCGTGCCGCCGCGCTTGGCGACATGGGTGTTGCCTACCTGATGAAATGCACGGTGCAACACGACCTGGATTCAGGGGCGTTGGTGCAGGTGCTGGCCGATCATCCGCTGCCTTCGCTGGCGATTCATTCGCTGCATGCCTTTGGCGCGCTGACGCCTATCCGGATCAAGCTGTTTGCGGATTTTGTGCAGCAGGAGTTGTATCGCCTGGGTGGGCAATTCACGCCAAGTCATACGATCTCTTAACGTATCTTCATCGAGTACCGCTTGCCACAAGCCCTTAAATGAAGCCTTCAACCTTGTCCATCCCCGCCAAATGCGCTAAAACCCTACCTAGTTGTACGACAACATAATAAAAACTCACCGCCATGCTTTAGGGTGGCGCACTTGGATTTGAGACTCTGCCATGACCCAACCGACCTCTCGGCAAGAAGCGCCCGCGCCCTTCCCTCGCCACCTCGCCGTACTGATTTTGTTGTGCATGGGCTGCGCCTTCGCCGGCAACCATGTGGCGGCGCGAGTGGCTTTCGATGACGGCGCCGGCGTATTGCTGGCGATTCTGATGCGTTCGGGCGGGACGTTATTGGTATTGGCCGCGTTGGTCCTTTGGCAACGCCAGTCTCTGCGCTTGCCGTCGGGCGCCTGGCGTTGGCAGTTGCTGTTGGGCTTGCTGATCGCCACCCAAAGTCTGTGCCTGTACTCGGCTGTCGCTCGAGTGCCGGTGGCGCTGGCGCTGCTGGTGGCCAACGTGTTCCCCATCCTGCTGGCGTTGCTCACCTGGGCACTGGGCGGCGCGCGACCAACTGCACGCACTGCCGCATTGATGGGCCTGATCCTGCTGGGGCTGGTATTTGTGCTGGACGTCCCGGGCCGCCTCGCGGACAACGCCAGCGTCGGACCGCAGTGGTGGCTGGGCGTGACCCTGGCCTTCTGCGCCGCCAGCGTGTTTGCCTGTGCGCTGTGGATTACCGATCACAAACTGTCCGAGGTACGCGGCTCGGTCCGCAGCTTGCTGACGATCTTCATCGTGTTCAGCAGCATCAACCTCGCCGGCATGACCGGTGCCCTGCCCGGCGGCTTGAACCTGCCAGCAACCCAAACCGGCTGGCTGGCACTGGCGACGCTGGTCGTGCTGTACGGCACCGGTTTTATCGTGCTGTTCATTTCCGTGCCGCGCCTGGACATGCCGCGCAACGCCCCGGTGATGAACATCGAACCGCTGGCCACGCTGCTGATGGGCTGGCTCGTGCTCGACCAGATGCTCAGCGCCGGTCAGGTAATGGGAGGTGTGATCGTGGTGACCGGTATCGTGCTGCTGACTTATCGCAAGGCAAACACCTCCTCCAGCGTAAAACGCCGTGTCGCGCAACGTAGCTGAATCGAGTCAAATCTCGCCTGCAGAAAGCCCGCCGAGCCATCACTGGCTCAGCGGGCTTTTTACTATTTCAGCGAAACCAGACATTGCCGTGAGTCCGTTGACAAAGGTAGCATTGAGAACGACTCTCACTAACATCTGGAAAGACAACCGGTGCAACCTCCCTCGACCAGTAAGCTGAGTTTCTTTTTCAGCGATCACCACCGTTGGCTGCTGCAGCATATCCAGCGACGGCTGCGCAATCACGCGGATGCCGAGGACACTGCCGCCGATACGTTTTGCCAGATGCTGATAGCCCGGGTCGATCCCGACAGCATCGAACAACCTCGAGCTTACCTCTCGACCATCGCCCGTCGGCTCATCTTCGACCGGCATCGTCGGCGCAAACTGGAGTTGGCGTATCTGGAACGCCTGTCGACGTTGCCCGAAATGGTGGCGCCTTCGCCGGAAGAGCAGTTGCAACTGATCGAAGCGCTGGTGGCCATTGATCGGGCACTGGATGGTTTGCCGATGGTGATCAAGGCGACCTTCCTCTACAGCCAACTGGACGGCATGAGTTACGTGGCCATCGCCAGCAAACTGGGCCTGTCGGAACGCACGGTCAGCCGCTACATGAAACAAGCGTTGCGCCAGTGCTATCTGAGCGAGATGGCGCCATGAGCACGCCGCGCCTGGACCCTGTCAGCGAGCAGGCCATCGACTGGATGGTGCGTCTGCGCGCCGGTACGCCCACCGCCGCGATGCAGGAACGTTTCAATGCCTGGTTGGCCATGGACCCTGCGCACGCACAGGCCTGGGCACGCTTGCAGGAACGCCTCGGTGGTTCGTTCAACACGGTTCGTGCCCTCGATCGACGCTTGCCGGGCCAGAGCGAGCACGCCCGCCAGATTCTCTTGCAGCCTCAAGCTTCGCGGCGTGATGCGCTGCGGGTGATCGCCGGTCTCGGTCTGCTGGGTGGCGGTTTGTGGATTGGTGCGCGCAGCCCGCTGGGCGACTCGTTGCTTGCCGATCTGCACACCGGGCGCGGGCAACGGGAGAATTTCAATCTGGCCGACGGCAGCCGCCTGAGCCTGAATGCCGACAGCGCGGTGGATCTGCATTTCGACGACCAGCAAAGGCTGGTCATCCTGCGTCGCGGTGAACTGATCATTCAGGTGACGCCCGATCCCCGACGCCCCCTGCGCGTGCGCACCGCCCAGGGCGAAGCGCGCGCATTGGGTACGCGTTTCCTGGTGTCCCAGGAGCAAGACGCCAGTCGCGTGGTGGTGCTGGAACATTCCGTCGAGGCCAGGCTCTTTGACGGCACTCAACGTGTCCTGCAGGAGGGCGAATCGGCCCTGCTCTACGCGCGGCACATCGAGCCAGTCAGCGGCGATCAGCAACATCGCGCCGACTGGCTCAGCGGCCGTCTCAATGTGCTGGACGAGCCGCTGGAAAATGTCGTGCAAGCCTTGCGTCCCTACAGCCGCGGTTTTGTCCGTGTATCCCCTGAAGTTCGCGACTTGCGAGTCCAGGGCGTATTTCCCCTCAATGACCCCGCCCGGACTTTCGCGGCGCTGGCGGAAACCCTGCCGATCCGGGTCGACCACTACAGTCCGTGGCTGACGTTGATCCGGGCAAAAACACCCAAACAATAATTTTTTTTGAAAATGACTCTTATTTGTGTCCGGTTTTCATTTCTCATCCCACCTATCTCCTGACACTTACACCTTCAGGAGAATGCTGTGTTCAACCCGTGGTCCCACTCGCTTTCCGTCGCCGTTGCCCTGGCAACCCTGGCCGGCCCTGCCCTGGCGCAGGCGCAAACCCTGCCCTTCAACCTGCCCGCCGGCCCACTCGCCAGTACGCTGAATGCCATCGCCAGCCAGAGCGGGCACATCGTCTCGCTGGAGCCTTCGCTGGTGCAGGGCAAACAGGCACCAGCGGTCATCGGCCAGTTGTCCCCTGAAGAAGCCATGCAAAAGGCGCTGAGCGGCAGCGGCCTGCAACTGCGAGTGACCGAACAGGGCAACTTCAGCGTCGAGCCGGCCACGACCAACACCGCTGCGCTGCAACTGGGCGCGACCAACATCATCGAAAACAGCGCCGACGCCACCACCGAAGGCTCGGGTTCCTACGCGGCCAAAGCGGTGACCATCGGCAAGGGCACCCATACCCTCAAGGAAATTCCGCAGTCGGTCACCGTCATGACCCGCAAACAGATGGACGACCAGAACCTGGTCGATCTCAAGGATGCGGTCAACCAGACCACCGGCCTGGTCGGCGTTCAGGGCGTTGGCAAAGGCCTGATCGTGACCTCGCGTGGCTTCCAGATCGATGACTGGCAGTACGACGGTGTGCCGATCCCACGCAACACCTATGCGCTGGGTAACTGGGCCACACAGGACCTGATTTTCTTTGATCGCATGGAAGTGCTGCGCGGTGCGTCCGGCCTGCTTCAAGGCACCGGAAGCCCCGGCGGCGCGATCAACCTGGTACGCAAACGCGGCCAGAACGCCCCGACCGTGACCGTCACCGGCAAGGCCGGTTCCTGGGATCACTACGGCCTGCAAGTGGATGCCGGTGGCCCGCTGAACCAGACCGGCACCGTGCGTGGCCGCTTCGTTGCCGACGAGGACCAGAGCCAATCCTTCATCGACTACGAATGGAGCAAGACCCACTCGTTGTACGGAGCACTGGACATCGATCTTCGTGAAGACACCACCCTGGGCCTGGCGGTCAGTCAATCCAACGGCGAATCGCGCCCGATGATCCGCGGTCTGCCTCGCTATGCCGACGGTTCGCCAGTGGATGTGTCGCGTTCAACTTACACCGGCGCACGCTGGAACCATTCGGACATCGATGTCACCACGGTCTATGCCGATCTCGAACACCGCTTCAACGACGACTGGGCTTTCAAGGTCGGCGCCGTGCGCATGACCGAAGACAACAAGGCAAAAAACCAGCGCGTGCAAAGTGCCGGCGATGGCCTGGAAGCCGATGGCAGCGGCGTGCAATACGCCGACTTCGTGACTGACTTCGATTCGACCAAGCTTGGCCTGGACATGAACCTCGTCGGCCACTTCGACGCCTTATCCATGCAGCATGAAGTGATGCTGGGCGGTAACTATTCCAAATACACCTCGGACGACCGCTTCGCCCGGACCTTCAACAACAGCAATGACACGATCTTCGGCATCAACCACAACCGCCCGGAAATCAGCTACGACAGTTTGATCAATACCGCCGGTGGTCGTGGTACGCCGAGTAAATACGATATCCGCCAAAAAGGCCTGTACGGCAGTTGGCGAGTCAAGCCGATCGAGCCGTTGACTCTGGTGCTCGGCTCGCGGGTAAGCTGGTACGACTACAGTTACAAGTCATGGACCCAGGCCGCGTTCAGCGACATTGCCACCGCCAATCCGAAAAGCACCGCCAACGAAACCGGAGAAGTCACGCCCTACGCCGGGATCGTATACGACCTGAACCGTGAGTGGGCGGTGTATGCCAGCTACACCGACGTGTTCGAACCACAAACAGTGCGCGACTCGAGCGGCTCGGTGCTCAAACCGGTGATCGGCAGCAACTACGAAATCGGCCTCAAGGGTGAGCTGATGGATGGCCGGGTCAACACGTCCCTGGCGGTGTTCCGTTACGACCAGGAGAACCGCGCGGTCAACGACCTGGCTTCGGGTTTTGCCTGCGACGGTTCGTACTGCTCGACGGCCTCGGGCAAGGTTCGCAGCCAGGGGATCGATGCTGAAATCAGCGGCGAAGTGCTCACCGGTCTGCAACTGTTCGCCGGCTACACCTACAACACCACCAAGTACCTGGATGACCCGGTCAACGAAGGCAAAGTCTTCAGCACCTGGACGCCCAAGCACATGCTGCGGGTCTGGAGCGATTACCAGTTCAGCGGCGACTGGAGTCGCGTCAGCACCGGCTTGGGCTTCACCACTCAAAGCCATACGCTGGGTTACGAGCACACCTTCGAGGTACCGGGTTACACCGTGTGGAATGCGCGGGTCGGCTACCAGCTCACGCCGGAAATCGGCCTGGCACTGAACGCCAACAACCTGTTCGACAAGCATTACTACACGGCGGGATACAACCAGCTCGACGGCAACAACAACTTCGGCGACCCGCGCAATTTGATGTTCAGCGTGAAGTACACGCCGGAGTTTTGAGGCTAAACACAAATCCCCCTGTAGGAGCGAGCCTGCTCGCGATAGCGGTCTGTCATTCAAATCATCATTGAATGCCAGGCCCTCATCGCGAGCAGGCTGCTCCTACAGGAGATCGGTGTTCTCAGGTCTTACTTGTCCGACTTGATCGCCGTCCACACCCGCGTCCGCACCCGCTCAAGCTTCTGTGGCAACGGCTGCACGACATAAAGGGTTGCCAGTGCCTCGCTGGTCGGCGTCAGGTTGGGGTTGCCGGTGATGTCCTTGTTGATCAACGACAGCGAGTCCTTGTTGGCATTCGGATAGCCGAGGAAGTCGCTGATCGGCGCGATCACTTTCGGGTCCATCAAGTTGTTGAGGAACTCGTTGGCCTCTTCGACGTTCTTCGCGCTTTTCGGAATGGCGAAGGTGTCGAACCAGATCGGCGCGCCCTCCTTCGGCAAGCGCCAATCCACCACCACGCCGTTGCCCGCCTCCTTGGCGCGGTTGCCGAACTGGTAGAAGCTGCCGGAGTAACCGATGGCCACGCAGATGTCGCCGTTGGCGATGTCGGTCATGTACTTGGCGGAGTTGAAGTAGGTGACATAAGGCCGGATCTTCAGCATCAATGCCTTGGCTTTTTCGTAGTCATCCGGGTTCTGGCTGTTCGGGTCCAGCCCCAGGTAATGCAGGGCCAGCGGCAGGATTTCCGAAGGCGAGTCGAGCATCGCTACGCCGCAAGACTTGAGCTTCTCCATGTTCTCGGGCTTGAACACCAGGTCCCAACTGTCCACCGGTGCATTCTCGCCGAGCGCTGCCTTGACCTTCGCCGGGTTGAAACCGATCAGCACGGTGCCGTACATGTAAGGCACGCCGTACTGGTTGCCGGGGTCGTTGGCGTCGAGCAGCTTGAGCAGCGCCGGGTCCTGATGCTTCCAGTTAGGCAGCTTGGACTTGTCGAGTTTCTGGAACACACCGGCCTTGATCTGGGTTTGGATGAACTGATTCGATGGCACCACCAGGTCGTAACCCGAGTTGCCGGTCAGCAGCTTGGCTTCCAGCGACTCATTGGTGTCGAAGGTGTCCCAGGTCACTTTGATGCCGGTTTGCGTGGCGAAGTCCTTGGGTACGGACGGCAGGATGTAGTCCGCCCAGTTGTAGACCCTCAACTCGCGCTGTTCGGCGTGCACCGCGCTGGCCAGCAGCGTCAGCCCACAAACCGTGGCGCCCAGAATGCGTTTCATAGTGTCCATGGATCAGTTCCCCAATGTCAGCTCGTTGGTTTTTTTAGTGTCTGTACACGGCAGTGGCCCTGGAAACGGCCAGGGGCAAGGAAGCAAAGATCTGGTTTTGGATTCGGTCGGTGCTGATGAATCAGCAATCCGGTTTCGATTCTTGCTGACAGGCTAGACGGTTCCCAGCGTGTGATCGGCCAAAAGGGGATCGATATGGCCATTATCCGTGTCCGGATGTATCGGCAAGGGCGGCGCCCTGCCCCGCCTTAGTGCAAAATATGCAGCCAAGGTTGAAATCCGGATTCCGTCGCGCAAGGCTGTGCAACGAGTTCCGTTATGAAATCCATTTTTGAGAGAGCCGGTGGTAACCGCATGATTGAAGTCACCGAAGTTTCCATTGCCCAACTGCGCGCTGCGCTCGAATCCGGCCAGACCACATCGGTAGAGCTGGTCCAGGCCTACCTCGCGCGGATCGACGCCTACGACGGCGCCGACACCCCGACCGCCTTGAATGCAGTGGTGGTGCGCAACCCGGATGCGCTCAAGGAAGCGCAAGCCTGCGATGCCCGTCGGGCCAAGGGCGAGACGCTGGGTCCGCTCGATGGCATCCCCTACACGGCCAAGGACAGTTACCTGGTCAAGGGCCTGACCGCCGCTTCGGGCAGTCCCGCTTTCAAAGACCTGATTGCCTACCGCGATGCATTCACCATCGAACGGCTGCGTGGTGCCGGCGCCATTTGCCTGGGCAAGACCAACATGCCGCCCATGGCCAACGGCGGCATGCAGCGCGGGGTCTACGGCCGTGCCGAGAGCCCGTACAATGCCGGTTACCTCACCGCGCCGTTCGCCTCGGGTTCATCCAACGGTGCAGGAACGGCCACCGCGGCCAGTTTCGCAGCGTTCGGTCTGGCCGAGGAAACCTGGTCGAGCGGTCGCGGCCCGGCGTCGAACAACGGTTTGTGCGCCTACACGCCTTCGCGCGGGGTGATCTCGGTGCGCGGCAACTGGCCGCTGACGCCGACCATGGACGTGGTCGTGCCGTTTGCCCGAACCATGGCCGACCTGCTCGAAGTGCTGGATGTGGTGGTCGCGGAGGATGCCGATACGCGAGGCGACCTGTGGCGCCTGCAACCTTGGGTGCCGATTCCGAGCGTCGCCTCGGTGCGCCCCGCTTCCTATTTAGAGCTGGCGGCAAAACCCGATGCCCTGGCCGGTAAACGCCTCGGCGTGCCGCGCATGTACATCAACGCCGACGCCGACGCGGGCACCTCGGATGCACCAGGTATCGGTGGCCCGACGGGGCAACGCATCAACACGCGTCCCTCGGTGATCGACCTTTGGAAACAAGCGCGCAAGGCTCTCGAAGCCGCCGGTGCCGAAGTGGTCGAAGTGGATTTCCCGCTGGTTTCCAATTGCGAGGGCGATCGTCCCGGTGCGCCAACCGTGTTCAATCGCGGAATCGTCTCCAAGGAATTCCTCCATCACGAATTGTGGGATCTGACGGCGTGGGCGTTCGATGATTTCCTGCAGGCCAACGGCGATCCGAAACTGAACCGTCTGGTCGATGTCGACGGCCCGCTGATTTTCCCTCACGACCCGGGCACGCTGCCCAACCGCGAAGGCGATCTGGCTGCCGGCATGGACGAGTACGTGAAGATGGCCGAGCGCGGCATCACGCCGTGTGACCAGATCAGCACGGTGCCTGATGGTCTGCGTGGGCTTGAGCAAACGCGCAAGCTCGATCTGGAAGACTGGATGGATCGACTGGGCCTGGACGCGGTGCTGTTCCCGACCGTCGCCGACGTTGGCCCGGCGGATGCCGATGTCAATCCGGCGTCTGCGGACATTGCCTGGAGCAATGGGGTCTGGGTGGCCAACGGCAACCTCGCCATCCGCCACCTGGGCGTGCCCACGGTCACGGTGCCAATGGGCGTCATGGCGGACATCGGCATGCCGGTCGGCCTGACCTTCGCCGGCCGCGCCTATGACGACTCGGCGCTGCTGCGTTTTGCGGCGGCGTTCGAGGCGACGGGGAGCAAGCGATTGATTCCGCCGCGTACTCCGCCGTTGGCTGGCAACTGATAGCGGTGACTGTCACCCGACATTGATGTTGGATGTGCTGGCGTCATCGCGAGCAAGCTCGGCTCCTACAGGGTTATGCAGTCAGCACAGCATTTTCGGTCGGCACAAAACCACTGTGGGAGCGGGCTTGCCCGCGATGGCGGTGTGTCAATCGCCATCGATGCTGGATGTGCTGGCCTCATCGCGAGCAAGCTCGGCTCCTACAGGGTTTTGGGTGTCAGAACGGCACGGTCAGTTTCATCCAGTACGCATTCCCCTGCGCGCGGTTGCGCACTTCGGTTTCCTGCTCCCATTTGCCCGTGACGAACCAGCCGTTCTTGCTGGTGTATTTGATCGATGGCCCGATGGCCAGCGCTCGTCCCTTGTTGTCTTCGATGGTCTCGCCGTTCTGGCGGTCGTCGGTGGTCTGGCGGTAGTAGTAACCGCCAATGCCCAACACCCAACCATTGCCCAACCCCCAGCCGACGGCATAGTCGACATGAAATTCCTGGCCCGAACGGTAGTCGGTCGCCGGGTTTTCGCGGTTGAAGTCATACATGATCTTCGCATCGACGTTGAGCCCGTTCGGGTCGACGTAGGTGATGGCGTAGACCGGTTCGATCACCCAGTAATTGCGCCCGGTGTTGGCCAGGTCGCCGCGATCGTAACGACCGGTCGGGGCGATCATGTCGAGGGCGAGGATACTGTGGAATTTTTCGCTGTGGTGAAAGCCCAGCGCCGGGCCGAAGATCACGTCACCCAGGCCTTGTTTGTTTTGCGACTGGCCGTTGAGTTCAACCTTGAGGTCCACCAACGGCACGATCGCGTGCAGTGCCACGCTGGCACCGAACAAGGTGTAATCGCTGACCCAGATCAGTCTCGGAGTGATGGCGTTGGCGCGCACGCGAAAATCCACCGGGAGTTTCTTGCCGTCATTGCCGCGCAGGTTGTCGGCTTCGTAATGGGTGACAAACAGTTGCCCGTAAAACCCCGGCGGCGGCATTGCCCCGGACATGTAGTTTTCCGCGCCCAGCGGATAGGACGTGCCGCCGCCTTCAGTGGCGTGCACGGACAACGACGCGGTAACAGCAGTAGCGATCACGAGCAGGTTTTGCAGTCGACGAGTCATTCAGTTCAACCTTTATTGTTGTTATTGGTCAGGCACACCTCGCCCTCTCGGCAGATCGAGAAGGCGGGTTTACAGGTCAATCAGATGCGTTTGAACAACGCTGAACGCTGGGTGCTTTCACCACCGTCGGCGGCGCTGTAGAAGCGTTCCATGAAGATGTCGCGTTCAAACAGCCGCCCTTGCATCAGGCAGGTGATGGCCGAATCGATCATCACCGGCGGCCCGCACAAATAGGCCTTTCGGTTGCTGAAGCGGCCGTCGAAATGCTGTTTCGCGGCGTCATGCACATAGCCCTTGAACCCCGTCCATTCAGGGTCCTCGACCGCCTGACTGAGGGCCGGCACATAGGTGAAGTTGGCGTGGTCCCGGGCCAGCGCTTCGAACAGTTCGCGGTTGTACAGTTCGCCACGGTTGCGCGCGCCCTGGAACAACACGATCTGCCGGGTATCGCCGGCCTCCAGCAAGTCGAGAATCATCGACTGCGGGCTCGACAATCCGGAACCGCCGGCGATGAAGATCAGGTCGCCACTCTGCGAACCACGGACGAAAAACTGCCCGTACGGCCCAGACAATTCCACCGCATCGCCGACCTTCAAATCATCGTGAATCTTGCCGGTGGCCAGACCGCCGTCGACCCGCCGCACGTGCAACTCGACTTCATCGGCACGGCTCGGTGGATTCGCCAGCGAGAACGCCCGCGTGCCTTCAATTCCGGGCAATTGCAGATTGATGTACTGCCCTGCCTGAAACGCCATCGTCCGGTCGAGCTTCAGGTGCACACCCTTGATGGACGGCGACAGGTCGACCAAGGCGCTGACCACCGCGCGGTAGTCCTCCACCGGATGGCCAAGGAAGTCCGGGTCGGCATCGATGTCAGCCTCGATCACCATGTCGCTTTGCGGGATCGCACAGCACGCCAACACCTTGCCTTCATCACGCTCCATGTCCATCAGCGCGAAGGACGAGGCGGCGCCAAGATCGGCTTCGCCCTCCAGCACCTGGACCTTGCAGGTGGCGCACGTACCGTGGCCGCAGGCAAACGGCAACCAGACGCCCTGGCGCAATGCGGCCTGAAGAATGGTCTGCCCTTCTTCCACTTCGATCTGCTCGCCAGTGGGTTCAATGGTGACTTGGTAGCTCATCGCCGTGTCCTCAGTTGAAGCTGCCGGCAATGCCGTTCAAGCCGGGAGTGTTGAGGTGCAGCAGGCTCTTGTGATCGATGCCGTTGGCGATCAGGCTCGCTGTGTTGTCCGGGGTGAACGGCTGATCGTTGAGGCGCCACAGCGCCTGGCTGAAATCGACTCGCGGCGCATCCGGGTGCTGGGCAATCGAAGGTTTGACCACTTGCTCGATGAAGTCGCCGAACGGCATGGCCGGTGGCAGTGGAAAGGTGAACGGCGCGCAGAACATCAGGTGTTTTTCCCAGCACAGGTACACCAGTTGCAAGCCATGGAAATTCTCCTGGCGGTCCAGGGGTTGGGCGTCGTAGGCGCCGATGGCGGTCACGGGCATGATCGTTTTCCTTCTTATTGTCAGTTGGGAGGTGGGAGCGGGCTTGCTCGCGAGGCGGTGTGTCAGACCCGCACATGTCGGATGTGACATTGCATTCGCGAGCAAGCCCGCTCCCACATTGGCAGCAGTGCTCAACCGGCCTTGAGCAGGTCAGGATCAACGGGTGCCACCGGCGCGCTGTTGCGATCGTTCGGGTGCCAGTCCTGCCAGCGGCGGTGCTCGGTGGATCCGAGGTATTCGAAGTTGTCCTGGCCGGGATTGATGTTGTAGTAGTCGCGCACCACCGACTCGACATCGCCGCCACCGCAGTTGCCCTGCAGGATCTGGTGCACCGGCAGCCAGGCCTGGATGTACTTGGTCGGCTCGTACTCGAAAATGTCGCAGCAACCCTGAGAGCAGAAGTGATAACGCTCGCCTTCGTGTTCGGCGCTGCGATGGCTGAGGGTGGTCTGGTCGTCCGGCTCGCCGAACGACAGCGGGATCTGGCAGATCTGGCAGAGCATCGGCAAGGTCGGGTTGTAGAAACGCTCGCCCTTCTCTTGCAGCGCACGCCAGTGCTCGAAGCGCGGGCGGTAGATCTTGTCGAAGGTGTCGGGATATTTGGACGACAGCCAGTCCAGCTCCTCGTCGGTGGGCATCCAGGTGTGGAAGTTGGTCGCCTGGCTGTATTGGTAGAAGATCGACCAGGCCTGGTGGCTGACGTGGTCCTTGGCGATGTTCGCCTCTTCGACGTGCTTGGGCGGACGGATGCCGTAGCGCTCCAGGTCCTTGAACAGCGCCCCGCCCGCCTCTTCGAAATACACGCCCCAGGCTTCGGACCAGGACATGACTTTGTTCGGCAACATGTAGTCCATCATCATTCCCACCAGCGTCAGCAGGCGGTAGCCGCGCCAGAACCACTTGTCGATCCAGCGCTGGATGATCGGCACGTTGTCTTCGTGCTGCTCCAGCAGAAACTTGATCACTTCCAGGCCCAGGGTCATGTGTCGCGCTTCGTCGGATTGTGCCGAGAAGCCAAAGGTGACCGTGGCCATGTCGCCGTTGAACGCCGCTCCGGACATGAACGGCACGAACAACAGGTTGGTCAGCACGTACTCGAACGAGAACGAGATTGCCGTGAGGAACTCGAACGGTCCCGCCGTGCGCGCGTCTTCGAAGAACGACTTGGGCACCGAGAGGAACCACACGCGGTCGTGCATATGCGCGAAATCATGCAGGCCGTTGAAGTGCTTGTTGTAGTGACTCATCGCGTGAATCTGAGTCTGCACGTGGCGTAGTTCGTCGATGGCCTGCATCTGGCAGGCAATGCGCGCACCGGCGCCGCTGAACTGCCGGCCAACCCGGGCGAAACCTTGGTAGGCCTGATATTCCAGCGGCGTGACACCGGACAGGAACAGCTTCAGCGCGTTGACATAGCGGGCGTCCGACAGCGTGGTATGGCCGTTGTTTTGCGAGAACGCATCGAAGATCGCGTAGAGTTTTTTCTCTTTCTCGGCCTGGTACTTCCAGTAGGTGTCCATGGTCAGGCGGAACGGGTCTTCCCACTTGTCCCAGTCGGTGATCTTGATCCCTTCAAAGCGCTCGTGCGGGTAGATGTCCTCGTGGGTCTGGTAGCTGGGTTCCCAGTCGAGGTCACGAGTCATGCAGCGGTATTTGTCTTTGGCATTGAGGCGTTTTTTCACGGCCATGATGGCGCTCCCGAATTCTTGTTATGGATCGAACGGCGGTCGGTTCCGATCAGCTGTTCCAGTACAGGGAAAAGCTGTCGTCCTCTTCCACGACGTTGCCGCCCAGGGTGATCACGTACATCAGCATTTCCTGGATGTCCCAGACGCTGCCGGTGAGTTGCTCGACCGTTTCGCGGCGGATGTCGAGACGGCCCTCGGCCTCGATGCGGATCATCGATGGCTGGTGCTGGATCTCGGCGTGGGGGTTGTCCTGGACAATCGCGTCGACGATCGAACGCGCGTAGTCGGTGTCCTGCAGGTTCATGTAAACGAGGGAAGTCATGCGCGTTCTCCTGCCAGGCCAAGTTTCTTCAGGCGTGCGCTGAACTCGGTGCAGACAGCATCCAGTGCGGACGCGTCGAGGCCCATCGCCGCCAAGGGCCGCAGCGCCTCGATGGAACGGGCACTCCAGTGATCGACCCAGCCTTGCACCCGTGCCTTGTTGGCCGGGCTTTCGTTGACCACTGTTTTGAGCAGCGCATCGACCCAGCGCTGGCTTTCGGCAAACCACAGGCGCATGAACTCGGTCAGCATGCCGACCTGACCGGCGCCGTTGGCCGACAGTTGCTCGTCGAGTTTGTGGAACAGCAACGGGTACACCAGGCCATCGCTGACCAGGTTCTGCGCCACGGTCAATTCGAACCAGTCACGCACCACCAGCGTGTCCTCGACATAGCGACGCATGCCTTGCCACGCCGCATCGTTGAGCCACTGCTGTTTGGCCTGGGCCAGCAGCAACACGTCGCCGTCATCGAGCATCAGACCGATCCGCGACAGATACTGGGCGATGCCGAGGCGGTCCATGGCCTGGAACATGTGCATCTGCGTGACGCTGGTGCCGAAGCCGTCGGCGGCGATGTTGCTGTTGTTCATGTTGGCGCCCATCTCGGCGTGGCGCAGGGGCAACAGCAGCTTGCTGATCAGCTGGACATTCGCCGCAGACAGACCGGCGAGCATGTCGCGCTTTTCGCAGAAGGCGTAATCGTGCTCGGCGTTTTCCTGCATCTTGGCCCGGGCCTGGACGTAGGCGCCGTAGTAGTACTGACGCGGATCGCTGACGGCGTACCAGTCGGCCATCACCACCGCAGTGCGGGTGGCATCGTTGAGCAGTTTGTCGGGCTGCCACAATGGCCGGTAATGAAAATTGGTCGCCGACTCCAGATCGAAACTGGCTTCCTGATAGCGGCTGGCAACCTTGTCGCCAAACCGGCGACGCGTGTGGCTGAAGGTGTTGCGGATCGTCTCGACGGTGGTCGTCTTGATCTCGACACTCATGGAGTGGACTCCTGTGGTTATTGTTCTGTGGGGTGTTGATCGGCTTGGTCGGCGTCGCGGGTTTCGCCGTAACGCCACTTGCGCGCATCGGCGTCGAGGGCCGCGCACATCTGCGCGTCCATGTGCTGCACCCGGTTGTTTTCGCAAAACTGGCGGAACGCCTGGCGCGGCAATACCAGCTCGACAAACAGGTCGGGAAAGCCGATGGCGAAATCGAATTCGACGAAGGTGTCGTCAGGTCCGCTGCGGACGCGGATGTAGCGCGGCATCTGATCGAATGGGTTGGCGGGCTGGCTCATGCTCGGGTACTCCCTTGTTATGTTCGGGGTACGGAGCAACAAGGGTGCCAGCGCTGCAAAAACGCTCGGAATGATTGTTTTATTGGTTTAAAAACAAATAGTTAATTCTTATATTGGTTATTAGCGAGTGACCAGGACATCGTTGACTGCCAGGCCAGCCGACCGGCCAATTGATCATTTGCTCAATCGTCTTCAAGCCCTTCGAGCAAATGACCAATCATTCGGCGATTGACATTTCGCTCGGTTTCAGGCCGCTTAGAAAAAGGAAAACCGACCTTGCCTTGCCTGAAAAACACCGGTCGCCAGGATGCGTAAACAAACCGCCATAGCCTGAGCGGAACGCATCTCCATCCCCAACATAACTACAATCGGGGCGCACTGAATGATCACCACGTACAAGGCTTCCCAGCACCCGCCGTCGCTGAAGGACCTGAGCGACCAGGTTCGCTTTCACGGGACCGAGGGCAAAATCTGGCTGGACGAACAACGCATGTTGTTGATCCAGGTGTCGATGATGGCGTCGTGCAGACGCGAGCTGATCGAAATGCTTGGCGTCGAACGCGCCAAAGGGTTTTTCATGCGCCTGGGCTACCAGTCCGGGCTCAAGGACGCCGAACTGGCGCGCAAACTGCGGCCCCAGGGCAGCGACCTGGAAATGTTCTTCACCGGCCCGCAATTGCACTCGCTCAAAGGCATGGTCAACGTGCGACCGCAGGCGATCGACATCGATCTGGCGAACGGGCAGTTCTACGCCGACATCGAGTGGCAGGACTCTTTCGAGGTGGAGAACTGCCAGACCGAGAACCTGCATTCCGAGCAACCGGTGTGCTGGATGCTGCTCGGCTACGCCATCAGCTACAGCTCGTTTTTCCTCGGTCGGCAGATCATCTACAAGGAAGTCAGCTGCCGCGGTTGCGGCGATGCCCAGTGCCGGATCATCGGCAAGCCCGCCGAACAGTGGGACGATGCCGAAGAGATCATGCGGTACTTCCAGAGCGACCCGATCATCGATGAGCTGCAAGCGCTGCAAGTGCAAGTGGCCAACATGCGCCAGCGTCTGCAGATCGAGGCCGGCAAGTTCTACGGCATCGGCCAGTCAGCGATCTACCGCCGAACCTGTTCACTGATCGACAAAGTGGCGTTGGGCAAGGCTTCGGTGCTGCTGTTGGGCGAAACCGGCGTGGGCAAGGAAGTCATCGCCCGCAGCCTGCATTTGCGCAGTGAGCGCGCCGGTGGACCTTTCATCGCGTTGAACTGCGCCGCCATCCCGCCAGACCTGATCGAAGCCGAACTGTTCGGCGTGGAAAAAGGCGCCTACACCGGCGCCCAGCAGTCGCGCATGGGCCGCTTCGAGCGGGCCAACGGCGGCTCGCTGTTTCTCGATGAAATCGTTGAATTGACCCCGCGCGCGCAAGCCTCGCTGCTGCGGGTTTTACAGGAGCAGGAGTTGGAACGCGTCGGTGATTCGCAGACCAGAAAGGTCGATGTGCGGGTCATCACGGCAACCCATGAAGACCTGGAAAATGCCGTCAAGCAAGGACGCTTTCGCGCCGACCTGTTCTATCGCCTGAACGTGTTTCCGGTGCGAATTCCGGCCCTGCGCGAGCGTCGTGAAGACATCCCGTTGCTGATCGAACACTTCCTGGAAAAACTGCACGCCAGCTACCGGAAAAAGACCCTCGGCCTGTCCGACCGGGCCTTGCAGATGTGCCTGAACTACGACTGGCCCGGCAACATCCGCGAGTTGGAAAACCTGATGGAACGCGGCGTGATCATCACCGACGAGAACCAGAGCATCACCGTCGACGCCCTCTTCCCGCATTCGCCGCAGATGGCCGAAAGCATTGGCTTGGCCAGTGACGGACGGTTGGTGAAATCGACGCCCACGCCCGGCCAGAACTGGATCGACACGATCATCGACAGCGGTATCGCGCTGGATTCGGTGGAAGACGCGCTGATTCACGCGGCCATGGAGCGCAGCCAGCAGAACGTCTCGGAAGCGGCCCGCCTGCTGGGCATGACCCGCCCGGCGCTGGCGTATCGTCTGAAAAAATCACCTGCGGATATGCCTTCGTCCAAAGGTTGATGTTTTGGGCAATACCTGTGGCCACAGATCTGTATGCGACGGTGATCCTGTGGGAGCGGGTTTACCCGCGATGGCGGCGTGTCAGCCACCGTTGATGTTGGAGGTAATGGCCTCATCGCGGGCAAGCCCGCTCCCACAAGGTTTTGTAGTGTTCAAAGCCCTACACGGTCCCTGGCATCACAACAACGGAATCGCATAGTTGATGATGAAGCGGCTCTGATCCACATCACGCCCCGCGTCGGTGTTCGACTGGCCGTTACGCAGCGAGAAGCCGACGTTCTTGAACGTGCCCGACTGAATCACGTAGTCCAGGGTCATGTCGCGCTCCCATTCGGACTGGTCGCCGGCGTTCTGCACTTTGATGTCGGTGCCCTTCAGGTACACGATCGACGCTTTCAGCCCCGGTACGCCCAGTGCAGCGAAGTCGTAGGTGTACTGACCGAAACGGGTCTGCTCTCCGGCGCGGGTGAAGCTCTGGATCATGCGGTCGGTGGGCAGGTAGACGCTGCCGCCACCAGCGCCTTTATCCGGCAGGCTGCCCTGGTTGGGCTGGACGAAGTTGCTGCCATCACCGACCTCTTGATACCCCAGCGTGACCGCATGCCCGCCATTGGCATAAGTGATCATCGCGGCCCAGGTGTTGTTGTCGATTTCACCGTTGTTGTCTTCGGTGTAACCCGATGCTCGATAGCCCTGCGCACGGCCAGCGGCGGAGCTGTTGGCGCCGGTCGATGTGGTGCGGAAATAACGCAGGTCGGTGGTGATCGAACTGGCGCTGTCGATCGGCAGCAAGTGAGTCAGGCCGAAGAAGTTCTGGTTGTAGAAATCCTCCAGCTGCGCGAAGTAATACTGGGCCTTGAGCGTCTTGGTGACCTCGTAGTCGCCCCCGGCGAAATAGAACTTGTTGCTATCCCGAGTGGCACCTGCGACCGACAATCCGGTGCGATCCGTCGAGGCGCGCCCCACGGCCTGCTCCAGCAAACCGCTGGTCAGGGTCAGGCCATCGATGTCTTTCGAAGTGATCTGGGTGCCGGTGAATGACTGCGGCAACACACGGGCATCGTTGGAGATCAGGATTGGCAGTTTTGGCAGCAATGTGCCGTAGCGCAACTCGGTTTTACCCAGGCGCATTTTCGCGGTCGGGCCGAAACTGCTCCAGGAATCAGCCGCATCGTCGCCGTCACTCGGGATCATGCCGCTGCCGACGTGGCGCCCGCGTCCGCTGTCCAGCGTCACCCCGAGCAATGCCTGGGCATCGAGCCCGAAACCGACCGTGCCTTGGGTAAAGCCGGACTCGTAGCGCAGCACGAAACCCTGTGCGGTCTCTTCGGTTTTCGAAGGGTCTGCTGCCCCGTCGCGGTTGTCGCTGTTGAAGTACAAGGTGCGCATCGAAAGCGTGGCTTTACTGTCTTCGAGAAAACCGTGGCTGTCGGCGGCCTGCGCACATAAGGAACTGGTGGCCATGAGGATTGCGGTGGGGATTGCTCGGTTGAACATACGGTGCTCCTGGGTGAATTCTTGTTTTTTTAGGTACTGCCGCCCATTCACAGGCGCGCAAAATCACCCGCCCGATGGATGACCATCAGCATCAGAACGTCGAAGCGGCGGGTGGAAAATCAGAGCGGCCAGCGCCACTCGAAAGGGTCACGTCGAATGAATCGTGAAACTCTTAAAACATTTCGAGGCGCGATTATCAAACGAGGTGAAAGTAGTTTTCGTGCAGGGATAAGGGTTGTCGCACAGAGGTACGGACAAGCGCGGTATTTGAAAATCCACCCAGCGGGTTTTCATCGATTTTGCCTCTCGTCTCGAACATCGCAGGGTGTCGAGCGATGGTCGATACTGCATTTCACCCCCCGTACCGAGGAGCTAAAAATGCCTCTGACCCTGTACTACCATCCGCTGTCGTCGTACTGCCACAAAGTGCTGGTCGCGCTTTACGAATACGCCATCGAATTCGAACCCAGGATCATCGATCTCTCCAATGAAGCTGACCGCGCAGAACTGCAAGCGCTATGGCCGCTCTGCAAGTTCCCGGTCATCCGTGACCAGCGAAACCCGCAGGGCCTGGCAGAGTCGAGCATCATCATCGAATACCTGGACCGCTTTTACGCCGGACAACATTGCCTGCTGCCCAGTGATTGGGACACGGCGTTGCAGGTTCGTCTGTGGGACCGGTTTTTCGACCTGCACGTCCAGACGCCGATGCAACAGATCGTCGCTGATCGCTTGTTCGCCACCAACGGCGACCTGAGCAAACAACGCGCCAGCCTGTTGACCGCCTACGGCATGCTCGACCGTCAGCTGGCCTCGCGAACCTGGGTGGCCAGCCCGGACTTCAGCCTGGCCGATTGTGCCGCCACCCCCGCGCTGTTCTATGCCAGCACCCTCGTACCCTTCCCCGACGATTGCCGGCACTTGAGCGCCTACTTCGAACGTTTGACCCAACGTCCGTCGGTGCAACGAGTCATCGACGAAGCCAAACCGTGGTTTTCTTTCTATCCGTATGCCGAGGCCATCCCGCAGCGGTTTCGCTAGCCGCGTTATCGACGCTGCCGACTGTTGGCCCGCGCCTTGCTTTGGCTGAACTCGCCGGGGGATGTTCACACGCATCCCCAGTGGCGCAATCGGCGACGGAGGTGGTCATGGCGGGGGAAACAACGCTGACAGTTTTGATGGCTGCGCTGGCAGCCATCGTGATCGTCATGGTGGCGATATCCGCGGCGGCAGCGGCGGCCATGGTGACCGCAGCCACCCTCACCGCCATCGGCATTGCAGAACGGGTCATGCCGGATATCCAACCCCTGGCGGCTCTGGCCCTCACGCCGCCCCAGGCCTTGCTCATGGCCACCCTGCAAGCCGGGAGCCTGTCGACCATTACCGAGCTCATGCAACAGGTCAATCTGGCCATGATCATGGCCACTCTCTAGGCACATCTTTCACCCGCAACACTCCCCATAAAGCCAACCATTCACAGGGAATTTCCCCAATGTCGGGGGTACTTTCGCGCAGATGGTTGCGAGTGCGGCGATCAAGGCCTATGGTCCAGACGATGCATTGCCGCGACCGGTACAACAACTCATCGCCGGTTTCTGGCCTCCCACCGAGGATCCACGCAGCGAGGTGACGACATGCCGAACGACTCCCGCCCTGCCGTGCTCGAACTGATCGGCAATACGCCACTGGTGCGTGTCAGCCGTTTCGATACCGGCCCCTGTACCCTGTTTCTCAAGCTCGAATCACAGAACCCCGGCGGTTCGATCAAGGACCGCATCGGCCTGGCGATGATCGACGAGGCCGAGCGCGATGGTCGCCTCAAGCCCGGCGGCACCATCGTCGAAGCCACCGCCGGCAACACCGGCCTGGGCCTGGCGCTGGTCGGCCGCGCCAAGGGCTATCGGGTGGTGCTGGTGGTGCCGGACAAAATGTCCACGGAAAAAGTCCTGCACCTCAAGGCCATGGGCGCCGAAGTGCACATCACCCGTTCCGATGTCGGCAAGGGTCATCCGGATTATTACCAGGACGTCGCCGGGCGCCTGGCAGCAGAAATTCCCGACGCCTTCTTCGCCGACCAGTTCAACAATCCGGCCAACCCGCTGGCCCACGAATGCAGCACCGCGCCGGAGATCTGGGCGCAGACCCAGCATGATGTGGACGCGATTGTCGTCGGCGTCGGCTCGGCCGGCACGCTGACCGGGTTGACCCGTTTCTTCAAACGCGTGCAACCAAACCTGGAAATGGTGCTGGCCGACCCGGTCGGTTCGGTGATGGCTGAATACAGCCGTAGCGGCACCCTCGGCACGCCCGGCTCCTGGGCGGTGGAAGGCATCGGCGAAGACTTCATTCCGTCGATCGCCGACCTGTCGAGCGTGCGCCACGCCTACTCCATCAGCGACGAAGAAAGCTTCGATCACGCCCGCCAGTTATTACGCGCCGAAGGCATTCTCGGCGGCTCGTCGACCGGCACCCTGCTCGCCGCCGCGTTGCGTTACTGCCGCGAGCAAACCGAGCCGAAACGGGTGGTCAGCTTCGTCTGCGACACCGGCACCCGTTACCTGTCGAAGGTCTACAACGATCAATGGATGAGCGATCAGGGCCTGCTGCAAAGCAAGCGCTACGGCGATTTGCGCGACCTGATCGCACGGCGTTTCGAGGATGGCCGGGTGATCAGCGTCGGCCCCGACGACACCCTGCTCACCGCGTTCCAGCGCATGCGCCTGGCGGACGTGTCGCAATTGCCGGTGCTGGTGAAGGGTCAGCAACTGGTCGGTGTGATCGACGAGTCCGACATCCTGCTGGGGGTGCATGAAGACGTTGCGCACTTCCGTAAAACCGTGGCCAGCGCCATGACCGACAAACTGCAGACCCTGTCCCCCGCTGCCACCCTGGCGGAACTGGAGGCAGAGCTGGGCCGTGGGCTGGTGGCGATCATCCAGGATGCCTCGGGCTTCCACGGCCTGATTACCCGAACCGACATGCTCAACCATTTGCGGAGATCCCTGCCATGAGTCAACAGGATAAAAACGCCCCGCCACAGGGCTTCGCCACCCGGGTGATCCACGCCGGGCAAGCGCCGGACCCTTCGACCGGGGCGTTGATGCCGCCGATCTACGCCAACTCCACCTACCTGCAACAGAGCCCCGGGGTGCACAAAGGCCTGGACTACGGGCGTTCGCACAACCCGACGCGCTGGGCCCTGGAGCGCTGCGTGGCCGACCTCGAAGGCGGCACCCGGGGCTTTGCCTTCGCCTCGGGCCTGGCGACCATTTCCACGGTGCTCGAACTGCTCGACGCCGGATCGCACGTCGTCTCCGGCAACGACCTGTACGGCGGCACCTTCCGCCTGTTCGACAAGGTGCGCCAGCGCAGCGCCGGGCACCGCTTCAGCTTCGTCGACCTGACCGACCTGGCGGCGTTCGAGGCGTCCCTGCAAGACGACACACGCATGGTCATGGTCGAGACCCCGAGCAATCCGCTGCTGCGCCTCACCGACCTCTCCGCCATCGCCCGCACCTGCCGCGCCCGCGGCATCATCTGCGTGGCCGACAACACCTTCGCCAGCCCGTGGATCCAGCGCCCGCTGGAGCTGGGTTTCGACATCGTGCTGCACTCGACCACCAAGTACCTGAACGGCCACTCCGACGTGATCGGCGGCATCGCCGTGGTTGGTCAGAATGCGGAACTGGCCGAGCGCCTGGGCTTCCTGCAAAACGCAGTGGGCGCCATCGCCGGGCCGTTCGACGCCTTCCTCACCCTGCGCGGCGTGAAGACCCTCGCACTGCGCATGGAGCGCCATTGCAGCAACGCGCTGGACCTCGCGCAATGGCTGGAACGTCAGCCGCAAGTGGCGCGCGTCTACTACCCGGGCCTGCCCTCGCACCCGCAGCACGAATTGGCGCGCAAGCAAATGCGCGGCTTCGGCGGGATGATCTCGGTCGACCTCAACACCGACCTGGCCGGCTCCAGACGCTTCCTTGAAAACGTGCAGATCTTCGCCCTGGCCGAAAGCCTCGGCGGCGTGGAAAGCCTGATCGAACACCCGGCCATCATGACCCACGCCACCATCCCCGCCGACACCCGCGCAGAACTGGGCATCGGCGATGCGCTGGTGCGGCTGTCCGTTGGGGTCGAGGATGTCGAAGACCTGCGCGCAGATCTGGCGCAGGCATTGGCAAAAATTTAGCTACACCCAAAAACCCTGTGGGAGCGGGCTTGCCCGCGATGAGGCCGGCACATCCAACATCGATGGCGACTTATACACCGCCATCGTCGGATCGCCGCCCGGAGCAAGCTCGCTCCTACAGGTATTTACACCAAGACTTACATTTTTCCGGATCATCAAGACATGTCCAACCTCAACACCTCCCTGCAAGACACCGCCGCACCCGATGGCGTTTGCTACGGCTGCGGCAGCAGCAATCCCCACGGGCTGCACATCAAGAGCCATTGGCATGAAGACGGCGTGCACGTCGTCGCCGAGCACGTGCCCGATCCCATGTACTGCGGCTGGCCGGATCTGGTCTACGGCGGCTTGATCGCGATGCTGGTCGACTGCCATTCCAACTGGGCGGCCATGGCCTATCACTACCGGGCGGAAAACCGTGAAGTCGCCAGCCTGCCGCGCATCAATTGCGTCACCGGCAACCTTGGCATCAAGTTCATCAAACCGACGCCCATGGGTATTCCGTTGGTCCTGCGGGCGAAAGTCGAAGGCGAAGTCGGGCGCAAGACCCGCGTCATCTGCGAGGTGTTCGCCGGGGACGTGCTGACGGCGGTCGGCGACTCGGTGTTTGTCCGGGTCGATACCAGTCAACTGGCAGACGCGGCTCACGGCCGCTAAGCGTTCCTCATTCCTCTTCCATCAGCGCTGTGATCCGCCCGGACCTCTCCGCGGCCAACAGCGCTGCATAGTCCTTGGCATTCTGATCGGCATAGGCCACGGCAAACTTGCCGATGGCCTGATCGAACGAATCCGTTTTCCCCAGATATCCGCTGATGAGCGCCGCATCCCCGGATTTGGCGTGGGCACGGGCCAGCGTCTGACCGCACCACTCGGCGTAGCGCTTCAAACGCGCCGCCGTAATGCCTTCGATGGGTGCCGACATTTTCATGTCGCGCAACTGGCGAACAAAAAAGTGCCGGCCATTCTGGCCGCGTGTCCAGCCCAGAAAAATGTCACTTGAGGACTGCATCAACCGTTGCCCGGTGACCACGCGCTGCCCCTGATTGTCGAATTCGCTCTTGCCCGCGTAAGGCGCCAGCACCGAAGGACAGGCCTCTTTGAATTGCAGAAGCAACGGATGGTTTTCCGCGGAAAAAAACAGACCGACAAAACAATAGGTCCCGACGCTGCCGATCCCCACCGCTTTGACCGCAATGTCCTCAAGACGATAACGATCAAACAGCACACGCCGTTCATGGGGTAATGACAGTCGATAATCCTGCAGCGCCTCACGGGCGCGCTCCACGAAATTCTGTTCATCCACGTGATAAAGAATCGGTGGCTGGTCGATCAGCCTGCGACGCCCCGCCACTTCGCTGCTGATCTTGGGATAGAGGTAATCGCCGACCCGCAGCCGGGCCTTGGCCATTACTTGTTCGCGAAACTTTTTGACTTCGGCGTTGGGCGCCATGTCGATGATCGTCTGGGCATCCAGGCGTTCATACCAGAGCTCCAGCGGGCTCAACTTCGAAAGTTTGCGCAGGCGTAAGCGGTACGCACGTACGCATTCCATAGCGGTGGCCGCTGCCGCTTTATCGCTGACCCGGTTGTCCCGCGCCGCCACCACAAAACTGATCGCCAGCCGTTTCACATCCCATTCCCAAGGCGCGGGCAGGGTTTCGTCGAAGTCGTTGATGTCAAAAATCAGATTGCGCTCAGGCGTGGCGAACAACCCGAAATTCAACAGGTGACAATCGCCGCAGGCCTGCACCTCGATACCTGTGGTTGGCGTCTTGGCCAGGTCGTGGGCCATCAACCCCGCCGAGCCGCGCAAAAAAGTGAACGGGCTGCGCAACATGCGCCCGTAGCGCACGGGCACCAGATTGGGCAGCCGATAGCGGTTGGACTCTTCCAGCAAATCAATCGGGTCGCGGTGTTTGCGCGGCGGTTTCCAGGTGGCGTGCAGCGAGTGCGGCACGCTCTCGCGTAATCGCTCACCGGCACTCATGCGCTCCTTGCGCGAACGAAAAACCGCTTCCTCGATGGCAACGGCGGATTTGCGGGTCTTAGCCTTGGCAGGCTTGCTTTTACGCGCGGTCATGTCCACTCCCTCGCCCAATGAAACCGACTCGCCTGGGCACGCGGAAACAAACGGGTTACCGAAGTCTTTACAAGCGTAGCAGCTCTGATTTGAAGTGGATGACGATGCACAGCGGCCTCATTTTCGGGCCGCTGCGCAATTCACTGCTCGGCTACTCGGGTGGGTCAATCTGATCCAGCACCCGATTCGCCGTGATCTCCGCCAGCATCACGCTGTTGGAAATGCCCAGCAACGCATTGCGCGATTCACCGTCCAGGTGATCCACCAACTGATGGACCATCACATCCACCGAGGCCAGGGTCTCGACTAAATAAACGGCCAGGGTTTCGAGCGTCACCTCAGGGTCGACGGTGAAGAGGGTGCTGACGGTGCGCGGTGTGGCTTTGATGTCGGCGGTTGAGGGGAAGTGAAAGTCGAGGGCGCGTTCGGCGGCTTCGTTGAGTTTTTTGGAGTCGGGTTCGTACGGGGATGCCGGATCGGTTTCCGGCGGGTTTGGCGTTACCTTGAACATAGATGCTCCCTTGTTAAGAAGGGCCGCAACCATCTCGCTACTAAACGATAGGGTGGCAGCTGTGCGCAAGTTAGTAGACCGGCAAGGGAAAGCAAAAACCGGCGCGTCCGAGGACGCCATGCGCACAGCTACCATCAAGCGCAGGCAGATACCTGATTGATGATGCTCATGCGACCGCTATACCTTGGCCGGGCTACTAAACCCGATCACTGATGGGCAGTGACGCGAACCAAGTTACCGATGGCCCTCAAGGCGCACAAGCCGGCGGATTCTGGCGTACGCGTAGGCAACGGCGCAAGGTCTTGTAGCTTGCATGAAGTTTCCTTCAGCGCTTTTAAACACGGGCTCTTCGGCGATGTTTAATGAGTACGCGCAAGCTTCGGTGACTGGCAGAAGTCTCTCTCCAACAGATCGCCCAGATGTTCGAACGAAAGCACTCCTTGCGAGAGAAGGCGCGGTAGGCCTGGCTGCTTTTTTTTCAAGTAGCTGCATCCAGATCACCTTCTGGTGGGTAGTACATCTAGACGCCACTGCGCCGCAGAGCCAATCGACCTGATGGAGAGGCTGGCTTAAAGAAAAGCATGCCCCCACCACCCAATCCTGCGTAGCGATCTGAGAGAGACAGGTGATGTCTGCAGTGAAAAGCAGCCATTTCCCTCCCAGCCCTCTTGACCCGGTCAACCGCAGAAAAAGCTGTACAAAAAAATTGACTTGTACAGCATTCACCCTATTCTTTAAAAAGCTGTACAAAAGTTTATCTATGTACAAGAAAAAGGAGGGGTTTCATGGTCGACACCGCTGGCACTGGCCAAATACGGATCAGCCCCTCATCCAGGCAAAAAGACCTTTTTGGTGGCGCGAATTGCCCGGCAGAGACTGTCCACTTCACCAGAAGACACCCGTGGACGCTGAATTTCTCCAAGCACCTGCCGGCAGTGAGGTCGCAACGTGTCTGACTTCCTGCGATGTTTCGCCAGCGACTTTGCAGCACTGGACGCCAGCAATTTGCACAAACTCAAGAACCTGTACAGCCACGATGTTCGCTTCAGTGATCCGCTCCATGAGATCCAGGGCCTTGCAGCGCTGCAGGATTATTTCACAGCGCTATACGCCAACGTCGGCGAGCTTGGTTTCACGTTTCACGGCTATGACCAGGTACAGGACGGCATGGGTTATCTACGTTGGACCATGCATTATCACCACCCTCGCCTGCGCCGTGGCCAACGGATAAAAGTCGTTGGCTGCTCGTACCTGCTTTGGCACGAGAAGGTGTACCAGCATCGCGACTATTTCGATGCCGGCGCTCTGCTTTATGAGCACCTGCCATTGATGGGGACCGCGATTGGCTGGCTGAAAGGGAGACTGATATGAAACGTATCTGGCTCACCGGCGCAAGCAGCGGCATAGGCGCCGCGCTGGCGGAGATTCTGCTGGCCCAAGGTCATTTTCTAGCCGTCAGCGCGCGTAATGCAAAGGCCCTGGAAAAACTACAAACAGATCATCCGCAACAGGTACTTCTTCTGCCGGGCGACCTGACCGATCCAAGTCAGGTTCAAGCCATGGGCAAGCGAATCGAGCAAGCCTGGGGCTACCTGGATCAGGTCATCCTGAACGCTGGCACCTGTGAATACCTGGACGCCGGCCTCTTTGAAGCCAGCATGATTGAACGCGTGATGCGGGCCAATTTGTTTTCCGCGGCCTACTGCGTGGAAGCAGCCCTACCGCTGTTGCGCAAGGCGCAGCGACCGCACCTGGTGGCGGTAAGTAGCTCGGTCACCTACCTGCCTTTACCTCGGGCCGAGGCTTATGGCGCCTCGAAAGCGGCTATGCGTTACCTGTTTCAGTCGCTGCGCATCGACGTTGCACACGAGGGCATCGACGTCACACTCGTCAGCCCGGGCTTCGTCGATACGCCGCTCACGCAACAGAACGATTTCCCGATGCCGATGCGTTGGCCTGTGCGCAAGGCTGCCGTCTACATCGCCACCCGGCTGGAAAGACGTCCGCTGGAGATCGCCTTTCCCGGGCCATTCATTGCCGCCCTCCGTCTATTGGCTGCACTGCCTCAACGCCTGCAACTGGCGCTGGGCAAACTCATGGCGCGTCCCGTCACAGAAGAATCTTCATGAGAATAGCGATCATCGGTAGCGGTATCTCCGGGTTGACCTGCGCCTACCTGCTCAACCGTCAGCATGATGTCACCGTATTCGAGGCAAGTGACTGGATTGGCGGCCATAGCCACACGGTTGACGTCGAGGTGAAGGGCGAACGCTTTGCCATCGATACTGGTTTCATCGTCTTCAACGATTGGACCTATCCCAACTTCATCCGTTTGCTGGACAAGTTAGGCGTGGCCTCGCAACCCACCGAAATGAGTTTCTCGGTCCAGGATCCGCATACTGGCACTGAATACAACGGCAACAACCTCAACAGCCTTTTTGCCCAGCGGCGCAACCTCATGTCACCCGGTTTCTGGGGCATGTTGCGCGACATACTGCGCTTCAATCGCGAAGCCTTGCGTGACCTGGACGAACAGCGCATAGCAGCCGATACCACCCTTGGCGCCTACCTGCGGCAAAACCGCTACGGTCAGCGCTTTATCGAACACTACATAGTCCCAATGGGCTCGGCGATCTGGTCGATGACACTGGGCGACATGCAGCGTTTTCCGCTTCGGTTCTTCGTGCGCTTCTGTAAAAATCACGGGCTCCTGTCGGTCACCCATAGGCCGCAGTGGCGCGTTGTCAGCGGTGGCTCGCGCAGTTATGTAGCAGCGTTGAGCGCCGGCTTTGTCGAGCGCATCCGCCTCAACTGCCCGGTGTATCGGATAGAACGTGATGTAGCCGGGGTGATCGTATTTAGTGCAGCCGGCAACGAGCGCTTTGACAGCGTGGTGTTCGCCTGTCACAGCGATCAGGCATTACACCTGCTCGCGGCTCCGACCCAAGCCGAACGAGAGATACTCGGTGCGCTGCGCTATGCCGAAAACGACGTGGTGCTGCACACCGACACCCGTCTGCTGCCGAACCGGCGCCTGGCGTGGGCAAGCTGGAATTACCGCCTCGGCGGCTCAACCCGGCAACCGGCCGCTGTCACCTACAACATGAATATCCTGCAAGGGCTCCAGAGCGACACCACCTTCTGCGTGAGCCTGAACCAGACCCAGGACATTGACCCAGGCAAAATCCTCGACCGCTTCCGCTACGCCCATCCGCAGTACAGCCAGGCAGGCCTGGTCGCACAGGCACGTTGGCAAGAACTGCAAGGCGCTCAAAACAGCTACTACTGCGGCGCCTACTGGGCCAACGGTTTCCATGAGGACGGCGTGGTGAGTGCCTTGCGCGTAGCGGCTGCTTTTGGAGAGCAACTGTGAACAGCGCGCTCTACCGCGGTTGGGTCAGCCACCGTCGCCTGCTGCCGCGCATCCATGGGTTTCGATATCGCATGGGTATGCTCTACCTGGATCTTGCGGAACAACCGCAGGTTCTAGGGCTATCGTGGCTGGCCGGACATTCGCGCTGGGGCGCCTTCTCCTTCCGCGAAACCGACTACTTGCCACACGCCACGCGTCAGGGCGTGACGCTGAGCGATGCAGTACGTGAGCAGCTGAAACAGGCCCTCGGGCATGCCCCGCAGGGACGGATCTGCCTGCTCACCCAGCCGCGCAGTTGGGGGGTGTCCTTCAATCCGATCAGCCTGTTTTATTGCTTCGAATCCGACGGCAGTCTGGCGGCCATCCTCTGCGAAGTCAGCAATACCCCTTGGCGAGAGCGTTACCACTACGTACTGCCGACCCACGCGAGCGGTGAGTCACGTCATCGGGTGGCCAAGAGTTTCCATGTTTCGCCCTTCCTGCCACGCAATCTGGAGTACCGCATGCGCTTCTCTGCTCCCGATCAAAATCTGCACGTGACCATGCAGGACTGGCACGGTGAGCAAAAAATTTTTGAAGCGGGCCTGGGTCTGGAGCGCATCGAACTGACGCGGCAAAGCCTGCATCGCCACCTTCTGGACTTCCCCTGGATGACCGGCAAGACACTGCTCGGCATTTACTGGCAGGCCCTGCGTCTGCTGCTCAAGCGTCTGCCACTGTTTGCCCATGAAGCCACCAACGGTCAACACCGCACCGCAAATCTGGAGTCTCGCCATGACAAATCCTAGCCTGAACTCCGCCGGCACCTGTGGCTCTGCTGCCAACGGAGCAGGCGCCCGTCTGCTGAAGAAAGGGGTCTTGCGTCAGTTGGCACAACTGCGCCACGGACATTTGGTGATCATCGTCGACGGCGAGCGTTTGAGCTTCGGCCAGCCAGGCGAGGTGCTGCATGGCGAAATCGAAGTGCATAGTTCGGCCCTCTGGCCGATGGTGGCGCTCAATGGTTCAATTGGCGCTGGTGAGGCCTATATCGAAGGGTACTGGAGTAGCCCCGATCTGACGTCGGTGGTCCGCATTTTCGTTGCCAACCTGGACGTGCTCGATGGAATGGAGCGCGGCCTGGCACGTCTACGCCGTCCACTGGCAAACGTCCTGCACTGGTTCAACCGCAACACGCGCCGGGGCTCGCAACGAAACATTTCAGCGCACTACGACTTGGGCAACGCGCTGTTCGAACAACTGCTGGACCCCACCATGATGTATTCGGCGGCCATGTTCCGCTCCACCAGCGACAGCCTCGAACAAGCTCAACTGTACAAGCTGGAGCGCATCTGCCAGAAGCTTGATCTCAAACCCGGTGACCACCTGCTGGAGATCGGCACTGGCTGGGGCAGTATGGCGCTCTATGCGGCCACCCACTACGGCTGCAAGGTCACCACCACCACGCTGTCCCATGAACAGTTTGCCTACACACTTCGCCGAATTGAGGAGCAGGGTCTGCAAGACCGCATCACCCTGCTGTTGCAGGACTATCGTGACCTGACGGGAAAATACGACAAGCTGGTATCGATCGAGATGATCGAGGCGGTCGGCCACCGCTTCCTGCCCACTTACTTCAAACAGTGCGCCCACCTGCTAAAAGAACACGGGTTGATGCTATTGCAGGCCATTACCATTCGGGATCAGCGCTATGAGCAGGCGAAAAAAACCGTCGACTTTATCCAGCGCTACATTTTCCCGGGGGGTGCCTTGCCTTCGGTGAGCGCCATGCTGCACACCATCAGTCGCGACACCGACCTCAACCTTCACCACATGGAGGATTTCGGCCTTGATTACGCACGCACTCTTCGCATGTGGCACGAAAACCTGCGGCGCAGCCGGCACAACCTGGAAGCCCTGGGTTACGACCAGACGTTCTATCGCCTCTGGGAGTTTTACCTGTGCTACTGCGAAGGTGGCTTCCTGGAGCGAAGCATCGGCACCGCGCATCTATTGCTCGCCAAACCCGGGGCGAGGCCGCAACCCTACGGGCTGAACGCGTGAGCGGACGAAGCCGGTTGATTCTGAACGCAGGGCTATTCCAACTCGGATGGTTCGCCTGTGTACTTGGCGCTCAACGGCCCTGGCTGTTGCTGATCGCAATTGCCTGCCTGGCTTTACACCTGCTTTGGATTGCAAACGCTGTTAATGAGTGGCGCAGCCTGTTGAGAGTGGCAGCCTGCGGTTGGGTCGTGGACAGCGCTCTATTGCACCTCGGGCTGTTCTCCTTTCCCGGAGCGCCTGTAGTTCTGCCGCTTTGGCTGGCGATCCTTTGGCTGCTTTTCGCCAGCACTTTGCGCCACAGCCTGAGCTGGACAAAGGAACCTTGGTGGATGGGCAGCCTACTTGGCGCTTTTGGTGGCCCTCTCTCCTATTGGGGAGGCGCAAGGCTGGCAGACGTGGGCCTGCCGCTAGGCGTGTGGCCTAGCTTTCTGCTACTCGCATTGATATGGGCGATACTGATGCCGATGTTGCACTGGATGGCCGGACAGCCTGCCCGTTGACTCAGGGCTGCTTGCGGAAGAACAAGGTGATCTGACCGACCTCCACCCCGAACTTGGTCATGAACGAGCGATTGATCATGGTGTTCTTGTCCATGAGGTACATCCAGTCGTCTAACTGAACCTCATACTCTTCGCCATCCACCGGCAGTCTCAGCACATATTTCCAGCGCAGCGCATTGCCTGCCACCTCACCACGCGCCTCGCCCACCACATCGCCAGCGGTTCCGCGCCATTGGCCGGGGCCAGCAGGGGTTAGCGTCCACACGCGTTTTTGCTTAGTACCATCGCTGTAAGTGAAGGATTCGTCGAGGATCAGCCTGCTGCCCTCGGAGTGGCTGTTGATCTGCACATGGAAGCGCTTGGTGACCTCGCCTGAACGCTTTTGGAACATGCCCCAGGCTTCGACCCGGCCCTCGAAGAATTCGCGCAACTCAAGCGTCGGTGTCTCTTGGCTGTAGGTCTGCACATCTACGCGGCTGCAACTCGCAAGGCCAAGGCATAACAGCAATATCCAAACCTTCGACATGTGCACTTCCTCAACGGCCTCAGGGTTTCGCTGCGCCCAGCAATTGAGCGCGCAGCTCCGGGTTGCGTGTTCGGGGGTCTAGCCAGATCGCAAAAAAAGCTTTGGCGAATGCATCATCCCTCACCACATGGCGCAGGTTCTCGCCGACGTAAAAACGTGTGCCCTCTCCAGGCTTGTAGACACCGGTGATGCGGTCACCTGCGCGCACATCGACAAACGCTTGCTGCATTTCACGCTCCCAGCGAGCCATCAGCTCTGAATTCAGGGAGTTGGGCGAAAGGCGACGGATTTCCTTGACGCTGGCCTCGACCAGATCATCGCGACTAACAGCGCGAGTGTAGGTAAGCTCCAGCGCAAATGGCACATCTGCACCCAGCGGTTGACCGGCAATCAGGCGTGGGCTCCAGAATTGCGCGCGATAGATGGAGAAACCGAATACGCGCATATCCCCGCTACCCAACAGGCGAGCATCGGGTAGAGTCTCACGCCAATCAGCCCACAGTTCCGCACTCTGGAGCATCAGAACCAGACAGATAACGCGGCGGATCAAGCGGTCCGTCTGCATGATCGAAAAGGCCTCAATAAAACCCAATGGACGCCTTTAAAACTTATACCAAATTACTATTTTGTACAGCTAATGTCTTAAACCGGGCTTTCCCGCGAATAAGGGACAGGACAGGTGTGTCTGCCCTCAATACGCCTCAGGCGCTCCCTTGCGACGACGTCTAAGCTGTTGCGATTGAACCTTGTCCGCCAAGGAGCTTTCCATGAGCGCCTCGCTGTCCGAGCTTGATGCCGCCCTGCCCGGTTTGACCCGCAAGATCCGCGTGCTGGATGCCTTGGCCTGGCCGGATGGCATCGAGGAAGATTTCCTGGCGAAATGGCGCGGTGGGCGTGCGGAGTTGCCAAACGTCGAGCTTCGCTCCCGCGACCACAGTGCCGATATCGCCGCCCTCGAAGACTTCATCGGCCGCTGCGATCCGGGCCATCCGGCCAGTAACTATCTGGCCATGACCGCCCGCAGCTATGCCACCGCCGGACGCATGCTCGGGGCCATTGGCACGCCTGCGTTTACTCAATATTCATCCGCGCTGTACCGGCGCCCGGATTTCTATTACACCAACCAGAAACTAAGCATGCTGGACGCGGCGCATTTCTTCCTCAAGACCACCGACGCCCTGCTGGGTGGTGCGCGGATTCCTCCGACCCAGGCTGATATCCCGGCCGAGGCTTTTGCCGACTGGATACGTCCGGAACTGGACCGGTTCTTCGGCGCGGGTCGGATCACGGTGATACTCGATTCGACCCTTGCCGCCAAAGCCATCGCCGGGGCGAGTCGTATCCGCCTGCGGGCCAGTGCGCTGTTCTCGGAACTGGACAAGAATCAGTTGTTGCAGCACGAAGCTTTCGTGCATGTCGCCACCGCACAGAACGGTGCGTTGCAACCCAACCTCAAAAGCCTCGGTTTGGGAGCGCCCCGCACAACCCAGACTCAGGAAGGCATTGCCACGCTGGCCGAGTTGTTCACCGGCAGCATGGACATCAACCGCCTGCGGCGCCTCGCCTTGCGTGTGCTGGCGGTCCAGCAAGCGCTGGATGGCGCCGACTTCATTCAGGTGTTCGAAGGTTTTCTGGCGGGCGGACAGTCGCAAGAAGAGTCCTTCCGCTCAACCCAACGGGTGTTCCGGGGTGCCGACCTGCGGGGCGGATCGGCGTTTACCAAAGATGCCGCGTACCTGACCGGCCTGCTCGGCGTGCATACCTTGTTGCGCATTGCGATCCGCGATAACCGGCCGGACCTGGTCGGCCATTTGTTTGCCGGGCGCCTGAGCCTGGGCGACACGGTACGCCTGGCGCCACTGTTCGAATCCGGCTGGCTCCAGGGCCCGACCTACCTTCCCGCCTGGGCCTCTGATCTGCGCCTGCTCGCCGCCAACCTGGCCTTCTCTGCCTTCATCGCCCGAATCAATCTGGATGCGCTCGACCTGCAAGTGTTCATGGCCTTTGCAGACGAGCATGAAAGCGATGCCAGTGCCCAATAACTGCACTTCACAAACAACGGTGACCCGACATGAACGATAAAAAAGACCTCATCAGCCTCGATGAAGACATCTGTGTTCATGTGTTTACCGCGTCAGCCGCGATGGTGGGCGTGTGCATTACGGTGATCGGGATCTTCCAGGTCGTTTCAACGCTGAGAAGTGCAGACTCGATGGGCGATGACTTTCTTGCGGTGAACGCCATCCTGTATTTGATCACGACCATGCTTTCTTACTGGTCGTTGCGTACCCGAAAGGTGGCCCGCAATCATTTCCTGGAAAAGTTGATCGACATTCTTTTTCTTACTGCGCTGACTTGCACGACCGGGATCGCAGCCTTTATCACGTGGGCGATTACCTTCAAATAGAGTCTTGGCTGGAAGTCCGGATTTGACCCCGGACTTCCAGCTCTATCGTCTTGCTGCCTTACAGACCGGGCAACACATCCGGCGGCACGATTGCCCCGCCCTTCATCACCACGGGTAGGGTTTCAAGCACTGATATGTCAGCAATCGGATCGCCATCGACAGCGATCAAATCGGCGAAGCGACCCGCACTCACGGCGCCTACGTCCGCCTGCCAATTGAGCAGGTCAGCCGCCACGACGGTCGCGGACTGAATCGCCTGCATGGGCGTCATGCCGTACTTCACCATGTACGCGAACTGTTTTGCGTTGGTGCCAATCGGATAAACCCCGGCGTCGGTGCCATAGGCAATTTTCACCCCGGCCTTGACCGCTTTGCGAAACGCCTGGCGCTGTACGTCGGTGGTTTCGGTGTTCTTGCGCAAGTAACTTTCGGGCCAGTTTTCCTTGCGGCCGACTTCATCGATGTAGTCGCCGTTGTAGATATCCATCACCAAATACGTGCCGTTGTCCTTCGCCATCTTGATGCCTTCATCGTCCAGAAGCGACGCATGCTCAACGGACCTGACGCCTGCGCGAATAGCGGCCTTGATCCCTTCCGCACCATGAGCGTGGACCGTGGCATAGCTTTTATGAACCTTGGCTTCCTGGACGACAGCGCGCATTTCTTCTTCGGTCATTTCCATTTGGCCGGGTTCGGTACCTTCGGCCAGTACCGAGCCGGTGCCCATCATCTTGATGGTGTCTACGCCGTGCTGGAACAGGTAGCGAGTCTTGAGTTTGGCGTCATTGGCATCGCGGTAAACACCCACGCGCATATCGGCCGGGATCTCCACACCCGGCGCAAATCCCGTCACCTCGCCGCCACCACCGGCAACGGTGATGTACGCACCCACGACATTCATTCGAGGCCCCAGCACGCGGTTTTCGTTGATCGCATCACGCAGCGCGACGTCGGTGAACGCTCGATAGGTGCCCAGGTCGTGCACCGTGGTAAAACCTGCGCGCAAGGTTTGATAGGCATGTTTCGCGCCCATCAGAGCGACGTCTTGCGGCGAATGCAGGAGCGGTTCCGCCACGTTGTTGGTCATGTCCCAATCGGAGATATGCGTGTGCATGTCGATCAACCCCGGCAACACGGTCCTGGATGACCAATCAATCACTTTGCTGTCGGCCGGCGGCGCACTCCACGGTTCCACGGCAACGATGCGTTCACCCTCGATCTTGATGCGTTGATCGTTCAGCACCTTGCCTTTCTCGACATCCACCAGACGGCCCGCATGGACATACACAGTATCGGCGTGGGCGGACAACGCCATGCAAGAAAGTGTGACCGCCAAGGCGATGCACTTGACCGGAAAGTTCTTCATGTGAAACCTCTTGTTTTTATTGGATTGGGATGTGCACATCAAAAAAGATCGAACGGGTATTCGGTAATTATTCGAAGTTGCTTAACGCTGTCCCCGGTAAATGATTGGTCGGCATAGCGCACGCGTACCGACAGGTTTTTCAGGGCGCCGCTTTCCACGACGGTCTTCAGGTCGATGTCTCGCTCGATCTGTTTGTCCGAATGGGCGAAGTAGGCGTACAGGCCTTCCGGATCGACTTTTTCATTATCGATGTCGAACCCGTAGACATATCGAAAGCTGAGCGTTGTATGTAAGTAGCCTGTACTGCCAAAGTCATACGCATAACCGAGGCCTACCGACTGCTCACCCGGCCCGTTGAAGTCGCTATATTGCGAAGAGTTGGCCAGGTAGATGGAGTCCATGTAAGTGCCGTCTGATGCCATCAGATAATCGAACGGCTGGCTGCCATGGATTTTTTGATAAGACAGCGTGAAGGTGTGTGGGCCAATTCCGTATGAGGGCGCCAACGACCACGCCGTGACGTTTATCGCACCAGCATTGGCATTCCCTTCATCAAGTGAGCGATACAGATTGAAGTCGAAACTCAGCGATTGCTCTTCCGTGAGCGCGAAGCTGTAGTTCGCATTCACGTAGTACTGGCGCCATAAATCCTCTGCACGGGAGGCATAAAACGCGACGCTACCCTCATCGACTGGCTGATACGTCAAGCCGGCGTAGTCCACGTTGCCGGCGTCTACTCCGGCGTATCCGGCCATGAAACCACCATCGTGACCGGTGCTTGTATAGCCCCTGGATGAATAGAAGTGCCCGACATCAATGCTGACCTTGTCAATGTCATCACTTAACAACTGGATACCTCTTGTGGTCATCGGCATCAGTCGCAAGTCAGGCGTTGCGAAGACCGGATTGTAGGGACGCAGATCGCCATACTTGAGCACCGTATTCGACCATTTCATCTTCACCGCCGCATTGGCGGTAGACGACTCTGTTCTTTCCCCATCGCCATCGGCGGGAAACATGCCCGTGCCCACCGTGCCGCGCCCACCATCCAGCTTGTAAGCGGTATAGGCACTCGCATCGATGCCGAAACCGATTTCGCCTTGGGTGAAGCCGGACTTGTAGTCCATCAGGAAACCCTGCCCCCACCCGATTGAATCCGGATAGTCGGACAGTGAATTGCGATTGAAATACATGTTGCGTGCAAGGATCGTCGCGGCCCCACCCTCGACAAAACCTTCCTGGGTTTCGTCAGCCTGCGCTTGCAGTGAACTTGCGGACATTGAAAAAACGAACAGGCCAAACAGTGAGCGCTTCTTCATTAAAGGCCTCAAGGCTTTGATTGTTATTATTTTATGAAAACGCGGGTACGACGTATTTTTCAGGTCCCGAAGACTGAAAATGTATTGGCGTTACTTGGGATTTTTTTGTGCAGAAAGTTGATGAGGCCGGCCGGATTAAGGCTGGCCTCCTGACAGCCTTAATCCGCTTTGAAGCAATAGGCGGCCAGTTTGTTGCCGTCCAGATCGCGGGCATACGCGGCATAGGCGTTCGGTGCCCAGCCACGTGGCCCCGGCAGACCTTCACAGGTACCGCCAGCGGCCAACGCTGCGGCGTGGAAAGCGTCGATGGCGGCACGCGTCGGCGCCTCGAAGCTGACGGTCACACCATTGCCGACGCTGGCGGGTGCCCCGTCAGCCGGTTTCAGAACGAAGAAGGCCGGTGCATCCTCGCCCCAGATAGAACCGTTTTCGCCGAGGTCCGCCAGACGTTTATGGCCAATTTCGCCCAATACGTTGTCGTAGAAGTTGCGGGCTTTGCTCAAGTCATTGGTGCCGACGGTAACGTGGGTAAACACACTCATTTAATGGCTCTCTTTTGTAAGAACGAGGTGAGTTGGCGTTGCTGTTTCGCCTAAGAATGTGCCCCGGACATTTGAAAGAACAGTGATGTATCTGCATTAATCCTATGTGAGGAGCGCATAGAAACTTCAGCCGCCCTAAAATCGAGTAGGAGGCGGATTTACATCCGCCGTCCTCTCACACCACCGTACGTAC
>RCUS01000085.1_pt1 | contig 77043 bp, 68 predicted proteins | sample 2166221 | NCBI WGS metagenome assembly RCUS01 (sample SAMN09932758, study PRJNA488358) | compost metagenome | isolation source: compost soil in cyclohexanecarboxylic | place: Germany: Experimental Botanical Garden
TGGCGTTGCATCCGAAGCTGAACTTGCCATCAATCGACCGCTGGGGCGATGTGTCTTTTGGCCTGTATATATATGCTTTCCCCGTTCAACAAACGGTAGCCCATTTCATGCCAGGAGTACGCCCATTGCAAATGTTTGCGATTGCTTCTGTTATTACTCTTATTCTTGCTATCTGTTCATGGCGTTTTGTTGAAAAGCCAGCATTGACTTTGAAGGGGAAAATGCTGCGCTTTAAAAAGGAAGAGACAATTGAGTCAGTTTAATCGTTCACGCATTCCGCTCTGGCTGAATAAAATAAATAATAAAAAATCCTTGCTGCTGATTTTTTTGGTGTTCTTGGTGTTTTTTTTGCCCGTCTTTATGGCGGGGAAAAGCCTGTACCCTGTGGCGCCTGGACGCTCGATACTGAGCTTCAATGAACAGAAGGGCTTGCAAAACGGTATCATGAATCCCCGTTATCTGGACAATGGCGCCACAGACTGGATCGAGGCGCCATTCAATGCAGCTGCGCGCCAAGCAATTCAGCATGGTGAGCTGCCGTTGTGGAATCCATATAGCTCCCTTGGCATGCCGATACTTGCCAATACAAATGGTGCGACTGTTGCTCCCCTCGGATTCTTGCTGAATATTGATAATTCTGAGGCTTCTTGGAATGCCATGTACATTGGACGGCTGTTGTTTGCCGTCCTATTTGCTTTCTATTTCTTGCGCCGTCTAAGCCTGGGACAAATTGAATCTGCAAGTGCGGCCCTCTTGTTTGGTTTCTCTGGCTACGCGCAATTGCATTTGAATATGTTTCATTTTCATGTCGATGCAATGATTCCCTTCTTGTTGTGGAGTACATTGCGTTTTGCGCAGGAGTCATCGCGACTGTCCTGGTTACTGCTCGTCCTTGCTGTAATCGGCATGATTTTGGGTGGTAATCCGCAAAATATGGTGTTGGGTTGTGCTGTAGCCGCAGCTTTCTTCGTCTATACCACATGGGTTAATCCTGTGGGACGTTACCGTATGTGGTTGCTGTATTGTGCAGCGTTTGCGTTTGGGATTGGTTGTTGTTTCTTCTATGGCGCTTCATTTTTTGAGACGTTCCAACGGGCATTGAAATATCATAATGGTATGGGGCTATCCTCATTTCCTTGGACCACTGTTCTGGGACTGTTATTTCCAGTATTTTTAAGTGCGCCTTCCGCTGGCGTCAACTACATGCCGTATTTGGGTTTCCTCACAATTCCAATGATCGCGGCAGGATTGAGGCTGCGTGGTCAGGATGTACGTCCAGCGCGGTTTTTCCTGATTGTCGCCATATTTTTTGTATTGAAAATCGTTGGCTTTGCTGGGGTGAATTGGATTGGTGGTTTGCCGATATTAGATAATATTCTATTTATAAAATATATATCGGTATTTTATTTTTCCGTTGCTGTCTTGTTCGCGTATGCCATTCGCGAGTTACTCACGAAATCTATATGGAATCGGCGTTTTATCGCATTGCTACTGATTGCTATTGTTGGCATCGCGGTGCTGCGTCCGTTGATGGAGGTGAGTGCATACAAACCTGTGGTGATGATCAACTGGCTCATATTGCTGTTCTTCGCCGGAGCACTTGCAGCTGGGGTTGCTCGCCGTTTTCCACAGTCGCGAGCCACTCCGGTATATGCGGTATTGGCTGTGATTTTATGTGAGTTACTTTTTGCGCGTCTTTACTCGATTGATAAGATCATTGATGCCGGCGATGCTTTTGTCGTGCCAAAATTTGTGCAGTTCATTAAGCGGGACCGTCAGCATGAATTTGACCGTGTTTTCGCAACGGGTGAATTGCTGATGGGAAATCAGGCGTCGTTATACGGAGTGCAGGATATTCGAGGGCTGTCTGCTACAACGGACGAGCGCTATTATCAGTTCATGCGTAATTTGGTTCTGGGTGGAAAGGTAGATATTCATCCCTATACAACGACTAGCAAGGAGTATGCTCCATCTGCCCGTCCATTCCTTGACTTGCTCGGCGTGAAGTATCTGATTTTCGATGACTGCAAGGAACATCCGGCCGCTGCATCAACCGTGGTGTACACGCAGATGTGCATGCAGATCCATAAGAATCATACTGCTTTTGATCGTGCATTCGTCGTACATTCTTATCGTACTTTTGAGAACGAAAGTCATGTACTAGAAGCAATGCAGACACAAAAAATTGATTATGCCAGCACCGCCCTGCTTACCAATGCGAGTCTGGCCGGTATCCTGCCTATGCAGGGAGAGCCGGGAGCTGCAGAGGGGGCTGCTACCGAGCGGCCAAGAATTGTTAGTTATACTTCTAGCAAGGTTGAGGTAGCGGTGGACATGCAGGCAGGCGGTATACTGGTGCTTTCTGATCTGGCTTTTCCTGGCTGGAATGTATATGTTGACGGTCAAAAACAAGAGTTGCTGGTTGTCGACTATATATTGCGTGGTGTTGCGTTAAGGCCCGGTAAGCATCACGTTTCCTTTCAGTATGACCCAGGCTTCGCCAGGACCGGTGTGTATGTGAGTCTGGCTTTCCTATTGCTGACGTTTCTTTTTGCTTACTTAGTCATTGCCAGAAGAAAAGTTGCAGCGGTATCTCCGTAGCCTTAGTGCAATCAATGTGCAAATACCGTTTCGGCAGATCGTTGACCGGTATCAATTGGTTGTTGTAGGTCTTTTGCCGCTTAGGCGGCATACTCAATGTTTTTGTTGAAGGTTTTTAGGATGGCATTCTTTCCAGTTTTCTTGTCGGTGGTTATCGTGGTCAGGGATCAGGCCGATGATCTTAAATCGCTGGTGGCGGAGGCAGTTGCTGGCATCGCCGGGTTAGTCAGCGATTATGAGTTGATCTTGGTCGACAATGCTTCTCAGGATGGCAGCATCGCAGTCCTCAAGGAGCTTGCTGGTGATGCCGGAGAGCCAAACCTGCAGGTGTATGCCTTGACCAAGGAAGTGGACGCAGATACCGCTTCATGGGTGGGCCTGGAAAACGCCTTGGGTGACTTTGTTGTCGTTATTGATCCCCTTGCCGACGATATCGCATTCCTGCCGCAAATGCTCGATAGTGCAGTGAGTGGAGCCGATGTGGTATTTGCCAATAATCAGCAGAAGATACCGCAAAGTTTTGCCTATCGAACTGCCTATGCAGTATTTGAGCGCCTTTACCACCGTTTCAACGGCATCCGTCTGGGTACCGAGGCACCTCAATTTCGTATCCTGAGCAAGCGGGTAGTTAATTTTATCCTGCAGCACAGCCAGCCATCGATGACTTACCGTCATTTGCCGGCGACGAGTGGTTTTGCGCGCGTCAATCTGACCTATAGCGCAGCGCCGAAAGCCGGTCGTCCTAAAGTGTTGGGTGATAGTATCGACCGTGGTATGCGTCTGCTGGCGTCGACTACGCGTGCGCCGATGCGACTGGTGACGACATTGTCATTATTTGGCGCCAGTGCGAATGTCGTGTATTCCATTTATGTTGTGGCAGTCGCCTTGTTCAAGAAAGACGTGGCGCCAGGCTGGGTAAGCCTGTCCTTGCAACAGTCCGGCATGTTTTTCCTCGTGTCCCTGGTTCTATTGGTCCTCGGTGAATATATTCTACATATGGTCAGTCTGTCCAATGAGGGACCGCTTTATCATGTTGCGCAGGAATTTACCAGCGCGCGCATGACGCGGCGTGAAAAACTGAATATTGAAGACATGTCCGAATCTGCAGTGCCTGTGGCCATTTTGCCTGAGCGATCGCTGTGACCGCGTCGGCAGAAAATCACCACGATGCAGTGGTCATTGGGGGGGGATTCTATGGCGCCGCGATAGCGATTTATCTGTCGCGCCAGCGGCAAATGCGACGCGTGGTTCTGCTTGAGCGTGAACCGGCACTGCTTACGCGAGCCTCCTACCATAATCAGGCGCGTGTCCACAATGGCTATCATTATCCGCGTAGTTTCACCACGGCTTATCGCAGCCGGGTGAACTTGCCAAAGTTTGTACAAGACTGGCCGGAAGCGGTAAAGCAAGACTTTACCAAGTTGTATGCAATCGCCAGGCGCAACTCCAAGGTGACCAGCAAACAGTTTGCGCGTTTTTGTGCGGAAATAGGCGCACGGCTTTCGGTGGCAGAGCCCGGACTCCAGGCCTTATTTGAGCCACGCTTGATTGAGCAGGTCTTCCTCGTCGAGGAATATGCATTTGATAGCACCAAACTGGCGGCCTGGGCAGAACGCGAATTGCGTGACAGCGGCGTCGAGGTACGCATGGAAAACAATGCAACCGCTATTTCACGTGTGGAGCAGGGGGGGCTGCGTGTCGCTTCGTCAGACGCAGACGGCAATCTGCATGTCGACACGGCGTCCTTTGTTTTTAACTGTACCTATAGCGGCCTGAACCAGTTTACCGGCGATTTCCCAGGTACGCGTAGTGGACTGAAGCAGGAAATCACGGAAATGGCGTTGATGAACATGCCCACCGCGCTGCAAGGCATAGGCGTGACTGTCATGGATGGTCCTTTTTTTTCGCTGATGCCGTTCCCTGCACGTGGCTTGCATACGCTCTCGCATGTCCGCTACACCCCCCATCTGCATTGGAATGACAAGGCGGGTGACGACCCGCACCAGAAGCTTTTGCACTATGCACGCGATACCCGTGTCGACCGTATGGTACGTGACGTCGGACGTTATATGCCGGGCGTTCTTGATGCGCAATACGTTGATTCTTTATTCGAGGTCAAAACGGTCCTGGTGAAAAACGAGGGTGATGATGGACGCCCGATTTTATTTGAGAAGCATCCTGAACTGGCCGGCTGTTATTCAGTTCTGGGTGGGAAAATCGATAATATTTATGATGTGCTGGAAAAATTGGATTCGGAGATTTTTTAGATGGGGTTTTTGAGGTTGTTTCTCGCGCAGTATATTAATATCTACCTAGATGGGCCGCCTATGGATGGGACCAAGATGGGCTATCCTCATAAAATCGAGATTATCAAATGAAAAATGCATTGATAGGATATTCAGGTTTCGTTGGCGGAACCTTGTTGAAGCAGGCCGGTTTCGATGCTTTATACCGTTCGACCAATATCGCTGATATAGATGGTGGCAGCTTTGGAACAGTGGTCTGCGCCGGTGCTCCTGCGCAAAAGTGGATCGCCAACCGCGAGCCAGATGCTGACCGGGAAAAGATCGAGGGCTTGATTGCCCATTTAAAAACGATTACCTGCGAGACCTTTGTTCTTATTAGCACGGTCGATGTGTTTGGCGTGCCTATTGGTGTCGACGAGGATACACCCGTCAACACGGATGGCTTGCACGCGTATGGCTTGCACCGTCGCCAACTGGAGGCGTTTGTCCAGAGTCACTTCCCCAGGCACCTGATCGTTCGCCTGCCGGGCCTGGTTGGCCCTGGCTTGCGCAAGAACGTTATCTTCGATTTCTTGAACGATAACAATTTGCAGGCAATTGATAGTCGCGGTGTATTCCAGTTTTATCCCATGACCAACCTCTGGTATGACATACAGATCGCGCTGGCTGCCGATATACGCTTGCTGCACCTGACAGCCGAACCGGTCTCCGTGGCGGACATCGCTGCACTTGGCTTTGCCCGTACCTTTGACAATGCGCAGCTTACGCCAGCTGCGACCTATGACATGCGTACCCGCCATGCCGCACTGTTCGGCGGGCAAGAGGGCTATCAGTACAGCGCACGCGAAACGATCCAGGCCGTACGTGCCTATGCGCAGTCCGAGCCATGCACAGTAAAAGCTGAGAGCAAGGCATGAGACTGGCCATATCGAATATAGCCTGGGAGCCTGCCGACGACGCCGCTATAGCCTCTTTGTTGAATGCGGTGGGCGTTGATGCTATTGATGTCGCACACAGCAAATATTTCCCCGACCCTGCTGTCGCAACTGATCAGGATATTGATCGCGTCAAGGCGTGGTGGTCGGCGCGGAGCATCGGCATCACGGGTATGCAGGCGCTGTTGTTCGGCACCTCGGGCTTGAATGTTTTCGGGCCACCTGATGTACAGGACGCCATGCTGCGCCATCTCGACGCGGTATGCCGTATCGGTGCCGGCCTGGGCGCCACCCGGCTGGTCTTCGGTTCACCGAAGAACAGGGATCGTAGCGCCTTGAGCGATGCGCAAGCTTCCGATGTCGCAATGGACTTCTTTGGACGTCTTGGCGATATTGCGCGCGCGCGCGGTGTGTTGATTTGCCTGGAGCCCAATCCTGTCGCCTACGGGGCCAATTTCATGACGAATAGTGCGCAGACTGCTCAGGTAGTGCGTCTGCTCGATCATCCTGCCATCCGCATGCAATTCGATACAGGGGCACTGGCCATGAATGGCGAGGATCCAGACAGCGTATTGGCTGATAGCGCCAAGCTGATTGGACATGTGCATGCGAGCGAGCCCAATTTGCTGCCTTTGGGAGACGGCGAAACCGATCACGCGCGGATGCATGCCGCGCTGGCCCGCTATTCGCCCGAGCAAGTGGTCACGATCGAAATGCTCGCCACCAAGACCGAATCGCATTTGGTGTCGGTTGAGCGAGCCTTGCACGTGGCATTGCGCCATTACCGCCCGGAGCAGTGCGCATGAAATGGTTAATCTTGATAGTGGGTATTTTGTCGAATGCATCTGCCAGTTTGCTGGTAAAGATGGCCATGATGCCTCCGCGTAAATTCCCGTCGCTTTCTGATCCGATGGCTGCTCTTGCCAATTGGCCATTCTGGCTCGGGCTGGGTCTGTATGGCGCGGCATTTCTGCTGTATGCTGCGGCCCTTGCACGCCTGCCGTTAAATGTGGCGCATCCTGTGTTGACGGCTGGTGCCGTAGCGGCAGTAGCGCTGGCATCAGTGTTACTGTTGCGCGAGCCGTTTCACTGGACGACGGGCGCTGGAGTCGCACTGGTGATCGCAGGCGTGGCATTGATTACCGCACGCGTTTCCTAAGCGGCATACCATAAAAAAGAATGAAATGATAAATACATCTGATATCGATCCCGCTGTACGTGCCGCGTGGCAAGTGCCAACTTTCACCACCCCGCTGTGGCTGGGACGCCAGCATGCTTGGTGTATCGTTATTCCCGTCATCAATGAGGGCGCGCGCATTCAAAGCCTGCTGGGCAAAATGGCTGCACTCGGCATTGATCAAGTCGCCGACATTATCATCATTGATGGCGGTAGCACCGACGGTTCGCTGGCCGAGCACTTCTTGCTGCAAATGAAGGTGCGTGGTCATTTGCTCAAGACGGGACCAGGCAAACTTAGTGCACAACTGCGCTGCGCCTATGCTTTTGCCCTTGATCAAGGCTATCAAGGCATCGTTACCATTGACGGTAACGATAAGGATGAACCTGAAGCCATTCCCCGCTTTATCACCGCGCTGGAGCAAGGTTATGACTTTGTACAGGCATCGCGTTTTATTTCCGGTGGGGTTGCGGAAAATACGCCCAAGTCGCGCGATTTTGCCATTCGTTTCATTCACGCACCCTTGCTGAGTTTTGCTTCTGGTTTCAGCTGGACCGATACGACACAGGGTTTCCGTGCATATAGCCGCAAGATGTTGCTAGACACGCAGCTCAGTATCTTCCGCGATGTCTTCATGACTTATGAATTGCTTGCCTACCTTTCTTATCGGGTTCCCAAACTCGGTCACCGCTGTGTCGAGTTGCCGACTGTCCGACGTTATCCCCAAGGTGAAGTTCCTACCAAGATCAGCAGTATTCGCGGCAATTGGTCTGTCTTCGAAGTACTTTTGCGCGCTTGCAGCGGTAACTACAATCCGCGCTGACGTATTGCTGATCTTTGGTGCGGCACACCATCGCAATTTGTGAATCAACATTGAATCATCCTGGCAGCGGCATCCTTGTAAGTGGCAAGGATCACGCTGCCAGGCTTTTTGTCCAATTGTTTGCTACCGGACGGCGCGTAATACCAGCTTACTTCAATTGATAGCGTGGATTCTCCACCACCTATCTCCCGCAGTGCATCTGCTAGCTGATATTTTTTACTCAAGATCAAGTCTTCAATCCCGCACTGCGGCGCGTTCTTCTGCATCGCCAGCAGCAGTAGGGCGTGCAATTTTTCGTAGTTGAAGTCCGTGCATGCATTTGCATGTCGCTCAGTATGGGGCGCAATTCGAACGTGTTGGCTGCATTGCCAGGTGCGCAGTGCGAAGTGTCAGGAGCTTACGTCTCCGTCTATGATTTTTTGATAGTGTTTTCTCATGGCTTTGACGATGACTTCTTGCGTGAAGTCCTGATAGGCGCTGCGCTGGGGCGCTTTGCCCATTTGCCAGCGCAGATGCTCATCGTTATTTAGTAGCAACATGGCTTTTCGCATCTGTGCGATAGGGGCTGCTGTGCAGGGAACGGTCATGAAACACAGCCATGATACCAGCGTCTTTCAAGGCGCCGATCAGACGTGAGCGTTCATCGAGATTACGGCAGACGAGGTAGAACATGTGCGCATTGTTACTGGCGTAGTCCGGAATAAAGGGCAAGGTGAACCAGTCACCCTGCAATCCCTACGTCAGGTTGACCACATAGTGCGAGCATGCCCGGCGGTGTTCCGCCTGAATGGCTTCGAGCGAATTGTTTGCGGATACAGGAAGGCGGCCAGAAAATCGGAAGGGGAGGAAGGACGAGCCGATGTCTTCCCAGCCATATTTGTCGACTTCGCCACGGAAGAAGGATGAGCGGTTGGTACCTTTCTCGCGAATGATCTCGGGCGCACATTCATATTCCGGTGTGTTGATCACCAGTAAGCCATCTTCGCCGCACTGGATATTCTTGTTTTCGTGAAAAGAAAACGCCGGTCACCGGCGGTGCCCAACCGGCGTCCATTGTGAAACGAGACCATGGTTTGCCCCGAATCTTCAAGGATGGCGATGGCGTGCGGGGCGGCCAGCGCCGGTATGCGACCTATGTCGCAGTCTAGGCCCGCGTAATGCACGACAACGAAGCCCGCGTGCGTTGTGTAATCAGCCGCCCGATGTTGGTGGGCAGATATCCGCCAATTTAGCCTTTTTGATAGCAATGCGGGCAAGACACTTCATACACGTATTCAGGCGCCAGCTGCTGGCGCGGTGTGACGACGGCGCGGCAGACGAAACATTGCACGGTTTCCGTCGGTTCCAGCTTCGGGTTCAGGGCCGTGCGGTAGTCGAAAACGAAGCAGTCGCCCGTGTAGTGCTCGCCGCCCACTTCCTCGAAATACTTCAGGATGCCGCCGTCGAGCTGGTACACGCTGTCGTAGCCGATTTCCTTCATGTGGATGGCGGCCTTTTCGCAGCGGATGCCGCCCGTGCAGAAGGTGACGACGGTCTTGCCTTCCAGCTCATCCTTGTGGGCGGCGGCCACGGCCGGGAATTCCGTGAACTTGTCGATACGATAATCGAGCGTATTGTTGAACGTACCCACGTCCACTTCAAACGCATTGCGCGTTTCCATCATGACCACGGGCTTGCCCGCATCGTCGACGCCGGCGTCCAACCAGCGCTTGAGCGTATGCGCGTCGACGGAGGGGGCGCGGCCCAGTTCCGGCTTGATCAGCGGCATGCGCATGGTGATGATTTCTTTTTTCAGCTTGACCAGCATGCGCTTGTGCGATTGCTCATTCGACAAGCTTTCTTTCCACTCCAGGTCGGCCAGGCGCGCGTCGCTGCGTACCCAGGCGAGGAAGGCATCGATATGCTCGCGCGTGCCCGACAGGAACATATTGATGCCCTCCGGCGTCAGCAGGATCGTCCCCTTCAGGCCCAGCGCCAGGCATTGCTCCTGGTACAGCGGGCGCATGGCTTCCGTATCGTCCAGCGTGATGAATTTATACGCGGCAATATTGACAAACGTAGTGGCGGGCGCGGCGGCCAGCGGGCTGGCGGCGGCGGAAACGGACGGTGTTGCTGGGGTGATGGCTTGCATGATGGCGATCGGCTTAGACTGAACAGCCGATATTATAAGCCCGGCGGGCCGGGCGGGATACCCGCCGGGCCACCTTGTGCCGCGCTGGCCGGGTGTGCATGGCAGGAATTTCTTGCCGGCTGCCGGGGCGCGCTTCGCCGGTCCGGGGCCGCGACGCGGTAGAATAGACCCCATTGAATTTTGCAGGAAACGGTACACAGGATGGAAATGGTAATGCAAGAGGCCGGCGCTCCGGCAGGTGCAGCGCAAGATCAGCAGCAAGCCCCGCAAGGCCCTGGATTTGTCCACTTGCGCGTGCATTCGGAGTACTCGATCGTCGATGGCCTGGTGCGCATCGACGACGTGGTCAAGGCGGCCGCGAAAGACAAGCAGGTGGCGCTGGCCGTCACCGACCTGTCGAACCTGTTTGGCATGGTCAAGTTCTACAAGGAAGCGCGCGGCAAGGGCATCAAGCCCATCGTCGGCGTTGACGTATGGATTACGAATGACGACAACCGCGAGAAACCGTCGCGTTTGCTGTTGCTGGCGAAGAACCGCATGGGCTATCTGCAACTGTGCGAACTGCTGTCGACGGCCTGGCTGACGAACCAGTACAAGGGCCGCGCCGAGCTGCGCATCGAGTGGCTGCAGGCGCTGGCGACAAATACCTATGACTTGTACCCGGGCGAAAGCGCGGCCAATGGCTTGATCGCGCTGTCGGGCGCGCACTTCGGCGATGTCGGCATCGCCATCGAGAATGGCAACCTGGCCCTGGCCGAACGCAATGCGCAGCGCTGGGCCGAGATTTTCCCCGGGCATTTCTATGTCGAAATCCAGCGCGGCGGCCAGGCCAACCAGGAAGCGCAGGTGCGCCATGCGGTGGCGCTGGCGGCCAAGCTGGGTTTGCCCGTGGTGGCCACGCATCCCGTGCAATTTATTTCTCCAGAGGAATTTATTGCCCACGAAGCACGTACCTGTATCGCCGAAGGCGAAATGCTGGCCAATGCCAAGCGCGTGAAACGTTTCAATGACAGCCAGCGTTTCCTGTCGCAGGCCGACATGGCCGAACTGTTCGCCGACTTGCCGGCCGCGCTGGCCAATTCCGTGGAAATCGCCAAGCGCTGCAATCTGACCTTGACCCTGGGCAAGCCGCAACTGCCGAACTTCCCCACGCCCGAAGGCATGACGATCGACCAGTTCCTCGTCGCCGAATCGCAGGCGGGTCTGGAAAAACGCTTATTACAGCTGTATCCCGATGCCGAACGGCGTGAAAAGGAGCGCCCGCGCTACGAGTCACGCTTGAAATTCGAGACGGATACGATTTGCAACATGAAGTTCCCCGGCTACTTCCTGATCGTGGCCGAGTTTATCCAGTGGGCCAAGGAAAACGGCGTGCCCGTCGGCCCGGGCCGCGGCTCCGGTGCGGGTTCGCTGGTGGCGTATTCGCTGCTCATTACCGACCTCGATCCACTGCAGTACAACCTGCTGTTCGAGCGTTTTTTGAATCCAGAACGCGTCTCGATGCCCGACTTCGATATTGACTTTTGCCAGGAAGGGCGCGACCGCGTCATCCAGCACGTCAAGGATTTGTATGGCAAGGAGGCCGTCTCGCAGATCGCCACCTTCGGTACTATGGCGGCCAAGGGCGCGATCCGCGACGTCGGCCGCGTGATGGATTTCGGCTACAACTTCTGCGACGGCATTTCCAAGCTGATCCCGTTCAAGCCGGGCAAGCCCGTGTCGATCGCCGACGCCATCGAGGAGGAACCGCTGCTCAAGGAGCGCCTGGAAAACGAGGAAGAGGTCAAGCAGCTGCTGGACCTGGCGCAGCAAGTCGAAGGCATCACGCGCAACATCGGCATGCACGCGGGTGGCGTCTTGATTGCTCCCGGCAAGCTGACGGATTTCTGCCCGCTGTACACGCAGGGCGGCGATTCCGGCGTCGTGTCGCAGTACGACAAGGATGACGTGGAAGCCGTCGGTCTGGTGAAGTTCGACTTTTTGGGTCTGACGACCCTCACCATTCTCGACCGCGCCGTGCGCTACATCAAGCAGCTCGACCCGGCGCAGGCGAACTTCGACCTGGCGACCTTGCCGCTGAACGACAAGCCGTCGTACGACTTGCTGACCAAGGCCAAGACCGTGGCCGTGTTCCAGCTTGAGTCGCGCGGCATGCAGGGCATGCTGAAAGACGCGCGCCCCGACCGCTTTGAAGACATTATCGCGCTGGTGGCGCTGTACCGTCCGGGTCCGATGGACCTGATTCCCGATTTCTGCAAGCGCAAGCACGGTGAACGCTTCGATTATCCTGATCCGCGCACGGAATCGATTCTGTCCGAAACCTACGGCATCATGGTGTATCAGGAGCAGGTGATGCAGATGGCGCAGATCGTCGGCGGCTACTCGCTGGGCGGCGCCGACATGCTGCGCCGCGCCATGGGTAAAAAGAAGGCCGAAGAGATGGCCGAGCACCGCGAGATCTTCCGCGCCGGTGCGGCGAAAGACGGCTTGACGGCGGAAAAAGCCGACGAGATCTTCGACTTGATGGAAAAGTTCGCCGGCTACGGTTTTAATAAATCGCACGCCGCCGCCTACGCCTTGCTGTCGTATCACACGGCGTATTTGAAAGCGCACCACACGGCCGCCTTCATGGCCGCCAACTTGTCGCTGGCTATGGACGACACGGACAAGATCAAGATCCTGGTGGAAGACTCGCTGGAAATCTGCAAGCTGACCTTGTTGCCGCCGGATATCAACGAATCCGATTACCGCTTCACGCCTAGCGGCGCCGCGCCGTCCGTCAGCGGCAAGAAAGTCACGCAGATCCGCTATGGCCTGGGCGCCGTGAAGGGTTCCGGCCAGAACGCCATTGAAGCCATCATCGCCGCGCGCGAAGCGGGCGGGCCGTTTACGAGCCTGTTCGATTTCTGCAAGCGGGTGGACAAGAAACAGATCAACCGCCGCACCATCGAGTCGCTGATCCGCAGCGGCGCGTTTGATTGCCTGAAGGTCGACCGCGCCATCCTGCTGGCATCCGTCGCCTTTGCCATGGAATGCGCGGACCAGGCTGCCAAGGCGGCCAACCAGGTGAGCCTGTTTGGCGGCGACGACAGCGACATGGTGGCGCCGCCCGAGTATGTCAAGGTGCCCGTGTGGACCGATAAACAGCGATTGACGGAAGAAAAGATCGCGCTGGGCTTTTATTTGTCCGGCCACCTGTTCGATTCGTATGCGCCCGAGGCGCGCCGTTTTGCCCGCACGAAACTGTCGGAACTGTCGCCGTCGCGCGAACCGCGCATGATGGCCGGCGTCATCACGGGCTTGCGCACGCAGATGACGCAGCGCGGCAAGATTCTCATCGTCACCCTGGACGACAAGAGCGGCACGGTGGAAGTGACGGTGTATGGTGAATTGTTCGATGCCAACAAGAAAATCTTCAAGGAAGATGAATTCCTCGCCGTCGTCGGCAAGGTGTCGGAAGACCGTTTTTCCGGCGGCTTGCGCATCACGGCCGAGAGCGCCTTCGACATCATCGCCGCGCGGGTGCAGTATGGCCGCCAGCTGGGCCTGGTACTGCCGGCCAATCTTGATACCAAGCGCATCCGCGACGTGATCATGCCGCACCGGGCCGAGACGGGCTTGCCGATCGCCGCGCGCGTCAGTCCGCAGGGTGTCAGCTGCGTGCTGCAGTTTGGCGACGAGTGGCGGGTGGCGCCGTCGGATGAATTGCAGACGGCGCTCGAGCAGATGCTGGGCGCGCAAGAGGTGGCCGTCGAATACTGACGGACGCCCTTGCCGCACAGAACAAAGCCAAACCGGAGCGATTCAGGTTTGGCTTTTTTTACATCTACATATCTTTCAGGCCCGTGATGGCGTAGCCCTTGGCGGCGATCTGCTGGTGCGGCTGGTCGATATGGTAGTCGGGCAAGGCCTGGGCATCGTCGGCCACTTCACTGGCGCGTACTTCCAGCTGCCAGTCCGTGTTGGTCACCTCTTCAGGGATGATCTTTCCTTCCGGCACTGCGAGATAGGAAAAAATGCCGTCGTGTTCGGCCCGGCGGTAGATGTCTACGCGCATGAATGCCTCCTGGTAAGCGTTGGGGGAACCGGTGCACTGCACCGATAGCGCTAGCGTAACAGGATTGTGGAATAAACGGGTTTCAGGCGTGTGCCGCAGGGGCGGGAATGTGCTGCGCAGGTGGCGGCTGCAATGACGCGGGGGCGGGGCGTCGTGCGCTTGGCCAGGGAAAATCAGGCGACGGCGGAAGCGTAGTCGTCGTCGAGGCCGAATGGCTGGCGCGTATCGTTGGCTGCTGGCGTGGCGTGGTTCAAGGCGACCTGGACAGGGTTGCGATGAACGTCGAGGCCGCTGCGCAGGCTGGCGATCATGGCCAAGGTCAGTTCGTGGCGCTTGCGTGCTTCCGAACGTTTTTTTGATGGAATACTTTCCATGGCGGGCAGGGGCAGGTTTTCGCATGGCAATTCAAAATCACCGTCCTGGCGCAGCTGTGCGCCAAGTTCTTGCCAGAGTGCATTGTAGTCGGCGAACAAACGGCCTTTCCTGGCCGAGTGGTGCACGGCACGGTTGGCATTGCCGACCAGAATCATGTTACGGCAGCCATGTTCATGTCCCAGCTGGCGCACCAGGCGTACCATCAGGGCTTTCGGGCGCATGCCGTGCAGGTCGCGTGTTGCCTCACGCACGCGGCGCAAGCCTTCCGCGCCACGCGGGCCCTGCACGCAACCGATGCCCACGCTCATGCCGGAACGCGTGCGGCTGCCGAAGAAAGTAAAGGCCACCGAATAAATCACGTCGTTGCCATGCGCCAGTTGCAAGACCATCTCGCCTTCGCGGTCCATCGGCTGCAAGGAGCACAGCTGCAGATGGTAGGGCGCCCCCGATTTTCCCGCTACCGTTCCCAGGCGCACCGGCGCGCGCGCCGCCTGTGCCATCAGCTGTTCCCAGCCTTGCTGCAGGATGAAGTGGTAGTGCTCGACCAGCAAGGCCACGCGCTGGCGGCAAGAAAAATTCTTGCTCAGGTAGTGGCGGTAGACCTTGTGCATCAGGCGCGGATACGCATGCAGCAAGTCGGCAAAGACGGGGTGGGAATTGAGCAGCTGCAGCCAGATGCGTGTTTGCGGCTGCTGCAGGCGCGCCCGTAATTGCAGCTTGAGCAGTTCGCGCGTGCGTGAGAAGCCAGGTGGCATGTTGGCCAGGCCAGCATGCAGGGTGATTGCTTGTGTCATCAGGCACTTTCTTTCCAAGGTAGTAAGGAAGACGGTCGGGAGGTGGTGCGTGGTGCGGGCCATAATTGTTCAGGCCGGCGGCGCTCCGCTCATGCCGTCGGTATCGGCCAGCAACACGGTGGCGCAGCGCGTGGCGCGTGCCAGCCTGCGCGCCAGGGTGCCGGAAAAGCGCCGCTGCCACGGGCTGGGCTTGAAGGCCGGCAAGACGATTTCATGGCAACCGAGCAGTTCAGCCGCGTCGAGTATGGTGAAGAGCAGCTCGCCGGCGAAGATATGCGTACTGAAAACGATCTGTGTACGGCTCAGGTACAGGCCCGCTTCGTGCATCATCTGCCGGGTTGCCAGATCCAGCGTATCGCCATCGCTCGGGCCCAGTTGCGGCATGCCGTCCGCTGGGTGTAGCGGTGCCGACGTCACGTGCAGCAGGCTGACGCTGACCTTGATGCCCCATTCCTGCAGGCGCCGGGCATAGCGCGCGCCATAGATGATGTCGCTGGCGCGCTTGATGGGCAGCAACAGCAGCAAGGTGTCCTGCATGGCCTTGCCGCAGCCGCCCGCCGCGCTGTCCGGGGCGCGGTCAAGACGTTGCGGGGCAGGGTGCGATGCATGCATGAAAGAGCTGGCTTCAGGAAGGAAACCGGGCCATCTTAGCCACGCCCTTTGCCCGTGTAAATTGGCGAAACAGCGTACGGGTTTCCCTTATGCCGCCTGTTTTTTAGTAACGGTAGGTGACGTAGAGCGCGGCGATCGGGGACGTCTTGCGCTGCACGATGGGACTCTTTGCCGCGTCGCCCAGGCGGCGTTCGACGCCAAGCAGGGTGTTGACGCCCCAGCGTGCATCGATGCGGTGTTCCCAGTTGACGGTGGCCTGCGCCTCATAGAAGCCGCCTTTGGGCGTGTATTGCTTGAACGCCGTATTTGCCGCCTGCGTCGCCGTCACGCCATACATGGTCTGCACATACTTGCGCTCGCCCCAACCCAGCTGCCCGCTGATGGTCACGCTGTCCTGCTGCGCGCCCTTGGCATCGGCCCGGCCATAAATCTGTCCGCTGGCGCCGAAATGCACGTTCGCGCCATTTTCCCGGTTCGACAGGGGAATGTCGCTGGCGATGCTCAGCGACAGGCCGGGCAGTGGCGAATAGCCGGCGCTCAGCAGCGCGCTGGCGTTGCCCTTGACTTCGCCCATGCCCTTCAGGAAATCGCTGCCACCCCAGCCATTGATACCCTTGCGCTTGTGGTCTTCGCGGTTGCCGCGGTAGCCCAGCGCGGCGCTGTAGCTGAAAGGCCCGGCCTGGCCGCCGTAGCCGATGCCGCGCGAGGTGCTGATGAACAGGCCATTGGCCATGGCGTAGTCGAGGATGATCAGCGGCGAGGCGGACAGTTTGTCGGCACCGGAATAGCTGGAAATGGCAGCAACACCGCCGCCGATGGTGAAGACATTTTCCGCGGCGGGCTCGGCAGCCACGGCGGCCAGTGGGTTGAGGGTCAGGCCGCTGGCCAGGGCCAGCGAGGTCAGCAGGGTGGTCGGTGTGTGCATGGCGTTTTCCGTCAGGTGGAGAACCGAGTCCGGAGTGGCTCGATTGACTGCGGACAGTATCTGCCCATGTCATGAAGGAAAAATGAGCCTTTTATTAAGATTGCATGAAGAGGCTGTCTTTACCCATTCTTCAGCTTGCAGTGGTTTAATAGTACTCATGAAAATACTGCTGATAGAAGACGATATGGACCTGGGCAACGGCGTGCGCATTGCCTTGCGCGACCAGGGCCTGCAAGTGGTCTGGGTGCGCAGCCTCGAGGATGCGGCGCGCAGTATCGAGCACGACAGTTGCGAACTGGTGCTGCTGGACCTGGGCTTGCCGGACGGCGACGGACTCGACCTGCTGGCCCGCTTGCGCGCGGCGCGCCTGCCCGTACTGATCCTCAGTGCCCGCGATACGCTGGAGCAGCGCCTGCGCGGTCTCGATGGCGGCGCTGATGATTACCTGGTGAAACCCTTCGTGCTGGCCGAGCTACTGTCGCGCGTGCGTGCGCTGGCGCGCCGCAGCTACGGTTTTGATGGCGATACCATCGAGTTGCGCGGCTTGCTGCTGCAGGTGCCCACGCGCCGGGTCAGCGTGCATGGCCGTGCCGTGGAGCTGACGGCAAGCGAATATGCCTTGCTGAAAACCTTGCTGATGCGCGCCAACCGGGTCATCACGCGCCGCGTGCTGGAAGAGCATATCTTGCCCGGCGGCCTGGCCAATGCCAGCAATACCCTGGATGTACATATGGGCAACTTGCGCCGCAAGATAGGCGAAGGCTATATCCGTACCGTGCGCGGCGTCGGCTATGTCATTGACCAGCACGGCGAGCCGCCTGCCCAGCCGGGACCGGGCGCATGATGGGCCGTTTCTGGGCCATGCTGCGCCGGCCCACCCTGGTACGCCGCCTGATGATCGCGCAAATGCTGATGCTGAGCGTGCTGTGGAGCCTGGCCGTGGCGTATGTGCTGTTGGAGGGCACGGGCGAGAACAGCAATGTGGGCCGCGGGGTATTGCGCGCCATTATCAGCGTGGCCGATAACCTGGCCGATCAGCCCGCGCGCCAGCAGCAGAGCCTGGGCCTGCTTGACGCGGCCTTGCGCGAAGAGTTTGACGATGGCGACGTGCCCGAACTGGCGCCGCGCATCCTGGTATGGCGCGATGGCCAGCTGATCTATAAATCGGCGGATGCGCCCAGCGGCATCCGCAGCGCCGGACCGGAACAGATGGAAGTGGTGTACGTCAAGGGCCAGGCCTGGCGCAGCCGCAGCCTGACCGAGGGCGCCACGCGCGTGACGGTGCTGGAAGCGGGCGGCGCCTGGCAGTTTTTCATCACCATCAATTCGCGCGGCTATTATTTGCTGCCTTTGCTGATCAGTTTGCCCTTCCTGCTGCTGCCGGCCTGGCTGTCGATCCGCCTGGCCATGCGTCCCTGGCGCAAGGTGGCGCAGGAGGTGGCCGCGCGCGGGCCGCAGGATTTGCGCCCGCTGGCGTTCAAGCCGCCGCACGGCGAATTGGCGGCGCTGGTCGACAATATCAATGCGCTGCTGCAGCGGGTCGATACCAGCGCCGCGCGTGAGCGCAGCTTCATCGCCGATGCCACGCATGAGCTACGCACGCCGCTGGCGGCGATGCGCGTGAATGTGGAAGCCTTGCAAGGCCAGACGCATGACCCGCGCCAGCAGGAGCTGCTGGATGGCATCTTAAATAGCGGCAATCGTGCCGCGCGCCTGGTGGGACAGTTGCTGCAGTTGACGCGCAACGAGGTGCAGGCGGAAGGGGGCGAGCGCCTGCCGCAGGTGCTCGATCTATTGCTGCAGGACCGCCTGGCCGCCCTGTCCGGCCTGGCGCAGGCCGGCGATATCGAGCTGGAATTGCAGGCCAGCGTGTCGCTGCGCGTGCCGGGCCAGCGCGAGAGCCTGGTGTCGCTGATTGATAACCTGGTGGAGAACGCCATCAAGTACAGTCCGCGCGGCAGCAGCGTGACGGTGTCGCTGCACGCTGAGCGCAAGCAGGCCGTGCTGCACGTGGCGGACCAGGGGCCGGGTATCGCGCCAGAGCTGTATGAGCGCGTCTTCGACCGCTTCTTCCGCGCGCCGCAGCAAGGGCAGCCGGGCAGCGGCCTGGGCTTGTCCATCGTGGCCTCGGTGGTGCGCCAGCATGGCGGCTCGATTCAGTTGCATCGGGGCAATGGCGGCGTCGGCTTGCTGGTGGAAGTGCGCCTGCCATTGGCCGGCGGAGGCTAGCAGCCGGATGGCGTGCGGGTGTTGCAGGAAAGTTATCGAATGTGCCTATAACGCAATGCCCCATGGCGTGGCGCGCGCCTGCGATGCATAATGCGGGACAGTCCGAACATACCGTCCATGCGCCCATCCGTTTCCCCCTATCTGCAGTATCCCGCCTTCGTCGGCCTGTATCTGCTGTTCGACTGGGCCACGTATATCGATCCGATGTACGGGCTAAATATTACGCCCTGGAATCCCGACCCGGCGCTGGGACTGGTATTTTGGCTGATCCATGGCCGCAAGGCGGCCTTGCCGTGGTTTATCGCCCTGCTGGCCGGCGAGGTACTGGTGCGCGGCATGCCGGCGGGCTTGCCCCTGACCTTGCTCTGCTCGGCCTGGCTGGTGCTCGGTTATGGCGGCATCGGCGCGGCCTTGCGCCGTGGTTTCAGCAGCAGCGACATCTTCGACAACCGGCGCCGCCTGAGCAGCTGGGTGGCCATCGTGCTGCTTGGCACGATGCTCAATGCGCTCGGCTACATCTCGCTGCTGTCGCTGACGGGACGCATCCCGACCGGCGAATGGGTCACGGCGGTGCTGCGTTTCGGCATAGGCGACACGGTGGGCATCGTCGTGTCGATGCCGCTGATCTGGGTACTCGTCAGCGCGCGTGGGCGCGAGCGCCTGCGCTGTGCCGTCTGGCGCTGGGAAACCCTGGCCTACCTGGCGCTGGCCAGTTTTGTGCTGTGGAGCGTCTTTGGTTCCATCGTCCGCTCCGAATACAAGCATTTCTACTTTCTGTTTCTGCCGGTGATCTGGGCCGCGTCGCGCCAGGGCTTGCATGGGGCCGTGCTGGCCGTGTTCGTGCTGCAGCTGTGCATCATCACCCTGGTGAAATGGTCGCATGCCGTGAATATCCAGTTTTATGAATTGCAGATGCTCGATGCCGTGCTGGCGCTGGTGGGCTTTTTTATCGGCATCGTCGTCGATGAAATGCGCCAGGTGGCCGACGAACTGAAATACACGATGCGCCTGGCGGCGGCCGGCGAGATGGCCGCCGCCCTGGCGCATGAGCTGAACCAGCCGCTGACGGCCCTGTCGACGTACGGCAAGGCTTGCGAGTACCTGCTGGAGCGCGGCGAGAGCGGCGCCTTGCTGCAAAGCGCGGTTGGCCACATGATCGTCGAGTCGGGGCGCGCGGCGGAAGTGGTGCGGCGCTTGCGCGATTTCTTCCGCACGGGCGCGATGCAGCTTGAGGCGGTGGAGGCGAGCGCCTTGATCGCCGGCATGGCGCGCCAGTTTACGCCGCTGTTTCATGAGCATGGCATCAAGCTGGTGCTGGCGCCGCCGTCGCCGCTGGCCGTCAAAGCCGACCGTCTGCAAATAGAATTAGTGCTTCGCAACCTGCTGGCCAATGCGCAGGATGCCGTGCTGGGCCAGCCGCGTGGCCAGCGCAGCATCACGGTGTCGGCCGAGCGTCTAGAGGGCGGGCGCCTGCGCCTGTCCGTGGAAGACAGCGGGCCAGGCATTTCGAACAGCCTGGCGGCGCGCCTGTTCGAACCGTTTGCCTCGTCCAAGGCCAGCGGACTGGGGCTGGGCCTGGTGCTCAGCCGCGCTATCGTCGAGGCGCATGGCGGCCAGCTGTGGGCCGAGGTGGGCAAGCATGGCATTTTTCGTTTTGTCCTGCCCCTGGCGCGCGCCAGTGGCGGCGCGACAGGAGAGTATGGTGACAAGTAATTTGACGGTGTTTATCGTGGACGACGACCCTGCCGTGCGCGATGCGCTGGGTTTGCTCCTGGGCGTGCGCGGTTACCGCACGGCCCTGTTTTCCTGCGGCGAGGATTTCCTGCACAGCTGGCGGCGCGAGTGGGCCGGCTGTCTGCTGATCGATATCCGCATGTCGGGCATGGATGGCTTGAGCCTGCAGCGCCGCTTGCTGGAACTCGGGTGTCTGTTGCCCGTTATTATCATCACGGGCCATGGCGACGTGGCGCTGGCACGCCAGGCATTCAAGGCGCAGGCCAGCGACTTCCTGGAAAAGCCCTTCGACCATGACAAGCTGCTGGCGGCCATCGACGAGGCATTTTCGCGCGAGGCGCACGCGCGTGGCCAGTTGCTGCGCCAGGTGGAAGGGCAAGCCTTGCTGCAGGCGTTGACGCCGCGCGAACGGGAGGTGATGCAGCTGGTCGTGACGGGCCAGCACAACCGCGATATCGGCCCTGCGCTGGGCATTTCCGTGCGGACCGTGGAAGTGCACAAGGCGCGCCTGATGGACAAGCTGGGTGTGGATAATGTGGCCGACCTGGTGCGCATCAGCATGCTGGCCACCAGCTAGCCCTTGTTGCCTTGTCTAGGCGATCGCCTTCAAGACCTGTTCGACTGAAATCGCCTTGACCCAGTCGCTGCGCCGCGCCACCGTGATGACGGTGCTGTTGGCGCTGTCGAAGGGCGCCCATTCCGGGTTCTTCTTGCGCATCAGCGCCACCACCGGCACATGCACGGCGTTCGCCAGATGCATGATCGACGTCTCCACTGAAATGATCAGGTCGCATTGCGCCAGCATGGCGGGCAGCTGGAAAAAGTTGTCGACAGCGCTGAAGGCCTGCGTGCGCGGCAAGCCATGCGCCTGCACGACGGCATCCACCTTGGCCAGTTCCTGCGGCATGGCATTGATCAGGAAGCAGGCATCTTTCCATTTCGGCATCGCTTGCATGCGCGCGATCAGCTCGGCGATGCGTTCCAGCGGCCAGCCGCGCTTGTGCGACTTGGCAAACGGGTTCAGGAGTACAAGCGGACCCTGGCGCGGCGCGAAGCCCCAGGTGGCCAACTGGGCCTGAGCCTGCTGCAAGGCGGTGTCAGGGATGTGCACGAAGGGATAGCGTTCCGCCATGGGAATATCGAGTCCCGTCAGCTGATGAAACCAGTCCGCGTACACGCTGCTGATATGGTGTTCGCCCGCATCCTGGCCCGCATAGGAGGACAGCACGGCGTCGATCTTGCGGTAGGCCAGATAATGCCAGAGGCGCAGCGGGCTGAACGGCTTGCGCGTGCCGATCACCAGCCCATCCGTGCTGATCATGCGTGCCAGGTCCGCGTATAGCTGCGGGCGGATATGCGCCAGCGAGACGACTATCGGGTAGTGCTCCGCCTGCGCTTCGCGCAGCGATTCTTCGTAGAGGGCGGGGCTGTAAGTCTTGCGGTAAACCTTGGTGAAGAAGCCGGATTGTTCGACCCAGTCGTACAGCGAGTAGGTGCGCAGGCTCTCCCATTGCTTGGCATCGGAAGTGCGCCGCACTTCATCGACCCACAGGTGGATCTTGATGTGCGGATAGGCTGCGGCAAAGGCGCGAAAGCCATTTTGCAGATAGGTAAAGTCTCCCAGCGCCAGGTGGGCGATGAAGAGGATTTTGTCCGACTTTTGAAGAAGTTCGGCGGGAATCAAGGGCGTCATGTATCAGTGCGATTTCAGGTATTTATTCGATGGTATCAAACCACTTGCTGGGAAAATTGCAGGCGATGCAGATTGGCGTATGCGCCGTTGGCATCCAACAATTGCTGGTGACTGCCGGTTTCCATTATTTTCCCATGCGACAATACCACGATACGGTCTGCGCGTTCAATCGTTGATAATCGATGAGCAATAACTAAGGTTGTTCTGCCCAGCATCAGGTGTTCCAGCGCCGCTTGCACGGCCCGTTCCGCTTCCGTATCCAGTGCCGAGGTGGCTTCATCGAGGATCAGGATGGGTGCATCCTTGTAAATGGCGCGGGCGATGGCCACGCGCTGGCGCTGGCCGCCGGACAGGCGCGAACCATTGTCGCCCAGACGCGTTTCCAGGCCGTCCGGCAAACCATCGATCACGTCCGACAGGAAGGCGGCCGCCGCGGCCGCTTCGATGCGTCGCCGGTCCGGTGCCGCATCGCCGTACGCGATATTGGCGGCCAGGCTGTCATCGAACAGCACCACGTTCTGGCTGACCATGGCAATCTGGCTGCGCAGGCTGGTCAAGGCGATGTCATCGATATTCTGGCCATCGAGCAAGATTGCGCCACTGCTGGCCGAGTAAAAGCCGGGCAGCAGGCTGACCAGTGTCGATTTGCCGCCGCCGGACATGCCGACAAAGGCCACCGTCTGTCCTGGCTCGATGCGCAGGTTGATGTGCTGCAAGGCCGGTTCCGCATGGCCTGGATAGGCAAAGCTGACGTCGTTGAATTCAATGCGCCCGCTGCAGCGGCCAGCCAGCGGCTTGCCGCCCGTACGCTCCGGCGTCTTGTCGATCAGCAGGAAGACTTCTTCCGCGGCGGCCATGCCGCGCTGCAAGGGACCGTTGACTTCAGCCAGCTGCTTCAAAGGCGTCAGCAGCATCAGCATGGCCGTGATGAAGGAAACAAACCCCCCCACCGTGATCTGTCCCTGCTCCGACTGGAACAGGGCCATCACGATGACCAGGGCCACGGCGGCCGCCGTGATGACCTGGGTGATGGGCACGGTGGCGGAAAAGGTCGTGGTCATGCGCATGCTGTAGCGGCGCAATTGTTCGGCGCGCTCTTCAAAGCGCGATTTCTCGTAGTCCTGGCCGCCGAAGATCTTGATCACTTGCTGGGCGCGCGTGGTTTCCTCGATGACCTGGGTCAGTTCGGCATTGACGGCCAGCGAGTCGCGGTTGAGCTTTTTCAGGCGCTTGCCCGTGGTGCGCACGACGATGGTCAGCACGGGCAGCAGCACCAGGGTGACCAGGGTCAGTGCCCAATTCAGGTACAACAGCCATGCCAGCAGCCCCAGCACGGTCAGCGATGAACGCACGATGGAAGTAAATACCTTGGTTACCATCTCGATGATCTGCTGCACCTCGAACATGATGGAGTTGATGACTTTGCCGACCGTGTGCGTGTTGTAGAAGTCGATGGGCAAGTTGAGCATGCTGGCAAACATCCTGCGCCGCAACTCGTTGAGAATGCGCGTGGAGACATAGTTCATCAGGTAGCTACTGGCAAAGGTGGACACGCCGCGAACGAAAAAGATGCCAATGACGATCAGTGGCACCAGCCAGTAGGAAAACTCGACCTTGCCGCCGAAGCCATTGTCGAGCAGCAGCTTGAGCGCATACGGCAGCAAGGGCTCGGTGCCCGCCGTGACGACCATCGCCAGCAGGGCCAGGGCCAGGTGTTTTTTATAGGGCGCATGCAGCGCGGTAAGGCGCTTCAGATCGGGCGTCAGCATCAGTATGGTTCCTGGCAGGCAAGGTAAGAGCGGTCAGCTGGAAAGAACATTCAGGCCGTGCGCTCTTGATGGCGCAACATGGCCCACAGCATCACCATCGGGAAGACCAGCATGATGATGCCGATGTTTAAGGTTAACGAACTCGTCGTCAATCCAAAAATCAGGTAGCAGGTACAAAGGATGCTGCCGCCCAATGCATACGGCTTGGCTGCGGCGGGACTGTGGCGCAATGCGCGCGCGAATAGCGTCAGCGGCATGAAGAACAGGGCCAGCAGAGTGAGCAGGCCGAAAGTGCCGCGCTTGACCATGGCATCGATGTAGTCGTTATGCGCGTTGGTATAGTCGAGCACAATCTTGTTCATGCCTCCCTCAGCCGCCAGTTGCTGTTTCGCGGCCAGGTAGCCAGTGCGCCCCATGCCCAGCCATATATTTTCACCTGACAAGGCTATTGCCGTGCGCCACATCTCTATCCGTTGCCCGATGGATGTGCTGACATCGCCGTTGTGCTCATATTTTTTCAAGTCGTCAATGGCGACGGCTGCACGTTCACGTACAGGGGAATTTGGAAGCGCGTACGCGATGACGGCTACCGCCAAAAACAATGTCAGCAGGCCGGCCAGATAGTGCTTGCCGCGGCCTCTTGAATAATGCACGGCGAAGATGCAGCCGCACACGGGCAATGCCAGCCAGCCACCGCGACTGCCACTGACGATGGAGCCGAGGATACCGGCCAGGGCACCGGTGAGCAGTAGCGCTGCCCAGACGGTGCGATGGCGCTGTTGCCGAGCCCAGCCCAAGCCGCAGAGGGCCAGCATGCCCAGCAGCATGCTGGCATTGCCGAAGTGAATGGCGTTGCTGGTTGCCGCCTGCGGACGTTCCATATGCAGTACGGTCAATTGCCAAAGCGCGACTGCCGCTCCGGCGATGGCACCGATGGCCACGCCGCCCCACCAGGCAGCAGGGCGAGGTGGATAGGCGAGCAGTAACAGCAGTACAGGAATGGCCAGCAGCGCGCGCAGCGGGATGTCGAGCTCGCGTGCCGGATCGGCGTGGTACAGCATATTGGCCGTGAACATGGCGAAATACAGCAGCAGGGTGCCCAGCAACAGGTAATCGCGACCTTGCAGGTTCAGGCGCGGCCGTTTCCAGAGCAGGTAGATGCTGGCTAACAAGAGAACCAAGGCGCCAAGTGAATATCCGCTGGTGACGGCCAGCGCCAACGCTGAGAAAAGAAAAACACAAACAGAAGTCAGGCCGAGCATGAATATCCTTGGTAACACGTCAGCGCCGTTATGGCAACTGTAACAACATAAAGTAGGCGTCATTGTAATCGAAGGTTCATGCAAAAACGCTTTTGAGAAAATTTCGAATTGACAACTACTTTAGCGCTTACTCGGGCAGAAAGGAAAAAACCATGGTTTTCAGCCATGGTTTTTTTGTAAGCAATAGTAAATTGTTGGAATTTTTGACAAGGCAAGCGTCTGCTTGCCTTGGGTATCAAGCTGTCGCGGGGATGCGCGTGGCCACGCCGGTGGCGATCGCCGCTTGCGATACGGCAGGCGCAACCCAGCTGCGCAGGCGCTCGTCGAACGGCGAAGGAATCAGCTGCAGCGGCGTCAGGGCGCTGCTCTCGTGACCTGGCAGCGGTTCTTTCGCCAGGGCGGCGATGGCGCGCACGCACGCCAGTTTCATCTCTTCATTGATGGTGGTGGCGCCCACGTCCAGTGCGCCGCGGAAAATGTACGGGAAGCACAGCACGTTGTTGATCTGGTTCGGGTAGTCCGAGCGGCCGGTAGCAACGATGGCGTCGTCACGCACGGCATGCACTTTCTCCGGGGCGATTTCCGGGTGCGGATTGGCCAACGCGAAGATCAGCGGCTTGGCGGCCATCGATTCGACCATCTGCGCGCTCACCACGCCGCCTTTCGACACGCCGATGAAGATGTCGGCGCCAACCATGGCGTCGGCCAGGTCGCGGTCGCTGGTGTCATTCGCGTAGCGCGCCTTGTTCTCTTCCATGCTGGCATCGCGGCCCGGGTAGATCACGCCCTGGCTGTCGCACACTTTCAGCAGCGACTTGTTCAGGCCCAGCGAGACCAGCAGGTCCAGGCAGGCGATCGAGGCCGCGCCGGCACCCGAGACGGCCACCTTGACGTTGCCGATATCCTTGCCCACCAGTTCCAGGCCGTTCAGGATGCCGGCCGCGACGATGATGGCCGTGCCGTGCTGATCGTCGTGGAAGACGGGAATGTTCATGCGCTTGCGCAATTGCTGCTCGATGTAGAAGCAGTCTGGCGCCTTGATGTCTTCCAGGTTGATGCCGCCAAAGGTCGGCTCCATGCGCACCACGGTGTCGATGAACAGGTCGGGATCATTTTCGGCCAGTTCGATGTCGAACACATCGACGTCGGCGAACTGCTTGAACAGGCAAGCCTTGCCTTCCATCACGGGTTTGCTGGCCAGCGGGCCGATATCGCCCAGGCCCAGCACGGCCGTGCCGTTGGTGATCACGGCCACCAGGTTGCTGCGCGAGGTGTAGGTGCCGGCCGTGCGCGGATCTTCGACGATCGCTTCGCAGGCAAAGGCCACGCCCGGCGAGTACGCCAGGGTCAGGGCGCGGGCGTCGCCCAGCGGTTTTGTTGGCGTGACGGAAATCTTGCCTGCGCGGGGTTCCGCGTGATAGGCGAGGGCGGCTTCTTTCAGGTTGAAGGTTTCGCCGTTCGGTTCGGCGTGCTTGCTGTGGGAAGTAGACATAAGAATTCTGGGAAGGGCAATCAGGCCCGAGTGGTAAGTCCGAGCCATGGTATGCAAGCGTTTGCACGCTGTCAAGGCTGGATTGTGCTTAAGCAGACCAAAACCGCTTTGAGTCGCGGCAATATTTCAATGCAAGCGTTTGCTCGGTTTTTGACGGAAGTGACATTTTTTGCGATAAAATCTCGGTATTGCGATCCGGGAAGCCCATGACAAACAAGAACCCCACCTTAAGCGACGTTGCCAGGGCCAGCGGCGTGCATTTTTCCACCGTGTCGCGCGTGATGAATCCGCAAACGCGGCAAATGGTCAGCGCCGAGGTCGCCGCGCGGGTGCTGGCCGAGGCGGGCCGGCTCGGCTACCGGCCCAATCGCGCCGCCTCCACCCTGGTCACGCGCAAGTCGCGCATCATCGGCGTGGTCTTGCCCGACATCACCAACGCCGTCTTTCCCCCGATCCTGCTGGGCATTGAGGAAGGCTTGCGCAAACACGGCTACCTGGCCATCGTCGCCAACGTCGGCGCCGACGAGGAAGAGCAGCTGTTTGTCATCAACCGCCTGCTGGGGCAGCAGGTCGACGGCCTGATCCTGGCCACGGCGCGGCGCCACGACCCCGTCATCAAGATGTGCATCGACCAGAACGTGCCCGTCGTCACCGTCAACCGCAGCGACGAGACGGGCGTGGCCTCGTGCGTCGTCAGCGATGACGTTGTGGGCATGCGCCTGGCCGTGGAGCACTTGCTGGCGCTGGGCCACCGGCATATCGCGCATATCGCCGGCCCGGAAAACCTGTCCACGGGCCATGTGCGCCGGCTGGGCTTCCTGGCCGCCATCCAGGCCAGCGAACTTGATCCGTCGCAAGCCTTTGTTTTTGAAAGCAGCGGCTACTCGCGCGAGTGCGGCAAGGCGGCCCTGCTGGAGCTGCTGCGCCAGTCGCCGCAGACGACGGCCGTGGTGACGGGCAGTGACCTGGTGGCCATCGGCTGTTACGACGCCATCCGTGAACTGGGTTTGAGTTGCCCTGAAGATATTTCCGTCGTCGGGCATAACGATATGCCCTACATGGACATGATCCGCCCGCCCCTGAGCACCATCCGCATCCGCCACCATGGCATCGGCACGGAAGCGGCGCGATTGATCCTGCAAACCATCGAATCGCCCGAGTCGTCCGTGCTGGACGTGCGCCTGAAGCCGGAACTGGTGGTGCGCGAATCGACGGCCCCGCCGCGCGCCTGACACCTTTTGCCCTTCTTTCGCCTGAGTATGTTTAAATCTTGATATTGATAATTATCAAGACAACGCCATGCAATCGACAGCAAAGCAAGCCCGGCAGGGAGGCCGCTGATGCCCAAGAACTTCGGCATGCCCGGCAACGCCTGGCGCTATGCGCTGGGCAGCGACTATGGCTATTGTTCGCCCTTGCTCGACGGCATAGAGTTTGAAAACGAGTGGGTCACCATCCGCGAATCGGCGATCCGCATCCGCGCCGGCTACGCCTGGGATGGCTGTTCGCCGTGTATCAGCGTGCTCGGCCTGTTTTACGTGGGCACGCCCGATGGCGCGCAGCACCTGGGCTTGCCAGCAACGTATCACGCCAGCCTCGTGCATGATGTGCTGTGCCAGTGGCGCGCCGAGATTCCCGTCACCCGCGCGCGCTCGATCGCCATTTTTCACCAGCTGCTCAAGGACGTGCGCTTCCCCCTGGCCGGACTGTATGCGGGCGCTGTCTTCCTCTTCGGGCCGCGACGGTTTTTCCGGGCACCGGGAGCGCCCGGCGCCGCGGCCCCGCCCGCCGGCACCCGCCAGGCGCAACATTAAAGCACCCGCCGCGCCGCCACAGGGGCCGCATGGTGTTAAACTGGCGCCCCTCATCGTTTCTCTTGCCCTCTACCGCCATGACCAAAACCAACACGCCTTCCCCGAAACGCCGCGAAGAGGGCGTCGCCAAGCTGACCGTCAATCCTTTCCTGGACGCCGAGTTTTATGCGCGCATGCGCGACTACACGGAACGCGACGCGGCCATCATCAAGGAATTGAAAGCGATCGCCGAGATCCGCGCCGGCAACAAGCAGCCTGATCCCCGCCTGGCGCCATCGCTGGAGGCCCTGCGCAGCACCGTCAAGAAGGGACTTAGCTTTGGCGAAATGCTCGAGCGCATGGCGGCCGGCAAGGAAAAGGGCCTGTGGGAACCGTGGATGACGACGTTTGGCATCGAGATCCGTGCCGTCAATTACGGCGCCGGTCCGCGCAACGCCTGCCTGGTGCTGGACCTGGCCGCCAATGCGCCGGCGCACGCCATGTTCGCCAAGGCCGGCATCCAGAACTGGCGCAGCCTGGCCGCTGACGATTGCGCCGTCGTGCGTTCGGAAAAAGCCACCGAGACGTCGCCTTTGAAGGTGTACGCCGTGTTTTACCTGGATCCGCTGCCGGCCTGATTGTTCACCTCATGCGGTGCCGCTGGCCAAATGCGCCAGCAGCGCCGCCGCCAGCAGTATCAGCATGATGCCGGATAGCCGTTCCAGTGCCGGCAGGGCGCGCGCAAATCGTTGCCGCAGCATGGCGTTGCCTATCGCCAGCGCCACCGCCATATCCCACGCCAGCACGGCGCACACCATCCACACGCCATACAGCACCACCCAGCCGCTACTGGTGTGCCGGCTGGCGACCACCGATGCCAGGCTGACATAGAACAGGGCATTCTTCGGATTCAGGATGGCGGAGGCAAAGCCCATCAGCAAGCCGCCGCGCCAGTGGGCTTGGCCGGTGGCCGGCATCGCCCCGAGATTGCTCTTGCCCGCATGGCGCAGGAACAGCCAGCCCAGGTATAGCAGATAGACGCAGCCAGCCAGCTGCACCGTCATAAATGCCTTGCTTCCTGCCTCCAGCACCGACAGTCCGCCAAACGCCGCCACGATGAACACGCCATTGGCCACGGTGATGCCGAGGCAGGCGCCCACCGCGCCGCGCCAGCCGTGCGCCAGCGCGCTGCGGGCAACGAGGAAAAAGTCGGGGCCCGGCGACAGCAGGGCGAGAAAATGGGCGGCGGCGATAAAGAAAAAATCCTGCATGAAGCGCGGCTCCGGCAATGGCGATGCGCGAGTATGCAAGGCCGGTGGCCGCGTGTATTGAAGAAAATTGCAGGCGCCAGGAGTTGGTGGCTAGGCGCGGTAGCGCCCCGGCGTGATGGCCGCATGCGCCTTGAAGACGCGCTGCAAATGGCTCTGGTCGGCAAAGCCCAGTTCGCAGGCGATGTCGGCCAGTGCCGTGCCTGCCTGCAAGCCATCGCGCGCGCGGTTCACGCCCAGGTTCAGCTGGTAGGCATGCGGCGTCATGCCGGTGGCGGCGCGGAAGGCGCGGATCAGCTGGTAGCGGCTCATGCCAGCCACTTGCGCCAGGTATGCCAGGCTGGCCAGCGGCTGCTTTTGCAGGGCAGCGATGGCCGGGCGCAGCTGTGCGGGTATCCGGGCGGTGACGGCAGGCAGGGCGCGCGCCCCGCTGGCGCCGGCACAGGCATGCAGCAAGTACAGCAGCGCGGCCTGCTTGTCCGCCACGCAAGCGGAGGAAAACAGCAGCGCGTTCATGGCACAGAACTGGGCGTAGAGGGCGGGGTGGTGCAGCACCTGCGCGCTATCCGTGTCCAGTTGCGGTACCGCGCTGTGCAGCCATGCCGCATCCAGATGCAGCATCTGGTAGCTCCAGAGGGCGCCGGGCAGGGGATTGCAGGCGTGCACGCAGCCGGCCGGCACCAGCACCAGGCTGCCAGTGCTGAGCGCGCTCTGGCGGCCATGGCTGCCCGTGAAGATGCTGCCGCCCGCGTCGACGGCGCCGATGGAAAACGTGGGATGGCTGTGCGGCTTGTAGCAAGCGCGGCTGTGGCAGGCGCGCCTGCTCTCCACGTGGGGAAGCGCCGGGTCGCGCCAGAAGGCGGTGTCGCCAGGCATGGCTACATCAAAATCACGTCGTACTGCTCCTGGTGGTAGGCGTTCTCCACCTGCAGCGAGATTTTCTTGCCGATGAAATCACCGAGCATGGCCAGGTGCTGCGATTCTTCCTCTAAAAACAGATCCACGACTTCCTGCGAGGCGAGGATGCGGAATTCGCGCGGGTTGAACTGCTTGGCTTCGCGCAGCAGTTCGCGCAGGATTTCATAGCAGATGGTGCGCGAGGTTTTTACCTGGCCCTTGCCGGCGCAGGCGGGGCACGGTTCGCACAGGATGTGCGCCAGCGATTCGCGCGTGCGCTTGCGTGTCATTTCGACCAGGCCCAGCGGCGAGAAGTTGCTCACCGAGACTTTGGTGCGGTCGCGCGACAAGGTGCGTTTGAGTTCGGCCAGCACGGCGTTGCGGTGCTCGGCATTGTCCATGTCGATGAAGTCGAGGATGATGATGCCGCCCAGGTTGCGCAGGCGCAGCTGGCGGGCGATGGCGTGCGCCGCTTCCAGGTTGGTCTTGAAGATGGTGTCGGCGAAATTGCGCCCGCCGACGAAGCCGCCCGTGTTGACGTCGATGGTGGTCATCGCTTCCGTCTGGTCGACGATCAGGTAGCCGCCCGATTTCAGGTCGACCCGGCGCCCCAGCGCGCGCAGAATTTCCTCTTCCACGCCGTACAGGTCGAACAGCGGGCGCTCGCCCGTGTAGTGCTGCAAGCGCGTCAGTTCGCTGGGCGTGTAGATTTCCGCGAATTCGCGCAATTTCACGTAATTTTCGCGCGAATCGACCTGGATGGTGGCCGTTTCATCGCCGACGAAATCGCGCAGCACGCGCTGCGCCAGGCTCAAGTCCTGGTGCAGCAGGCTGGTGGCGGGACGCGTGCGCGCGCCGTGCGTGATGGTGCTCCAGGTTTTCCTCAGGTAGTCGACGTCCGCCTTCAGGTCCGCGTCGGACGCGTCCTCGGCCATGGTGCGCACGATGTAGCCACCCTTTTCATCGGGCGGCAGCAGGCTTTGCAGGCGCACGCGCAACTGCTCGCGCTCCGCTTCCTTTTCGATTTTTTGCGAGATGCCGATATGCTTGTCCTGCGGCAGGTACACCAGCATGCGCCCGGCGATGGAAATCTGCGTCGACAGGCGCGCGCCCTTGGTGCCGATCGGGTCCTTGATCACCTGCACCGTCAGCACCTGGCCGTCGAAGAGGATTTTTTCGATCGGCGCCGGCGTGGCGTTCTGGCCATCGTGGCCGCGCGCTTCCCAGATGTCGGCCACGTGCAAAAAGGCGGCGCGTTCCAGGCCAATGTCGATGAAGGCCGACTGCATGCCCGGCAACACCCGCACCACTTTGCCGGAATACACATTGCCGGCCAGGCCGCGCGTGAGCGTGCGCTCGATGTGCAATTCCTGCACGGCGCCCTGCAGGATGAGGGCGACGCGCGTTTCTTGCGGCGTGATATTGATCAGGATGTCTTCGTTCATGGAGGCGCGGGAGTGGAGGCAACGAATGACATCATACCCGGGATCAGGGCAGGGGCAAACCTGCCAGTCGCAGCAACTGTGCGGTTTCGTACAGGGGCAGGCCCATGATGCCGGAATGGCTGCCTTCGATGTGCTCGACGAACAGCGCGGCGCTGCCCTGGATGCCGTAGGCGCCGGCCTTGTCGTACGGTTCCGGCGTGGCGCAATACGCGGCGATCGAGGCCGGCGACAGCACGCCGAAGCGCACTTGCGACACCTGCGTGCGCTGTTCGGCGAAATCCTTGTAGTGCACGGCGATCGAGGTGAGCACCTCGTGCGTGCGGCCCGACAGCTGCTGCAGCATGGCCACCGCTTCCGCGCGGTCGGCTGGCTTGCCGAGGATGACGCCGTCAATGGTGACGGTGGTGTCGGCCGCCAGCACGGGGCGCGGGGTCAGGTGGCGGCGGCGAACCAGGTCCCACGCAAAGGCGGCTTTTTCATTCGATACGCGGGCGACATAGTCGAGCGCCGATTCGCCGGGCAGGACTTCTTCGGTGACGTCGGCGCCGCGCGGGCCGTCGCTGCGCAGCAGCAGCAATTCGAAATCGACGCCGATCTGGCGCAGCAGTTCACGCCGGCGCGGGCTTTTGGAGGCGAGGTAGATCTTGTGATCAGCCGTTTTCATGGGGGAGTTCAGACGCGGTGATAGGGGTGGTTTTGCGTGATCGACCAGGCGCGGTACAGCTGCTCGGCGAGGATCACGCGCACCACGCCGTGCGGCAGGGTCATGCTGGAGATGCGCAGCATGCCTTCGGCACGTGCCTTGAGTTGCGGATCGAGGCCGTCGGCGCCGCCGATCAGAAAGGCGGTGTCGCGGCCATCCTGCTGCCATGCCATCAACTGCTGCGACAGGCCGACGCTGGTCAGGTCCTTGCCGCGTTCGTCGAGGGCGATGATGCGCACGCCCTTGGGCAGGACGGCTTCGATGCGTTCGCGTTCCAGCGCCATCGCCGTGGCGGCGGTCTTGCTGCCGGAACGCTCCACCGGCTTGATTTCTTTCAGCACGATGCGCAATTCCGGCGGCATGCGCTTCGCGTATTCCGCGAAGCCCGTCTCTATCCAGGCCGGCATTTTATGGCCGACCGCAGCGATGATGAGCTGCATCGAGGCTTACGCTTCGACTTTTTTGATACGCTTGATCACGGTTTTTGCCGGTGCAGCATCGGCTGCCGGCTTGGCCGCGCGTGGCGCGCGCACTTTTTTCTCCGGCAGCGCTTTCAAGGCCTTGACGGCAGCCGCCTCGGTCTTGGTTGGCGCGACTTTCACGGTCTTGCCGACGGCTTTGGAAGCGGTGGCCTTTTTCGCCGGGGCTTTCTTGGCGGCGGTGGCTGCCGTGGCTTTCTTGGCCGGTGTCTTTTTCTCGATCACGGGCGTCGCTTCCACGTTCGCCTTGCTGGCAGCCAGATGGCCGCTGACCTTTTTCGGCTCGTCGCCGGCGGCTTTTTTCGGCGCGCGCTTGGCGGCACCCAGCTTGACCGGCGTGTCGCCCCAGATTTCTTCCAGGCGGTAGTAGGCGCGGATAGGCGCTTGCATGATGTGGACGATCATGTCGCCCAGATCGACCAGCACCCATTCACCGGTGTCCTCGCCTTCCATGCCGATGATGTCGCCGCCGGCGTCCTTGACCTTGTTGCGCACCGAGGCGGCCAGCGCCTTGGTTTGGCGGTTCGAGGTACCGGAGACGATCGCGATGCGGTCGAACAGGCTGGTCAGGTGGCTCGTTTCGAAGACAGCGATGTCTTGGCCTTTGACGTCTTCAAGGGCGTCAACGACGAGGGTTTGCAGTTTTTTGATGTCCATTTAGCTTTTGTATAAATTATGTTGTTCAATATAGTCTAGCACTAGCGGGGAAACAAGCGAGTTTGCCCGATTCCCCCGTTGTAATGCCGCACGTATTTCGGTGGCGGAGATATCCACCGCGAAGTCCTGTGCCAGATAAGTCAGACCGTGCGGCGTGTTGCGGATGCTGTCCAGTGTCCCCAGGCGGCGCGAAAACTCGTCGGCGACCACTTGCGGCACTGCTGTGTCATTCAGCGCGAAGCCGGGGCGGGCCGCGACGCAGATATGCGCGTATTCAAATAATTGCTGCCATTCGCGCCATGTCGCGAGCCGCTGCAGCTGGTCGGCGCCCATCAGGAAAACGATGGAAGCGCGCGCACCCAGCTCGGCGCGTACCTGGCGCAAGGTATCGATGGTGTAGCTGGCCTGGCCATGTTCGCTGCGCTCGATTTCCTGGCGGTCGATCACCACCGGCAAGGGCAGGCCGGCAAAGGCCAGGCCGGCCATCTCGGCGCGCTGCTGGCCGCTGGCGCCCAGCTTGCTCTTTTGCCAGGGCGCGCCGGCCGGAATCACGCGCAGTTCATCGGCGTGCAGCAGGCTGGAAAAATGCGTGCCCAGCGCGACATGCCCCATGTGCACCGGATCGTAGCTGCCGCCGAGCAGCGCCACGCATGCCGTACTGCCCGCCGTGCCAGCTTCCGTCACGCCTGCAGCCAGTCGCGATGCACTAGGAAGTCAGTATACAGCGCCGCTTCCGGACTGCCCGCTTCCGGGTGCCAGTCGTAGCGCCACTTGACCACGGGCGGCATCGACATCAGGATCGCCTCGGTGCGGCCACCCGACTGCAGGCCGAACAGGGTGCCACGGTCGAACACCAGGTTGAACTCGACATAGCGTCCGCGCCGGTAGCACTGGAAATCGCGTTCGCGTTCGCCGTACGGCGTATCCTTGCGGCGCGCCACGATCGGCACATAGGCGTCGATGAAGGCATCGCCGGCGCTGCGCAGCATGGCGAAACTGTCGTCAAAGCCCAGGGCATTGAAGTCGTCGAAGAAAATGCCACCCGCGCCACGCGCTTCGCGCCGGTGCTTCAGGTAGAAATAATCGTCGCACCACTGCTTGAACTTCGGATGCAGTTCCGCGCCAAACGGCGCCAGCGCATCATGGCACACCTGGTGGAAGTGCTTCACGTCGCCCGCGTCGCCATAATACGGCGTCAGGTCCATGCCGCCGCCGAACCACCATACGGGGGCGCCATCGGCATTCACGGTGCTGAAGAAGCGTACATTCATGTGCACCGTGGGCGCGTACGGATTGCGCGGATGCAGCACCAGCGACACGCCCATCGCTTCCCATGCCTTGCCGCCCAGTTCAGGGCGTGCGGCCGCTGCCGATGGCGGCAGTGACGCGCCGGTGACGTGCGAAAAATTCACGCCGCCCCGCTCGAACACATTGCCTTCCTCGATCAGGCGCGAAATGCCGCCGCCGCCCTCGGGGCGCTGCCAGGCATCAGTCAGGAAGGGCTTGCCGTCCTGCGCTTCGAGGGCCTGCACGATACGGCTTTGCAAATCGAGCAAATAGGCCTTGACGGCCGAAGGAGAGGGAGTTGACGACATCGCGTGGGCCGACGAGGCCGAAATAAAAAAGTAAGGACGGATTGTACCCTGTTACGCGTTTTTGTGATAGGGCGGCGCTGGCGCCGTGGTTTCGAGGCTGGCCGGGAAGCGCTGCCCGGCCAGCTTCCCGGCGTTGCCGGCTACAGCATGCGCAGCTGCTTGAGCACGGGCAGTTTGTCGCGCAGGAATTCATCGATGGCCGCATTGAGCAGCAGCTGGTGTTCCTGTTCGTCGGCGCATGCGACACCATCCTTGAGCAGCCTGCGCCCGCAGCGCGCCATGGCACTGGCGGCCTGCGCCTGCAGGCGGGCCAGTTCCGGCGGTTCGCGGTCCTGGGTCAGCACGGAAAACAGCAGCCGGTCGAGAAATTCCGTGTCGATGCCGCTGCCCGTCAGGGGTGAGCACAGGGGGCGGTAGTCGTCGCCGTAGCGGATCTGCGCGGCGATGCCCTGGTTCAGGCGGTGCGCCGTGATGCCGCCACTGTCAGCCTGCGCGTCGCCCCTGAAATACATGACCACCTGGCTGCCCGTGACCAGCATGGCCGCCACTTCCGCCAGGCTGTGCAGGCTTTGGCCGTGCAGGGTGTCAAGCGCGGCCAGTTCCGCCAGATTATGCGGACGCCGCGCCAGCGCGTCGCAGACGGCGCCGTAGACTTGCTCGTTGCCCGTCACGGTGCAGGCCTTGGTCTGGAAGGAAAAGACCATCTGCTCGCGTGGCACCAGCATGGCCAGGTGGACGCCAGCCAGGCATTCGGCCTGGCGCACCGCGCCCATGCGCCGTGCGCCGCGCACCAGCACGTCCTTGCGGAAGCTGGTGTTGAAAAAATAGTCCTTCATCGTTTCGCGCATCGCCGCGTCGGGCAGCAGGTCGATAGTGGCCTGCTGTTCGGCATTCAGGTACAGCGCCGGGAAGGTGAAATGCAGGTCGGACGAGCCGGCGAAATCGAGCTTGGCGCGCGCCACGTCGCGCATCACGTCGGCGTGGTACAGCGGTTCCCAGTTCTGGTTCAGGTACTCGTGCACGCTGTAGTGCGGGTCGCTTTCAATGAGTTTCTCGAGGCGCGGCGCCAGCGCGGGATTGGCCGTGATATAGCCGGCCTGCAGGTTCTGCAACTGCTGCACGTAGGCGATGCCGGCCTGCATTTGCATCTCGCTGCGGCCCGGGAAGTGGGCGGCAAACTCCAGCAGCAGGCGTTGCAGGGGCAGGGCGCAGCTCCAGCCTGGCATGGCGTTATAGCTGAGCGAGACGATGCCACCCGGTTTCAGATAGCGCGCGATGAAGTCGACGATATGCTGGCGGTTCTCGCGGCTGACCCAGGTGTAGATGCCATGCAGGGTGATGAAGTCGAACTGCGGCAGCCCGTCCACGCGGCCTTGCGCCAGTTCCTCGAAGCTGTTTTCCAGCAGGGTCAGGTTATCCAGCTGGGCCGTTGCGGCCAGCGCGCGCGCGCCGGCGACATGGGCCGGATTGAAGTCGTTGCCGTAGAAGCGCCCATTCGAATTGGTGGCGGCCAGCACGGTGAGCGTCAGGCCACGGCCAAAGCCCAGCTCGAAATAATTGTAGGGCTGATCCAGCGGCACCGGCTCGACGCCGTTGAGGATGCAGCTGAAATTGAGGTGATGCGGACTCAGGTCGCTGTAAAAACCATTGGTGTACTCGATATCCGACACATATCCTTCATTCCAGGCCATGGTTTCCCCGCGGTGGTGGCAAAACAGCAGTATGCCATCAGTGCCGCCGCTGCGGGGCCGCCGCAGGCCCCCTGGCGATGAATTTTGCGCTTCGGGCCGTGCCTGCGCCGTGGCCTAGGGTGCCGGCGGCGTGGCGCCGTCCCGCCCCGCGTCCTGCACTACCGTAACGGACAGCGCGGCTCCGGCGCCGGGCACGCGCGCATGCTCCACGGCCTGCGCGGCGCGCTGCTGCAAGTCGCCGCGTTCGATGGTGTTCCCTTTGATGGCTGGCGCGCGCGGCGCGGCATCCTGGCCGCTGACGATGGCCCGGCCGGCAAACGCCAGCGCCAGCAGCATCAGCGCGGCCAGCAGCCAGGTGCCCGGGCGCGCGTAGGCCGGGCGCTGCCGGCGCGCCTGGCGCACGGCGCCGTCGACGATGATGCGCGCCAGTTCCGAGCCGTGCTGGCGCGTGCGCAGCGCCTCGAATTGCGGCGCCGTCAGGCTGCCTTGTGCGAGCATCTCGCGCAGGGCGGCGATCGGCGAGGACAGCAGGCGGTCCGCAGGCAGGCTGGCGTGGGCGGCATCGCGCTGCCACTGGTTGATCAGGTTTTCGTCGTACAGGGTGTCGACGGCCTGGCGGTTGACTTGCCGCAGGGCGTCGGCGGCCAGCTGCTGGCGTTGCTGCAGGGCCGCGCCGTCATGCTGGCGCGGCAGCTCGCGCACCCGCTGCAGGAATGCGTCTTGCGGCAGCAGATCCGTGCGCAGCAGCCAGGCCAGGGTCTCTGCGGTATCCGCATTGGCCGCCAGGCGCGGCATGTCGACGTCATCGTCTTCGTCCAGGGCGAGGATGGCCAGTTCGTCCATGGCCTCGTCGAACTGCGTGGCGGTGATCAGGCCGAGCTGGCGCAGTGCGGCAAGGGCGGGATGGGCATGGCTGGTCATGGGCGGCAACTTTGTCAGGGAGACAAAATGTTAGCGCAAAAGTGCGTTTTTCCTGCGCACAAGAAAACAGGGCCGGGGCGGAGTAGCTCCGCGCCGGCCCTGCCGTGTGCCATCAAGAGGCGGATCAGTGCTTCAGGCCGCGCCAGCCGATGTCGCGGCGGTACTGCGCGCCGTCGAAGTGGATTTTTTCCACGGCTTCATATGCCTGCTTCTGCGCCATCTTGATGCTGTCGCCCAGGCCCACCACGCACAGCACGCGGCCGCCGTTGGTGACCAGGCGCTCGCCTTCGATGCGGGTGCCCGCATGGAAGGTGACGGAGTCAGGCGTTTCAGCCGGGATGTCGCCGATCGGCGTGCCTTTGACGGGATCGTCCGGGTAGCCGGCGGCGGCCATCACCACGCCGACAGCCGTGCGGCGGTCCCATTCCAGTTCCACGGCGTCGAGCGTGCCGTTGACGGCGTGTTCCATGACGGTGACCAGGTCGGTCTTCAGGCGCGCCATGATGGGCTGCGTTTCCGGGTCGCCCATGCGGCAGTTGAATTCCAGCGTCTTCGGCGTGCCCTTGTCGTCGATCATCAGGCCCGCGTACAGGAAGCCCGTAAACGTGATGCCATCCTTGGCCATGCCCTGGATGGTCGGATTGATGATTTCACGCATGACGCGCGCATGCATGGCCGGCGTGACGATGGGCGCGGGCGAATACGCGCCCATGCCGCCCGTGTTCGGGCCCTGGTCATTGTCCTTCAGGCGCTTGTGGTCCTGGCTGGTGGCCAGCGGCAGGATGTTCTTGCCGTCGCACATGACGATGAAGCTGGCTTCTTCGCCGGCGAGGAATTCCTCGATGACGATGCGCGCGCCGGCGTCGCCGAACTGGTTATCGGACAGCATCATGTCGACCGCCTGGTGCGCTTCTTCCAGGGTCATGGCAACGACCACGCCCTTGCCGGCGGCCAGGCCGTCAGCCTTGATGACGATGGGCGCGCCCATGGCGTCGACGTAGGCGTGCGCCGGGGCGACGTCGGAGAAGGTCTGGTAGGCGGCCGTCGGGATGCCGTGGCGCTGCATGAAGGCCTTGGCGAAGTCCTTCGAGGACTCCAGCTGCGCCGCTTCTTTCGTCGGGCCGAAGATTTTCAGGCCGCGCGAGCGGAACAGGTTGACGATGCCCGCTGCCAGCGGCACTTCCGGGCCGACGACGGTCAGGCCGATGTGCTCCTGCTGAACGAAATCAGCCAGCAATTGCGGGTCGCTGATGTCGAGATTGACCAGGCGCGCATCGCGCGCGGTGCCGCCATTGCCCGGCGCGACATACACCATCTGTATGCGTTCGGACTGGGCCAGTTTCCAGGCCAGGGCGTGTTCGCGGCCGCCAGAGCCGACTACCAGAATTTTCATAGGGACCGTTCGTTCAGTGTGGGTTGCAGGGCGGCGGTGCCGCCCTTGAGGTGTACTGCTTGTTTTTGCCTAGTTTTCGATCAGGGCGTTGGTGAACACTTCCTGGACGTCGTCCAGCAGTTCCAGCGCATCGATCAGCTTTTGCATCTTGATGGCGTCGTCGCCCGTGTAGACGGTTTCCGTCGCCGGTTTCATGATGACTTCAGCCACTTCGGCCTTGAAACCGGCCGCTTCCAGCGCTTCCTTGACGGCGGCGAAATCGTGCACGGGAGTCAGCACTTCGAAGCCGCCTTCCTCGTCGGCGATGACGTCTTCGGCGCCCGCTTCCAGGGCCGCTTCCATCAGCTTGTCTTCGTCGGTGCCCGGCGCGAACAGCAGCTGGCCGCAGTGCTGGAACATGAAGGCGACGGAGCCTTCGTTGCCCATGTTGCCGCCATTCTTGTTGAAGGCGTTGCGTACCTCGGCCACCGTGCGCACGCGGTTGTCCGTCATGCATTCGACGATGACGGCCGCGCCGCCCACGCCGTAGCCTTCGTAGCGGACTTCTTCATAGTTGGCGCCATCGACGCCGCCGCTGCCGCGGTTGATCGCGCGCTGGACGTTGTCTTTCGGCATGTTCGCATCGGCAGCCTTGTCGACAGCCAGGCGCAGGCGCGGATTGGCGGCGATATCGGCGCCGCCCATGCGGGCCGCAACCGTGATTTCCTTGATCAGGCGCGTCCAGATTTTGCCGCGCTTGGCATCGGTGGCAGCCTTTTTATGCTTGATATTGGCCCATTTGCTATGTCCTGCCATGTCGAATCTTCCTTAGACGGGTGTTCAATTGTGGCCGACATTTTAGCATATCGGCCCCTTGCAAAGCGGCATGGCCCCGTCATCAAGCCGACACATTTTGTTGTTAAAGTGATGCGCTTTCATGTTATGCATCATCCCACCACTCGAATAATCAAGATTAAGGGCGCGACATCATGGCAAGTCACATGGATAGACGGCAGTTTCTGAAATTGGGCGGTTTCATTACCGTCTCCGTGGCCACCGTTGGCCTCGCCGCCTGCGGCAGCACCGATTACAGCGACCATGGCGTGCCCCTGGCCAGCGGCAGCGACTGGAAATTCCCGCAAAGCGTGGCCTCGGGCGACCCGCGCGCCGACAGCGCCATGCTGTGGACGCGCGTCGTGCCCGCCAGTTTCGACGCCGTCGCGCCCGCCGTGGCCGGCAAGGAAGAGGTTGCCATACGCCTGATCGTCAGCGCCGCCGACAACACGGCCGCGCTGGGCGGCAACACGGCCCTGGCCGGCACCCCCATCGTCGACGCCAAGCTGCCGCTGAAGGCCGATTTCGACAACACCCTGCGCCACAAGGTGACGGGCTTGCAGCCGGGCCAGGTGTATTTCTACCAGTTCATCGCCGGCGACGTGCGCTCGAACGTGGGCCGCTTCAAGACGGCGCCCGCCGCCACGGCCGACGTGCCGCAGCTGCAGTTCGCCTACCTGACGTGCCAGGACTGGAGCATCAACCACTGGGGCGCGCTGTCGCACATCGCCGCCAATGAAGCGCTCGATTTCATCGTCCACCTGGGTGACTACATTTATGAAACCGTGGGCGAAGCGTTCCAGAGCGGCGCCGTGGAAAGCCGCCACGACCGCTTGATCCTGCCGGAAGGCACGTTCAAGAGCGGCACGTCCGGCGCGAAATACGCGACCACGGTGGCCGATTACCGCTACCTGTACAAGAAATACCGCACCGACACGCGCCTGCAGGCCGTGCACGAGCGCTTTGCCTTCATCGCCATCTGGGATGACCATGAATTCACGGACGATGCCTGGCAGGACGCGTCCACCTATGAAGGCATCGTGGCGCTTGACGGCAGCGACCTGCACCAGCCGAACCGCCGCCGCAGCGCCAACCAGGCGTGGTTCGAATACATGCCGGCCGACGTCACGTTTGATGGCGCCGCGACGACGTTCCAGAATATCCAGATCTACCGCGATTTCCAGTTCGGCAAGCTGATGCAGCTGGTGATGACGGACGAGCGCCTGTACCGCGCCGACCATGCGATTCCCGAATCGAGCATCAATCCCGCCACGGGCAAGCCGCTGGGCAGCATCGGCAGCCGCTACCTGGTGCCGCAGGCGCTGTTCGACAGCGTGGAAGGGCAAAAGATGGCCGCCGCCACCAAGGCGGGCGCCGATCCGCTGGCCGTCGTCGGCATGCTGGGCAGCACGCAGCGCGACTGGTGGAAGGGCAAGATGAAGGCGGCCACCTCCACCTGGAAGCTGTGGGGCAATGAAGTGTCATTGCTGCGCATGGGCCTGAATGGCACCGATGCGATTGCCACCTTGCTGGCCCTGAGCGCCATGGGCAAGGTAGGCCAGGCCATCGCCAGCACCTTGCCCTTGGTGGGCGGCAGCGTGCCGCTGGCCTCGGCCATCGTGGCCGCTGCCACGGCGGGCGCCGCGCAAAACGTGGCGCAGGCGGCGGCCATGGCCATTGCCGGTGCTGCCGCCAATGCCGGTGCGCAGGGCGCGGCCGCCGTGGGCGCCGGCTTGAGCGCGGCCCAGGCCGGCATCACGGTGGCGGCGTACAACAGCGCCTCGCCGGCGGCCGCGGCGCAAGTGATCGCCTTTGGCTGGATCAAGCCCGACGTGCAGGCCAAGGGCGCCGCATCGAGCTTTGTCGCCGCGTCAGGCCAGCAGGCGGCGCTGGCGCCGTTCTTCACGCGCTTCCTGCTCAATTGCGACCAGTGGGATGGCTACAACAGCGAGCGCAAGAACCTGATGGCGCACCTGAAAAACAACGCCATCGGCAACGTGGTGGCCATTACCGGCGACATCCACTCGTTTTTTGCCGGCACGGTCAGCGACGATTTCGACGCGGCCGGCGGCGGCACGCCCGTCATGGTGGACCTGGTGTCGGCGGGCGTCAGTTCCGATTCCTTTTTCAGCTACCTGAAGTCGGCGGCCGGCAGCATGGGCGACATCGGCACCCTCGTCAGCTATCCGCTGGCCATTCCCGTCACGGGCGTGGGCACGGTCAATCTCGACGTCAACCTGCTCGACTACACCATGGGCAAGGCGGCGCCGAGCGTGGACAGCCTGCTGGAGCAGCTGCGCGTGCAACTGCGCGGCGCCCTGGCGGCCAAGGGCGTGCCGGAAGCGCAACTCGACGCCACGGTCGCCGCCGTGCAGGCTGGCTTGAAAGCGAGCACCGACTTCAGCGTGACCCTGCTGGGCCTGGCGCAGCAATTGTCCGGCCTGGGCAATAACCCGTGGATCAGGCACCTGAACACGGATGCGCAGGGCTACACCGTGGTGACCCTGACGCCGGGCAAGCTGGTGGCGCAGTTCAAGCAGGTCAACAAACTGGTCGGCACGGCGGCGCCTTCGAACGTGATTGCGCGCGTGACGACGGCGACCGTGACGGCGGGTGCGGCGGCGGTGGTGGTGGCGTAAAGGCAGTTAGGTAGGTCGGATTGGCGTGGCAAAGCCGCGCGTAATCCGACAACATGGCTGGCGCGGCTGGTGGTGTCGGCTTGCGATTTTGGGATGTCGCTTAGCACTGGGGTGTTGTCGGGTTACGCCCTTTGGGCTAACCCGACCTGCGCCCTCAGAGGCTTGTGCTGTCGCCTGCGGGGGTCTGACCCCAGCTTTTGCCTTACAATCTGGGCATGAGCTCGAGTTCCCCGCAAGTATCCCCTGCACCGATTCCCCGTTCCGTCTATCTCGGTGGCCTGGCCATTGCCGTGGGCGGGGCGGTGCTGTTTTCCACCAAGGCCATCGTCGCCAAGCTGCTGTACCGCTACCAGATCGATGCCGTGACCCTGATTGCCTTCAGGATGATCTTTTCGCTGCCCGTGTTTGCCGTCATCGCCTGGTGGCAGATGCGCACGGAGCCGCCGCTGTCGAACCGCGACCGCCTGCGCCTGGTCGGACTGGGCCTGGTCGGCTACTACCTGTCCAGCTACCTGGATTTCCTGGGGCTGCAGTACATTTCCGTCGGCCTCGAGCGCCTGATCCTGTTTCTCACGCCCACCTTCGTGCTCTTGATTACCACCGTGTATTTCAAGCAGCGCATCAGCCGCATGCAATGGCTGGCCCTGTTCACGTCCTACTGCGGCATCGTGCTGGTGTTCGTGCACGACCTGGAGGGTGGCGCCAGCAATGTGGCGCTGGGTTCCACCCTGGTGCTGGGTTCGGCCTGCGCGTATGCCGTGTATCTGCTCGGTTCCGGCGAACTGGTGAAACGCATCGGCTCGATGCGGCTGGTTTCCTACGCGATGTGCGTGGCCAGCTTTGCCTGCATCGCCCAATTCTTCATCCTGCGCCCCGTCGAACTGCTGATCCAGCCCATGCCCGTGTACGGCCTGTCCCTGTTGAACGGCATCTTTTGCACGGTGATGCCCGTCTTCATGACGATGATCGCCGTCGAGCGCATCGGCGCGCCCGTCGCCTCGCAGGCGGGCATGATCGGGCCCGTGTCGACCCTGTTCCTGGGCGCCATGATCCTCGACGAACCGATCACCAACTGGCAGCTGGCCGGCACGAGCCTGGTACTGGCCGGGATTTACTTGCTGTCGAAAAAGAAATAATTCTTTCCACTCACTGAAAACGCTCCCACCATGAAAACACGCATCGCCCTGATTGCCCACGACAAGAAAAAAGATGACATGATTACCCTGGCGGGCGAATACCTGGATTTTTTAAAGGGTTGTGAATTGTCGGCCACGGGCACCACGGGCGGGCGCCTGATCAACGAGCTGGGCCTGGCGGTCGAGCGCAAGCATTCCGGCCCGTTCGGCGGCGACTTGCAGATCGGTTCGCTGCTGGTGGAAGGCTTGATCGACTGCGTGATCTTCCTGCGCGACCCGATGACGCCGCAGCCGCACGAGCCGGACATCAACGCCCTGGTGCGCGCCTGCGACGTGCATAACGTGGCGTGCGCAACAAACCTGTCGTCGGCGCATCTGGTGCTGTCGCAGCTGCAGGCGCGCGCCAACGCTGCCGCCTGATACACCTAGACAAGGAGATGAGCATGAGCGCAACGATTAGCACCAAAGCCATCCGCGTACAGCGCACGGGCGGACCGGAAGTGATGGAATATGTGGACGTGGAACTGCCGCCGCCCGGCCCCGGCGAAGCGCGCGTCAGGCATGAAGCCATCGGCCTCAATTTCATCGACGTGTATTTCCGCACCGGCCTGTATCCGCAGCCGCTGCCCAATGGCCTCGGCGTCGAGGGCGCGGGCATCGTCGAGGCGGTGGGCGAGGGCGTCACGGAAGTGAAGGTGGGCGACCGCGTGGCGTATGCCGCGCGCATCAATGGCGCGTATGCGCTGCAGCGCAACCTGCCGGCGGCCCTGCTGCTGGTGCTGCCCGAGCGCATCGCTTTTGACACGGCGGCGGCCATGATGCTGCAAGGCCTGACGGTGCAATACCTGTTTCACCGCACGGTGGCCCTGAAGGCGGGCGACACGGTGCTGTTCCATGCGGCCGCGGGCGGCGTGGGCCTGATCGCCTGCCAGTGGGCGAAGGTGCTGGGCGTGAACCTGATCGGCACGGCCGGCTCCGATGAAAAAGTGGCGCTGGCCAAGGCGCATGGCGCAACGCACGTCATCAACTACAACACGGAAAATTTCGTCGAGCGCGTGAAGGACATCACGGGCGGCAAGGGCGTCTCCGTGGTCTACGACTCCATCGGCAAGGATACATTTACCGGCTCGCTCGATTGCCTGGCGCCGCTGGGCATGATGGTCAGCTTCGGCAACGCTTCCGGTCCCGTGCCGCCGTTTTCCCTGAGCGAACTGGCGTCGCGCGGCTCGCTGTTCATCACGCGCCCGGCACTGTTCAGCTATGCCTCGAACCGCAAGAACCTTGAAGACATGGCGGCTTCCCTGTTTGGCGTCGTCAGCAGCGGCGAAGTAAAGATCGAGATCAACCAGCGCTACAGCCTGGCCCATATCGCCCAGGCGCACGCGGACCTGGAAGGGCGCAAGACGACCGGCTCGACCATCATCGTGCCATGAGCGGCGGCGACAATGACGGCGCGCCGAAATTCGGCCGCCTGCTGATCGTGCTGCTGCTGGCCGTGGCGCTGATCGGCGTCCTTACCCTGTCGGCAGAAGCGTATTACTCGTAAAAAAAAGCAGGCATAAAAAAACCCGGCTGGCGCATTGCTGCACCAGCCGGGTTTTTTACATGCTGCCGGATTATTCCACCTTGATTTCGACCGTACGTGGCACGCCGCTCTGGCCGGGGAAGTCGGCAAAGGCGCTGGCCACCATGGCCGGCATCACTTGCGACGTGGCGCGCTTGTTGCTGGTCGATTGCACGGTCACGTCGTACAGGGTCTTGCCCTTGCGGTCGGCGATCGTCACGCGCAGTTCGCGTTCGTATTTATGGCGCACGCTTTCTTCCACTTCCATCGGGCCATACCAGAAGGGGCTGTAGCCAAAGCGGCCATAGCCCGGCCAGGCGCCGTAGCGGTAGCCATAGCGGCCAGGCCAGTAGCCTGGGCCATACCAGAATGGGTCGCTGGCCTGGATCACGCGCTCAGGATAGTCGACGGTCGAGAAATTCATCGACACGCGCAAATTGGCGGCATCCGGACCGGACGCTTCGCCAAAGCCGTGTTTTTGCAGTTCCGCGCGCAGCAGATTCTGATAGCTGCGGTATTCCAGCGTGTCATATTCGGCAGCGGGGGCTTCGAAGACATAGGATTTGTCGTGCAACTGTGCCGGCCATTCATGGAAGGCCGTTACATCGCTGCGTATCGTGGTGGCGCATCCGGTCAGCAACACGGTCAATGCGGCCATCATGATGGTGAGATATCGTTTCATTGCATGATCTCCTTCTTGGATAAGCTGCAATTCATTGTTGGTAGACGCAATGCATCGCCTGATATTATAAGAATACTTCCATTTGTTTCAATTCATTATTACAGAATGTTACCGAGCATGTCGGGCGGCAGGAGAATCCCACATTCCTGCGCGGAATCAGCGCAATAGGCGGCCGTATTGGTCGTGAATCGGTCCTTTCCGGGCCGGGTGTTGGTAAAATAGGCTTTTGCCTCCGCTCCCACCCACATCCCTATGCGCACAGACAGCCCTCAGACGATTTACCGCAAAGATTACACGCCGCCCAGCTTCCTGGTCGACAGCGTCGAACTTGGTTTCGATCTCGATCCCGCCCGCACAGTGGTGGCGAGCCGGATACGCATGCGCCACAACCCTGCCAGCCGCAGCCGCAGCATCGAATTGCACGGCGAACACATCGAGCTGGTGATGGTACGCCTGAATGGCAAGGTGCTGAAGCCGTCGCAATACACCTTGACGGCCAGCATGCTGACCATCCCGAAGGCGCCGGACGAGGTTACGCTGGATATTGAAACCGTGCTGGCGCCGCAGGACAATACCTCGCTTTCCGGCCTGTACGTGTCGAACCATAACTTCTTCACGCAGTGCGAGGCGGAAGGCTTCCGCCGCATCACCTTCTTCCCGGACCGCCCGGACGTGATGGCCAAGTACACGGTCATGCTGCGCGCTGATAAAGATAAATACCCGGTGCTGCTGTCGAACGGCAACCTGATCGAAGAGGGCGACCTCGGTGACGGCCGCCATTACGCCAAGTGGGAAGACCCGTTCAAGAAGCCATCGTATTTGTTCGCCCTGGTGGCGGCGCGCCTGGTATGCCAGGAAGAGCGCTATACCTTGAAGTCCGGCCGCGAAGTGCTGCTGCAGGTATGGGTGGAAGACGGCAACCTGGATAAAACCGACTACGCCATGCAGTCGCTGAAAAACTCCATCCGCTGGGATGAAGAACGCTTCGGCCTGGAGCTGGACCTGGACCGCTTCATGATCGTGGCCGTGGGCGACTTCAACATGGGCGCCATGGAAAACAAGGGCCTGAACATCTTCAACACCAAATACGTGCTGGCCAATCCGCGCGTGGCAACGGACGTCGATTACGCCGGCATCGAAGCGGTGGTGGGGCATGAATACTTCCATAACTGGACCGGCAACCGCGTCACGTGCCGCGACTGGTTCCAGCTGTCGCTGAAGGAAGGCTTGACGGTATTCCGCGACCAGGAATTCTCGGCCGACATGATCGGCACGGACACGGGCCGTGCCGTCACCCGCATCGACCAGGTGCGCACCCTGCGCCAGGCGCAGTTCCCGGAAGACGCTGGCCCGATGGCGCATCCCGTGCGTCCCGACTCTTTTGTCGAGATCAATAATTTTTATACGGTCACGATCTATGAAAAGGGCGCCGAAGTGGTGCGCATGTACCAGACCCTGGTGGGCCGCGATGGCTTCCGCAAGGGCATGGACCTGTACTTTGAACGCCACGATGGCCAGGCCGTCCAGTGCGACGACTTCCGCGCCGCCATGGCCGACGCGAATGGCCGCGACTTCACCCAGTTCGAGCGCTGGTACAGCCAGGCCGGCACACCCGTCGTCACGGCCGCCACGCGCTATGATGCGGCCAGCCAGACGTTCGAGCTGACCCTGTCGCAAAGCTGTCCCGCCACGCCGGGCCAGCCGAAAAAACTGCCATTCCACATCCCCGTCACCGTCGGCTTGCTGGGCGCCGATGGCCGCGACCTGCCGCTGCACGTCGATGGCGTGGCGACCAATGGCGCCACCAGCGTGGTGCTGGAGCTGACCAAAGCACAGCAGGCCTTCCGTTTCACCCAGGTGGCGGAACTGCCCGTGCCGTCGCTGCTGCGCGATTTTTCCGCGCCCGTGGTGCTCGAATACGACTACACGGATGCCGAGCTGCTGCACCTGTTCCGCCATGACAGCGATCCGGTGAACCGCTGGGAAGCGGGCCAGCGCCTGGCCATGGAGCGTTTGCTCAAGCTGACGAGCGCGGTGGCCGCCGGCGAGAGCCTAGCGCTGGACGACACCTTCATCGCCGCGCAGCGCGCCTTGCTGGCCGATGAAACGCTCGATCCTGCCTTCCGCGAGCTGGCGCTGATCCTGCCATCGGAAACCATCATCGCCGAGCGCATGGCGCAAGTCGATCCGCAGGCGATCCACGCGGCGCGCCAGTTCATGCGCCGTACCATCGCGGCGGCCCTGAAGCCGGAATTGCTGGCGCAGTACCACGCCAACCAGACGCCGGGCGACTACAGTCCCGACGCCCTGTCGGCCGGCAAGCGCGCGCTGAAAAACCTGGCCCTGTCGTATCTGCTGATCGCCCCGGGCGAGCAGGAACTGGCGCTGGCGCAGCAGCAGTTCGACCATGCCGGCAACATGACGGACCGCGCGGCGGCCCTGGGTGCCCTGATCCATTCCGGTTCCACCGCGCATGCGCAGGCGGCCCTGGCCAGCTTCTATGCCGACTTCGAGAACGAGGCGCTGGTGGTCGACAAGTGGTTCGCCATGCAGGCAGCGGCGCCATCGACGGACGTGCAAGCCGTGCGCCAGCTGATGACGCATCCGGCCTTCACCCTGAAAAACCCGAACCGCGCGCGCAGCCTGATCTTCAATTTCACGAACGGCAACCCTTCGCAGTTCCATGCGGCGGACGGCAGCGGCTACGCCTTCTGGGCCGAGCAAGTCATCGCCCTCGACGCCCTGAACCCGCAAGTGGCGGCGCGGCTGGCCCGTTCCATGGACCGCTGGCGCCGTTACGTGCCCGCGCTGCAAAGCCACATGCGCACGGCGCTGGAACAAGTCGCCGGCCAGGCCAGCCTGTCGAATGACGTGATGGAAGTCGTTTCCAAGGCATTGGCAAATTGACGGCTGTCGGATTACGCCCTGCGGGCTAATCCGACCTACGCGCATGCATGGGCATTCATCAATTTGTAGGTCGGCTTAGCGCCAGGGGCACGTAAGCCGACAGGCACCGAACGAGACGTATTTAAAACTAACGAAGGGGTTTCATGAAACGCATCAGTCTTACGCAATACCTGGTTGAAGAGCAGCGCTCGAACAACAGCATTCCGGCCGAACTGCGCCTGCTGATCGAAGTCGTCGCGCGCGCTTGCAAGACCATCAGCCACGCCGTCAGCAAGGGCGCGCTGGGCGAGGTGCTGGGCACGGCCGACACGGAAAACGTGCAGGGCGAAGTGCAGAAAAAGCTCGACATCATCTCCAACGAGATCCTGCTGGAAGCGAACGAATGGGGTGGCCACCTGGCGGCCATGGCGTCGGAAGAAATGGAATCGATCCACCCGATCCCGAACCGTTATCCGAAGGGCGAGTACATGCTGCTGTTCGACCCATTGGATGGCTCGTCGAACATCGACGTCAACGTCTCGATCGGCACCATCTTCTCCGTGCTGAAGGCGCCGGAAGGCATGGGCGAGCCGACGGAGCAGGATTTCATGCAGGCGGGCAGCAAGCAAGTGGCGGCCGGCTACGCCGTGTACGGCCCGCAAACCATGCTGGTGCTGACCTTCGGCAATGGCGTGAACTGCTTCACCCTGGACCGCGAGATGGGGTCGTGGGTGCTCACGCAAAGCAATATGCAGATTCCACCGACGACGAAGGAATTCGCCATCAACATGTCGAACGCGCGCCACTGGCATCCGCCCGTGAAACGCTATGTCGACGAACTGCTGGCCGGCGACACGGGGCCGCGCGGCACCAATTTCAACATGCGCTGGATCGCCTCGATGGTGGCCGACGTGCACCGCATCCTGAACCGCGGCGGCATCTTCATGTACCCGGCCGACCTGCGCGACACCTCGATGCCGGGCAAGCTGCGCCTGATGTACGAAGCGAACCCGATGGCCTTCATCGTCGAGCAGGCTGGCGGCGCCGCCACCGACGGCCAGCAGCGCATCATGGACATCGCCCCGCACAAGCTGCACCAGCGCGTGCCCGTGTTCCTCGGCTCGAAAGACGAAGTTGCCCGCGTCACGGCCTACCACGCGGAATAAAACCTGCACTTTTCCACGATTTTCAGCGGCCCGCAGCCAGGCCGCTAAAAAAATGCAAAAAAGTTCGCGTTGACACTAGCAAATTTTGTGCATTGTTTGTAGAATGTGGGTCTTCGCCGTTGTAGCTCAGTTGGTAGAGCAGCACATTCGTAATGTGAAGGTCGCCAGTTCGATTCCGGCCAACGGCACCAGGTTTCATCAGAAAACCCGCTGACTTGCAAAAGTCAGCGGGTTTTTTGTTATTTTTACCGCATTTGTCACTCTTCCGGCTTCATATCCACTGATCGTTCTGCACCGTGCGCCCGCCCGCGTCGCCGTCGCCCGTATTGACCACGCCGCGCGGCTCGATCAGCAGCAGTTTTGTTTCAACCGTGGCGCACGGCTTGTGTTCGATACCCCTGGGCACCACGGCCATCTGGCCGGCAGTCAGCACGATGGCGTGTCCTTGCGCATAGCCAGGGCCGCGCAGGGCGATGCACAATGCGCCTTCCAGCACGATGAAGGTCTCGTCCGTAGCGGCATGCCGGTGCCACTCGAATGCGCCGAGTACCTTGACGACCTTGAATTGATAGTCATTCATTTCGGCGACGACGCGCGGCTGCCAGTGCCCGTCGATCAGGCCGATCTTGCCTGCCAGGTCGATGGACTGGCCCTGGCCGCGCGTGGCGGTGGTGGCGGTGGTAGTGTTAGTGTTAGTGTTAGTGTTAGTGGTGGTTGACATGCTGTGCTCCGTTCAAGTGGTCATGCCTTCAGAATACGCATGCGCCGGTGGGCCGTATTGAACGATCGTGGGTGTGTTCAGCGTGTGCTGGCGCCGCCAGCGTAACGCAGCCAGCGCCCGGGCGTGAGGCCGTAGGTTTTCAGGAAGTGCCGCGTCATGTGGCTCTGGTCGGCGAAGCCGGCGGCCATGGCGGCCGAGGCGAGCGTGCTGCCTGCCAGCAGCAGGCGCCGCACCGTCTCCAGGCGCCGCATCGTCAGATAGCGGTAGGGACTGGTGCCATGGAACACGCGAAAGTCGTGCGACAGGCTCCAGCGGTCGCGTCCCGTTGCCGCTTCCAGTTCGGCCAGGGTGACGGCGTGCGCGCAGTGCGCCTGCAGATAGTCGCGCGCGCGGCGTGCCGCCAGGTAGTCGCCTTTCAGGCGTTGCGCGGGCGTGCCGGCCGCCGCCGCCAGCGCATGCGCCAGTTCGGCCAGCGCCTCGCCCTGTTCCAGCGCCTCGAGCGGGCGGCCGTCGCGCGGCAGCAAGGCGCTGGTGGCCGCCGCCAGGCGCGGATCGGTCGACACGCCGCCTTCGATGAAGGGCAGTGCGCGTCCGCCCAGCACATCCTGGATCAGCGCCGGTTCGATATACAGCATGCGGTAACGGAAGCCGGCGTCGGTGCCGGCCTGGCCATCGTGGGCCTCGTCGGGATGCAGGATCATGGTGTTGCCGGGCAGGCTGTTGCGCTGGCCGCGGCGGTAGCTGAAACGCTGCACGCCCGCCAGCGTGCGGCCGATGGCGTAGGTGTCGTGGCGGTGCATGGCATAGGCCTTGCCCTGAAACCACGCCTCGATGCGTTCGATTCCCTGTACCGGTTCGGCGCACCTGACCCAGTCGCTGCGTGTTGGCGCTGATGCTCGCTTCATGGTGTTTGTCCGCAGATGCCTGCCCTGTTTGCCGAACGCAGACTGTACCCGCCGCGCGCGGGACTGTCCACGAAAACCACCGGTTCAGAAGTTGTGCCGCATCCCCAGCACCACGCCAGACAAGGTGGCGCCCTTGGTTTGCGCATCGCTTGCCAGGCTGTTGATGGCGAAGCCGGCGATGCCGTTGCGGCCATTAGCCAGGCGCGTGTAGTAGGCATACAGGCTGCTGCGTTTCGACAGCTGGTAGTCATAGCCGACGGTGGCGTGCGTGGCGCCCGTGCCGACGCCCGCGCGCACGCTGCCGATGGTTTCCAGCGCGCTGCCGCTGGCGCTTGGCGCATGCGCCAGGCCGACACGCAGGCCATGGCGGCCGAACTGGCGCGTGGCCGACACATACGCGGTGCGCCGGTGCAGCTCTCCCGTCGCCGTGGCATAGCGCAGGCTTTCCACTGCCACCGCCAGCTGCGTGGCGCTGTCGATGCGCCAGGCCAGGGCCAGCTTGCTGCCATGGTCGCTCAAGCCCCGTCCCTGGTAGTCGTGGTGCTCCTCATGCGCCAACGTGCCGTAGAACATGCCGCTGTCGTAGAGCAGGGCGGCCGACACCAATGCCGGATGCGCGCCGCTGGCAGGCCGCTCTTCGCCCATGCCGCGTGCCACGCGCAGCGACCAGCCCTGCCACTGCGGCGTCCAGTAATGCACGCTGTTCTGCTGGCGCCGGTCGAAGGAATACGTGTTGCTGGTATTGCTTTCGGTGGCACCGGCGCCGTTGCCCATCAGGCTCATGTAGCCTGCCGTGGTGGGGTAGAACGGATCGAGCGCGGAAGTGGCGCTGTTGTAGGGCAGGGTCCAGTTGCCGGCAAACAGCGTGCCCCATGGTCCCTGGATGCCGACACGCGTGTCGCGCGCGGCGATGGCCCCCGCCCCCGTGTCGGGCGCCAGGGTGCCCTCGACCTGGAACAGCGCCTGCCAGCCGCCGCCCAGGTCTTCGCTGCCGCGCAAGCCGAGCACGGAGCGGTTGTTGGACAGGCGCTGCACGCTGTCGCCCGTGCCGGACGAGTGCAGCGCTTCGAGCGCCACGTTCAGGCGGCCATACAGCTGCACATTGTCTTGTGCGGCGGCGGGCAGGGTAGCCGCCAGCGCAAGCGCGCCGGCAGCCAGCAAGGGCAAGCGCGTCGGCATGGCGTCAGAACGCAAAGCAGCTGCACCCCAGGGCGCCCCAGAAACCGGAATGGCTGGAAACGGGCACGGAGCTCTTGCGCGCCACGTCGTGCGCATGCACATGCACGCCGCAGGGACCCTGGCACTGGTGCTGCAGGACGCTTGCCGTTTGCGGCGGCGCGGCGCGGTAATGGCCTGCCACGTTCTTCACGGGCGACCAGTCCGGCAAGACGGGGATAGGGGGCGGCGCCAGTGGCGTGAATTCCGCCTGGCCGTAGACGATCTTGCCGCCGACAATGGTCAGCACCGATTCGATCGACTTGATGGCCTCTTCATCGATGCTGAAAAAGTCCGCGCTCAGCACGGCCAGGTCGGCCAGCATGCCTGCCTGGATGCGGCCCTTTTTATCTTTCTCGTTCGAGAACCAGGCGCTGCCCGTGGTCCACAGTTCCAGCGCCGTGTCGCGCGACAGGCGCGAGCCCGCGTCATACAGGCGCAAGCCGCCCACGGTGCGGCCCGACACCAGCCAGTACAGCGCCGTCCACGGGTTGTAGCTGGCGACCCGCGTGGCGTCGGTGCCGGCGCCCACCGGCACGCCCGTTTGCAGCATGCGCGCCATCGGCGGCGTGGCCTTGGCTGCCTCGGCGCCGTAGCGGTCGACGAAGTACTCGCCCTGGAAGGCCATGCGGTGCTGGATGGCGATGCCGCCGCCCAGCGCCTTGACCCGGTCGATATTGCGCGGCGTGATGGTTTCGCAGTGGTCGAACATCCAGGTCAGGCCATCGAAGGGGATGTCGCGGTTGACCTTTTCAAACACCGTCAGCATGCGGTCGATTGATTCGTCGTAGGTGGCGTGCAGGCGGAACGGCCAGCGTTTCGATACCAGGTGGCGCACGACTTTTTCCAGCTCGTCGTCCATGCCGGGCGCCAGGTCCGGGCGCGGCTCGAGGAAGTCCTCGAAGTCGGCGGCGGAAAATACCAGCATCTCGCCGGCACCGTTATGGCGGTAGTAATCGTTGCCCTGGCCCGGCGTCACCATCTCCGTCCACTTCTGGAAATCCTGCAGTTCCGCGCCCTTGTTCTGCGTAAACAGGTTGTAGGCGATGCGGATGGTCAGCTGCTCTTTCTGCGCCAGTTCCTCGACCACGGCGTAGTCTTCCGGATAATTCTGGAAGCCGCCGCCCGCGTCGATGGCGCTGGTCAGGCCCAGGCGGTTCAGTTCGCGCATGAACTGGCGCGTGGAATTCACTTGCAGTTCGCGCGGCAGGGTCGGGCCCTTGGCCAGGGTCGCATACAGAATCATGGCGTTCGGGCGGGCGATCAGCATGCCGGTCGGGTTGCCCGACGCATCGCGCACGATCTCGCCGCCTGGCGGGTTCGGCGTGTTCTTGTCGTAGCCGACCACGCGCAGGGCGGCGCGGTTGAGCAGCGCGCGGTCGTACAGGTGCAGGATGAAGACCGGGGTGTCGGGCGCGGCTGCGTTGATTTCGTCGAGCGTCGGCATGCGTTTTTCGGCGAACTGGAATTCGTTCCAGCCGCCCACCACGCGCACCCATTGCGGATTCGGCGTGCGCAGCGCCTGTTCCTTCAGCATGCGCAAGGCGTCGGCCAGCGAAGGCACGCCTTCCCAGCGCAGTTCCAGGTTGTAGTTCAAGCCGCCGCGTATCAGGTGCAGATGCGAGTCGTTCAGGCCGGGAATGACGGTGCGGCCATTCAGGTCGATCACCTGCGTGGCGGGGCCGCGATGGCGCATGACGTCGTCGGCGTCGCCGACGGCGAGGAATTTGCCATCGGCGATGGCCACGGCGCTCGCTTGCGGGCAGCTCTTGTCGACGGTATGGAAGCAGCCGTTGATCAGGATCAGGGGCGCGGTGGCGGGGAGGGTGTGTTCGGTCATGGTGCAGCTCCATGTGGATGAAGAGGGGCCGGCGCAGGTTTGGGGCACAAGCGGGGCGCGGCGGGCGATAATCTCGTTTCCCAGTGTAGAGGCATGGCGCGGCTTTTACACGGGCCAAAAGATCAGTTGGGAGGGCAGGAACTGGACTAATGGGTGGTGCGCTGGCGCGCGCCCATGCCTTAGCATGCAGGCATGCGGCACCGGGCCTGGCTTTCAAGTTGCGGCGCTTTTTTTCGAGTAGGTCAGTTTGCAGGAGTTCACCATGAATCAACCACCACACAGCCGCCTGTTCGGCGCCAGCCTGGGCTTTTTGGCCGGCTATGTCGACACCCTGGGCTTTATCGCCCTGTTCGGCCTGTTTACCGCCCACGTCACGGGCAACTTCGTGCTGATCGGCGCGGCCCTGGCCGATCCGTCCCGCGTCTCCATCCTGCTGAAATTTCTCGCCTTTCCCGCCTTTGTCATCGGCGTGGCCGTCACGCGCCTGATGGTGCTGGCGATCGACCGCCGCGGCGGTCCGTCGCTGACCCTGGCCTTGCTCCTGCAATGGGTGCTGCTGGCCGCCTTCATGGCGTTTGGCTGCCTGGCCGAACCGATCGGCAAGGACGTCAGCGACATGGCGATGATCGCCGGCCTGCTGGGCACGGCCGCCATGGGCGTGCACAGCGCCACCAGCCGCCTGCTGCTGGCGCACCTGGCACCCACCTCCATGATGACGGGGAATGTGACGCAGATCGTGCTCGATACGGTCGACGTGCTGCGCGGCGCCGCCGACGCGAGCACCAGTGCGCGCTGTGTAAAAACCCTGTGGCCGCTGCTGGCGTTCGCGCTGGGCGCCATCGCCGCCGCCTTTGCCTATCTCGCGTATGGCTTTATCGCGCTGGCCGTGCCCTTGCTCGTGCTGGGTGCCGTGATCGTGGTACAGCAGCGCAGCGCTCGTGCAGCCGTGCCGGTGGCCTGACCGCGGCCATGCGCGCCTGCCTGTTATGGCTGGGTTCGATGCTGGCCAGTCCCTGCGGACTGGCCAGCGCGGCGGCCATGCTGATGCTGCTGTACGCGGCGTTGCGCTGGCGCCTGCGGCGCCATGCCGCGCGCCTGGAGGCAAGGCAGGCCGCGCGCGAACGCATCGCGCGCGAGCTGCACGACAATTTATTGCAGGGTACGCAGGCAGTGATCCTGCATTTTCATAATGCCAGCATGGCCTTGCCGGCGGAGGAACCGGCCAGGGCGGCCATGCTGCGCGCGCTCGACGCGGCCGATCGCATGCTGGCCGAAGGCCGCGACCAGGCGCAGGCGCTGCACGCCGCTACCCTGGACGCCGAGCCGGCATGCGACACGTGCTGGCGCTGGATGCCGTGGCGCCGCCGCACCCAGGCCCGTTCAGGTATCGAGGATGCCGCGCCGTAGCGCGATGGTGACCGCATGCGTGCGGTCCTTGGCGCCCAGCTTGGCCAGGATGGTGCTCATGTGGGCCTTGACGGTTTCTTCCTTGATACTCAGCAGGGCGCCCGTCTCGCGGTTGGAATTGCCTTGCGCGACGAGCCGCAGCACATCCAGTTCACGGTTCGACAGCACATCGGCGCTGGCATAGCGGGCCATCTCGGCCTCGGCTTCGGGGCTGAGGTAGCGCCGGCCCGCATGCACGGCCTGTATCGCCGCCAGCAATTCATGGCGCAATGAACTTTTCAGCAGGTAGCCACACGCGCCGGCGTGCACGGCGCGTCCGACCAGGGCGTCGCCCTTGTAGGTGGTCAGCACGATGATGCGCGCGTGCGGGCGCAGCCTGCGGATGGCATCGATCGCATCGAGGCCGTTCATGACCGGCATCTGCAAATCCATCAGGGTCACGTCAGGTTGTAGTTCTGTAAATTGGCGCACGGCTTGCTGGCCATCGCTGGCCTGGCCCACCAGTTGCACGCCGGGAAAGGACTGCAGCAGGGTGGCGATGCCATCGAGCAGCAGTTGATGGTCGTCAGCAATCAACACACGTATCGCCTGGCTGTCGCTGTGCATCGTGCTGGCCGTCATGGAGGATAAATCGATCAAGAGTCGTTGGAAAATAGTGAGTGAAAGGCATTTTACAACAGCGTCTGGCGCACCGCAGCAGCAGCTTCCGCCAGCCGCTGCCGGCGCGGAAAAAATGGCCCGCCTATATATTTAGATAGTGGTGCGCCTGCCTGGCCCGGCATACGATGGACAGCAGTAACCCACCCCACTTTTTATAATGGATAGCGTCATGACGAACCCGAAACTGGAAGTCCTCACCCCCGACAATTGCCAGATCATTTTCATCGACCAGCAGCCGCAGATGGCTTTTGGCGTGCAGTCGATGGACCGGCAAGCCCTGAAGAACAATACCGTGGGCCTGGCCAAGGCCGCCAAGGTGTTCAACATCCCGACCATCATCACCACGGTGGAAACGGAAAGCTTCTCCGGCCACACCTACCCGGAACTGCTGGACGTTTTCCCGGGCAAGGATATCCTCGAGCGCAGCTCCATGAATTCCTGGGATGACCAGAAGGTGCGCGATGCGCTGGCCGCCAACGGCAAGAAGAAAGTCGTCGTCTCGGGCCTGTGGACGGAAGTGTGCAACAACAGCTTCGCCCTGTGCGCGATGCTCGAAGGCGACTATGAAATCTACATGGTGGCAGATGCTTCCGGCGGCACCTCGAAGGAAGCGCACGACTACGCCATGCAGCGCATGATCCAGGCTGGCGTCGTGCCGGTGACCTGGCAGCAGGTGCTGCTGGAATGGCAGCGCGACTGGGCGCACAAGGAAACCTACGACGCCGTGATGGCCATCGTGCGCGAACATTCGGGCGCCTACGGCATGGGCGTCGACTACGCCTACACCATGGTGCACAAGGCGCCGCAGCGCATCCATGGCGAACACGCCACCCTGGCGCCGGTACCGGCCAAGTAAGGCCAGGCAGCCATGCCATGCGCCGCGCGCCTGACCGCGCGCGGCGTTTTTTTATTTGAAAGGAATATGCCATGAAGCTGTATGTGATTTCGCTGGCCGTGGGCCTGCTGGTCGGCATCATCTATGCCGTGCTGCAGGTGCGCTCGCCGGCACCGCCCGCGATCGCCCTGATCGGCCTGCTGGGCATGCTGATCGGCGAACAGATCGTTCCCAGCGTCAAGCGCCTGATGGCGGGCGAGCCCGTGACCGTAGCGTGGCTGCGCAGCGAATGCGTGCCGAAGATCAGCGGCGTGGAAGCCAAGCCGACCTTGGCCAAGGCCGCGGTAAAGCTGGATGAGGATGCAGCGTAAACGCCGGAGTCAGACCCGGCGGGTCTGATCCCGGTTCCCGGCAGCTAGAACGCGCCCAGCAAGCCGCGCCGGGCGGCCACCGTGGCCGCCTCGGTGCGGCTTGATACGTTGAGCTTGGTCAAAATGTTATTTACGTGAAATTTGACGGTACCCACCTCGATGCCGGCGCTGCGCGCGATCATCTTGTTGCTCTTGCCGGCTGACAGGTGCAGCAGGATGTCGTGCTCGCGCTTCGACAGGCGGTTCGCCTCGATGCGTGCGGCCTGCTGCGCGGCCAGTTCCGGCGGCAGGTAAAGGCCGCCGGCGGCCACCTTGCCGATGCACTCGGCCAGCTGGCGGAAGCCTGAATCCTTCAGCAGGTAGCCGCGCGCACCCGCGCGCATGGCCCGGTGCACATTGTCCTCGCCCTGGTAGGTGGTGAGGATGACGATCTTCGCCTGCGCATCACTTGCGCAGATGCGCTCGATCGCTTCCACGCCATGCATCTGCGGCATGTTCAAATCCATCAGTACCACGTCGGGCCGCAGTTCGCGGTACAGCTGCACGGCGGCCTGGCCCGTTCCGGCCTGGCCCAGTAGGCGCAAGCCGGGCAGGGACTCGATCAGCGAGGCCAGGCCGGCCAGGATCAGCGGGTGGTCGTCGGCGATCAAGAGGGTAATCGGTGCATCGGCCGGGAGAATGGTCGTGTCCATGGTTGTCTTCATTGAGATGGCAGGGTGAAGTGGAAGACGCTGCCGTGGGGCGCGCCAGGCGCATGCCACAGGCGCCCGCCGTGGGCGTCGACGATGCGCCGGCAGATGGCCAGGCCCAGGCCCATGCCGCCGGGCTTGCTGGAATACAGCGCGTCGTACAAACGGCCGGCCGCCTGCGGCGCGATGCCGGCGCCATTGTCGGCGATGCTGAAATGCTGCATGCCGCCGTCCAGCCGCGACGACAGCAGCACGCTGCGCTGCCGGCCATGGGTGTGGCGCAGGGTCTCGATGGCATTCATCAGCACATTCGTGATGATCTGGCGAAATTGCACCGGGTCGGCGCACAGCGGCGGGCGGCCTGGCTGCAGCTGGATCTCCACATGGATGGCATGTTGCAGCAGTTCCGCGCGCAGCAGTTGCAGCATGTCGTGCACGGCGTCGTCGGCGGCGAAGGTGTGATGGCTGGCCGGCGACTGGCTGGCCAGGCCGTGCACGCTGCGCAGCACGGCACTGGCGTGGCTGCCGGCGCTGGCGACCAGGGCCAGCGCGGCGCGCGCCTGCTCCAGGCGCGGCGGATCGTGGTCGAGCCAGCGCAGGGCCGCATCGGCATTGAGCGCGATGGCCGCCAGCGGCTGGCGCACTTCATGGGCGATCGAGGCCGCCAGTTGGCCCAGGCCGCGCAGGCGCTCCGCCTGCGCCTGGCCGGCGTCTTGTCTCTGAGGGAAATAACGCATGCTGCCCATCGCCGTGCTCCTGTCGCTGTGGCGGCGGATGCCGCATTGCAGCAAGTATGCACGGCATCGCCGCCAGGGCACTTATACGAATGGGGGAGAGCGGGGGATTTTTTGCGGCGCCAGGCACCGCCGGCGTGTGCCGGCGGCGTGGCAATCAAGGTCAGGACTTGATTCAGGACTTGATAAAGGCCAGCAAGTCTTCGTTCAGGCGATCCTTGTGGGTAGCTGGCAAGCCGTGCGGCGCGCCCTCATAGATGACCAGTTTGGCGTTCTTGACGAGTTTCGCTGCCGCCTTGCCGGAAGCGTCGATAGGCACGATCTGGTCGTCGCCGCCGTGCACCACCAGGGTCGGCACCGTGATTTTCTTCAGGTCGGCCGTGAAGTCCGTTTCGGAAAACTGCTTGATGCAGTCATAGGCGTTCTTGATGCCGCACTGCATGCCCTGCAGCCAGAAGGTGTCGCGCATGCCTTGCGAGACCTTGTTGCCGGGACGGTTGGCGCCGAAGAAGGGCACCGTCAGGTCCTTGAAAAATTGCGAACGGTCGGCCAGCACGCCGGCGCGGATGCCGTCGAAGACGGACATCGGCAAGCCGCCCGGATTGGTTTCCGACTTGACCATCTGCGGCGGCACGGCGCCTACCAGCACGGCCTTGGCCACGCGTTTTTCGCCATGGCGGCCGATGTAGCGGGCCACTTCGCCGCCACCTGTCGAATGGCCGACCAGGGTGGCGCCCTTGATGTCGAGCGCGTCGAGCAGGGTCGCCAGGTCGTCGGCGTAGGTATCCATGTCATTGCCCTGCCATGGTTGGCTGGACAGGCCGTGGCCGCGGCGGTCGTGCGCGATCACGCGGTAGCCGTGGCTGGCCAGGAACATCATCTGGTCTTCCCAGGCATCGCCCTGCAAGGGCCAGCCGTGGCTGAAGACGACGGGCGTGCCCGTGCCCCAGTCCTTGAAGTGGATGACGGTGCCGTCCTTGACGGTGACGCTGTTGACGGTGAGCTTGCCCGGCGCGGCGGCGGCAGCGGCAGGCTTGGCGGCGGCGCTGGCGCCACCGGCGGCCAGCAAGCCCGCGCCGGCGGCGACACCGGCGACGCTGACGAGCAGCTTGCGGCGGGAGGTGACTTCTTCGGCTTCGATTTTCTTCGACATGATGCGGTTCCTTCGGGGATGGGGGAGGGAGGCCGGTGATGGCCCGGACCAGTGATGGCATCGGCCAGTCTAGGCCTTTGCGCGCGCCGGCGCCTCTACCAAAAGACCAGTCGCGCCGTGCCGCCCGCCTGCCTATGATGGCTGGCAGCGGCGCGCCGCGCCGACTGGCTTTCCCACTGGAGCGATCATGAAGAACAACTGGATGGCGGCGCTGGCCGGCCCCTTTTTACCCGACGCGGGTATGCTGTTTGCGCGCGTCGCCGGCGCGCTGCTGGTGCTGCACGTGCATGGCCTGCCCAAGCTGCTGCACTTTTCCGAGGAACTGGCACACATCGACGACCCGCTGCACCTGGGCCGTGCCCTTACCCTGTACTGCGCGCTGTTCGCGGAAATCCTCTGTCCGCTGTTGGTCGCCGCCGGCTTGCTGACGCGCCTGGCCTGCCTGCCCCTGCTGTTCTTGCTGGGCGTATCGATGCTGCTGGTGCACCCCGACTGGAGCATCGCCGACGGCCAGTTCGGCTGGCTGCTGATCATCGTCTTTGGCACGATTGCCATCAGCGGGGCGGGCAAGTATTCGGTCGATGCGCGTTTGCGGGCGTAAGAGCTGATGTCGAGCGTGTGCCGGATTACGCGGCGTTGGGCCGCTAATCTGACCTACGCCCCACTCAATCACGCAGGTCGGATTAGCGGGGCCGCCGAGGCGTCGCGTAATCCGACTCCGCCACCATCACCACCGCCATCAGACCACGAACTCCCGGTGCGCATCCGGCTTGTGCGCCAGCAGCAGCGATAATTTCTTCAGGGCGCCGGCCAGGCGGGCACGGTCGCGGATGCTGCCCAGCGAAATGCGGATGGCGTTCGGCGGGCGGCTGTCGTAGAAGGCGTCCGATGCCGTGACGGCGACGCCCTGGGCGCGGGCCGTGGCGGCCAGTTCGCGCGAGGTCCAGTAGCTGGGCAGCGAGAACCAGACGTGGATGCCGTCGCTGCGCGGGTGCGTGCTGCCCGTCAGGATGGTGCGGATGACGTCCTGGCGCGCGTCCGCCTCGCTGCGTATGCCGGCCAGCAGCGCATGCGCCGAACCGTCGTGTATCCATTGCGTCGCCAGCGCCGTCGTCAGCGGCGTGGCCATCAGGGAGAACGATCGCAGCGCCTGCAGCAGGCGCTCGCGCAGCTGCGCGTCGGGCACCAGTGCATAGGCCATGCGCAAGCCGGGCGCCAGGCATTTCGACAGGGTGGCGATATACGACACGTGGCCAGGGGCGTAATGCGCCAGCGGCGGCGGCGCGTCGGACGCCAGCAGCCAGTACGGATCGTCCTCGATGATGTGCATGCCGCAGCGTATGGCCACTTGCGTGATGGCCAGGCGGCGCGCGGCCGGCATGGTGTGCGCCGTCGGGTTTTGCAGGGTGGGATTCAGGTAGACGAGGCGCGCATGGTGCTTGCGGATGGCTTTTTCCAGCGCCTCGGGCAGCATGCCGTCCGCATCCGTTTCCACGACGATGAGCTTGCGGTTCAGCTGCCCTGCCGCCGAGCGCAAGCCCGGGTACACGGCGCCTTGCGTGAGGATGGCGTCGCCGGGCCGGCTGAGGGTCAGGATCAGCGCCGCCAGCGCCGCCTGCGCGCCCGGGCAGGCCACCACGTGTTCCGCATCGATGTCGCCGAACATGGGGGCGAGCCAGACGGCGCCCGCCGCGCGGTCGGCCTTGCCGCCGCCGCCCAGGTGATAACTCATCAATAAATCGCTGTCCGTGCGCATCAGCACCTGCGCCACGCCCTGTTTCAACAGGTCGTCGAAATCCACGCCCACGGGCGGCGGCGGGATATTCATGCTCAGGTCCAGCATCTGCGTCAACTCCACTTTTGGCGCTGCCACGTAGGTGCCGCGCGCGCCTTGCCCTTCCAGCAGGTTGCGGCGCTTGGCTTCGTCGTAGGCGCGCGTCACCGTCGTCAGGTCAATCTGGAACAGCGCGGCCAGACTGCGCTGCGGCGGCAGGCGGTCGCCCGGGCGCAGGCTGCCATCGGACAGCGCGCGCTCGAGCATGTCGGCGATCTGCAGGTAGCGCGGACCGCCGTGCTGCACGAACGGCGTGATCCAGGCGCTGGCCTGGCTTTCTTTTTGTATGGATTTTGACTTGGACATTTTTTATTAATGTATGGGTATTGCTTCCCGTAATTATGGGGAAGCACCGTGAAAAAATCCATACATTTCATGCGCGAGCAGACTTTTATCTTTACGTAAGGTCCATGCATAACTGATCGTATTCTTCCCCCACGACGCCTGGACGCTGCCGGGCATTTGCCCTGCTGCATGGCGCTGCTGGCGCTGAGCGGCACAAATCGCCGCCAGCCCTGTTCAATTGCGCGGCATGCGGCGCTGCGGCGCCAGTTGTGCCACATCGAGTCCGAATGCCAGCATGTCATCCGGTACCGGCTTGCCGTGAAGGAGGGCAGCGGCCAGCCGGCCTACGGCAGGCGCCGTCTGTATGCCGTAGCCGCCCAGGGCGGCCAGCCAGAAAAAACCGGGCAGTTGCGCATCAAAACCGACGACCGGATTGCGGTCGGCAACGAAGCTGCGCAAACCGGCCCAGCTATTCTTGACGCGCCGGATCTCCAGCGTGCTGGCCTCGGCGATGCGCTCGATGGCGATGGCAATGTCGATATCCTCCGCCCAGGCATCACAGGGGGCGCTTGGCGTTTCATCGGCGGGCGAGATCAGCAGGCAGCCGGCGTCCGGCTTGAAATAAAAGCCTTCGCCGATGTCGATGGTCAGCGGCCAGTGCTCGGGATGCAGGTTGGCCGTGATGCCCTGCGGCAGTTCAGCAATGCAGGCGCTGCGTTTCAGCGGCATGATGCCGATGGGCGCGGCGCCGGCCAGTTGCGCGACTTCGTCGACCCAGGCGCCGGCGGCATTCACGATGGTGCTGGCGCTGAACGTGCCGGCGCCCGTGGTAATGTGCCAGGCAGCATCTGCACGGCGCAGTGCGCTGACGGACGCATCGCACAGCACGCGTCCGCCTTGAGCCCGCAGGGCGCGCAGATAGCCCTGGTGCAGGGCATGCACGTCCATGTCGCAGGCATCTTGCTCGTATAGCGCCGCCGCCAGATAGCCGGGACGCAGGCACGGTGACAATTGCATGGCCTGTTCAACGGATACCATGCGCGTACCGGCGGCCACGTCGGGCAGGGCGGCGAACGACTGCAGCGCGGCGACCTGGCCCGCATGCGCGATGTACAGCACGCCGCGAGGCGTGAGCAGGGGCGTTTCGCAAAATCCCGCTGGCGGATCGAACAGGAAGGCGCGGCTGGCGCGTGACAGGGCGCGGATTGCGGCACTGCCGTAAATTGCCGAAAACAGCGCGGCCGAGCGGCCCGTGGCGTGGTAGCCTGGCTGGCTTTCGCGTTCCAGTACCAGTACCTTGAGTTCGCCGGCAAGATTGGCCGCCAGTGCGGCGCCGGCCATGCCGCCGCCTATCACCGCCACATCATAATGAGTTTCCTGCATTGTTTTTCCTTGTTGTCAACGGTCGTTACCTGTCCAGCCAAGGCCGTTAGTGCACGGCGCGCGTTACCCGCCACAGGCGCCAGTACAGCCCGATCGCCAACAGGGCCACAGGCACGGCGGCCAGCGTCATGGCGTCGCCCACCTTCAGGGGATCGTTGAAGACGTGGTCGTTGATCCATGGCGTCAGGCTGGTGCCGAGACCGACGCCGAGCATGATATTGCCGAAGGACGCCAGTGCAATGGCCACGCCGCGCATGTGATTGGGGACGATGTCTTGCAGCGCGGTGATGGCGATGATCGCGGCCGCAGCCGACATCATTCCCCACCACGCATTGCCGAGCAAGACCACGCCGGCGCTGCCGGCCAGGCCGCAGAAAGCGCCGGGCAGGCCCAGCAGGACAGCGGCGAACGCCACTGTAAAGCGCGCCGCATTGCCTTTGCGTGCCACCAGGCGATCGGCCAGCAAGCCGCCGCCAAAGACGCCGACGGCCGCGCCGACGATGCTGGCCGCGCCAAACAGTTCGCCGATCTGGCCCGCATCCCAGCCGAAGCGGCGCGACAGCAGGGCCGGTATCCAGTTCCCCATGGCGGCATCGCATACGCCCAGCAATGCCATGCCGAAGTACAGGGGCAGCAAGATGTGGCGCAGTTTGACGAAGTCGGCCAGCACTTCCTTCAGCGGCAGCGGCGCCGCGCTTTCCTGGCCTGCGTGCAGGCGGCGCGCAGGCTCGCGCACCGTCAGCAGCAACAACACCATCAGCGCTCCCGGCAGGGCCATCAGCACCAGCACCGCGCGCCAGGCGGGCAGTTCGCGCAAGTACGGCACGCCCGCCACCAGGCCATGCTGGACCGCATGCAATGCGCCGCCGCCGATCATGATGGCGGCGCCGCTGCCGACCACCATGCCCAGCATGAAGACGCTGATGGCGGTGCCGCGCCGCTGCGGCGGGAAATAATCGCCGATCATCGACATCGCCGCTGGCGCCAGGCAGGCTTCGCCGATGCCGACAAAGATGCGTGCGATGAACAGCGCCTGGAAGCTGTGCACATAGGCGCAGGCGACGGTTGCCAGGCTCCAGACGGTGACGCCGGCGATGATGACGATGCGGCGCGGGAATATATCGGCCGCGCGCCCCAGCGGCAAGCCGGCAATGGAATAGATCAGCACGAAAGCGAGGCCCTGCAACAGGCTGACCTGCGTATCGCTGATCGCCAGGTCGGCGCGCACGGGATCGATCAGCAGCGTCAGAATTTGCCGATCCGTGTAGGACAGCACTGCCGCCAGTGCGAACACGGCCAAGGCCCACCAGGCGTGGCTGGCGCGTGGCCACGGCCGGGCTGTGATGGCGGCGGGATGCGTCATGTGGCGACTGCGCGGTGAAGGTTGTGCATGGACGGCTCTCCGGGATGATGATCAATGGCTCAGAACTGCATGTCGACTGCCATGCCGATGGTACGCGGCTGCGGGCGGTTGGCCGAATACTGGCTCACCGCGCCGCTGAGGGCATTCGTGATGGGGCTGATACTGCTCAGTTTCTGGTTGTTCGCCAGGTTCTTGGCATACAGGCGCACGGTCCACGCGTCCTTCGATACATCCGCATTCAGGTTCAAGGTGCCGAAGCTGGCCAGGGTGAGCGACCTGGCAGGATTGACGGCGCTTTGGCGTTCGCCTATCCAGCTGTAGCCGCCGCCCACATGGCCGGCCCAGCCATCGGGCAGGCTGAAGTTGTAGTCGCTCGTCAGCGCCGCGTTCCAGCGCGGCGTGCCCGGCAGCCGGTCGCCTTTCCCGGCTTTCAGCTTGGGCGCATCTTCGCTCAGGTAGGCGGCCGTATAGCCGATCACGAGGCCCAGGCGCCAATCCTGCGTGGCCTTGTACTGGCTGCTCAGTTCCACGCCACGGCTTTGCGCCTTGCCCGCATTGGCGGCATAGCTCAGTCCATTGTCTGTCGACGTGGAAATCTGGATGTCTTTCCAGTCGATCTGGTAGGCCGCCAGCTCGATGGATGCGCGGCGATTCAGGAACGATGACTTGATGCCCGCTTCGTAATTGATCAGGCTATCCGAGTTGACAGTCGATGGCACGCCAGGCAGTGCAATATTCGGACCACCGGGGCGGTAGCCGGTGGCGACCCGCACGTACAGCATGCTGTCGGCGCTGAGCAGATAGCGCGGGCTGAGCATATAGGTCGTGACGCTTTCTGATGAGCTGGAAGGCGGCGCCGTATTCGGCACCGCACCGAGCAGTGCCAGGGCGCTGCGGGGATCGACGATTTGCTGATAGCGCTGGCGGTTTTGCGCATGGCGTAACCCTGCGCTGATATCGAAGCGGTCGCTGAACTTATAGCCCAGATTACCGAATACGGCGGCCTCCTTGTAGGACGAGGGCATGGAGACGATCAGCAGGGGATCGAGCACGGGAATCGATGCGCCTGCCATTGTTTGCGCCGTACCCGTCTGCGCTTGCGTGCCATCTTCCTTGGTATAGAACGCGCCGGCCAGCCATTCCATCTTGCCGCCTGGCTTGGACATCAGCCGAAATTCCTGGGTGATTTTTTTGCTGCCGATATCGAGCGGAAAGCGCGATTTGCCGATAGGGGCGTCCACACCGAGCATTTTCCCCAGCTCGGGGAGGGCGACGCCGAATTCATGGCTGATATCCGTGGGGGCACTGGTGTTTTCCCTGGAGTGGCTGGTGGCGGAAGTAAAATCGGCCCAGTGCAGATCCCAGTTCAAGGTCGCCGAATAATAGTTGATATCGCGCTCAAAGGGCTCGCCGAACAGTTTATTGTTGCTGTGGCTGCCGTAAACCGGCTGCCTGTTGTTCTTGTCCAGCGTGATCAGCGAATTGTCGTTGGCATCGATTTTCTGCCGGATTGCCGACAGCTTCAGGCTGACATCCTGGCTGGCCTGCCATAGCAGGGCCAGGCGGCCGCCCTGCTGCTTGCTGCGGTTGATGCCTCGCGCGCCCGTGACGGCATTGCCGACCCAGCCCGGCGTCTGGTTGCTGGCAAGCGATGCGCGCAAGGCCAGCGTGTCTTTGATCAGCGGGATATTCACGCCAGCATGCATGTCCCGGCCAGAGCCCTGGCCGCCTTTGACGGACGACATGCCGCCGCCGATGCGCCCTTCCAGGTGTTTCAGGTCGGGATCAATGGTGACGTATTTCAGCAAGCCGCCCATCGAACTGGCGCCGTACAGGGTGCCTTGCGGGCCGCGCAGCACTTCCACCCGCGCAATATCGTAGGGCAGCATGTCGAGTACCAGGCCCGCGCCTTTCTGGATATTGTTGCTGGAACCGACCGGCGTATCGTCAAGATATGTCCCCACCACGGGACCAGGGCCAAGATTGCCGATGCCGCGGATCTTGACGGCCGTTTTCCCCGGCGTGCCGCCGTTTTCAATCTGCACGCCCGGCAGATAGCCGTTCAGGTCGCTTAACTGCGTCACATGCTGATTTTCCAGCTGCTGCGCGCCGATCACGCTCACGGAGGCCGGCACCTTGCTGGCGCTTTCCTTGCGTTTTTGCGCGCTGATGACGACCGAATGCAACTGCCCTGCCTCTTCCGTGCCGCTCGTGCCAGCGGTGCGGTCCTGTGCAAAGGCCGCGTCCGGCATGATGCTGAATGCCAGCAGCGTGGCGTAAGCCAGGGGTGTGAGTCGCCGCTTGTCGTGTGCCTGGTGCATGGTATCTCCCTGGGGGTGATGAGTGGATGGCAAGGAATTTTCATTATTGGTATAAATTTTTCTGATTTAGAAAAATTTATCCTGTTTGTAATGTATTCTCTGTAATGCGAAATATCAAACGAAATTGTGCGATCTGTTGTTTTGTGTGCCGCCGGCGCACGCGGCAAGCCACCGCACCCACCGGAAAACAGGAGGCAATATGCGTATCTTCAGCGCCGGCATCATCACCGAAACCAATACCTTCGCACCGTGGCCAACGGGCATGCGCGGCTTTCAAGAGGGCGGTCTGTTTCATGGCAATGCCAGCCGCGATGCAGAAGGCATGGAAAGCCAGGTGGTGCGTATCTTCCGCGACCTGGCGCAGGCCGATGGCCATACCTTCGTCGAGGGACTGTTTGCCACGGCCCAGCCTTCCGGCCCGACCTTGCAAAGGGACTGGGAAAGCTTGCGCGACGAGGTGGTCGGCGCGGCCAGCGAGCAGGGGCCGTTCGACGTGATCCTGCTATTGCTGCACGGCGCGATGGTGGCGACAGAATGCGATGATTGCGAAGCCGACCTGGTGACGCGCCTGCGCGAGGCTGGCGGGCCGCACACGGTAATCGGCGTGGAACTCGATCCGCACTGCCACCTGTCGCAAGCGCTGCTTGACGTGGCCGATGCCGTAATCCTGATGAAGGAGTACCCGCATACGGACTATGTGCCGCGGGCGCGGGAACTGTATGCCATGTGCACCGCGCAGGCAGCCGGCCAGGTGCGGCCCCGTTCGGCCCTGTTCGACCTGCGCATGATCGGCTTTTATCCGACCGGTGCGGAACCGATGGCAGGCATGCTGCATGCCATGCGCGAGGCGGAGCAGCGTCCGGGCATCCTGTCCGTGAGCTTTGTGCATGGTTTTCCGTGGGGAGATACGGCCGATACCGGTTCGAAGATGCTCGTCATCGCGCATGGTTCGCAGGAACTGGCGGCACGCACGGCGGAGGAACTCGGCATGCATATTTACCGGCAGCGAGAGGCCTTGTTGCCGCGCATGCCCACGATCGACACGGCGCTGGACGAGGCCAGCAAGATGCCGGGACTGAGCGTGCTGGCCGATACGGCCGACAATCCCGGCGGTGGCGCGCCGGGCGACAACGTCAGCCTGCTGCGCGCGATGCTGGCGCGCGGCGTCACGCAGGCAGCGTTCGGCGCGGTATGGGATCCGATGGCGGTGCAGGCCTGTGTCGAAGCCGGAGTCGGCGCCAGTTTTCAGCTGCGCCTGGGAGGCAAGTGCGGCGTCGCTTCCGGCGCTGCGCTCGATCTGCCGGTGACGGTGCGCGCCATCCGCGAGCGGCATGACCAGGTTGGCCTGGGCATGTCGCGCTGCCAGATGGGCACCTCCGTATGGTTCGATTGCGCAGGTGTCGATGTGGTGGTCAATTCGATTCGTACCCAGGTGTTTTCACCTGACGCCTTTACGGGCCTGGGTATCGACCTCGATGGAAAACGCCTGGTGGCGGTCAAATCGAGCAACCATTTTCGTGCCGGCTTCGCCCCGCTTGCGGCGCGCATGATTGCCGTTGCCACCACGGGCGCCATCCAGATGAATTTTGCCGAAATCGATTATCAGCGGCGGCGCGACCTGCACTTTTTCCCGCGCGTGCACGATCCGCTGGCGCGCGATTAGGCGTTTTTCGTTTTGCGTTTCGCCCTGGCCGGTTTGGCGACCGACGAGGCTTGCGCCGGCGCGCCGCCGCTCACCTGTTCCATCAGCTGTGCTTCGCTGGCCGAGCAGATCGACAGCACGCGGCAGGGGCCGTCGCCGACGGCCAGATAGGCGTGTGCCATGCTGCTGTCGAAATAGATCGAATCGCCTTTTTCCAGGCGGGTCGGCGCATACATGTCGGTATGCAGATCGACGGTGCCTTCCAGCACGTAGGTGTATTCCTCGCCGGAGTGGCGTACCAGCTTGCCGAACTCCTGCAGCGTGCGTGCATGCAGTTCAGCAATGATGGGCACGAAGCGTTTATTCAGCAAATCCGTGGCCGGGTACAGGTGAAAGTAACTGCTGGTCTCCAGCGCATGCCCTTCGCCGGCGCGCGTGATGCTGCGCCGGCCGCTGACGGCGGCGGGGGCGGCGCTGGCGTCGCCGGCAAAAAATTCGGCGATGTCCATGTCCAGCGCCTGGCATAGCCGCGTCAGCTTGTCGTAATTGAGCGACATCTTGCCATTTTCAATCTTGGACAAGGTCGAGACAGGCAAGCCGGCCCGCCGCCCCGCCTCGCTCAGCGTCCAGCCGCGATCCTTGCGCAGCTTGCGCAGAGTGAGGCCAGGGTTGGCGGCGGCGGTATCGTGTTTCTGGTTCATGGAAGGCAAGGTTGATGTCATGAACAACAACCATACCATTCCATAGGGGGTTTTGATAGTTTGCTTCAATGTATAATTTTTCAAAATTAGAAAATTATTGACATTAGTGAAAAAATCCATGCATCATGCGGATAGGGGCCTGGTGCTGTGCCGGGGCACATTTATTCTATTTTGCAGGGGTCAGTTTGATGAAGCACATTGTCTGTAGCGTCCTGGCCGCGGCCATGGTCCTGTTTGCACCGCCGGGCACCGCCCAGGAGCCGCCTGCGCCTGCCGCGCCGCCGCTTACCTCGCAGGATGCGGGCGCCTGGCTCGACGGCTTGCTGCCCTATCTGCTGAAGAAGAACGATCTCGCCAGCGCGGTCGTCGTCGTGGTCAAGGATGGCGAGGTGCTGCTGGCCAAGGGCTATGGCTATGCCGACGTGGCGGCAAAAAAGCCGGTGGACCCGGCTACCACCCTGTTCCGCCCCGGTTCGGTCTCGAAGACCTTCATGTGGACGGCGGTGATGCAACTGGTGGAGCAGGGCAAGATCAACCTCGACCTGGATGTGAACGCCTACCTGGATTTCACCATTCCGCCGCGCGAGGGCCAGCCCATCACGATGCGCCAACTGATGACGCATACGCCAGGATTCGAGGAAATCGCGAAAAACCTGTTTACCCGGGATGCGAAGATGGTGGACAACGGCGCCTGGCTGAAAACCTGGGTGCCCGAGCGCGTTTTTGCGCCGGGCACGGTGTCGGCCTATTCGAACTACGGCGCGGCATTGGCCGGCTACATCGTGCAGCGGGTATCGGGCCAGCCGTTCGACGATTATATCGAGCAGCATATTTACCAGCCGCTGGGCATGCGGCATGCGACGTTCCGCCAGCCCCTGCCAGCCAATCTGCAGGCCGACATGGCGCTCGGCTATGTCAGGGCCAGCGAGCCGGCACGGCCGTTTGAATTCGTCGTGCCGCCGCCGGCCGGCAGCATGTCGGTGAGCGGCACCGACATGGCACGCTACATGATCGCGCACCTGCAGGATGGCCGCTACGGCGAGCAGCGCATCCTGCGCGCGGAAACGGCGCAGCAGATGCATCGTACGGAACACTATTCGGTGCCTGGCTTGCTGCCGATGGCGTTGGGCTTTTATCGCAATGACCGCAACGGCCAGACCATGATCGGCCATGGCGGCACCACCGAGCTGTTTCATAGCGATATGGCGCTGATGCTCAAGCAAAATGTGGGGATCTTCCTGTCTGTGTCGGGCGGCGCCAATGGCGGTGGGGTAGGGCGCCTGGTCATCAATGGCATGCTTGACCGTTATTTTCCGGCGGCGCCGGACAAGCGGCCGGCACTGGCAACCGCGCGCACGCACGGCGCCTTTCTGGCGGGCCGCTATCTGAGCAGCCGGGTGCCGGTGTCCAATTTCCTGTCGATCCTGAATCTGCCCTCGCAAATGACCGTCAGCGTGGACGCGGAAGGCCTGTTGGTGACGCCGGCGTTCAAGGATCTGGCTGGCCAACCGCGGCGCTGGCGCGAGGTGGCGCCGTTCATCTGGCGTGACGTCAACGGTGGCAGCCGGCTCAGTGCTGTGATGCAGAACGGCAAGGTTCGCTGGCTGGCAACCGATGAGTCCGCACCGATTATGGCGTTCCTGCCGGTGCCCGCCTGGCAATCGGCGGCCTGGAACCTGCCCCTGTTCTACTTCTCGTTCGCGGTGCTGCTGGCCAGCGTCGCCCTGTGGCCGATCGGCGCCCTGATCAACCGTTCTTACGGCGAGCCATCGGCGCTGATGCCGCCGGCACGGCGCTATTTCCGCTGGAGCCGTATCGCGGCGCTGCTGCACGTGCTGTTCTATGCGGGCTGGTTCTGGATATTGCAGCAAATGGATGACAGCATCGCGAATATGAACGATGGCCTGGACGGCACAATCCGCATCGTGCAATTGATCGGCGTATTCGCCCTGCTCGGCCTCGTCCCGATGCTGGCGAATGTCGGCCATGCCTGGCGGGAGAACGGCGGCTGGTGGCGCAAACTGAACAGCCTTGTGCTCGTCGTGGCGGGGTTCGCAACACTTTGGTTTGCCTTCAGCTTGCACCTGCTGAACCTGCATTTAAACTATTGACATCGTTGTGTCGCAAGGACAATCCCCGCCCGCCCCACCAGGCCGGCGGGGATTGTTATTTCTGACAGGCATTTAAGTCTGTGCCTCAACGTGTGGCAGCGCACGGTGGCGCATGGCGTGGGCGATTAAGGTAGTGCCAACAGCTCGCTGCTGATCCACTGTTTGATATGGCTCAGCCCGGCAGCGTTTAGCCGCTTCTGTTTTGCCGGAAGCGGGGAGAATCATGATTCGGTCACGGCATCGAGCATGGTTGGATTTGTTACTTCACCACTACAAGGAAACCAACATGAACGCGATAGAAAAAGCCAGCTCCGACCTGAACGGTACGGCCCAGGATACCCGCAAGGATTTGCATAGTGCCATCGACAAGGTGGCTAACCAGGCCCAGCCTCTGGCCGACAAGGTGGCCACGCGCGCCCATGACGGCGTGGACCAGGTGGGCGACCGCATCGACCAGGTCAGCGATACCGTAAACAAGGCTTCCGAGCGCCTGATGGCGCGCGGCAAGCAGCTGGGTGCCGCCTGCCAGCGCGCCGGTGAAACGGGCCGCGGCTACGTGCGCGAGCGCCCGGCCGTATCCCTGCTGATTGCGGCAGCGGCCGGTTATGGCCTGTCTAAATTGCTGGGTTCGCGCAAATAAGTCCGACGCGATCCTGTCAAGGATAGCGCGTGGGGGCTGGCCCGGTTTGCCATCGTGGCGGACCGGGACTGCGCCCGCGCGCGCAAGGTAGTAGCAGGCAGTAAAGGAGAGTGATGATGCGCTCCATTTTGTTGTGGTTGATCGGCATACCTATTCCCATCATTATTTTGATTGCCCTGTTCGTGCGCTGAATGAGGGAGTTGTAGCGTTCTCCCGGGGCAAATTACTCACAGGAGACGTAATGGCTACCAGCAAGAAAACGCCGTCCACGGACGGTGCGGGTTCCGTATTGAGCAGCATGTCCGGCCCATCCGAGACGGATCCGCCGCAGAGCCTGGGCAGCAGCAACCCCATTGCGGCGGCCCTGCTCGTCAAAGCGGCCGCCGGCCAGGCGCTATCTGCCGCCATGCCCGACAATCCCAAGGAAGCCGGCCAGTATGGCGACGCCGCGCACACGCCGCAGGAAGGCATCCATGTGGCCGCAGGCGACCCGCTGGCCACGGCCAGCACCACGGGCGAGACGACGCCATCGCCGAAAGTCGGCGACGGTGCGCCGGCCCTGGGCGAAAACGCCGCGAATGCCTCGCTGGACCGCGCCCGCGCCGACGACAGCGGCCGCGTGCTGACGACGAATCAGGGCGTGCCCGTGGGCGACAACCAGAATTCGCTGAAGGCGGGCTTGCGCGGCCCCACCCTGATGGAAGATTTCATCCTGCGTGAAAAGCTCACGCATTTCGACCACGAGCGCATTCCCGAGCGCGTCGTGCATGCGCGCGGCTCGGCCGCCCATGGCTACTTCGAATGCTACAAGGAGCAAAGCAGGCATACGCGCGCCGCGCTGTTTTCCAAGGCGGGCAAGCGCACGCCTGTCTTCGTGCGCTTTTCCACGGTGGCCGGCGAGCGCGGTTCGACCGACACGGCGCGCGACGTGCGCGGCTTTGCCGTGAAGTTTTATACGGACGAAGGCAACTGGGACCTGGTGGGCAACAACATCCCCGTCTTCTTCATCCAGGATGCGATGAAATTTCCCGACCTGGTCCACGCCGTCAAGCCCGAGCCGCACAACGGCATGCCGCAGGCGGCCAGCGCGCACGACACCTTCTGGGATTTTGCCTCGCTGTCGCCGGAAATCACGCACATGCTGATGTGGGTCATGTCCGACCGCGCCATCCCGCGCAGTTACCGGATGATGCAGGGCTTCGGCGTGCATACTTTCCGTCTCGTGAATGCCAAGGGGCAGTCGGTCTTCTGCAAATTCCACTGGTCGCCCCTGGCCGGCACGCATTCGCTGGTGTGGGACGAAGCCGTCAAGATCAGCGGCGCCGATTCGGATTTTCACCGGCGCGACCTGTGGGAAGCCATCGAGTGCGGCGACTATCCGGAATACGAGCTGGCTTTCCAGATTTTTACGGAAGAACAGGCCGAGGCATTTCCCTTCGATGTGCTCGACCCCACCAAGCTGATCCCCGAGGAACTGGTGCCGCTGGTCCCTGTCGGCAAGATGGTCCTGAACCGCAACCCGGACAATTTCTTTGCCGAGACAGAGCAGGTGGCTTTCTGCACGGCGCACATCGTGCCCGGCATCGATTTCAGTAACGACCCGCTGCTGCAGGGCCGCATCCACTCGTATGTGGACACGCAGATCACGCGCCTGGGCGGCGCCAATTTCCACGAAATTCCCATCAATTCGCCGCTGGCACCCCTGCACAACAACCAGCGCGACGGCATCCACCGCCAGGCCATCAACCGGGGCAGGGTGGCATATGAACCCAATTCGCTGGCGGGCGGCTTTCCCTACCAGGCGGGCGCCAGGGGCTTCAACAGCTTTCCCGCCTCCGCCGAGGGCGACAAGGTGCGCGGCAAGCCCGAGAAATTCGCCGAGCATTACGCCCAGGGGCGGCTGTTCTGGATCAGCCAGACGCCCGTCGAACAAGACCATATCGTGCATGCGTTCCGCTTCGAGCTGAGCAAGGTGCAGACGGTGGCCATCCGCAAGCGCATCGTGGCCATGCTGCGCAATGTCGATGAAACCCTGGCGCAGCGGCTGGCCGATGGACTGGGCCTGGCCTTGCCGGCGGCCATGCCGCCCGTGTTGCCGCAAGCGGTGCCCGTCTATCCGCCATCGCCGGCCCTGTCGCTGTTTTTCCGGCCCGGCAAAACAGGCATCCATACCTTGCGCGTGGCCATTCTGGTGGGGCCGGGCAGCGATGGCGCGCAGGTGCGCAGCATCTACGCCTCGCTGCTGGCCGACGGTGCCGTGCCACGCCTGGTGGGCAGCCACCTGGGCAAGGTCGACACGAGCGGCGGCGCGCCGCTGGCCGTGGAGATCTCGCTGGAGGCGGGGCCTGGCGTGCTGTTCGATGCTGTCGTGGTGCCGGACGGGCAGGGTGCCGTGCAGCAGCTGGCCGGCGATGCCAACGCGCTCGATTTCCTGCGCCTGCAGTACCGCCACTGCAAACCCATGCTGGCCATCGGCGCGGCCAAGGATTTGCTGGACAAGGCCGGCATACCGGCGTCGCTGCCCGATGGCCAGCCTGACCCCGCCATCTTCATCGTGGCCTCCAGCGAAGCGGTGAAAGCCGTTGCAGCGTTCAAGAAGGCGCTGGCCGCGCACCGGGCGTTTGCGCGCGAGACGGACCCGCCCAGGGTGTGACGCAGGGCGCCAGCGCGCCGCATTGCGGGGGTGGCGGCTTGCTGTCGCCCCGCTGGCGGCATCGTGTCGTCGTATTTCTGTTGTAAACTCGGCATCCTTGGCTTCTTTCTTTTCTACTGGAGCCTTACCATGGATGACGACATGAAAATTGATGCAAGCACCGTCCGGCGCCTGCGCACGGAACGCGCCTGGTCGCAGGAGCAACTGGCGGCCAGCGCCGACGTCAGCCTGCGCACGATACAGCGGGTCGAAGCCGATGGCAGCGCGTCGAATGAAACGCGCATGGCGCTCGCTGCCGTCTTTGGCATCGACGTGCGCGCGCTGTCGCTGCGCGAGCCGGTGGCGCAAGACAGCCCGTCGCCGGTGGCGGCAGTTGCCGGCGCACCCGCCATGCGCTATCGCGTTGCGGCCGTGCTGGCCCTGCTGGCGGCGGGCGCCGCGCTGTTGTCGGCCTCCGGCTGGCTGGCGCCGGCTGCCATGCCCGCGGCATGCATGCTGGCTGTCGCCGCCACGCTGTATGCGGGCCTGGGCTGGTATTTTTCCGGGCAGGCGGCGCTGGCCACGCCAGCGCGCCGCACGCTGCAATTCGGCTTTGTCTTTGCCGCCCTGGCTCTGCTGTTTGCCAGTTTCAGCGCAACGCCGCGCGCCCTGGCCGTGGCCAGCCTGCAGATGACGCTGCTGGCCTGTGCGATCCGCTACGCGGCCGACTGGTATTTTTCGCGCCGGCGCGGCGGCAGCGCGAAAACGGGGACGTGAGCGCGGGGACGTGAGCGGCGGCACCCCAGTGTCCAGCAATGTAAACAATGAAAACGTCCTGCGGTGATATGCTGCTGACTAGAACTGTTCATTTGCCATTGTTTGCTTCACCACGGCACAGTGGCAGCAAGGAACGGCTTCAGCAAACCAGATCGCGATTGCCGCATGGACAAGTACACACCACGGACCTGGGGGCCGGGCGAACGCCCGACCTTGCCCGGGTCGCCATCGATGCCCGAAC
>RCUS01000087.1_pt1 | contig 76660 bp, 90 predicted proteins | sample 2166221 | NCBI WGS metagenome assembly RCUS01 (sample SAMN09932758, study PRJNA488358) | compost metagenome | isolation source: compost soil in cyclohexanecarboxylic | place: Germany: Experimental Botanical Garden
TTTTTTTAGCCTGAGGGTGGGTTATGTACTACGGTTTCGATATGGGCGGCACCAAGATTGAGCTGGGCGTGTTCGATGCAGATCTGCAGCGTATCTGGCAAAAAAGGGTGCCGACGCCACGTGAGGATTATCGACAACTGCTGACGACGCTGCGCGATCTGACGTTTGAAGCGGATGCGTTTTGTGGCCAGAAAGGCATGGTAGGTATCGGTATTCCCGGCCTGCCCAATGACGATGACGGTACGGTTTTCACCGCCAACGTCCCGGCGGCGATGGGCCAGCGCTTGCCGCATGACCTGGCCGAGTTGATTGGCCGTGACGTACGCATCGATAACGACGCCAACTGCTTTGCGCTGTCGGAGGCCTGGGACGAGGAGTTTCGTCGCTATCCGACGGTGCTGGGCATTATCCTCGGTACCGGGGTAGGCGGCGGGCTAATCGTCGACGGTAAGGTGCTCTCCGGGCGTAACTATATCGCCGGTGAATTTGGTCATTTCCGTCTGCCGGTGGATGCGCTGGAGGTGTTGGGACGTGATATACCTCGCGTTCCTTGCGGGTGCGGTCATCAGGGTTGCATCGAAAATTACATTTCTGGCCGCGGTTTTGAGTGGATGTACGGCCACTTTTACCAGCAGCACTTGCCTGCGCAGCAGATCATTGCGCATTATCAGGCAGGTGAGCCGCAGGCGGTGGCTCATGTCGAACGTTTCATGGACGTCCTGGCGATATGCCTGGGCAATCTGCTGACTATCATCGATCCGCATCTGGTGGTGATTGGCGGTGGCTTGTCGAATTTTGACGCTATTTACCAGGCGTTACCGCAGCGTTTGCCGGCGCATGTGTTGCGCGTGGCCAAGCTGCCACGAATTGAAAAAGCCCGTTACGGGGACGCCGGTGGCGTACGCGGGGCGGCGTTCCTCAATTTGGTTAACAGGGAAAAGTAAGGAGAGAGTTAATGCACACTCGTCATCGGCTGTGTCAGTTTCGCAAGAGTAAGCATGTGCTGCATCAGCGCTTTCGTTCGCGGATTTTTCATCGCGATACCATGGCGGCGGCCGAGCTGAAAAAGCCGTTTGTCGTGGTGTTGACCGGCGCCGGGATCTCGGCTGAGTCGGGTATTCGTACCTTCCGGGCGGCGGACGGGTTGTGGGAAGAGCATAGCGTGGAGGATGTTGCTACGCCGGAAGGTTATCAGCGCGATCCACAGCTGGTACAGGCGTTTTACAATGAACGCCGTCGTCAGCTGCAATCGTCGGACATTGCGCCTAACGCTGCGCATCGTGCCCTGGCGGATCTGGAAGCCTGGTTGGGGGATAACTTCCTGCTGGTAACGCAAAATATCGATAACCTGCATGAGCGCGCAGGCAGCTCACGGGTGTTGCATATGCACGGTGAGCTGTTGAAAGTACGCTGCACCAGCTCCGGGCAGGTCTTTGACTGGCCCGAAGACCTTAGCGTGGACGACCGCTGCCATTGTTGCCAATTCCCGGCCCCGTTGCGCCCACACGTGGTGTGGTTCGGCGAAATGCCGCTGGGCATGGATGAAATTTATCAGGCGCTGGCCAAGGCCGACTTCTTTGTCGCTATCGGCACCTCGGGCCACGTTTATCCGGCGGCGGGCTTTGTGCATGAAGCGCGGCTGGGTGGGGCGCATACCATGGAGCTCAACCTGGAGCCCAGCCAGGTGGAAAGTCAGTTTGATGAAAAACACTACGGCCAGGCCAGCGCGGTGGTACCACGTTTTGTGCACAAATTCCTGGTAGGGAAAGTTGAAAGGGCTGATAGGCCTTAAGCCCAGGTCAATGCGCTGTCTGACTCGGGTAACTGGCCGGCCGTTTGACGCCGGCCTTTCTTTGGTTAAATGAGCAGGGGCGACGGTGAATTTCAAGCAGGTATTCAGCAGGGCGGATCTGAGCAAAACGGATCTCACCATCCTCAACGCTATCTTCGACAACCCGGACGCCTGCATTGACGAGGGTATCCGTGCGGTTTCCGTTCGTTGCCACAGTTCACCCTCGACCCTGGTGCGGTTGGCGAAAAAGCTGGGCTTTCGCGGCTATCTGGAACTGGTGTATTTCATCAAGTTCAACCTGGTGATGGCACCGGCTTTTCAGGAGCAGCCGCAGCCGACGGCACCGGCCAGCTTAAAACAACAGACCCAATTCCTTGATCTGCTCGACAGCGGCAAAATCCTGATCCACGGCAGCGGTTTCTCGCAGCTGGTGGCGCAGTACATGTACAACAAATTTATGACGCTGGGCATCGACAGCTACCTGTCGCTGTGGCCGGATTTCGAGATCCTCGATCGAGAGATGCGTTTCCGGTTTGATATGGTGATTGTGATTTCAAAATCGGGCAACAGCAGCTCGGCGCTGAGTTGGAGCGACGCGGTGAAACGCAATAATATCCGGCTGGCGGCGTTTTGTGGCGACGGAAACAGCCCGCTGGCGCAGCAGGCCGATATGACCTTTATTTATGAGGATCGGCAAAAGTACGACCACGATATTTACTATCCCAACCCGTTTTTCGGCCACTGCCTGCTGGGGTTTGAGAACCTGATCAAAGCCTGGTTTGAACGGCGTAGCCGTTGAGGCCTGCGCCGTTTCAGCCCTGCTTAATGCCAATGCTTGGCATACTGGTGGTGAGCCTGCAGATATTCTTCAACCAGCGTTTTTGCCAGCGAGTAAGAGTTGACCAGCGGATGCACCATCAGCGCCTTAATGGCCTTCTGACGGTCCCCTTCCAGAATGGCGGCAACCGCCAGGCGTTCGTACTCTTTGACCTGGGAGATCAGGTTTTTCTGGGTGTCGGGAATATCATTCATTTTTACCGGGTGAATGCCCGCGTTGCTGAGTTCGCAGCTGATTTCAATCACGTCTTCCGGGTGCAGGAAGTCGAGCGTCCCGTTGTTCTGCATCGACACCACCACGCGTTTTTGCTGGCCGTTATTTACCGCTTCCAAAATGTCTATCGCCACCCCGGCATAACCGCCGCTGTCAGGCTGTTCGATAAACTGCTGGAGCGTCAGCATCTCACGCTCTTTGACTTTACCCTGGCTGGATTCGCGCTGCATGTAGGAGTTTTCCCGCGTCAGATAGTGAGCGAAATAGACGCTGAAAGCCTGATCCAGCTGCGTGGCAATATCCAGCCTGGCAAGGTCGGCCAGCATTTGCTGGTTTATCAGCGCAATCTGTTCGCCACGGGTTTCTCCGGCATCGACGATGGCGGCGATCGCCTGTTCCCGGTAATAGTAGTAATACAGATACTCATTGAGCATCAGGTTATCGGACAGCGCGACCAGCTCTGGCGAGAAATATTTCATGCAGGTATCACGGTATAGGCGTGGATCGGCCAGCAGTTGCTCGCTCACCTCCAGACCGTTGACCCGCACATTGCGGAACCATGACAGGTGATTTAGCCCAAAGCAGTCGACGCTAAGCTCGGACTCACGACAGCCCAGCAGTTCCGCCAACTCACGGATAAACTCGCTGGGGGCGTCGCATATACCGTACACCTTGCGTTTGAAGCCGGATTTGATGATGGCTTCGGTCACCATGCCGGAAGGGTTGGTAAAGTTGAACAGTACCGCGTCCGGTGATGACACCTGCTCTATGAGCCGACAATATTCCACTATGGCCGGAATAGAACGCATCGCCATGGCAAAACCGCCGGCACCGGTGGTTTCTTGCCCCAGGACCTGATGATTGAGTGCGATACGTTCGTCATGAATGCGGCCTTCTTCACCGCCGATACGCAGGGTGGTGATGATATAATCGGCTCCGCTCAGCGCCTGATGGGCGTCGCTGCTCAGGCTGAACCTGATGTCGCTGCGGATACGCTCGAAGACACCCTGTGCGATGGCGCCGTAGACCGCCAATTTCTCCCGATCGGTATCCATAAACACCACTTCGGTGACGCCGATGCGGTGGGCGTTATAGGCAATGGACTTGGCCAGGAACGGTGAGCGTACGCCACCGCCGCCCAGAACGGTTAATTTCATGAATTTTCTCCCAATAAATAAAGTTATAATGCTGCTAAATATTTTTCGACCTGACTCTTCACTTTTCCGACGGTGACACCATAAATCACCTGGACTTCACGCCGGCTTTTCACCACGCCTTTTGCTCCGGTACTTTTTAATGCGGCCTCATCAATTAATTGCATGTCTTTTAGTTCGACGCGTAATCGGGTGAAGCAGTTGTCGACGGAAATAATGTTTTCTTTGCCACCCAGGGCATGAATAATAATCCCGCTTAACTCATTGGGTGTATTTTTGCTGTTCTGATAATCCTGTTTGGAATAGAGCTTGACTGCGTCGTCATCCTCACGGCCCGGCGTTTTTAAATTAAGCTTCAGCACCAGGGTTTTGAACACCAGGTAATACACCGCGAACTGCACCAGACCAATCACCACGTACAGCGGCCAGCGGGTGAGGGCGACCGGTAACGGCAGGTTGTAAACCAGGAATTCGATCAGGCCGCTGGCACCCCAGGGTCGAACGTCGAACAGGTTACACGCAACTTGCGAAAGCGCGGTCAGCACTGCGTGTATCACCCACAGCAACGGTGAGATAAACAGGAAGGTGAACTCTATCGGTTCGGTTATGCCTACCAGAATGGAAGTGGTGATGGCCGGGATCAATATCGCCTTGGCCAGCACTTTTTTCTCCGGTTTGGCGGTGTGATAGAACGCCAACGCAGCGCCTGACAGGCCGAAAATGGTCACCATGCCCTGTTGCGAAAAGCGCAGTGCCTCGTTCATCAGCGGGGAGATGCTCGGGTCGCGCATATAAGCGAGGAAAATGGCCTGCGAGCCCGACACCGTATGGCCGTCTTGTACAATTGAACCGCCGATGCTGGTCAACTGAAACGGCGACCAGATAAAATGATGCAGACCGGTGGGGATCAGGAATTTTTCGAAAAAGCCATAGACGAAGACCCCGAGCGAGCCTGAGCTTTTCATAAAGCCGGTCAGGGAAATCAGCCCGTGTGAAATGGCCGGCCAAAGGTAGCTGAAACCGACGGCATACAGCATGATCACCGGCGTCATGGCGATTAGCACCAGCTTGGAACCGCCATAGACGGAAAGTACGCCGTTCAGCTCCACGTTACACAATCTGTTGTGCACCCAGGCGATAGTGACACCGAGGATCAGGCCGAGGAAAATGCCCATATCCACCACGGTAAAGCCCAGCAGTTCGGTTTGTCCGGTGCCGTAATATTCCCCATTGATTTTCTGCGCTATGTGACCGCTTAATTGCAGATAGGATGAGTTGGCGCCCAGGAACATAATAAAGCACATCACGGCAACCAGCGCCGCTTCGCTTTTTTTATCCTTCGCCAGGCCGTAGGTAATACCGATGCAAAAAATCAGCCCGAGATTACCAAACAGCGGCCAAAAGGTATCACCGATCATTTTGCCGATATGAAATACGCCGGAGTTTTCATTCACCAGCGTGGCATTGGTGAGAATAGAACTTAATGCCAGAATCAGACCAATTACCGGCAGAAAGAATATTGGCCCCATCATGGCTTTGGAGAAAATCTGCAGCTTGCTTAAGATATTATCAATAATATCTTTCATGGCAGTTCCTTTTTTATATTTTAGTGGATAACGACGTTGCTGGTAATACTCCCTGGTATGGCGAAATAAAAATGATTTTGAATGCGGCAACCCCTGCCTTAAACCAGTTATAGGTGGAATGATTTAGCGATGCAATCAGCCGCCGGAAAAAGGTACCGGTGGTCAATGACTGACAACCGGTACCAGGCGTGAAGAGGATCACATAAGGGGGGTAGTGAAAGGTAAGATGGACGGTACACCAAGGGAGGAGGCGACATATCAAACACCACAAGAATTAATGATTTCCGTTAAATCTGGTTAAAAATGACCTGTCTCAATATTTGATCTCGATCGGTTCCGCATAATGAAACGCGAAATTCTGAGGGCGGATACCATGGATAAACTACTTGATCGCTTTTTTAACTACGTCTCATTCGACACGCAATCTAAAGCGAACGTCAAACATGTGCCGAGCACCGACGGGCAATTGAAGCTGGCGCGTGCGTTGCAGCAGGAAATGATTGAACTGGGGTTTGAACGGGTGTCGCTCAGTGAGCATGGCTGTGTGATGGGCACCTTGCCGGGGAACGTTACCTGGCCCGTGCCGGCGATAGGCTTTATTGCCCACCTGGATACTTCACCGGATTTTACCGGTAAGCACGTCAACCCGCAGATCGTCGAAAATTACCGCGGCGGCGATATTGCCTTGGGCATTGGTGATGAAGTGCTGTCGCCAGTGATGTTCCCGATCCTGCACCAGATGTTGGGGCAGACGCTGATCACCACCGACGGTAAAACGCTGCTCGGTGCCGATGACAAGGCGGGCATCGCCGAAATCCTGACCGCCATGGTGCGACTGCAGCAGCGCAACATTCCACACGGCGATATCCGCGTAGCCTTTACACCGGATGAAGAGGTGGGGAAAGGGGCGCGGTTGTTTGACGTGGCGCAGTTCGATGCCGAATGGGCCTATACCGTGGACGGTGGCGGCGTGGGTGAGTTGGAGTGCGAAAACTTCAACGCAGCATCGGTGACGGTGAAAATTGTCGGTAACAATGTCCACCCGGGCAGCGCCAAAGGGGTGATGGTGAATGCCTTGTCGTTGGCGACGCGTATTCAGCAGGCGTTACCGGCGGATGAAACCCCGGAAACCACCAGCGGCTATCAGGGGTTCTACCACCTCAGCAGCTTTAAGGGGAGCGTTGAACGCGCCGAGATGCAGTACATCCTGCGTGATTTTGAGCGTGAGGGTTTTGAGGCACGTAAACGCCGGATGATAGAGGTCGCTCAACAGGTGGGCAAAGGTCTGCCGCGCGATTGTTATATTGAAGTTACGATTGAAGACAGCTATTACAACATGCGGGAACAGGTGGCAGAGCATCCGCATGTGATTGCATTGGCACAGCAGGCAATGCGCGATTGTGATATCGAACCGATCATGAAACCGATTCGCGGCGGTACCGATGGCGCTCAGCTGTCGTTTCGCGGCTTGCCTTGCCCAAATCTGTTCACCGGCGGATATAACTACCACTGCAAGCATGAGTTTGTGTCGCTGGAAGGGATGGAACAGGCGGTTTCGGTTATTATGCGCATCGCCGCGCTGACCGCCGAACGCGCCAAATAACCTCGATGAGATTGAGTATAATTGCTTGCCGTAACAATGATTTGCTCCTAGTGTAGGATATATTTCCAGCACAAGGAGCCGTATCATGAGCAGTACCGAGCACCGTATCGATCGCCAGTGTCTTGAGCAGTTTGTGCAGGCTATTTGGCGCCACGCCGGCAGTACCGAGCAGGAGGCCGCGCGGGTGGCGGATCACCTGGTTCAGGCGAATCTGGCCGGGCACGATTCCCACGGCGTAGGCATGATCCCCAGCTATATGTCGTCATTGGCACAGGGGCATTTGCAGCTTAACGTTCATGCCAAAGTGGTACGCGATGCCGGAGCGGTGCTGACGGTGGACGGCGGACAGGGTTTTGGCCAGGTCGTCGCCTGTGAGGCGATGGAAAAAGGCATAGAGCGCGCCCGGCAGTTGGGGCTGGCTGCGGTGGCGTTGCACAACTCACATCACATTGGCCGCATTGGCCACTGGGCCGAGCAGTGTGCGCGAGCCGGTTTTATCTCTATCCATTTCGTCAATGTGGTGGGCGATCCTATGGTGGCACCGTTCGGCGGCAGTGACCGTCGTTTCGGCACCAACCCCTTCTGCGTTATTTTTCCCCGTAAGGATAAAAAACCGTTGCTGCTGGATTTTGCCACCAGCGGTATCGCGTTTGGTAAAACCCGCGTGGCCTACAACAAAGGTTTGAGCGTCGCGCCGGGTTATCTGATCGACCAACACGGCCAGCCAACGACGGAACCCAAGGTGATGCACGAACATCCGTATGGCTCGTTGCTGCCTTTCGGTGCCCATAAGGGTTATGCGTTAGCCACGTTATGCGAAATCCTCGGCGGTGCGCTGTCCGGTGGCCGCACTACTCATGCGGCGACGGTGAAATCCAACAGCGATGCTATTTTCAACTGCATGACCACCATCATCCTCAATCCGGAAGCCTTCGACGCGCCAGAGATGCAAACCGAGGCCGAGGCCTTTATCGATTGGGTGAAGGCTTCACCGCCAAGTGACGGCCAACCGATTGAAGTGCCGGGTGAGTGGGAAGATGCCAACCGTGAAGCGCGGTTGCGGCAGGGGATCCCGATAGACGACAACACCTGGCGGCAGATCTGTGCTGCGGCAATCCAGGCAGGCATGTCGGACGCCGAATTGGACGGTTATCAGACCAGGGCGTTGCGGGCATAAAAAAGCCACCCGCCGAAACGCGGGTGGCTCTGGTCGCTAAAGGCCATGCCTCAGTCTTTGAAGTACCAGTAACCGCTGTTGACCAACGAGGTCAGCAGTGCCAGGAACGAAGGATCTTCGATCGCGTCGCCCAGCTTGGCGGCATCCACGCTGAAATTCTGGCACATCGCATCGGCAGCCTGCTGATGCTCGGTATCCATCAGTTCACCGTTAGCAAAGCACTGGTCGCCAATGCGCAGTACGCGCAGGCCACCCAGGCGCTGCAAAGGCTCGCCCTGTTGCAGCAGTTCGTAGATTTCACCGGCCTGATAAGGCGGCTCCGGCGGCGCAGCATCCAGCTCATGACGGGTCTGGGAGATAAACTCGCCGAACCACTGCTGGAAGTGTTCAGGTTGCTGAACCAAATCCACCATCATCTGGCGCAGCGCATCGACTTCCTGCGGCAGCACTTCTGCCGGATGCTCACGCAACTGAATATCCGGATCGCTGTAGCGCTTACTGCCCAGTTCGCGGGCCAGCACGTAGTCGGCAAAGCCACTGACCAACTCGCGGCCGTTCGGGGCGCGGAAACCTACCGAGTAATTCAGCGCATTTTCCAGCGCGTAGCCTTCATGCGGGAAGCCCGGTGGGATATACAGAATATCGCCCGGTTCCATTTCTTCATCGATGATGGCGTCGAAAGGCTCAACTTGCAGCAGGTCCGGGTGCGGGCAGTGCTGTTTCATCGGCACTTTTTCACCCACGCGCCAGCGACGGCGGCCGGTACCCTGAATGATAAAGACGTCATACTGATCGAGGTGCGGGCCAACGCCGCCACCCGGGACCGAGAACGAGATCATCAGATCGTCCATCCGCCAGTCCGGCAGCTTACGGAACGGGAGCATCAGCGCACTGGAAGGTTCATGCCAGTGATTCACAGCCTGCACCAGCAGCGACCAGTTGTTTTCGCTCAGGTGATCAAAGCTCTCGAAAGGGCCGTGCGCAACCTGCCAGCGACCGTCCTGGTGGCTGACCAGACGGCTGTCCACTTCGTTCTCCATCGCCAGCCCGGCCAGCTCATCCGGGGAGATCGGATCGATAAAGTTTTTGAAGCCGCGCTTCAGAATAACCGGACGCTTTTGCCAATAGCGCTGCAAAAAGTCGTTCCAGTCCAGATCTAATTGATAATCCATGTTCTATTCCAGGATAGAGGAGTGAGCCTGAGTGCGATTATAACGGAAGTTTGGCCCCGTGGATCGGGGCCAGAGCGACAGAATTTACTCGTGATGATGGGAATCGTGCTGACGGGCGAAAGTGACCTGCATGCGAGCGCCGCCAAGCGGGCTGTCGCTGATGGTAATGGAACCGTCGTACTGTTCGATAATCTCCGCCGCCACCGACAATCCCAATCCTTGACCAGGGCGCAGCGTATCTACCCGCTGGCCGCGCTGGAAGATCAATTCACGCTTGCTTTCCGGAATGCCTGGCCCGTCGTCATCGATGACGATAGTAAGGTATTTGTCGGAGTGCAGGGAGGTGATCTCAACGAACTCCAGGCAGTATTTACAGGCATTTTCCAACACGTTGCCCATCACTTCCATAAAGTCGTTTTTCTCCCCCATAAAGGTCACTTCCGGCGAAATATCCAGCGTGATCACCACACCTTTGCGCTGATACACCTTGTTCAGTGCTACGTTCAGGCTGTCGAGCAGCGCCGGGACCGAGTGGATCTCGCGCGTCAGCACCGTTTGCCCCGAATTGATGCTGGCCCGGTGCAGGTAGTAACCGATTTGCTGAGAAATACGGCTGATCTGGTCCAACATGATCGGCTCGACTTCCTCGATGGTGGTCTGCTTACCGGTACGTAATGAACGCAGCGTCGTTTGCAACACCGCCAACGGCGTCTTCAGGCTGTGGGTCAGATCGGAAAGCGTGGTGCGGTATTTGGTGTAACGCTGGCGCTCGTTGCGCACCAGAATATTCAGGTTACGTACCAGCCCACGCAGCTCGCTGGGGGGATTTTCGTCGAGTTGTTCTCGCTCGCCGTTTTCCAACTCACCAACCTGATTCACCAGCGCCTTGATGGGACGCAAGCTCCAGTAGGCCGCCAGCCACAGCAAGGGGACTACCAACAGCAGGTTGGCCAGCAACACGTAGCTGAACCATTCCCATACCACGTCGGAGCGTTGTAATTCCTGCGGAATGGTATCGACAACCACGATGCTCAAAGCCGGCAGCCGCGCGGTGGCTGCGTAGGTGTTGACCGCGACGGAGTGGGTCAGGGCATTCTGATCGTTGTCGTCATAGTCTTTAAGCTGATCCTGCGCCTTGGGGTTGTTGCCCAACACTTCACTACTGATACGGGTATCGGTATCGATTTCGTAGAAGCCGGACTCTTCCAGCCACTCTTTATTGATGCGTTTTTCCAGCTCGGGTACTTTGCGCTGGCTCCACAGCAGATTGCCTTTATCGTCGTAAATAAACACCAGGGTAGGGAAGTTGAGATCGATATCGGGCGGAATGGCAATGGTGAGTTTGTTATCTTTCCACTGGGCCAGACTGAAAAACAGATTACTTTCACCGCGCAGTAGGCGGAAGGCAGTTTTGTCGAAGCTGACAATATAACCGACTACCGCCACCAGACCATAGGACAGCGAGAGCGCCAGGATCACCCCAGCGGTGGCCATCAAAAAGCGTGCGCGCAGTGAGAAAGGTTTTTTACCCTTGTTGAACATGGCGATCATTTCGCATCAAAACGATAGCCCTGACCACGAACCGTGGTGATCACTTCCTGAGGGTATTCGGCCTGCAATTTTTTGCGTAAACGGCCCATCAGTACGTCGATGGTATGGCTCTCGCGCAGTTCGGCATCCGGGTACAGCTGCAACATCAGCGAGTCTTTGCTGACCACCTTGCCGGCGTTGCGGATTAAGGTTTCGATGATGGTGTATTCGAACGCAGTCAGTTTGATCTGCTGTTCGTTAACGCTCAGTTCGCGACGCGAAAGGTCGATTTGGAACGGGGGCAATACGATCACCTGAGAGGCCAAACCGCTGTTACGGCGCATCAGCGCCTGCATACGGGCAATCACTTCTTCCAGATGGAACGGCTTGGTCACATAGTCGTCGGCACCGGCTTCCAGCACCGCCACTTTGTCCTGCCAGCTTTCACGCGCGGTCAGCACCAGGATTGGCAGCTTCATCTGGTGGGCGCGCCAGCGGCGGATCAGGCTCAGGCCGTCTTCACCCGGCAGGCCGAGATCGACAATGGCGATGTCAGGCGCATGCTCTTGCAGGAAATAATCGGCTTCCTTGGCATCCTCTGCCGCATCAACCTGATGGCCCATTTCACGCATCTGGACGGAGAGGTGGTGGCGTAATAAACCGTTATCTTCAACAACCAGTACTCGCATGGCGAACTCCTGTGGATCGGCGGGTGAACATCCTGTCACCCACGCAGTAAAGGTAACACGCTCAGCAGCGTGTGAGGGATAGCGTGCGACAACCTAAGCCATCCGATCGTGATCTTGACGTTATGGTAGGTATAACCGGCTCTTACCGCAAGGGACGCAGAACCTTGGCAGGAAATAAGCGCTATCGATATTTAGTTCGCTGTCATTATCGACAAGGTCAAATAAACGTTGGATAAACAATGGCGAGGGAAAGTTAAACCAAACTTAAACGGAAGAGGCTGCGATGAGAGAACCGGACCCGGATGCCGGGCCCGCAAATGTTAAGGATGGGTCGGTTTGCTGACGCTGTTTTTACGGATCTCCTGCACTTCGGCGGCGGTAACTGGCGGCGCATGGTTGCCCCAACTGCTGCGTACAAAGGTCGCGAGTTCGGCAATTTGCTGGTCGTTCAACCGCCAGCCAAAGTCCGGCATGGTCAACCCGGTAGGGGTACCAACGGTTATGGGGGTACGGGAACCATTGATAACAATGCTGATCAGTGAGGAAGGATCATCGCTTAACAGCGCCGGATTGTGTGCCAACTGCGGGAAGGTATCACGGTAGCCCTGCCCGTCGCTGCGATGGCAGGCGGCGCAATTATCCAGATAGGCTTGAGCGCCCGGGCGACTGACATCCCCTTTTGCCAGCAGAGCAGCCGTGCTGCCGTCTTGCGGCAATGGCTTCTCCTGATTATCTGCCTGTAATGATTGCAGATAGCCGGCGATAGCGCGTAGGTCCTCATCACTCAAGTATTGCGTGCTGTCCTGAACCACGTCAACCATCGAGCCAAAAGCGGCAAATCGGTTGTTGTGGCCGGTTTTCAGAAAGCGGGTGATATCTTCCGCGTTCCAACCGCCCAAACCGCTTACCGCGTCCGCCCGCAGGTTGGCGGCATGCCAGCCTTCCAGCGTACCGCCGCTCAGATAGGCGCTGTCGCTTTGGTTGAGCGCTTTCTCCTGGAAGCCAATACCGCGTGGCGTATGACAACTTCCGCAGTGGCCCAGCCCCTGCACCAGATAGGCTCCACGATTCCATTCGGCGCTTTGGGTGGCATCCGGCTGATAAGTTCCGTCCTCTCGGAACACCAGATCCCACATTGCCAGAGGCCAACGCATATTCAGTGGCCAGGGAATATCGCTGTCTTTATTCTGTTGCGCCACGGGGTGAACCTGATGGGTGAAATACAGGTACAGATCGCGCACATCCTCATCGCTGATTTTGGCAAAAGAGGGATAGGGCATCGCCGGGTAGAGTCGGGTGCCGTCGCGGGCGACACCTTTGCGCAATGCGTCGCTGAACTCCTGCAGGCTGTATTCGCCGATACCAGTCTGTTTGTCCGGGGTGATGTTAGTGGAGTAGATGGCCCCCACCGGCGTGGTCATTTTCAGGCCGCCGGCAAAGAGTGCACCGCCAGGGGCAGTATGGCAGGCGGCGCAGTCACCGGCACGCGCCAGATATTCGCCGTGCAGGAGCCGGGCGGCCAATTGCGGGTCATCAACCGCCTGTACCGTCGCGGTGCCCAGCATCAACAGCGCCAGCAGCGAGGGAGTAAATCCTTTCATATGAAGCTCCTTATGCTTTCAGACCTGAACCAGCGGACCGGGGTTTTTTAAATACTGCGTGCGGATCGCCTCGGCCGAATAATAGGCCAGCGCCCCGACGATGCCGGTGGGGTTGTAGGCCAGATTCTGCGGAAAGGCGCAGGCGCCGGTGACGAATACATTAGGTACATCCCAACACTGCAGGTATTTATTCACCACGCTGGTGGCAGGGTTGTCACCGGTAATGGCTCCGCCGGTGGTGTGAGTCGACTGGTAGGGGCGCACATCGTAATGATCGCCGGTTTTTTTCACCGAAACCGCTATCTGTTTGGGCTTCATGGCATTGGCGATATTCACCATTTTGCTGGTGATGTGCTGTGTCATTTTGATTTCATTGTCTTTCCAGTCAAACGTCATGCGTAACAGCGGCAGGCCGTAGCCGTCCTTATAGGTTGGGTCGAGATCCAGATAGCAGTCGCGGTAGGGCATCACCGAGCCTTCGGAGCCGATGCTCATTGAGTGTGGGTAGTTATCCTTGATGCCCTGTTTCCAGCCGCCGCCCCAGGCAGGCGTACCCGGTGGCAGCATCATTTGCTGGATAGGTCGGCCACCGGTGCGGGTGGCAGAGATGTAGGCACCGCCGATAAAACCCAAATCGGCATGATCGAAGTTCTCGCCGTTCAGATCGTCGATCACTGTGCCGGCCGCGCCTGCGCCGATAAACGGATTGAAGTGGGTATTCTGGTCGTAAAACAGCGATACACCGCTGTTCATCTGATAGGCGTAGTTCTTGCCGACCACGCCTTCACCGGTCACCGGATCGTAAGGTTTGCCAATGCCGGACAACAGCAGCAGGCGAACGTTATGCAGTTGGAAAGCACTGAGGATCACCAGATCGGCCGGTTGTTCCACCTCTTGCCCCTGGGCGTTGATGTAGGTGACGCCGGTGGCTTTCTTGCCGGTGCTGTCCAGATTCACTTTGATTACCTGCGACTGGGTGCGCAGCTCAAAGTTTTTGCGCTGGGTCAGTACCGGCAAAATGGTGGTTTGCGGCGAAGCCTTGGAGTACATAAAGCAGCCGAAGCGCTCGCAGTAGCCGCAAAAATTACAGGGACCTAGCTGCACGCCGTAGGGATTGGTATAGGGCTCGGAGCAGTTGGCGGCGGGGATGGCGAACGGGTGATAGCCCAGTGATTCCGCGGCCTTGCCGAACAGCGAGCCGGAATAGAGCTGTTTCAGCGCCGGCGTCGGGTATTCGCTGGCTCGTGGCCCTTCAAACGGATTGCCTCCCTTGATGATATTTCCCTGCAGATTACCGGCTCGACCGGAAGTGCCGCACACTTTTTCGAACTTGTCGAAGTAAGGCTCCAGTTCCTGATAACTCAGCGGATAATCCTGTAGCGTCATGCCCTCCGGGATCCATTTGGCCCCGTACTTTTCATTGAGGGTGGTGTGCAGCTTTAAGTCGGATGGCAAGGCACGCCAGTGCATGCCGTTCCAGTGCACGCCTGCACCGCCGACGCCGTTACCGGGCAGAAAAGACCCGAGCTGGCGGTAGGGCACGGCAAAATCTGCCGGGGTGTGGCGCACCGTGACCGTCTCATGCGCCATTTCCTGTGCCAGTTTCAGGCGAATGCCGTAGGTCAGTTCGTCGGCAATGCGCGGGTAGGCAAAGTCCGGGTAGGTTTCACGCTGCTCACCGCGTTCCAGCGCCAGCACGCTCAGGCCGCTTTCGGTCAATTCCATCCCCATTATGGCGCCGGTCCAGCCAAACCCGACGATAACCACGTCTACCGGTGGTTTTTTAATTGTGCTCATTTAGGCATTCCTTTTGCTTGAAATACTGACCGGGCCGAGGGGATAAGGCTGATTGGGGCGATTGACCCAATCGGTGTAATCCGCGCGCGCGCCGGGGAAACCAATCAGTTTCCAGGACGCTAACGTCTGGTTACCGCCATGCACCGGATCGGCCAGATAGCCTTCTTTGGTATTGGTCAGCAACTGGTCGAAAAACGCCTTGCCGGGCAGGGCTTCCGAGTCCAATTGGCCATGTTCCAGCGCCGTCAGCAGCTGTTCCTGCTCGGCGTGGCCCAGTTCGGCAAACACCTTTTGAAACTGCCGACGGCAGTGTGCATTCACTTCACGGATACCGATACGGTAAGTCTCGCGCGGCGTCAGCTTGGACTGATAGCCCAGTTCCGGCGGAGAGGGAACGAAGGGCGGATGCATGTACCACAGTCCGCCGTGGCCGTAAGGCGTTTCCATTTGTCGGTCGATAAATACCGGTACGCCCTGATCCACCGCGCCGGGGCCGTTAGCGTCCGTCGGGATCAGCCGATCGCAGGCGGCCAGCAGAAAACGCCATTCGTCACCGTTGAAATAGACCGGGACATAGTGGCTCGATACGCCGGGAGCGGGTGCCGCCTTGGCTTCCAGTGCCATAATGCTGCTGCCTGCGGCGGCGAGCGGGATTAACGCCAGTGTCTTTTTTAGAAAGTTACGCCTGGGCGGCGTAGCGTCGTGCTGTTGTGACATAATTCCACCTTGAACATGCTTCACAATTAATGCCTGCGCAGGCAATAGCGGCCTACGCCGCGGCTCTCCAGCAGCGGTAAACAGGCGGGGATGGGTAAATGAATAGTAAACAACCATATAAATAGCAAGCTACTTGTATGGTTGTTTTAGTGTAGGACTGGCGAACTGAATGAAACAATCGATGATCTGTTTCAAAACATTTTGTTCACAACTAAGTTGATTCAGATCAACTTATCAACATACATACCGCGGGTTTGTCTTCGGCAGGCCTTCGACCCGGAGCAGCATGAAGCACAGCAGTAGTGACAGCCGGCCGGATATCATCCAGGCCACCTTTGGTCGGCATCTACGTCAAGGCATGACGCGCAAAGCCGCGCTGCATCTGACCATCAAGCAACTGGTGACGGCGGGGGAGCTGGACTATCTGGCAAAACTGCCGCCCAGCCGCGTACTGGCTGCGCGGCTGGTGGTTTCGCGCGATACGGTTGAACTGACTTATGCCCAACTGGAGGCCGAAGGCTATATTGCCCGCGCGGTGGGGCGCGGCAGTTTTGTCAGCTACCAGCAAAATACCCTGATTGGCCGCGAGCTGCTGACTGACAACTCTACCGAAAGCGCTCAACTGGCGGAGTCGGAACTGAGCGTGCATGGCCGCTCCTTGCTGCTGGCAGCCCACACTCCGCACACCAGTCGAAGCGACTCGCTGACCCCTTCCGTGCCCGATTTGCGGCTGTTTCCCATCGATAGCTGGTTGCAGCTGGAAAGGCAGGCGGTGCGACAAGGTGCCGAGCGCCTGATGGGGTATGCCGATCCTCAGGGGCTGGTGGAACTGCGGGAGGAGATCATTGACTATTTGCGGCGCGAAAGGGGCGTTAAGGCCAGCGCGGAGCAGGTGATCGTGGTAACCAGTTCACAGCAGGCGCTATCGCTGTGTACGCAGGTGTTGTTTAATCCTGGCGACCGGGTGTTCGTGGAAGAGCCGGGCTACCAGGGGGCCAAAAAATTGGTTCAGTCGGCAGGGATACTCGCCCAACCGATTGGGGTAGATCAATCAGGTTTGGATATTGATGCATTGATACGGGCAGACGGGGGCGGGCGGGGCGTTTACATCACGCCCTCACATCATTATCCGTTGGGGCATTCGCTCAGCATCGACCGGAGGTTAAAGCTGTTGGCCTGGGCGCAACGTGAAAAAGCCTGGATTATTGAAGACGATTACGATTCCGAGTTCAATTACGACGGTCTGACCAGGGCATCGCTGCAGGGGCTGGATCAGTACCAGCGAACCTTGTATATCGGCACCTTTAGCAAGACGTTATTCCCGGGGTTGCGCATCGGTTTTATTATCGTTCCGCCGCAGCTGATTAAACCCATGGTCGCCGCCAAGCAATTCCAGGATGGTTATACTTCCGCATTGCCGCAAATGACGTTATTCAAATTTATCCATGAAGATTTCCATACCGAACATTTAAGGAACATGCGCAAAATCTATCAGGCGCGGCTGGAGATTTTGCATGCAGCGGTTCATCAGCATCTTGGCACCTGGACTCAGCCACGTTTGCCGCAGGGCGGGTTGCAACTGGTTTGTCCGTTGGCGGACGCGGCAACTGAACGGCGCCTGATTCAGGCCGCCGCCGCGCAGGGGATAAAGGTCTATGGCCTGATAGATTTTTATACCGGGCAACCCACGGAAGGGGCGCTGGTATTGGGTTTTGCCGCTTATTCCCCAGACGAGATTGTAAGATTCATCAAAAAGTTAGCTGCTATTTTCAGCGAGTTGCCGGCTGAGATCTGACTGCGGTTGCACATCAAAATTGGTCTGTTCACTGTTATTAATTGGTCTGTATTCAGTTCGCAATGGCGCAGGTATCCTACTGGTATTACGTTATTTTTTCTCAGAAAAGCCCCGATGACGCTTTGATCGCCATCACCCTCAGGGTGGCTTAAAGGCTGCGGGATCACTTACTTAATACCAGAGAGGCACCATGCTCCCAATAATTCATGAAGCAGCAGTACGTAAAATACAAAACGCCGATAAGCCGCAGTGGTTGGAACTGTGGCAGGGGTACCTCCATTTTTACCGTGCGGACGTCTCGGCGCAGGTTACCGATCATACCTTCGAGCGTTTATGCGAAGATCAACAGGTCTACGGCCTGGTGGCGGAAGATAGAAACGGCAACCTGCTGGGGTTCATGCATCTCATTTTCCATCCTTCAACCTGGAGCTCGGCTGGCTATTGTTATATTGAAGATCTTTACGTTTCACCGGCGGGCCGCGGCAAGAAAGTGTCCGAAAAACTCTTCGAACAGGCCTATCAGTTGGCGGATGAGAAGGGCAGCGACAGAGTTTATTGGATGACGCAGGAATATAACGCCCCGGCGCGGTCGCTGTACGACAAGATAGGCAAGAGAAGTTCGTTTATCGTCTATACCCGTTAACGACAGGCTGCGAGGAAGTGTATGGTGATCAATCAGTTTGGGCAGCCGGTGGGCGAGCCATTATCCGATTGGCGGGCGGCGAAGCGCCCTGGTGGCGAGACGCTTAACGGCCGTTTTTGCTGTCTGAAGCAACTCGATCCGCAGCGGGATTATGCGGCGTTGTTCAGCGCTTTCCAGCAGGCGGTTGATGGCCGGGACTGGACTTATTTATCGATAGAACGACCAGAAAGCTCTGCGGCGATGTTGCAACACCTGACCACCTTGCAGGCGAACGCTACGCTGGTGAATCTGACGGTGTTCGACGGTGCCAGCCAGGCACCGGTCGGGACGGTAGCTTATATGCGCATCGACGAAGGTAATGGCGTGGCTGAGATTGGACATGTCAGCTGGTCACCGGCGATGAAACAGCGCTCCAGTGCCACCGAGGCGATTTATCTGATGCTGCGGCACCTGTTTGAGGATTTGGGCTATCGCCGTTGCGAATGGAAGTGCGACAGTCACAACGCGCCCTCCAAACAGGCGGCGGCGAGATTTGGTTTTCTGCATGAGGGCACTTTCCGCTTTGCGGTGGTCACCAAGGGCCGCACTCGGGATACCGACTGGTTTGCCATAACCGCTGACCGTTGGCCGGCAATCAAGGCGGGATTCGAGCAGTGGTTGAGTCCCGATAATTTCAATGCGCAAGGGCAGCAGATAAAACGCCTGCAGGATTTTATGCCACAGAAATAAAAGAGGCGGCCAAAAGGCCGCCTCTTTGCTATCGGAACAAAACGCTTACTTCAGCTCATCGACCATGGTCGCCGCGCGGCCAATGTAGTTCGCCGGGGTCATGGCTTTCAGGCGGGTTTTTTCTTCTTCCGGCAGCGCCAGACCATCGATAAATTCCTGCATACCGGCGGCATCCACGCGTTTGCCGCGGGTCAGCTCTTTCAGCTTTTCATACGGCTTTTCGATGCCGTAACGACGCATCACGGTCTGGATCGGCTCGGCCAAGACTTCCCAGTTGTGATCCAGCTCGTCCAGCAGATGTGCCTGATTGACTTCGAGCTTGCTGATGCCTTTCATGGTCGCCTGATAGGCGATCAACGCATAGCCCAGACCCACGCCCAGGTTACGCAGCACGGTGGAGTCGGTCAGGTCGCGCTGCCAGCGAGATACCGGCAGTTTGCTGGCCAGGTGGCCCAGCACCGCGTTAGACAGGCCCAGGTTGCCTTCGGAGTTCTCGAAGTCGATCGGGTTGACCTTGTGTGGCATGGTTGAAGAGCCGATTTCACCGGCGATGGTCTTCTGCTTAAAGTGATTCAGGGCGATATAACCCCAGATATCACGGTCGAAGTCGATCAGAATGGTGTTGAAACGCGCCACGCAGTCAAACAGCTCGGCAATGTAGTCGTGCGGTTCGATTTGGGTGGTGTACGGGTTCCAGGTAATGCCCAGTGAAGTCACGAAGTCTTCGCTGAACGCATGCCAGTCCACTTCCGGATAAGCCACGATGTGGGCGTTATAGTTGCCGACTGCACCGTTGATTTTACCCATGATCTCCACGCGCTCCAACTGACGGAACTGACGTTCCATACGGTAGGCCACGTTGGCGAATTCTTTACCGACGGTTGACGGGGTTGCCGGCTGACCGTGGGTACGGGACAGCAGCGGAATATCGCGGTATTCCAGCGCCAGGCCCTTGATTGAATCGATGATTTTGCGCCAGTACGGCAGCACCACGTCCTGACGCGCAGTTTGCAGCATCAGCGCATGTGACAGGTTGTTGATGTCTTCTGAGGTACAGGCAAAGTGGATAAACTCGGACACCGCCTGCAGCGCAGGGATCGCGTCCACTTTTTCTTTCAGGAAATACTCAACCGCTTTGACGTCGTGGTTGGTGGTGCGTTCGATGGTCTTGATGCGCTGCGCGTCTTCTTCACTGAATTCCGCGACGATCTTGTCGAGGAAAGCGTTTGCGTCGGCGTCAAAAGCCGGAACTTCTTTGATTTCTGCACAGGTGGCCAGTTTTTGCAGCCAACGTACTTCAACCTGCACGCGGAATTTCAGCAGACCGTATTCGCTGAAAATGGCGCGCAGTGCGCTGACTTTATCACCGTAGCGTCCATCAACGGGTGAGACGGCGGTCAGTGAGGATAATTCCATCGGTAGCAACTCCTGGGATCGATTAACAATGAGCAACGATATTTTGCGCCTGTTTAAACAGACGATTACGGGAAAACATTAACTGCAGGCGGCTGCCGCCAACCTGTTGCCACAGTACGGCGGCACGGATGCCGGCCAGTAGCGTGGCACGAACCTTGGCCTGCACCTGCGGATTCTGCAGAATAGCCGGCGAGCCGGTCACCTGGATGCGCGGCCCGAGCGGGCTGACCACGTCGACATAAATGCCGGCCAGCGCGCTGATAATGGTGTCTGATTCCAGATCAAAATGCGCCAGTTGGCGCTCAAGCTGGCCGAGACGTTCGCCAAGCTGGTTCATCGCCTGCTTATTGGCGTTGAGCTTGCGCTCCAGCACCATCAGGCTGATGGTGTAGCGGGTCAGTTCGGCACCCAATCCTTTATTGTTGGCGTTGAGCACGCTCATCAGCGTCTCGAGGCCGACTTTCAAATTGCGCTCTTCTCCGCCGAACACCGCCAGCGTGGAAGAGGGGTCCATCTGCAGCAGGCTGTTCAGCGAAGTATGGAAAGCTTCACGATCGCATTGGCCTTCGTGCGCCAACTGCTGAACCATAAGCGCCGCCTGGCTGATTCCAGCCATGGCCAGCGTAATGTCATAATAATTCTTCGCCACTATTACTCCTGTAAACGCTGTTCGATAATGCCGCCACCGAGGCAGATTTCATCCTGATAGAACACGGCTGACTGGCCTGGGGTCACGGCAGCGACCGGCTCGTCGAAACGCACTTCAATACGCTCTTGGTCAAGCGGGGTAACGGTGCACGGAATGTCCTGCTGGCGATAACGGGTTTTTACCGTACAGCGGAAGGGGCCGCTCAGCGGCAGGCGATCGACCCAATGCAGCTGCTGCGCTACCAGACCGACGGACATCAGGCGCGGATGCTCATGCCCCTGGGCAACCACCAGCACGTTGTTGGCGACGTCTTTGTCCACCACGTACCACGGATCTTCACTGCTGTCCTTCATACCACCAATGCCGAGCCCTTTACGCTGGCCCAGGGTGTGGTACATCAGGCCCTGATGTTCACCGACGGTCTGGCCGTCAACGCTGACAATCGGGCCCGGCTGTGCAGGCAGGTAGCGGCCAAGGAAGTCGCGGAACTTGCGTTCGCCGATAAAGCAGATGCCAGTGGAGTCTTTTTTCTTGGCGGTGACCAGATCCAGCTGTTCGGCGATGCGGCGCACCTCCGGTTTTTCCAGCTCACCGACCGGGAACAGGCTTTGCGCAACCTGCTCGTGACTCAGGGTGTAGAGGAAATAGCTTTGGTCTTTATTGCCGTCGACGCCGCGCAGCAGGCGGCTTTTGCCGTCAACGTCCTGGCGGCGCACGTAGTGGCCGGTGGCGATAAAATCGGCCCCCAGATCTTCGGCGGCGAATTCCAGGAAGGCTTTGAATTTGATTTCTTTATTGCACAGGATGTCCGGGTTCGGCGTGCGGCCGGCCTTGTACTCTTCCAGGAACAGTTCAAAGACGTTGTCCCAGTACTCTGCCGCGAAGTTCACCGTATGCAGTTCGATGCCGAGTTTGTCGCATACCGCCTGTGCATCGGCCAAATCGGTCGCTGCGGAGCAGTACTCTTCATCATCGTCTTCTTCCCAGTTCTTCATAAACAGCCCAGCGACCTGATAGCCCTGTTGCTGTAACAGATAGGCAGTAACGGAAGAGTCGACGCCGCCGGACATACCGACGATTACTTTTTTCTGGCTGTTGTCTGACATGGGGATCTCACGAACTTGAACACGAACCGTGCTGATAAAAAACAAGCGCAGGATTTTACCACGTTGCCTGCGCCGGCGCACGGCACTTATTCATCTCAGAACGGCCAGTTATAGCTGCTGACCAGCGATAGCGGGTAACGTTCCGGCTGTTGGTAACAACGAAGGCTTTCCGCGACCAGTGCGGATCGCAGGTTAGGGGCCTGCAAAATCTCGTCGGCGCTCAGCCACAGACAGCGGTCGATATCGCTGTCGTGCGGTTCGGTCGGCAACTGCTGTTCGAGCTCGATGACAAAGCAGAAGCGCAGAAACGGCGTATTGTCCGGTGCGATCCACTGGTGCAGCTTGAGGAATGACTGTGGCGTGGCGCGGATGCCGGTTTCTTCCCACAGCTCGCGCTCGGCGGCCTGCACCAGCGTTTCGTCGGCTTCAAGGTGCCCGGCCGGCTGATTCCAAAGCGCCTTGTTATTAATCGTCTCTTCGACGATCAAAAACTTGCCGGCGGCGTGAACCACGCAGGCAACGGTGACGTGCGGTTTAAACATAAAGGTCCCTTACAGCGGCTTATTGATATGCTGATAGATGTCATCCAGTTCGTTAATACGGGCCTGATAGCTGCCTGAGAGACAACTGACGTCGCTGCCGCACAATTTCCGCTGCGCCAGCCAGCGCTGTTGCTGGTCTTGCATCTCACCGCGCACTCCCATGGCGAACAGGCCATGTAAAAACTGGTACTTGGTCGCCATTTCCACGTCTTTGTCACTCAGCGTACGGCTGGCGCAGATGGCCTTTTCGTCGGCGCTGACGGCTTTGGCGCAGTCAAAACTGGCGGCCTGAACGGCAGGAACCGAAAGCAGGGCGGTGAACAGTAGCGCGGTTAATGTTTTCATCGTTGCTGCTCCTCGGGCTGGTTACAGTGAGTCCAGGGTTTTCCATTCACCGGGCTGCAATTCGCCCAATGAAAGATTACCCATACTGTAGCGAATCAGCCGCAGGGTAGGAAAGCCGATGTGTGCAGTCATGCGACGCACCTGGCGATTTCGGCCTTCATAAAGGGTGATTTTCAGCCAGGCGGTGGGGATTGATTTGCGTTCGCGAATGGGCGGATTGCGCGGCCACAGCCATTGCGGTTCTGCGACCAGCTCAACGCCTGCCGGCAACGTTGGGCCGTCTTTGAGCGTGACGCCATTGCGCAAGGGGGCCAGATCGCTTTCCTGCGGGGCGCCTTCGACCTGCACGTAATAGACTTTTCCGGTACGTTTGCCCGGCTGGGTGAGTTGCGCCTGCAGCTTGCCGTCATTGGTTAGCACCAATAAACCTTCGCTGTCGCGATCCAAACGCCCAGCGGCGTAAACATCGGGAAATGGAATGAATTCTTTCAGGGTGGTGCGGCCGGCTTCATCGGTAAATTGCGGCAGCACATCGAACGGCTTATTGAATAACACCACGCGACGCGGCCCCTGTGCGACTGCGGGTTTGGCGGGAGCAGGCTTGCTGAATCGTTTAACTTTGTGATTTTTAACAGAGAATTTTTTCATAACAGTTGAGATTACGGATGATAGGCGCATTATAACCGAATCCGTTTCGGATTGGCGCGGACTGAATATTCGAGTAGTATCTACACGCATCTTACAAAGCATTAACAAAAATTGCGCTTGAAGGAGAGGTTGATGGAAAGCAAAGTAGTTGTTCCGGCAGAAGGTAAACAGATTACGGTCGATGCCCAGGGTAAACTGGTTGTTCCGAATAACCCGATCATCCCGTTCATCGAAGGCGACGGCATTGGCGTTGACGTTACCCCTGCTATGATTCACGTGGTTGATGCGGCTGTGAAAAAGGCCTACCACGGCGAACGTAAAATCTCCTGGATGGAAATCTACACCGGTGAAAAATCCACTCACGTTTACGGGAAAGACGTGTGGCTGCCGGAAGAAACCCTGGATCTGATCCGTGACTACCGCGTTGCCATCAAAGGCCCGCTGACTACCCCAGTCGGTGGCGGTATTCGCTCCCTGAACGTGGCCCTGCGCCAGCAACTGGACCTGTACGTGTGTCTGCGTCCGGTGCGTTACTACCAGGGCACTCCAAGCCCGGTTAAACAGCCAGAGCTGACCGACATGGTGATCTTCCGCGAAAACGCCGAAGACATCTATGCGGGTATCGAATGGAAAGCCGGTTCTGCCGAAGCGGACAAAGTGATCAAGTTCCTGCGCGACGAAATGGGCGTGAAGAAAATCCGCTTCCCGGAACAATGCGGTATCGGCGTCAAGCCATGTTCCGAAGAAGGGACCAAACGTCTGGTGCGTGCGGCGATTGAATACGCCATCACCAACGACCGTGACTCTGTGACCCTGGTTCACAAAGGCAACATCATGAAGTTCACCGAAGGTGCCTTCAAGGATTGGGGCTACGAACTGGCGCGCGAAGAGTTCGGCGGCGAACTGATCGACGGCGGCCCGTGGCTGAAAATCAAGAACCCGAACACCGGTAAAGAGATCGTGGTTAAAGACGTGATCGCCGACGCCTTCCTGCAGCAAATCCTGCTGCGTCCGGCTGAATACGACGTGATCGCCTGTATGAACCTGAACGGTGACTACATCTCCGACGCCCTGGCCGCACAGGTTGGCGGTATCGGTATCGCACCGGGTGCCAACATCGGTTCCGATTGCGCACTGTTCGAAGCGACCCACGGCACCGCACCTAAGTATGCCGGTCAGGATAAAGTGAACCCAGGTTCCATCATCCTGTCTGCAGAAATGATGCTGCGTCACATGGGCTGGTTCGAAGCGGCTGACCTGATTGTTAAGGGCATGGAAGGCGCAATCGCTGCCAAAACCGTGACCTATGACTTCGAACGCCTGATGGAAGGCGCTAAGCTGCTGAAATGTTCAGAGTTTGGCGACGCTATCGTTAAACACATGTAAGTGTGTTTAAGCGTTAAATGATAACGGGAACCTGATGGTTCCCGTTTTTTATTATTCAAACTGCAACGGTTATCAAAACGTTATCAAAATAAATTATCAAAACCTAGTCGGTTTTCTCATCTTGCTTTGCTGAAAGACTTACTTTCAAAACTAGAATCAAGCAAGAAATCACTTCTACTATGAGGTTCAACGACAAAAGAATTACCCACAACTCTAGAGCGGTTATTGTTCTATCTTTTGATGGAATGAGATCGTGTGTAGGATAGCTTAGTAACGGTAAGCCAGTGATCCGTACGTATGGTAATAAAATTGATGCGGCCAAGCATCCCACTAGAATCACTAGGTCTAACTTTAGAGAGCTAAGATAACCAGAAAAGTTGATTGAGTTCTGACCGCCACGGATTGTAATTAGAATCCCAAAAATCACAGAGATTCCAGCAGTTATCCCTCCCAGAATTGAACCAATTACTCCTGGAGTGGACTGTTCTATTACCACATATGCCGACTTATCAGGCGAGGCAAGAAGCAAGCATAATGCAAAGCTAATTATTAGCTTTGGAATCATCTTCGAGTATGCCATTTGTAAACGTATACTCCTGTTGTTTTCTGGCCATGATTGTTGAAATCTCCTCCGCAGTATAGTTTGACAGCTCAACTTCGGATATTTGACCATCAAATAGGATGATTTTTGCCGTTTTTGTACTATCGATAGTGGTAGACTTTGATTTCAAGGTTCTTTTCCCTTTCATTTTCCATTTTCCACCACCATTTTTCACCCATTTCACTAAATTTTGGATCCAACCCGCATTCTGCAGTTTGAGATTGCCGTCTTTATTTTCAAGAATAGTTGTAACTCTAGAGGCATTTGTTTGATCTTCGATGCCTTTTAATTCTTTCTGAAGTTCTTCTTGAGTCGAACCAAATAAGTTAGGTGTCGAAAGTGAGAATTCCACTCTTTCAACATATTGAAAACTATGATATTCATTCCAAAAGTCATCGTCCTCTAAACAAGGTGTAATAGAGGCACGTAATCCCGATTCTTTTAGTAGTTCATTGTTTGCTAAGTCTTCAAAAGCCTTTGCAGTAGAGTCAGCCGTTTGGAACAGGGTCGTTTTTTTCTCTACTAGTAAAATCTGCTCTGTACGCTCCCACATCCAAATTACAGGAGGATAGTTTTCAATATCATGTTCAACGAAGTCACGATCGTGAACTGAGAGCGTCTGTTGTCTTGACACCACGCCGGCCATAACGCCATTTTCTAAAGGAACACTTATCTTCAATGAATATTTTTGAGCTCGTATAGTTGAAGGTGTCGCCAAAGCCTTCTCATTCACCTTTGAAGAGAAAATTATTGCTTCCTCAAAGTACTTAACATCTCTCGACAAATTTTTTTTTACAAAAAGGTCGTTGTCCTGAGGGCTGATAAAAACCCTAAGCGCAAACATTTGCATCGTAAAATCCAATGTTGACAATTGGTGATTGGATTTTGATTATCGCACAGAAAGAAAAATTAACAATTTGATCTGCTTCAGTTTTGAGGGTTCATCCAATGTGATGCATGACTGTATGTATAAACAGTATCACTTGAAGTGAAAGTGATCAATAGACAATTTTGATCCAATCCTTACCTCGATCATCATGATATCGATCGGTTTGATCTTGTGATTTATGGCCCAATAGTAGTTGAGTATTAAGCCCTTGCTCGCTGTACAGCCGTTCCGACAGAGAACGTTGCTCGTGAAATGTTGCTGGTGTGCCTTCTCCCCAATCAATATCAGTTTTGTCCCTGGCCTTGCTAAAGTTGGTTGTCAGTGTATTGCCAGGCACTTTGGCACCACGTTGGGCCATTGATGTCGCACGGAAGTAATGTACAAGATGCTGGCTCACAGCATAATCTCGGCAGCGCGAGATCACCTCACGTAAGCTCGTGTTCAAAGCATCGCAACGAAGGGAAAGAGGTAATGCCAATTTTGCACCAGTTTTCTCCTGCACAACATGTAAGTGGTCATCCCAGATGTCGCTGAATTTCATTGCTGAAATATCACCCAAGCGCTGTCCTGTAACTACGGCCAATAGCATCGCATTGCCCATGTATCGATGCTTTTTATCAGCAATGTCGAAGATCTTCTGCCATTCCTCTAAATTCAAACGCTGCCTGGTAACCTTCCTGCGCGGTTGCTTTGTTGCGAGTGCGGGATTGTAGCCAGGCGGAACCTCACCAACATGCTGAGCCTCTTTGAATACATCGATCAACACTGAGCGAACAACCTGGCCCATACGTGGCTGTCCGGCGTCTGTGTACTCATCTAACAACGAAGCGATATCTCTGGCATCAACTTCTGGCAAGCATTTCATAGCGAACTTTTGACGTAGAAGGTCCACAGGTTTACGTTTTTGTTTAAACGTGTTGGGCTTGATATCACCTGTGCTCAGTCGTTCTTCCTGTATTTTCCAATACCGGTGGAGCCAGGTACTGACAGTTATGTTTTTACCCTTAATTTGAGCCACGCGATCGCTAAGAGCCAAGATCTGCCGGCTCCGCTGCTCCGCTAGTCGGCTATTGGCTTCTATCGCAATCTCACGAGCTTCCTGCTCATTGTCACCAAGAGCATGGTACTTCCCTGTAACTGGATGCCGGTACCGCCAGTAAACCTTATTGGCCTTACGGCTAAATAGCGGATACAGGTTAGGAATATCAACATTGTTCTTACGCGGTCTGGCTGCCATCGTTCAATATCCTTCGGAGCTTCGGATTGTCGTTGTGCTTAATGACCGGAGTAGTGAGTGGGCCAACTAGCTCAGCATCTTCTCGCACACGCCATAACTTGCCTTCCTTACGTGCGGGCGGGGCGAAGTGGCCCTCTTTAGCGCAACGCCGCAAGGTATTTAGAGAGGGTGGTTTGCTGCGGTATCGCTCCGCAGCCCATTCTTCAAGCGTCAACATCTGTAGCATCAAGTACCTCCACACATCACCCGCCGCATACGGGTATTAATTCAATCGTGACATGTCACACACTGTTAATTTGGTTTCATGCCACCCGTAGGTTTGCCAGCACTCAGAATCACCAAGGAAATAACAACCTGCTGGGTCACCTGGTAGTTTGTCTTTGCACTTACCGCAGCACCGTTTATTCCGTGCCGCCAGCTGCTTTTTTAACTCGGCGTTATCCTTCCTGATCAGCATGGTGATGTATTCATCTAGGTCGTATGGTTCGCGTTGTGGCCGGCGAGCTGCACAATTCTCTCGTAACATCTCAGCCTCTTGCTGATCTAGCTTGATTTCGACAGGGACAATACCCGCCAGTCGCTGGCGCTCGCGTTGGGCTGCTTTACGCTCTGCATTAGTCTTTGCCATGGATGATCTCCATATATGCATTTATGAAGGTTTGCGCAGCTTCCGCATTGATGGCATTGCCGTAGGCGCGCAGTCGTCCCACTCTTGCGGTAACCCCATTAACCAACGGGAATGAGCCGGGTCTAACTGGCCGCCACTTTCCATCCCTGCAGAAGAGCCAGTCAGCATCTCGCCAGAAACCATTAGTCTGGCTTGGGTTTCTGCTCCGGAGGCAGTCCTTGCTGCCTTTTCCCCATCTAATGCCTTCGGCTCTGGCCATGCTGTCAGCCACGCCACTCGTCCCAGCAATGAGTTCAGTGGAACATTCAGACATTCTTTTCCGTCCTTCCAGTCCCTCGTTGTGGGCGTTGGCCACCCAGTATGCGCGGTCACGGATGTGCGGAGAGCCGACGCCCGCAGACGGGAACGGGACAATCCCGAAGGCGTAATCCATTGCTTCCAAGTCAGCTTGTACAAGGTCGAACCAAGCATTTGCGTTGCCGCTTGCAACTTGCTCGCCAAGGACGTGCTCAGGGCGGCACTCGCTGATGAGCCAATGGAAATGTGGCCATAGGTGCCGCTCGTCATCAAACCCATCGCCTTTGCCTGCCGTGCTGAAAGGCTGGCACGGACAAGAACCTGTCCAGACTGGTTTATCGTCAGGCCATCCGGCGTTGCGCAAGGCATATGACCAGACTCCGATTCCAGCGAAGAAATGGCATTGAGTGTAGTTTCGTAAGTCATCGGGTTTCACATCCTCGATTGAACGCTCATCAACATCCCCAGGCGCTATATGACCAGCAGCTATCAAATTACGGAGCCACTGGGCGGCGTATGGATCAATTTCGTTGTAATAAGCAGAAGTCACTAGGACTTCCTCAGTTCGGCATCCATTTGGAAGCTATTTTGTTGATAGGCAATGGCCATTTGCTCGGCATCATTCATCGCATCATGGAGCGAGTTATGCTTAACCACCGCAAAGCAGGGCTGGTGGGTTTTAGGTAGATAGCCACGGTTTCCCTTTGTCATTGCGTCGATGTAAGTGCGTACGTCACGCTTGCCACCCCAATGCCAAGGGCATTCGATCCCGTTAGTTCTATAGGCATGTTCCAGGATAGAGCCATCGAAGTCGGTACCACGGAAGAATATCCGGGCATCTGGATGGGCTTTTATCCAATGAGAGAGCAGGGCGAGGCTTTGGCCGATTGGCTCTCGATCACCAGCAAGAGCTTCATGTGCATCTTCAGATTGTTCACGCCACCAAGCCTGGGTCTTGACGCTTACATTGCGGCCCTGCATTAACTGACCGAAAGTATCTACCAGACAGTAGAAGGCCGTATTTGAGTACTCCGCCAGCTCTGCATCACGGGCTACTTGGATAATGCTTTGTTGTGTCTGACGAACGTCAGAGATATCGAATGCAAATGCCCCAATGGATAGAATCACAGCACTTGGCTTGGTATCCATTGTTTCGGTATCTATCGTAATAGTATTGATCATGTTAATTACTCCACACTGATTTTCGGCAAAGCGAAGCCCTGCCAGAGTTTGGCAAGTTTTCGAATATAGAAAATACGACTTAGATAAGAGGAGCTACACCCGCATAGCGTAGGTCCTCGGTCAATTACTCACACATCAGGTGACGCACCGCATTGCTATGCAGTTTTTAAAATACTGCAGAGCGTCACATCATATGTTTTAATGTTAAAAATTTGTACGAAAGAAACTTATTGGCATTTTAAAAGTAAGGAGTTCTCGTGGCTAAGCTAAAACAAATCCCATACGAAGGTAACGAATATTATTATGGCGTTACTATTGATCATTTTAAGAACATTGCTCTGGGTGTGTCGGGTGTACTTATTTACAACATTATTAATGGAGCCGCCAACTGGGATAATCCGGGCATGTACGGAGTATTCACGCTGATCTTACTTTCAGGTGCCGTGCATCTATTTTTAAAAAGCCATAAAAATTGGGGGTACGGAAGGGTATCTACCTTCAAGTATAAGGATTTTGCTGCCAAGTTTATTAATATCATCCTACTCGGTTTTTGTGGGGTGTTTTGCTCATACGCCTATGACATCATGATCGTTTCCAACGATGCCCCTGGGAAAACGCAATTTGAGGTGTTTACCTATATTTGCAAAGCTGGGGCTTGGATGTTGGCTTATATTGCTTTGTCAAGTTTGTTCACTCATTTTGCTATTAATAAAGTAATAGAACCTGCTGATATGCAGAAAGCTTGAATCCAGACTTAATTAAGGCGGATTTACGCAGATTATTAAAGAGCGAAAAAAGTGCGGCTGACACCAACCCAGCGAACAGCCGCCAAGACTACACACAGCATAAATTTTTGCCGGATATCTGCGCTTGCTTTCGCTGCAGTGCCGCCGGCGCGGCGCACAAGGTGTGGCGGCTGGTAAACAACGGCTCCGAAGTTTCCAGCCTAACCACATCGGTATGCTCACTCATGAGTTTCAGGATTCTCCACCGCTTCCAGACTTGAGGGAAAGGGTGAGTGAGCATGCCGTTGTGTGCCTGGTTAAACTTATCCACCTCAGGCGGCGGTGGACCTTGTTATTCCCCAACAACAAGGATTCGGTTAATCTGGATATCCCCAACAACAATAGAGTAATCGACAAGATGGTTGATATTTCTTTAGGCTTTACTGCTATTAAAGAGACTCTGGGTCTGCTTAAAACAATCAACGATGCAAAGTCTGATTTTGAAATTAGAGCAGCGACCTCAGAAGTGCAGAGCAAACTTTTAACTCTTCAGTCTGAATGCTTTTCTCTTGGCGATGCGATCCGCTCTCGAGAGGAAGAGATAATGCATCTCAAAGCAAAAATTGCAAAATTCGAAGATTTTGAAAGCAAGGTTGAAGGTTATGTTTTGAATCAGCTTGATTCTGGAACACTTGTTTACACGAAGAGTGAAGCTGTGCATGGCAAAGAAATAGCAGTGAATCTTTGCCCAAACTGCTTTTCCCGCCATGCAATATCGATACTCCAACCTCTGTCGATAGGTGAAAGCTCTGTCTTTCATATCAGCCGTTGCCTCTCTTGCGATCAGAAATTAGCCATGAACAAAAACGTGAACTATAAGCCCCCAAAAACAATGAGAGAGATTGGGGAAGAGCTCAATGGCGGTATTTGGTAGAAACGTCAGCCTCAGTTGGTGATATCCAGATTGTTAAAGAGCGCAGCGTCCGTAGGGCGCTTCTTGCTTGCAAGCCATTTAGGATTCTCCACCTCAGGAGGCGGTGGTATCCTTAAAGCTCTCAAACTGTAAGGATAAAAAATGACTTCAAAATCTTTAGAAGAAAGAATCGCATACCTCGAAATTGTTGCTAGTCATGCAACTACCCGCTGCGACATGCTTACTCTCCTTGTTTCTGCGATGCTTGATAGTCGAGTTCAGAACCATGAGCATGCAGAAATGTTTTTGGCAAACCTCACTTCCGATGATGAAGTTGTTGAAGATATTGCATCGAATGAGAGGGATTATCTGATTGGCCTACTTGCCAAGAGATAAGTGCCTGCCTGGATAAATGTTAACTTTGGCGGCATCTGAAGTTTTTCGTGCCGTCATTTCATCCCCAGCCAAACCGATATGGTTCTGAAGATCTGCAAGCCCTTCGGCATGCAATGCAACCACATCACTTCCGGTATGCTTTGCGTGCTCGATCGAGCTGATTGCCAGTTTTGCTTTTGCTTCAATCACCTTCCAGAACTGGATAGAAGCTGCGCTATCGTTCGATTTACCCATCCCTAAACCCCTTAATGAGTGTCACTGCTTAGCGAATCATCCCGATCTTCGTGTGCATCGGGCAGCTACTTCGTGGGCGTCCTGCCTGTTCGCCTGCTCAACAACTTTAAGGTGTAATTTAGTTGTGAATGGTCAAGTTGTCAACAACTTTATGTGGTTTGATTGTGGGTGACTTGAGTGTAAGGATGAAGAAAAAAGGGAGGGCGTATGGAAGATAAACTTTATGTTTTTAACTACACACAGAACAGAGATAAGCTTTTTGCCAACTTGATCAGTATCATTGATGGGATAGTTGCAGATGGTATTGTTAATGATGCAGAAGTACTTTATCTGGATACCTGGTTACTAGAAGCAAAGCAGATAATAAATAATGGAGTTATAAAAAGTTTGTCAGCAAGAGTATCAGACATACTTGCTGATGGTGTTATAACTAGCGATGAACGTGAAGATTTAAAACAACAACTTCAAGCCATACAACAAGACATACTTGATATACCAGAAGTGGATTTTTACTCACAGGAATCAGACCTGCATCTGTTAAATGGTCTTTGCAAAGGGTTGATAAGTGACAGGGAAATAACGGAACATGAAATAAGATACTTGGATTGGTGGTTAACTCAAAATGGTGCACTAAAAAACAATTATCCAGGTCGTGAATTATATGCTTTGGTCAAGGAAATTCTTAGTGATGGAGTTATAACAGCCGAAGAGAGCACTTCTTTACATAAAGCTCTGGTTGATTTTACTGGGTGTGACCTTGATAGCGGGGTTGTAGATGGCTTGGCTACACGCCTTCCAGTAGATAGTGAATTTTTACCGCAGGTAGAAGGGAAGGTTTTCTGTCTCACAGGTGTGTTTATGGCTGGCAAACGGTCGATAGTAGAAGATCGCGTTAAATCTGCTGGTGGCATAATTATAAGCAATATAACTAAAAATTTAGATTTTCTCGTTATTGGCACGTTATCCTCCCGTGACTGGAAATTTTCAAGTCACGGAAGAAAAATAGAAAAGGCAATAAATTATAGAGACGAGGAAGGAGCGAAGTTAAAAATTATTGCAGAAGAAAATCTATTCGAATTTTTACCATGAACGAGATGACCAAAAAACTCGGCCTATCACGTGAACTCTAGCTCGCCGTTCGTTATAGGTGAGTACTTCATCAGGGTACTCATCTTTATTAAAACTGCGCAATATTAGACCGCCATCTGACAATCCAATTAGAATTTTTACCCGCAACAATACCCCATCACGAACAGCGTAAAGGTCGCCATCACGGATAGACTGAGCCTTTGCTGTATCAACTGCTACATAGTCACCATTAGTGAGAACCGGCAGAAGGCTATTCCCCCAAATTTTGACAATTCTGGCATTGTTTGCGCTAACGCCGGCCTTTCGCAACTCATCCCTGCGAAGAGGGAAGGTTTCAAGGCTGGACTCAATAAGTTCAGCTTCCGCACCATTGCCAGCTGATAGTTCAATGTCAAGGATAGGCACCCTCACAAATAATTCAGGGTCAAGAATAGCTTCTTCTGATTCTTGAACCACATAGTTAGATAGCTCAGCATTTTCTTCAATGCCAAGTTGCAACCATTGCTGAGATACCCCAAGAGATATAGCCAATTCCTTTATCTTTCTTGGTTGTAGCGTAATTCCATTCTCAATTTTTGCTATTGATTGCTGAGTGACCCCTACTTTTACAGCTAGATCATCCTGGCTCAACCCAGCATTTTCTCGAGCTAATTTAAACCTTTCTGCAAGTGTTTTCACAACTTATCTCCTCCGCTTTGGCGAGGTTACAACTTTACGTTTTGACTTTCCAACACCTAAAAGTTGTTATAAAAGTTGTTATGGTTGTATAATCATCCATGAGTACAACTTTCACTTACCTTTGCAGGAGGAAAACTATGACACCTGAGCAGTCTGCCTTGCTCGAGGCGATCGAGGTTGCTGGTGGTCAATCGGAATTAGCGCGGAAATTAACTGAAAATTCCGACAAACCAGTCAAACAACAACAGGTATGGAACTGGCTGCATAGAGAGAAAAAACCGCCAGCTAAGCAGTCAGCCGCAATAGAAAGAATCACTGGAATTTCTAAAGAAAGATTGCGTCCAGATGTTTTTCAAAAGTCTACCGCCCCAGCTGCTTAACAAAAACCACAGAAGCGGAGAACCCTTGTGGACAACAAAGACTTTCCTACCCAGGGCGACATCAGCGATGCGATACACAAGCTGATCACTCAGTTCCCAGGCAAGTACAGCGCGATGGCGAAGGAGTTGGATCCGGTAGCCGGCACTGAAAACGCACTACGTAACCGCGTCCGCCAGGTATCAGGGCAGGTAGTGCCGCTGGGTATGGCTGTAGAAATGGAGTCAATCTCAGGCCGTAGCGATATCACCGAGGCGATGTGTAAGCACTCTGGTGGCGTATTCGTGAAGCTGCCAGAAATCGAGCAGGCGGATAACGAAGAGTTGTTGATCAAGTTCAACGAGCTGATGTCAGCACTCGGCCTGTTTGCAAAAGCACATAACGAATTTACAGCTGATGGGGTGCTGGACAACGACGAGAGCAGAAAGCTGAAAGCTAAGGGTTACCGGGTTCAATCGCTGGTGGCGGAGATATACGCCGTGACGGTGATGATGTTTGGAGAGGGTGACGCCCAGGATATGCGGTCCCGGGCGTCGAGTGCATCAATTAAACGTGTGGAGTAATTAACGCATGAACAGTGTACGCAATTTAGCGGGTATCCCGCAACTTCGTTGCCGTGCTGTAGCTGGTGGACGTTCGCCAGCAGCATTTTCGTATGAGCTCAATGTACAAGGCCGATGGTTAGCCATCAACCACAGCTATGCGGCTTGGGTTGTGGGTAACAGTAAGTTTTTAGCGAGGGGAAATCATGGATAACGAAGTGATCATCCCGTTCGAAATTCGCTGTCGTGACAGTCACGGTGTGATTGTTCATGTGACAGGGGTTGATCGGATAAACCACCGGGTCATATTCCGCCGTCCGGGTTACCCCTATGACTGCGCATGCCCACGCCGGGACTTTGGCAAAAAATTCAAAAAGGTAGAGCAATGAGCGTCTTAATGCAGTTACTGGATCGCCCAATAGCATTCCAGCCTTCGTTTGTTGGGCTGGGTGCTGGCGTTACCGGTGCTGTACTGCTTTCGCAGTTGGTGTATTGGCAAAACCGAATGGATGGCTGGTTCTACAAAACCCAGGCTGAGCTGACGACCGAAACTGGTCTGTCACGCTATGAGCAGGAAGGCGCCAGGAAAAAGTTGGTTACCGCCGGCGTGTTGGAAGAAGACCGCAGAGGGGTACCCGCAAAACTCTATTTTCGCGTTAACAAAAGCCGCCTGGAAGCCCTGCTGATTCAGTATGCGGAAAACCAGCAATCCAGTATGCGGAAATCCCGCATTCAAGAATGCGACAAACCAGCAGACAAGAATGTGGAAATTCCGCGGACAAGTCTGCAGAAAACCCCCGAGCCAGATCGGGGAAATTCCGCATTCATTCATACAGGAGATTACACAGAGAATACTTCAGAGATTACTACAGAGAAGAAACCTGTACGTCAGCTGGTTCCACCAGCAGACCCACAAGCCGACTCTCTGAAAATCGATTACAAGGCCATGCTTGAGGCCTTCCACAGCACGCTGCCTGAGCTGCCAATCGTTCTTAAAATCACTGACGACCGCCGCAAGAAGCTCCGCAAACTCTGGGCTGACTACGAGCTGAACCTCGAGAAGTGGGGCGCTTACCTGCGTTTCATCTCGAAAAAATGCCGTTGGATGCTGGAAGACCGTGCGGACACAAACACCGGCAAGACCTGGCGCAAGAAGGACTTCGACTACCTGATCACCGAGAAATGCTACCTCAAGGTCAAGGAGGAGCGGGCCAATGACCTGCCAAAGGTTCAGAAGCTTGATAGCGCTGCTCGAGAGGACGCTTACACCCGCTTGGTATCCCAACGACGAAAACCCCAAAACGAGGTTGAGGCACTGGCGAAGGAAATGGCCGGATCTCTTGGGCGTATGACCGATTACGACGCACGCAGGGCGTGGACCGGTATCTGGGCGCAGGCAGTAACCAGGGCAAGCGAGAACGACCTAGCGAGGTTGGCATCATGAAAAATCTAGTTCTGATACCACTGTCGAGCATCGCGTACCACATCTGGCGCCGCCGGGCGTTGAAAGAGGCACGGACTTTCTGGCGGTCTCGCCAAAAGAACCGGCTGGATGCTTTGGCCGGTGGGTATGTCACTGGGTGGCAGCAGTGGCATTTCGAATGGGATTACTACGGTGTACGCGGGATTGTCCGTGCAGCGGTTGGGGAGGGCGAATGATTCTGACGTTGCCATTTCCTCCAAGCGTTAACGGCTACTGGCGCTCGCCAAACAAGGGATCGTTAAGAGGCAGAACTCTGGTCAGTGAACGCGGCAGGGCATTCCAAGCCGAGGCTATCGCCCAAGTGTTTGAGCAGCTACGTCGCCGCCCGAAGCCAATCAGTGCAGATATCGCCGTTGAAGTCATGTTCTATCCGCCGACCAAAGCCCGACGTGACCTGGATAATTACTTCAAGGGCCTGTTCGATGCGATGACCAAGGCTGGTGTGTGGCTCGATGACAGCCAGATTAAGCGCATCAATGCGAGCTGGGGGCCAGTAACCAAAGGCGGGAAGGTAGAGCTCCGGATCAGGGAGGTTACTGATGCTGGATAAAAACACAGGTATCGGTTATTTTGATAGAGCAGTTAATCGCCTCCCCAATCACTATGCGGGTGACGGGGTGGGGAGGCTGGCTAAAACCAATGTGTGGAGTAATACAATGAATCAATTTTTTGCTATTGATGGCGTAGCCGTGGATCAATATTTCGGTGGTCACCTTCGCCTGAACGATTTCCAACGTGCTGCAATTCTCCAGGAAGGCGAGGAACGATCTCCAAGAAGTATGGAGGTATATGAATTCATGCGCCGCTCAGAAACCCAGGCTCTCGTTGAATTGCTCGAAAAAGAAACTACGGGAGATTCCCGTAGCAAGCCGGTGATCACCATTCCTGGTAAAAATGGCGGAACCTACGTTTGCAAAGAGCTAGTTTATGCCTATGCAATGTGGATAAGTCCAAAGTTCAGCCTAAAAGTAATAAGGGCATTTGACGCCGTAGTTACGAGCCAATCAATATCTCAGGCAAATGACCGCATGCAGGCTGGTATTATGTTGCTGGAGTCTGCTTCTCGAATGCTGAACCTTTCAAATTCGTCAAAATTGGGCGCCTATCAGAAGCTGCAGGACTTTGCCGGCATTCCTAACCTGATGCCAACCTATGCCATTGACGCTCCATCTGATTCGGTAGACGGCTCAAGCCGGCCTACGATGTCACTCAGTGCCATTCTTAAGGAACACTCAATCCCTGTCAGTCCCCAAGAGGCTTATCGCCGGCTGGAAGAAATTGGCATTGTTGAGCACCGATCACGTCGAAGTACATCGAGAGTCGCTAAGGGGGGCGTTAAGCAGTTCTGGGCCGTGACAACAAAGGGCCTTGCTTACGGTAAAAACATCACCAACCCAGGCAACCCGCGCGAAACTCAGCCTCATTTTTACGATTCCCGGGCATCTGAACTTATCAGGCTGATGATGACGGCTAAGGCCAGGGCATGAGGGGGTTATTGAAGCCGATCATCGTACGTGAGCTAGGGCAGGTCATCTTAAAGCCAGGTGCTGACCTACTGCCGATGTTCGGTGATCGTGTGATGATATCAACTGTACCGGTCGAGTTTCGGGAACTGCCATCAGGTGCACTGCCAGCCACTGAGCAGCAGATAGCTGTCGATCCACGCTTTCGTCCGTTCTTTCAGCATGAGCGTGTTCTTGCCGCCGCTGGTGGCATCAACAGCCTTGAGAGCTGGCTGGATCGCCGTAATGAATGCCAGCGCCAGTGTGACGATGGATATCACGACAAGAACATGGAGACAATGCGCTATGGCACCGGTGCGATTCGTCTGTGCTGGCATCACTCGCATTTATACCGTGATAAGACGATGACTGAGCTATCAGCCACAGCAGAGCAAAATATTGCTGATTTTGTTGTGTACCGGGCCCGCAGTTACTTCATGTTCGAGGAGAGCCACCAACTGACCTTACCTGAATTGTGCTGGTGGGCGTGGGTGCATGAAGTGATTGACCTGATACCCGAAGACGTAGCGGCGGCATCGCTGCGCATCAAGCCGATCGCAATCCCATCAGGACATCGGAGAGAGGCCGATATCACTCCCAGCCTGGCACCGAGCCAGATTATCGCCGAGATAGCCAAGAAGGCGGCAAAGACATTGGTTATTGACCCGGCCCCGCCGAAGTCATTTCTGAAGCTGCCAAAGCGTGAGCGCTGGACCAGCGAGAAATTTACCCGGTGGGTTAGATCTCAGCTGTGTGCATGTTGTGGAAACCCATCGGATGACCCCCATCACATCATCGGTCATGGACAGGGTGGCATGGCTACAAAGGCCCATGATTTTTTCACTATCCCTCTATGCCGGAAACATCACGATGAATTGCATCGTGACCTGTCACGGTGGGAAGAAGAGTACGGTAGTCAGATCGAGGTGTGGTTTAAGTTTGTAGATTACTCTATGTCCATTGGTGTTATTAATTAGCAATGCCTAATGATTTAACTTTGGTGCTGGCTGCTTTTATTGTAAAATTATATTAAATTATTTTTCTCTGAGGGAATAATGCGATTCTCACATCTGTTTTTGGCTGTCATTGCCATTTGTTTATTATATGCTTGTATCAGTTTTACTATATCTTGGCCATTCGACGGGTGGGATAGAGAGTCACTAGGACAGTTTGGTGATTCTTGGGGGGTTGTGACATCGGTTTTTTCTGTATTTGCTTTCCTAGGGGTTGCTTACTCAGTGAAGGTTCAAGCAGAATCCTTGAGACAGTTGAAAGCTGATTCCATGTCTAACAATTTGATGATGGTAAAACAGCAAGTTGAAGGGAATTTCTTTCAAATGCTAAATTTATTGCAATCATTGATAAGTGACATGGATATTCAGGGGGTTAGAAATGATGGAGCAGCGTTCGAAAGAAATGGTAGGGATGTGTTTATATATCTTTATAAGAAATTTGAGGGGAATCGTGTTACAGCACGTCCTTTCTATGTGGAGCCGTTAATATCAAATAAGATGGATCTTGGCAAATTAAAAAGACACATAGGAAGGCTGTTTGATGTTTTTTATAAGGATAGGCAACAGGATTTGGCTCATTATTTCAGGGTTCTATATAATATTTACAAGTTCATAGACAGAGCTAGTATCAGCGAGGATGATAAGAGAAATCTTGCAAAAATACTAAGGGCCCAGCTTTCAAATTATGAGCTTTTAATATTATTTTACAACTGCTTTGGTAAGCATGGGGCTAAATTCATAGATATAGCAGAAAGGTATGAAGTATTTGATAACCTCCCTATAGATAAACTAATTATTGATGAGCATAAGTATTTGATTAATAAGAAAGCATTTGGCGGCCAATCTTTTGATTGAAAATTAAACGCGTGGAGTAATAGGCGAACTGGCATGCGGGCTAGGCGCCTGGAGATTAAGGCATGAGAGATATTCAGGTAGTATTAGAGAGATGGGGCAGTTGGGCATCAGGAGATAGCCATAGGATGGACTATTATTCAATCGCTGCAGGGTTCAAGGGGTTATTACCTCAAACGGGAAAAACGAGACCGATGTGTTGTGACGATGATGGACTGCTGATTGATAGCTGTGTAGGGAAATTGAAAAGAAAGTGTCCGGATGATTTTAATCTTATCGTATTACATTACGTATTTAATTTATCAAAACGTTCAATAGCAAAGATTCATAATAAAGATGAGCGACTTATACGTATATCATTGAAAGTTTCTGAAAATTTCATTGATGGTTGTTTATCAATGCTGCCAGTGGAATTATTCAACGAGTAAATTATTGGCAGGCCAAAGGCCTGCTACATATGAGGAATAATCCAATTTATTTTCCGCCATGTAAGCGAGAATGAAAGTATGGATATTAATAAGGTGCACAACCCCAAGGTGGTTAAAGCAAAGTCCACTCGTGTTGAATATAATATAACATTGTCAGTAATAAACATTGCAATCATTGAAAATAGGCATGCAAAAATTAAAGTTGCACCAGTGGCAAGGAGGTTTTCTAAAATCTTAGAGAGTATTTTATTTTGCTTTAGGGCATGAACAATACCATCTTTGCTGGAGCTGGATGAACTGAATATAGATATCGCAGCGAGCACGAATCCAAATAAAATACCAGCAACAGTAGACAAAACACCTGCTGTCGTCATGATGTCTGAATGCGGCATAGGAGTAATGTAGCGCTGTAAAAACAACGCTAACAAACAACTTAATAGCAGATTGATTATTACTTTTGCAATAACCATATGTACATGCCTCTTATTGATTTTTGCTTATATCATATTCTTTTAAGTAATCTAGATGATCTATTTTAGCAGAAACCAGAGCTAAACGCACCTCTGTAGGATTTGAGTAGCCGTCGATAGTTGAAACACTCTTTGCAGAGATTAGCACTTGATCTAGGAGACTTTTACTTTTAGTATCCTTGGGTTGAGTTACTTCAGCCTTTCTCATAATAGCGGGTACTTTTTCTAATAATTCTTTTAATCCTTCTTTAACCTCGTCTGACAAGTAACCTTTTATAGATTTTCTGCCAGAAGCTCTACCGCGTAAATTTAGCTTTAGGTGTGTACCACCCATGCCAACCATCATTTCAACTAGGTTTTTGGAGAAAGAGTTGGTGAGATCATAATTTGTAGCATTAAAATTACGAGGTGCGGCCATAGTCACTTCACAACTCCTTAGAGTGCTTCCAGTCTCAAGGAGTTGCTTAATACTTTCTTTTTTCCAAATGGCTTCAAATGAAATTGGTTTAGAAAGGTCATATGTACTAAACAATAAATAGGATAAATCCCTCTCCTTTGGGCCTAAGTGGTTTAACGACAGAAGTAGGATGTCGCTTTCGTAATAGTATAAAAAATATGTCCTTTCAACTATATATTTTTTATCATCCAGAGGAATATTGTGCTCATTCCAGTTTTCATCACCTATGTACGGAAGGTGGAAACCGTCCCTGGAGCAAGAGACATAACCAAAATAGAATTTTGCGTCCACATCTTTTTCATGAAAGACAATTTTAAGCTTCTTATCATGAAGTTCAGCTGTATGTGCATTATTAATCAGCGACGCGCAGCGGTTATAAAGGTTTTCGAAAGCTCCTTGGGCGTTGGAGGTTTTTGTTTTAGTGCCAGTCGAACTAGTAAAGAAACCGATTCTTAGTTTTTTGAATTTTTTCAAGGATGCATTGTTATTCATTATTAGATGACTCTAGCTGTGTGAAATTTTTACTTGTAAATGTATATAGTTTCAAGGCTAAGTTTAAATAACTAAGGAGTTCTAACACGATACACGAAAAATAGAAAAAATCACTATTGCGGTCCGCAAAAAGTGTTGTAACGTGATAAGAGTGGTTACGCAGTGACGTAGCTTATCAACTTTCAAAACCTCGCTTCGGCGGGGTTTTCTCGTTTTCAGCCCCAGCCAATGGACGACACACACGGCACACCCTCTTACCGGCAGCGTTTACGGTTGGTGGCTGAACCCTACCCATAACCCGAAACCGGGACAGAGCCCCGGAAGGGGGAGGTATGAAAATGCCCCACAATGACAATGCCCTCCTTAGTTGGTTGGCAAACCTCTATTCGAACAATGCCAACTGGATAAACGGCATGGTGATTACATCAGTCTTGGCATTTGGTCGCGTTCTTTTCTACGGCGGTAAGATCCGCACGGCGCTGGTTGACGCGTTGCTTACCGGACTAATCGCGGTAACTACAGTTCCTGTTCTTTCCCCGTTGCTCGTTCGGTCCATTGAGATGCTGCCTGGCATGGGAGATGTGCTATCCAAAACCGAGACGATGAAAATTGAGCTGTTTGTGTTCTCGGTACTGGGAGTTATCGGTGCCAGGGTAATCCGCGAGGCAGCTATTTCGCTATTGCAGCGCATCAGTGGCTTGAACAGGAAGGGAGTTAGTGATGCAGACAAGTAACAAGGGCCGTGGATTCATTAAAGGGTTTGAAGACCTTCGCCTGGTGGCCTATCCAGACCCCGGCACTGGCGGTAAGCCTTGGACGATTGGCTGGGGCCATACCAAGGGAGTGAAGCAGGGGGACCGCATTAGCCAGGAGCAGGCAGAGAAACTCCTGTCCGATGACTTGGCCGGGTTTGAGCTGACGGTAAACAGCGCCATTGAGCGCTCAATGACGCAGAACCAGTTTGACGCGATGGTGTCGCTGGCATTCAACATTGGCGGCTCTGCGTTTGCAGGCTCAACGCTGGTGAAGAAATTCAACGCAGGTGATGCAAAAGGCGCGGCAAATGAATTTTCCAAATGGAAAAACTCTGGTGGCAAGGTTATGCCTGGGTTAGTGAAGCGTCGTGCGGCAGAACGCGAGATGTTTTTGTCATGAACACCTCATTCAGCTTCCGTACGATGGCGATCGGCTTACTGCTGGTGGCTTTGATTGTTACTAGCAGATTGGCGTTCTACTTCCATGGTAACGCGGTAGAGGCTGGTGAAAGGGCTAACCAGCAGAAAGTGGCGCTGGCGCAGCAGTCAGGACTGATTGCCACCATGCAGGAACAGGACGCCCATAACCGCGCGCTGATGGCAGAACAACAAAAGAATAATCAGCAACTGCGCCAGCAGGGGGAAACGTACCAGAGGAAATTACGCGATGCACTTAAAAGTGATAAATGTGGCAATAGTCCTATGCCTACCGCTGTTATTGACCTCCTGCAGCAAAACACCGGTGCCGCCGCAACAGGTAGTGTTGTTACCCCCTGAGACCGTATTCATTCCATGCGAGCAACCAACGCTTCAGGGTGACACCTGGGGCGATGCACTCAGCTACGCGCTGGCGTTGCAAACATCTTTATCAATTTGCGCCGGCCAAGTGGCCACGCTGAACCAATGGCGGCCGGCCGCCGAGAGATAACTATTTTTTCATAGATGCTTCGCACTTATCTTTGAGTCTTGCGTATGCATCAGGCAACATCGGTGCACCAGTCATAACGCGGTAGCTACGGCATTCAGGTGTCTCATCGGGGTATGGGTTAAAACTTTCTTGCTGCTTGTCAGAGCATCCCGCAATAGCTACGAGTGGTAAAACTACGGTGAGTAAAAACATCTTCATTGGCGCCCTCCATGACTATCGTAAAGAAAAGCTATCTTAGCAGATGTTTGTTACCGATGAATTAATCAGCAAATGGCTGAGGTCAACGGTAAGTGGTAACACAACATCTCTAACGACCCGCTACGGCGGGTTTTTATTGCCCATCACAGAGTGCCAAATCTGACGTTGCATAATGAGCTTTAACCAAAGCCATCACCCTGCACCTACCGCGCTCCTAGAGCATCGGCAGGCTGGTGGTTCTTTCTCGTCTCATAAGTGAGAATCACTCTCAATTTTACGGGTCCTTCCTGGAGCTGAAAACACCGAGGGGCGGGAGACTCGCGAAAGCCCGCTATTTATGAGCATTTCCAGAGGTTGGTTGTTGTTTAGTTGTCACGAAAAATGAGGCAAGGGGCATGGCTGTTTTACTCAATAAAAAAGACATGGCCACCTCATTGGGAATATCCGTTCAGGCATTTGATAAATGGGGAGTTATCCCTACAGAGAAACGTGGCCGAGAGGTGTTCTACGATGTCCGTTCTGTACTGGAAAATCGTCTGGCTCATCAGGTACGAAAACAACAACCTGACGAAGATAGCGAGGTTGCTGCTGAACAGCGCCTGCAAATCGCCAGGATCCGGTTGACGGAGGCTCAGGCTGAAGCACAGGAATTGAAAAATCAGAAAGGGAAAGGGTTGGTTGTTGAGTCTGCATTTTGCACGTTTGCTCTTTCTCGGGTGGCCGGAGAAATTGCCGGTATTTTGGATGGCATACCTTTAACCCTGCAACGGCGCTTCCCTGGTGTTGATCCCCGACACCTGGACTATCTGAAGTCTACGCTGGCAAAAGCCATGAATCGGACCGCCGTTGTGGGGGAACGAGTAGAGGCGTGGATGGATGAATATATCGAACAATCAGCTGACTAATCTGGGACGTGCCATTGCCGATGGTTTGCGTGTGTTGGTACGCCCGGTACCGATGACTGCGGTTGAATGGGCGAACGAATATTATTACTTGCCAAAAGAATCTTCTTATCAGGAAGGCCGTTGGGAAACGCTGCCATTCCAAGTGGCAATTATGAATGCGATGGGAAGCGATGATATTCGGGAGGTGAACCTGATTAAATCTGCGCGTGTCGGCTATTCGAAAATGCTTCTTGGGGTCGTTGCTTATTTCCTTCAGCACAAGCAACGCAACGGGTTGATGTGGCAGCCCACGGATGGCGATGCTGAAAATTTTATGAAATCACATGTCGAACCCACGATACGCGATGTACCCAGCTTATTGGCAATGGCGCCATGGTTTGGGAAGAAGAATCGGGACAACACACTTTCAATGAAGCGGTTTTCGAATGGAAGGGGCTTTTGGTGTTTAGGGGGAAAAGCGGCGAAAAACTATCGTGAAAAATCAGTCGATTTTGTTTCCTATGATGAGCTGGCTGCTTTTGATGAGGACATTGAAAAGGAAGGTTCTCCAACGTTCCTGGGTGATAAACGCATAGAAGGTGCAGTTTGGCCAAAGTCTATTCGAGGTTCGACACCAAAAATTCGGGGTATGTGTCAGATTGAACGCGCGGCAGGTGAGTCGGGGCATTTCATGCGTTTTTACGTTAAATGCCCACATTGCGGTTCGGAGCAATTTCTCAAATTTGGCGATCGGGAGACGCCTTATGGATTTAAGTGGGAGAGTGGAAAACCAGAGACGGTCTTTTACCTTTGCGAATTCAATGCGTGTGTCATTCAACAAAGTGAAATGAGTTTGGTGGGCGGACGATACATCTGTGCGGTATCTGGGGAGTACACAGTGGATGGATTACAGTGGTTTGACTCCAAGGGAGTGGAAATTCCCCCACCAGAATCAGTCTCTTTTCATATCTGGACGGCATACAGCCCGTTTACGACCTGGGTACAAATCGTTAAGGACTTTAGAAAGACGAAGGGCGACCCGGGCAAGCTGAAAACGTTCACCAACACGACGCTTGGCGAAACCTGGGCCGAGGAAGTGGGGGAGCGGCCGTTACCTGAAACCTTGCTCGAGCTGGCCGAACATTACCGGGCAGAAGTGCCTGAACGTGTGGTTTACCTCACTGCCGGCATCGACTCACAGCTTGACCGTTACGAAATGCGTGTTTGGGGCTGGGCGCCGGGAGAAGAAGCATTCCTGATCGACCGCGTGATTATCATGGGTCGGCACGATGAAGAGGAAACGTTGCTGCGTGTTGATGAGGCCATCAACAAACAGTACCAACTTGCCGACGGCACTATTATGACCATTGGCCGTGTTTGCTGGGACTCTGGCGGTATCGACCCGGCGATTGTTTATAACCGCTCGAAAAGGCTGGGCCTCTTCCGGGTAATACCTATCAAGGGGGCCAGCGTTTATGGGAAGCCTGTGGCCAACATGCCGCGCAAGAAAAACAGCCACGGCGTTTTTCTGACAGAAATCGGCACTGACGTCGCCAAAGAAGTCATTTACAGCCGCTACAAACTAGAACGCTCCGCTGATGGTTCCCCCGTTCCTGGGCTTATCCACTACCCGAATAATCCGGCGGTTTTCGACCTGGCCGAAGCCGAGCAGATGACGGCAGAGGAACTCATAGAAAAATATGAGAAAGGGAAAATTAAATTGCTCTGGGACGCCAAAAAACGCCGAAACGAGGCCCTCGACTGTTTTGTTTATGCCCTGGCGGCTTTGCGTATCAGCGTTTCGCGCTGGCAGCTGGATTTGGATGTGTTACTGGCCAGCCGCCAACAATCACCGTCCGGCCAGCAGGCCAGAAATAATAATGACTTGGCCGCCCTGGCGGCTCAATTGGGAGGATAACGTGGCGACACTGGCACAATTGGAAGAAGCCCGAAAAGCCTTACACGAACTGCTAACGGGTAAACGTGTGGCATCGATTCAAAAAGACGGGCGCGCCGTGACATTCACCTCCGCCACGTTAAACGAGCTGCGCGCCTATATCTCTGATTTAGAGGTTCAACTGGGGTTAGCCAGTCGGCGTCGAGGTCCGGCGAGGTTCGGGGTATGAATAAAAATCAAACCTTACTTGGCCCGGATGGCGCGACGCCGCTGCGTGAGTACGCCGGTTATACCGGTGGCGGTGTGGGCTTTGGTGGCCAAATTGCCGGCTGGCAACCGTCTTCACAAAGCGTAGACGCCGCATTACTGCCGCAATTTGAACGGGGGAACGCCCGGGCTGATGACCTGGTACGAAATAACGGCTATGCAGCCAATGGTGTGCAGTTGCACCAGGATCATATTGTCGGCTCATTCTTTCGCCTTAGCTATCGACCAAACTGGCGATATCTCGGTATCGCTGAGGAAGAATCCCGGGCGTTTTCTGACGAGATAGAGGCGGCCTGGCGAGAGTACGCAGAGGACCCTGATTGTTGCCTGGACGTGGAGCGCAAACGTACCTTTACGATGATGATCCGTGAAGGCGTGGCCATGCACGCGTTTAACGGGGAGGTCTTTACCCAGCCTTGCTGGGATCGTGCTCCGCATCGACTGTTTCGCACCCAGTTTAAAATGGTCAGCCCCAAACGTATCCGAAACGCGCCCGGAGTGCTCGACAGCCAAACGCAGCGCGCCGGTGTTTCACTGGACAAATATGGCGCAGCCATTGGCTACAACGTGGTGGATGACAGCTATCCGAGCTGGGGCACCCGCCGTGTTTCTTATGTGCCCCGTGAGCTGGCAAATGGTCGGCCGGCGATGATCCACATTTTTGAACCCCTGGAGGATGGCCAGACACGTGGAGCCAACCGGTTTTACAGCGTGATGGAGCAGATGAAGATGCTCGATACGCTGCAGAACACACAGCTGCAGAGTGCGATCGTTAAGGCGATGTATGCTGCAACCATTGAGTCTGAACTGGATACTGAAAAGGCGTTTGATTACATCCTGGGGGCGGGGAACGCTAAAGGCCAAGAACCACCGATGAATAAACTCCTGGAACAATACCTGATTTATTACCAGTCCGCGCAAGTGAAGTTTGGTGGCGCCAAGGTCCCGCATCTGTTCCCAGGGGACAAACTTGAACTGAAAGCTGCGCAAAACGCGGATAACGGCTATTCAGTCTTTGAACAGTCGCTGCTCAGATATATCGCTGCCGGTCTGGGGGTGTCCTATGAACAGCTTTCCCGCGATTATTCGCAGGTGAGTTACTCCAGTGCCCGGGCATCGGCTAACGAATCCTGGCGTTACTTCCTTGGGCGCCGCAAGTTTATTGCGTCACGCCAGGCGAGCATGATGTTTTCCTGCTGGCTGGAAGAAGCATTGATCCGTGGGGTGGTAAAAATGCCGTCCCGCGCACGTTTCTCATTCAGTGAGGCGCGATGTGCCTGGAGTAATTCAGAATGGATCGGCGCCGGCCGCATGGCCATTGATGGCCTGAAAGAGGTGCAGGAGTCCGTCATGCTGATTGAGGCGGGTTTAAGTACCTTTGAAAAGGAATGCGGCAAGCTGGGCGAAGACTATCAGGAGATTTTCCGGCAGCAGGTGCGGGAGGCAGAAGAACGCAAGGCAGCCGGCTTAACACAGCCTGCGTGGGTGGCTGCAGCTTTTCAGGCTCAGCTGCAGAACTCAACACAAAACGAGGGAGGTCAGCGTGGATCAAGCGCGTAACTTGCCCCATATCGCCAGTATGGCACTCAATGAGCCGCTTTTATTAGAACCCGCCTACGCGCGGGTTTTCTTTTGCGCGTTGGGTAACGAGCTGGGTGTGGGGCGCCTGATTGATGGCACAACAAATACGGTCTTATCACCGCCGCAAATGACTGAATTAGCCGCGTCCTATGGTCCCGGACGAGTGACTATCTCGGATAACGGCTATGACATCCAGGACCGGATCGCCATTGTCCCGATATCGGGGACGTTGGTCAGCAAGTCCGCCACTTTGCGTCCGTATTCTGGCATGACCGGCTACAACGGGATTGTTTCCAGGATAACAGCGGCAATTAACGATCCCGACGTTGACGGGATTTTGCTCGATATGGACACCCCGGGAGGGATGGTCGCCGGCGGATTTGATGCGGCCGATATTATCGCCCGTCTGCGTAGTCAAAAGCCGATCTGGTCATTGGCCAACGATATGAACTGCAGCGCCGGCCAGTTGCTGGCCAGCGCGTGCTCTCGGCGCTTAGTCACGCAGACAGCCAAAGCCGGCTCTATCGGTGTGTTGATGGCCCACAGTAATTACGCCGGCAATCTGGAGCAAGCCGGGGTTGATATCACCCTGATTTTTGCCGGTGCTCACAAGGTGGACGGGAACCCGTGGGAAGCCTTGCCAAAGGAAGTTCGGGCAACATTTCAGGCAAAAATGAACGCCATCCGACAAGCCTTTGCGGAAAAAGTATCGGGCTATACCGGTATTTCTGTTCAGGCGGTGCTCGATACCGAAGCGGCCGTGTATACCGGCCAGGAATCGATAGACGCAGGTCTGTCTGATGAACTGGTTATTAACACCGATGCATTAGCGGTCATGCGTGAGGCTATCAGTAACTCAAAAGTAACCCGGTCTATAGGAGGCCAAATGTCAGTAAATCAAACCCAAACCGTAGCGGATACGCCAACTGGATCGGAAGTGGCCACAGCACAAACGGCAGCGGCTCAGCCCGCAGGAAGTGTAACAGCGGCCGTTAATGATGCCATTCAGGCCGAAAATGCCCGCATCATGGGGATTTTAGATTGTGATGAGGCCAAAGGCCGTGGCGCCTCCGCGCGCGCCCTCGCAGCCACGCCAGGTATGACGGTAGAAAATGCCCAGCGCATTCTTGCCAGTATGCCGGAAAGCGCTCAGGTCCGGACTGAAACGGGACTTGATCGCCTGATGGCCGATTCTCCCGAAGCCCTGGGACAAGGGGCAGCGGCAAAGGCCGAAGAAAACGACTTAATGAACACCCCGGTGTAAGGAATCCCAGTATGGTAAATCAAGAAGAGTTTAAGCATGTTCAGCCCCTTGGTGGCAGCGATGCGGCACATACCGCGATCGGCATTAGTGGCCTTACTGCGGCAACGCCGGCACTCACCCCGCTAATGTTGAAAGAAGACACTAACAAGCTGGTGGCATGGGATGGGGCAAAAGCCGGGACTGCCGTTGCTATTTTGGCGCTGGCCATCGATGGCCCTCAACCGAAAATCACGTACTACAAATCCGGTACATTCCGGGTTGAGGATGTGCAATGGCCAGAAGCAGCGGCCACTGATGAACTGAAATTTAACGCCTTTGTTGGCTCGGCTATCAGCGTTAACTAATAGCCCCCGACCACCACTTTATAACCGCGCCTGGCGCGGTTTTTTTATGAGGAAAACTCATGTCCCAATCCATGTACTCGACGAGCAAATTGATCGCCGTCACAGAGACAAAATTCAAGTTTGACCCGCTGTTTCTGCGTGTTTTCTACCGTGAAAGCTACGAATTTGATACTGAAACCGTAGACCTGGCCAAGATCCCCGGAGAGGTCGCAATGGCGGTTTATATCTCTCCAACGGTTGAGGGTAAAGTGCTGCGTTCGCGTGGCGGCCTGACCACGCAATTTAAGCCGGGTTACGTTAAGCCAAAGCACGAAGTTAACCCGCAAATGGTGCTGCGTCGTCTGCCAGATGAAGATCCGGAGCAGTTGAAAGACCCCGCTTATCGTCGTAATCGCATCATCCTGCAGAACCTGAAAGATGAAGAATTGGCTATCGCCCAGGTTGAAGAAAAACAGGCTGTCGATGCTGTGATCAGTGGCAAATACATCATGACCGGCGAAGAGTTCGAAGAGGTTGAAGTAGACCTGCAGCGCGACCCGGCCAACAACATCACGCAGGCTGGCGCCGGTCGCTGGTCTACCCAGGACAAGGAAACCTACGACCCGACCGGAGATCTGGAGGAGTACGCGCTCAATGCGTCCGGGATTGTCAATCTGGTTGTGATGGATCCTAAAGCCTGGTCCCTCTTCCAGTCTTTCAAAGCTGTGCAGAAAAAGCTCGATACCCGCCGGGGATCTGTGGCTTACCTGGAAACCGCGTTGAAGGATTTGGGTAAAGCGGTGTCGGTTAAGGGCATGTATGGTGATGTGGCCATCGTGGTTTACGTTGGCCAGTATATCGACCCTAAGACCCAGAAAAAAACCAACTACATGCCTGAAAACACCTTTGTTATGGGTAATAACGAGGCGCGGGGCATCCGTACTTATGGCGCCATCCAGGATATTGAGGCATTAGCCGAGGGCATTACCAAAGCCCGCCGTTACCCGAAAAACTGGGTTCAGAAAGGCGATCCGGCGCGTGAATACACCATGACGCAAACCGCGCCGCTGATGCTATTGGCTGATGCTAATGAATTTGTGGTGGTGAAAGTCGCTTAACCCATCCCGTAGGGGCTACGGCCCCTTTTCCCCTGTTTCATAGAGAGAGCACAATGGCTAATAAAGACGAGTTGATCGCCAAACTGGGCGAGCTGGGCAAGGTGTTGGGCCGTGAGCTGAGCACTGAAGGGACTATCGCAGATTTGCAACTGCGTATCCGCGAAGCCGAAGAGGAAATCGAGGCTCTGGAGGAAGACGGCGACAGTACAGACGGTGGCACCGGTGGGGCGTCTGGTTCCGGTCCGTTGCTGCAGACGACCACTGAACAACGCCAGCCAATGGCGCCAAAATCAGAAGGCGATATCGAGTGGGTAATGGTCCGCGTGCTGACGACGTTGCACATCAACGCATTGCATGAAACGCGTAATCAACCGGTGAAAATGGCGTATGCCGGCGATACGGTCCGCGTGCTGGCCTCGGACGTGGACGAGCTGGAAGACGCTGGCCACGTGACAGAGCTTTAAGGGGGCGGCATGGATGGGTTCGATAACCTTTTTGATGAGGCCCTTTTCGATGCTGACAGCCGAATTATTGAGGTGATGGGGCGGGAAATGGTGGTGTCTATCAATGGTGCGCCGACGCCTGCCCGTGCCGTTTTCGATGAGCCTGCCGCTGATACCTCCCTGCCTTATGGTGCCGCAACGGTTCAGGACGTCGCCCCTCGGCTATTTGTTAAAACGGCGCTGATTGCAGGCCTGAAACCTAAAGATCGGGTGGAGATTGGCGCGGAGGCCTTTTGGGTGGTGAAAGTCGGCCCCGACGACACAGGAACCTGTGTTGTTACATTGGCGCGCGGAGTGCCAGGGAAGCCCGCGCCGGCGATCGACAAATGGAGTAAATGATATGGCCCGAGCAAGCAGGTTAAGGCGAGATTTACCCTTTGATATCGATCTGCAGGTACTGCAGCGGATCGCAATTTCTGCCGGCGCCAACCATACGCAATACATGCGCGCGTATAGCAGGGCCTTAAATCGCACCATGACAACGCTAAAAAAACGCGTTGTTGGGGATATGAAAGCCGGCATAGCGCCCCGTAACTTATCCCTTATTCGTAAGCGTCTGTTGTCGTTTCGCTTAACCCGTGGCGCGCAGCTGGATGAGGGGAAATTGTGGTTTGGTCTGAATGCAATCAAGGTTAAGGATCTCAAAGGCCGAGTTAAGGGCCGGCTCCGCCCCCACCATGACCGCAGGGACCCCCAGACAGGGCGATTTATTGCCGCCAGGCGTAGGGCATCGGCGGAAGTCGGTTTTGAGCCTAAAGGCGAATTGCTGACGGCTAAAACTTTCACTGATGGCGAGGTGGGCCGAACGCGTGCCGGTCGGCGAACGGTATTAATTCGTGACCCGCAAACCCGCCGCGCGAAAGAGGCTGAGGTCGATATTTACGCCCCGATGCTGGACTACATCGAGGACAACGCCTTTTCAGATGTTTCGCGAATTTTCTTCCATCACTTTGAAACGGATTTAAAAGGCCGCGTGAAGATGCGGATCAACGTGTGAGGGACGTATGCCAACACCGATTTTAATGGCCAGCTATCACGATGCGATATTGTCTGCGCTGCGCGAAATTGCGTGGGTAGTCAATGCTGACGATTACCCGGAAGTGGTCACGCAGTTGGAAACGCCGGCGGTGTATTTGTCAATCGCCGGCTGGGAGAATTCCCCCGGTTCTGATGGTCAGTTACGCGTTGAATTTGAACACGATCTCTTTGTTGTTGTTGACCGCTCGGCAACGGCCGACATTTCAAAACCTCAGATATATATTCGCACGGCTGCAGCTGACCTTAGCCAATGGATAGAGGGTAAAACGTTTGGGTTGGAAGGGCTGGAGCCGGCGGAGTTTGTCAGAGCCGGCCCTGATGATTTTGATGTGGCGATGGATGATTACATTGTCTGGCGGATCACCTTCACCCAGGTGGCCGCGATGGGTGAAGATCCGTTTGAATCGAAAGCCGGCCCGCTGAAAAAGGTATTTTTGGGCAAGGCCCCGAATATCGGCAGCGCGCACATTGACGACTATCGGCTGATCTACGAAAAAAAAGAGGACGCCGGCGATGAGTGATGACGCGCTATCAGACCTGCAGCGCCGGGTTGCCAATATGGTCCGCCGGGGAGTTATTCATTCGGTAAAGCATGGCCAGCAACCGACCTGCCGCGTCGAACTGGGCGACATCATCACAGCCTGGCTTCCTCTATGTATGGGGTTTTCAGGCGCAAATCGTACGGAGTCCAACCCCTGCGCAGTTGGGGACCCTGTGACCGTGTTATCTGAGGCTGGCGAACTGAATAACGGGCGAGTGCTTCCCGGCGGTAATACGGGAGTCATGCCGGCGCCAGAAGGCAGCGATGCGGAGCACATCACCCGATACAGCGACGGCGCCGAGTTTCGCTACAACCGCGAAGATCACGCCTTTACGCTGACGCTGCCGGAGGGCGGCACCTATGAAATCATCGGTAAAGGGACGTTGCGCGGGCCGGTAGAGATAACGGACACGCTGACGGTGAAAGGGAAAACGGAGCTGCAGGCGGATACCGCAGTTACCGGGGACCTGTCCGCCACGGGAGACATTTCCGACTGCAAAAGCACGCTGGTCCGGATCCGGGAAATTTTCAACGACCATACACATCCCGATCCGCATGGCGGGAACACCGACAAACCGAACAACCAAATGTAACCCGCACCGGCGGGTTTTTTTATGGAGGCACTATGCAGGGAGTTAATGCAGCCAACGGTAAACGCCTGGCGGGAACCGCTCACTTGCGCCAGTCCGTCTTTGACATCCTGACCACGCCGATCGGTAGCCGCGTTCTGGTCCGGGATTACGGCAGCGATTTGCTGGACCTGGTGGACAACCCCCAGGACGAAAGCACACGGGTGCATATCATCGCCGCCACGGCCAGCGCCCTGGCGAAGTGGGAGCCGCGTCTGCAGGTGAAAACGGTGGCGGTGCAGTTTGCCGGCGCCGGGCAATTTGATTTGACGATTTACGGCATCAACACAGAAACGGGCTACCCGATCACTTTGGAGGAGTTAACGATAAATGGCGACCAATTCCGCGACGATTAACCTTTCAGAATTGCCCGTTCCTGACGCGGTGAAAATACCCGATCCCGCGCTGATTTTTGCCGGCTGGCTGGCGCGGCTCCGCGAGCTGGACCCGGATTATGATGCCTTGCTGGAGTCTGATCCGGTGTTTAAACAAGGGGAGGTCCTGGCGTATCACTCAACGTTGATCCGCCAGGGCATTAATGACTCTATTCGGGCTGTATTACTGGCCAGCGCCAAAGGGGACGACCTGGACCAGTTGGGCGCTAATTTTGATGTGGTGCGCTTGCTGATAACACCGGGCGACCCGAACGCCGTCCCGCCAGTGGCGCCGGTCTATGAAGACGACGAGGCGTTTAGAACCCGGATACAACTGGCCTGGTCCCGGTTAAGTACCGCCGGCGCCGAAAACACCTACACCTTTTTTGCCGCGTCTGCAGACCCTGACGTTTTAGATGTTCGGGCATACGGTCCCGAAGATCATCAATTGCTTGGCGAGGTGTATCTCTATGTTTTGTCCCGCACGAATGGGGGGATCCCGTCGGCGGAGGTGTTGAAAAAGGTAGCCGAAGCGGTCAATAAAAAAGAGGTCCGGCCGCTGACCGATTTTGTCACGGTGAAGCCGGCGGAAATGGTGGGTTTTGAAGTCACCGCCGATATCCAGATCCCCTACGGCCCGGACACTGACACGGTGATGAAAACGGCAGAGGATGAGCTGGCCAAGTACCTGGCCATTGTTCACCGTCTCGGCCGGCTGGTGTCGCGCTCGGCCATTGACCGCGCATTGCATCAAGCCGGAATAGTGACGGTAAAGCTGCTTTCACCCGCTGCAGATATCAGCATGGCAATGGGGCAGGCGCCGCGATGCTCAAAAGTGACCCTGCGTAAGGTGATCATTAATGCCGAATAAATTTAAAACCCTCCTCCCGCCCAATGCCATCCCGGCAGAGCGCGCGCTGGAACAGGCGACAATTGAGGAAGTGCTCTCTATTCCTGACCTGATCCGGATAGTGAAAAATCCGGCGCTGTGCCCTGTTGAGCTGCTGCCGTGGCTGGCGTGGGAGTACAGCGTGGACACCTGGAACACGGACTGGACAGAGGCGGAGAAACGGGCGGCTATTGCCCGGGCGGCGTATATCCATCGGCACAGGGGGACCCGGGCGGCGATCGAAATGTCGTTATCTTCTTCACCGTTCGCCAGTGATGTTGTCGAGTGGTTCGAAAAAACGCCCCGGGGAGAGCCTTACACGTTCTCTCTCGATGTGACCCAGGACGACCGGCCGATCACGTTAACGGATGTGCAGGACCTGAAAAGCGCGGTGATGAAAGGTAAAAACCTGCGCTCCTGGTTCGACGTGTCGTTTAAAGGCAGCCTGGACGGTAAGGCGATTTTAGCCGGCTACATGATTGCGTCTGAGTCATTCTCAATCATCCCCGTGTTTGAGTTTATCGGCGTACACATCAACGGCTGGATGACGTCGGAGTTTGCGCCTACGTCGTCATTTAATGGGGCTGCTTACACGCTGGTAACACAAGGCAACTTTGGCGCGATCACCTGGCACGTAACAGGCCCGGCGACGGTGGCCAGTGATGGAACGGTAACCATTACCGGTCCCGGGGCCGTCGCTATCACGGGGACGGATGCCCGTAACCGCTCGATCAGCCACGCAATCAACCCTGCTCGTTATCTTGTTCCCACGCCGGCAGATATTCAGCTTAGCCAGTCTGAGATGCCTGCGTTTATTGAAAAACAGGGCGGCAGAATGTGCCTGGTTGAGGATTTAATTCGTTGGCCGCAAGCCGGCGGAACAAAGGTCCGCGAAATGGGGCATCTGTGGGGGGAGTGGGGAAACATGGCAGCCTACGGCTGGCGCAAGTTTTGGATGGGTTCAACCTCGGAGGAAGCCCGCTGGGTTACTGCTTCCCCGGGGAGTCCCTCAAATTTCAGTCGGTTTGTGCGGCTAACCTCTGCGACAACCGGCAGCGTTTCGCCGTGGGACCCTAACGATTATTCGACGGCTGCAGTGATTGAAGTGGAGAAAAAATAATGGCCTCAGGATTAATTTTAACCGCCGTCGGCGCCGAGGCGATAGAGACGGCTTATCAGGCCGGTGAGGTGGTCACTATCCCGATCGTCGCGTTTGGTGATGGTGGCGGGGCCTCTGTGACCCCTGACCCTGCAGTAACCAAGCTGGTTAATAAATTTGGGGATGTGCCCTTTACGCAAGGGGATTCGGGTAGCGGCATGATTGCCGGCCAGGCAGTCATAAACGCCCGTGAATATCCAGGGAAAGTGGTCCGTGAGTTCGGGCTGATGAGTAGCGCCGGCGTTCTGATTGCCTATGGCGCCTATCCCGACAGCTATCTACCCGAGCAAAACGACTCCATCGTAAAAGAGCTGGTGATTAGCTTTGCCATGCCGCTGGTACACGCTGAAAGCGTGGTGCTGGAGATTGATCCGAATGTATCGGTGCTGACTATTGAAGAAGCAGACGGCCGTTATATTTTCAGGAAGGGCGACACGGCGACGGGCGATCTCGGCGCCCCAATGTTCCAGGCAAACGGCACTAATGGCGTGCCGGAAGGCTCTGGCATGTATAAGGACCAATTAAACAACCGCGCCCCGTTTTATTCGCCTGACTATCAATGGCCAATTAATTCCGGGGGGGCTTATGTTCCCCTGGTGAAGGGGCGCTGTACGAGAAAGGCCAAGGGATGGCCAACGGCCGTTAGCTTTGGCTATATCATGCCCGGCGTTGATATGCACGCCCATCCGGTTATCCATGCAATTGGCGACAGTGGCCAGGAATGCATATGGGAGTTTGATACCCAAACCGGAGGCCTAAGAAGTAAAGCCGGGACGTTTGCGATAGAAGAACAGCAACCGATTGTGCCGCTGCCGTTTTCGGGTGATTCCCCGCCGCCTGGCCATGCATTAATGCTGGGGCAGGCTTTTGATAAAAACGCCTATCCGCGCACGGCGCAGGCGTACCCGTCGGGTGTTTTCCCCGACATGCGAGGCCGGACTATTTTGGGGAAACCGGATGATCGCGGCCCGTTATCGTTGGCTGATGGTGAGGTTAAGAGTCACGGCCACGGCGGTGAAGTGGCCGGTGCTGACCTGGGCAGTAAAGAAACGACGCAAGCCGGGGCATTTCAGCCAAAAATTCGCGGTTATCACTCAAACACTGCGATTGATGGCGGCTGGAGTGAACGGTTTTCATTTGAATTAGGCCGAGACTTATCAGACTTCCCTCTGGTAGAGGCAACACCCAATCACTCCCACTGGGTAGATATTGGCTGGCACGGCCACGGCCTGCGTATCGATGCGTTCGGTGCAGCAAGAAACACCGTTGATAACATTGCATTTAACTACATTGTGAGGCTGGCATGACAGAGAGCTTTGAGTTTTCGGATATTCCCCGTTGGGTATGGGTTTACCGCTTTGACGATGCCGGCATTTTTACCGGCTCCCTCAATTTTTACGTAGCACCGCACACGGGACTACCGGCGAATTGCACCCCGTTGAAGTGTAACCCGAAGGCGGGCCAGGCGGGGGTATGGGACGGCTCGAGCTGGACGTATATTCCCGATGTGCGCGGATCAACCTATTGGGATCAGCGTGGAAATCAGTTTGTCATGATGGAGCTGGCCGCGCTGCCTGAATGGGCCGTAACCGTCGCGCCGCTGGCTGCAGAGCCTGGCCATGCGGTTTTGTATACGGGCGACGCCTGGCAGCAAATTGAAGACCGGACCGGGCAGACCTATTTCACCGCTGACGGTCGCCCCCAGGCAGTGCCCGACGCCTATTTTATTTTGCCCTCTGACTGCACCTTTACGCCGCCGGCAACGCCCTGGGACCAGTGGGACGGTGAGCAGTGGGTAACAGATACCGCCGCCCAGCAGCGGGCCGCAGTAGAGCAAGCCGCGCAACGCCGGCAGCAGTTGCGGCAGCAGGCAGATCAACAGATTGAATTGCTTAACGACGCTGCAGAGGTCGGGATTAGCGAAGAGGGCGACGATCAACGCCTGGCCAACTGGAGAAAATACCGCGTGCTGTTAAGCCGTGTTGATATTGGCCAGGCTCCTGATATCCCCTGGCCCGCGTTGCCAGCCTGATAAAACAACCCCCCCTGACCGCCGCCGGCGGTTTTTTTATGCCTGGAGATAACAATGGCAGATTTACATGGTGTGGAAACAATAGAGCTGAATATCGGCTCGGTAGCCGTGACGACCATTCAGACCGCGATTATCGGGCTGGTGGGTACGGCGCCAAACGCGTCTAAAGGGACGGTAGCAAGCCGGACCACGGGCACCCCGTTGCTGGATAATGAGCTGACGTTTAACGCCTCAGCGCCGGGGCGCATGGGCAATCAGTACAGTATTAAGGCAGTCGCCGGCGCTGCAGAGGAGAAAACCTCGGCCAGCTATGCGGCCGGGGTGCTGTCGATCATCCTGGGCGCAGATACTAAGGGCGTGATAACAGCGACCGCGGCCGAGGTGGCTGCAGCGGTGAAAGCCGTGGCCGATAACAAAATCATTGCCGTTGAAACCACGGCACCGGGGATTGTGGCGCCATTCACCGCCCTGTTAGCCGGCGGGACCGATGAGCCGTTTCCGCTGAATACGCCGGTGGCCGTGATTGGCGGCACCCAATTAAGCGCCCTCGGCGACGGCGGCACGCTGGGCGAGGCGATTACGGACATCACCGACCAAACGAACGCGCTAATCATTGTCGTGCGTGCGGCGGATAAAGCGGAAGGTAAAGCCGCTGCCGTGCTGAGTACGGAAAAGGGCGTGAAGTTAACGACCGAAGGCGGGGCGAAATTGCTCACAGAGCAGAAATTTGCGGTGGATCCCGACGTGCGGGCCAGTCTTATCGCGGCTATGGGTGCCTGGTCATTAAGCGAATCTGTCACCCGTTACCGGCCGCGCATTTTGATTGCCCCGGGGTTCAGTGAAGACGACGCGATCGGGAAGGCGCTGGAAACGGCCGCAAACAAATTGCGCGCGGTGGCTTATGTTGATTGTGAATCGATGGCCACGCCTCAGGAGGTTGTGACCCGCCGTCAAATGTATGGCGCCCGGGTGGAGCTGTTACGCCCGCGAGTCTCGAAAGTGAAAGCCAACGGTGAAATCACCTTTCGCCCTTATTCCGCGTTGGCTGCAGGTCTGCGCGCGCGGATTGATTTAGAAAAGGGCTGGTGGTGGAGCAAGTCCAATCAGGCGATCGCGAACATCCTCGGCGTTGAACAAGTGGACGAGTTTATCCTCGGCGATCGTAACTGCCAGGCCAATTTATTGAACATGGAAAACGTCACGACCATTATCCGCCGTGATGGCTTTCGGCATTGGGGAAACCGCCTGTGTATCCAGGATCCGCAATGGCAGTTTGAATCGGTGCGCCGTACTGCAGACGTTATCGAGGACAGTATCCAGGAAACGGCTTTGCTGTATGTCGATCGGCCGCTCGACCTGGAGAATATCGATGACATCCTGGGCACGATTAACTCCTACATGCGCACGCTGACCAAGCTCAAAGCCATTTTTGGCGGCCGGGCCTGGCTGGATGAGGAGCTGAACACCGCCGAAACGCTGGCGGCCGGTGAGGTCTATATCGATTATGACTTTGGGCCGAAATCACCGACAGAACGGATCACGATGCGGGTTCGCATTAACAACCAATATGCAGTAGAGGAGCTGGGGACGGTATGAGCGATAAAGCAACGGTAAGAGCCTGGACATTTTTTGCCGGCGGTTTCCGTATCCAGGGCGCGCATGAGTACACGCCACCGGAACTGTCGATCGTCAAAACAGACCTGCGCACCGGCGCGCAGGATGCCCCCACGCCGATGGATGACGGGATGGAGGCGCTAACCTGCCAGATCAAGTTTTATGGCATAGATACGGACATGCTAACCCGCTTTGGTTTTGTGACGGGCAATCGTAATCGCTTTGCGGCCTATGAGGGCTATCTCAGCAACGGCCGCGCACTGGGGGCGATTGACGAGATAGAGGGATTTGTTTCGAAAATTACGCCTGACGCCCGGGATAACCAGGCGCTGTCAGAAAAGGCCACCACGGTCGAAATCGCGATCAATTACTACAAACAAACGTTTGAAGGCCGCGAGCTGTTCGAAATCGACACGGAGCGCTTTATTCGCCGTGTGAATGGCGTGGATCAGTTGCGCGGCATTGCCGCCAAAATCCGCCTTTAATCCTTAATCATCCTCGCTATCAAGCGGCCCCCTGGCCGCTTTTTTATTGGAGCTATTTATGAGTTACCCCGCCAACAAACAAGAGATCACTTTCTATTCCCCGCTGACCCTCGAAGACGGTAGCGCGCTTACCCGTGTTTTCATGCGGGAGCCGCTGGTGCGGGATCGTATTGAGTTCTCCCGGATGAAAGGGAATGACCTGGAGAACGAGGTGGCCATGATCGCCAACCTTTGCGATATGAACGTAAGAGACGTAGAGAACCTAACCTCGGCGGACTTCTCCCAGTTGGAGGATATGTTTAACGATTTTTTGCTACCGCCCGAAAAGCGGGAGAAATCGACATCCAGCGAGGCCTAAGGCTACTGGGGCGTCGGCTGCATTACACGCTGGGCGACTGGCTGAACATGCCTTTCAGCGTGTTTAGTGATTTTCTGGTGCTTGAAGTGGAGATAATCAATCGTGGCCGGACTTAGCCAAAAATTAAAGGCCGTTATCAGTTTCGGCGGCAATATCGACTCCTCCTGGGGCCGGTCTACGGACGGTCTGAAAAAGGGGCTGAGTTCTGTTGAAAAACAGTCTGAGAAGCTGACCAAACAACAGAAGGCCCTGGCTTTAGAGATGAAGCAGGCCAAATTAGCCGGCAAGGATATTGCCGGCTTAAAACGAGATTATGCCGGCGTCACGCGTGAGATAAAAAAAGCGGATGCTGCGCAGGTGGCCTTAAATCGTGACCTGCAACGATCCGAACGTCTGCGCCGATTTGGCGCCGGAGCTAAAACGGCGGTTGGCCGAACGTTGAAAGCGGGGATCGGGATGACCCTCGGCGGTGGGGCGCTGGCGGCAGCGGCCGGCGCCATACTTTCCCCCGTGAACATGAACGCCCAGACCGCTGAATCCGTCGGCAAGGCGAGAACCTACGGCGTGGGCATCGAGACGTATAACGCCTGGGACAGTTTCGGGAAACAGATGGGGCTGAATGGGGAGAACTTTGGGGACCTCCTGGAGGAGCTAAAAAACAAGGCCGGCGAATACAAGGCGACCGGGGAGCAATCCTCGCTTAACGATGCTTTCAAGATGCTGAAATTTGGCGCAGGCGATTTTGCCGGCCTGACCAATGAGCAGCAGTTTGAAAAAATCATGGAGCGCGCCCTAACGCACAAAGACGAGCAAGAGGCGGCGTCCGCGGTCGATATGCTGATGGGGGGCGAGGCCAATAAAATCCTGACGTACATGCGCCTGACCGGCAAAAGCTACAAGGAGATGATGGATCAGCAGAAGCGTTACAACCTGGTCACGAAGGAGGGCGCTGATGGCGCCATTCGCGGCAATATTGCTTTTAGTAATCTGCGCAGCGTGTGGGGATCGGCCGTGGAGGAAATCGCCGGCAAACTGGGCGGCTCGTTGGCGCCGAAAGTGACGCAGCTGGCGGATGAGCTTTCCGCCTGGTTCAAAAATGGCGGCATTGACATCATTTCCACCACGATAAGGAACAAATGGATCCCGAACCTGTTGGAGTTCGCCAACGGCATCATGACTGTCACAAAGTTGTTTCTGGCCATCGCCAGAAAATTAGCCTGGCTGTTGCCCGATGAGCAGAGCGACAAAAAAGCCATTGTGCGCTCTCTCGGCAAAGGGGACATCGAGGGAGCGCGTGATTTTGCCCAAACGCGGGGCCAGTCTGCCTGGCTGGAATCCCTTTTGAAGGACTCGGAGAAGCAGAAGGCACTGCAGGGCATTTACAGCGATGCGCAATATTCATTGTCCAGCGAGCGGATTATGAGTCCTAGTGCGTATTGGGATAAGGCCGACGAACGGATGCTGGCCGCTATCGGGGAAACTGACAAAGGTGATGATCCGTTAGAAGGGGCCTTTTCTTTCCTGTCTTCACTGACCAATCAAGGCGCCGCTGGCGACAAGCCTGCGATGACAGACAATCGCAGGCAAGAGGTCAATATGACGGTGATCGCTCAACCTGGCCAGGATGCGCAAGCGGTGGCGGATAGCGCGGTGTCGTCAATGAAAAATATGGATGTATTCAACGGCAACAATGCGATGCATGACCCAGCGGAGGCCTGGTAATGGTGGACATTATTGGCACGATCACGGGCGCCTATGATGCACGGCGGCCGGCGGACAGCGCCAGCATTATGATGATGCTCGGCACCTTTGAATTTTCTATCGACACGACGACCTATAACCAGTTGACGCGGGAAGCCCGTTGGCGCTGGAGTGAGCAGGAGCGGATCGGCAAACAGGACTTGCTGCAGTACACAGGGAAATCCGCCCGGACGGTCAAAATGGACGGGGAAGCGCATTCCCAGTTTCGAAACGGTGTGGCTGGTATCGATGCGCTTTATGACCTGGCCGACAAGGCCGAGCCTCAGCAACTGGTGAGCAGTGCCGGCGATGTGCTGGGCTGGTGGGTTGTTACCGATTTTTCCGACACGACGCCGCTATTTTTACCGGGTGGCGCCCCCCGCAAGAAAACCTACTCGATCACGATAAAACACTATGCCGATGACCTATCTAACCCGTGAGGGTGATGTGCTGGATGCCGTCTGCGCGGCCCACTACGGCACGGAGAACCTTTCGCAGACCGTTGTAACGGTTTTAGACGCTAATCGCGAACTGGCGGCGCTGGGGGCTGTTTATCCGGCAGGGTTAATCATCACCCTACCTGACATAGAGACGCCAACGCCTGAATCACCGATCCAGCTATGGGATTAACCGATGCAACAAAAACAGCCGGCCGAATTTCGGCCAGAATTCCGCATTATTGCGGAGGGGCAGGATATAACCGCGATCATTCGTGAAAACCTGGTGGATATCAGCATAACGGACAACGGCGGCGCCACGGGCAAAACTGACGAGCTGCAAATTACCCTCCTGTCGGAAACGCTAAAACTCCCGCCCAAAGGCGCCCGCCTGAGCGTCGCCCTGGGCTTTAATGGCCAGTTGGTCGATAAGGGCTGGTTTGTGGTGTCTGGCCGTGCCAGTAGCGGGCCACCGCGCAAGATCCAGCTTTACGCCACATCGGCCCCAATGAACGCGCAAAAACAGCCTGGCAACGTGCAGAGCCAGAAAAGCCGCAGCTGGGACGGCGTGACACTGGGGGACATTGTGAAAACGGTGGCCACTGATAACGGCCTCATCCCCAAGATAGCCACGCAGCTGGCCAGCATCGCGATAGAACACATTGACCAGGTGAGGGAGTCCGACGCGGCGCTAATGACCCGCCTGGCGCGTGCCCATAACGCGGTAAGCAAGGCCGCCGGCGGCTATTGGTTGTTCCTGGAACAGGGGGAAGCGACAACCGCCAGCGGGGGCGCCCTCAGTAACGTAACGATAACCCGGGAGGCGTTGTCCTCCTGGAGTTATTCAGATGGCCAGCGCGGGGCCACAACGGGAAAGCCGGCGAAGACGGCAGACGGCAAAGGTAAAAAGGGCAAAGTGAGCGTGTCCTATTTCGATCCCGCTGATGGTCGAACGAAAACTCAATCGCTGGAGCATGACGGACCCGACCAGGCCAACCCCTTCACGCAGCCGAGCAAAACCCAGGCGGACAGCAGCGCCAAGTCAAAAATGACGCAGGCCAACCGGAAAGAAAGGCGAATGACGCTAAGCGGGCCGGGCCGGCCGCAGTATGTGCCATTGACTGCCGAAAGCCGGATAACAACGGCGGGATTTGGTGAGGAGGAGGATCGCACCTGGTTAATCGAGTCCCTGGCGTTTTCTTTGAGCAGCTCAGGCCTGGCGATGGCGTTTAACTTGGTCACTGATATTAAACCGCCTGCAGAGAGCAAAGCGAAAGCTGCGAAGAAAGAAAAAAAATCCGATGGCATTGGCTATTTCGATTAACGCTATTCAAGTAAGGTGAAATGATGGAAAAGTTAAGGCTTGTCCGTTCTGCACAACAATTAAAATTAGGTGGCAAAAATATTCAAGATAATGAATTATCATTGTCAATATCCAAGCTTCCACCTACTAATAAATTAAACCTCACTGCTTTAGTTCCCGTTGTTAATGAAGGGGTGACTGAGGCGGCGACAATAAAAGATATCGTTGATTTGCTTGGTGGGGGATCGCCTGGAGATATCAAGTTAGATCCCAGCGCAAATAATTTGCTAAGTAAGAGTGACGCGGGACTTATGTTAGACCGTTACAAGGCCCCTTGCGTGGGTATTACCGGCACGTATGTGAGTACCAGCGCGGGGCCTGACTTCACTAAGGATAACGCTTTTAGTGAAACGGGCGGCATTTGGAGAGTGAAAAATACCCTTATGCTTAGCCGAGTACCAAGTACGGCTAATGGTGCGGTCATTGTTGATATCACGCTGGGGAAAATACCCTGTGATAGCTCGGGGATCCCTTTGCAATATACATTAAGTGTCGGGACGACAAGTAAAAAGGTCGGTGGAGTCTGGCGTCAGCATTCTGTCATGGTATTGGCCATTTTTGGTGCCCCCATTAAATTAATGGATGTTGTTTCCGGTGTTTTAGAAGATTACAAAGAGGGAGTAGCGTGGGGGGTAAGCGTTAAATATACGTTTGGGGATATGGCCCCATCGGTACCATAATTACATTGAAGTTTATAAAGAAAAAGAGGCAGATAATCTGCCTCTTTTAGTATCCCTGGTGCTGTTGGATTTTTTATCTTTTAATCATACCAATAAATATCGTTCGGATAATGTTTCCGAATCTTGTCGCAGCACGTCTTAAAATTGATGGTGGCTTGCACTTCTCACAGTAGCTCGGTTCGCCGTTTGCCCAACCGGTGGTTTCAGCTATCCATAATCCGCACGTTCTGCAAAACGTCATGTTGTGTGCAGACATGATACACCCCCCATATGAAAATCATTATTAATGGTGCGTGTATTATCTTGGAGTTGCAAATGGGTATTGCCGATCAATTAGTTGCAGATTGATCGTTGAAAACGATCGCTTACGATTAGCCAGGTGACTACCAGGCTTGTCTGTACATTGAAATGTCTCGGTAGGGGCCACAGAACTGCAGTTGTGTTGGGGGAACGTATAATGGCTTAAGTTTTTATCGTGCTTGTGTACTTATTCACGTAGGCCAGATACTGGTAGAACTTCATCTTCATTCATCAAAACTATCTTTCTTTACCGATCAATATCCTACCTTTCTGAGAGATTTCCGAACTTTCCCCCGCTAAAAGCTTACGTTTATACTGTATAAAAACACAGTTACAGGGCAACATTATGACTTTCTTTTATCCAACACCAAACCCCACCAAACTAGAGATCCCGCTGTTTTCCGATAAAGTACCAGCGGGCTTTCCCAGCCCTGCAGCTGATTACGTCAGTTCACGTATCGACTTGAACGAGTACTGCATCAGCCACCCTAACGCGACCTATTTCCTCTATGCGACCGGCGACTCGATGCTGGAGGCGGGCATCACGGAGGGCTCTATGCTCGTTGTCGATCGCAGTATCAACCCAGCTCATGGCGATATAGTTATTGCCAGCATCGCCGGCGAGTTCACTGTGAAACGTCTCTGCTTGCATCCGCGCGCGCAGCTGGAGCCAATGAATCCAAAGTATGAGCCGATCCTACTCCATGACAGCGGCGATGATTTGGAGGTGATAGGCGTCGTGGTGTCATCGATAACGAGGCTCAAGTAATGTATGCGCTTGCTGATGTGAATAGCTTTTATGCGAGCTGCGAAACCTTGTGGCGTCCAGACCTGCGCAGCCGGCCTGTTGTCGTTCTATCGAATAATGATGGGTGCGTGGTGGCCAGGAGCAAAGAGGCGAAGGCTCTGGGCATGAAAATGGGGGAACCCTACTTCAAAATTAAGCGCGAATTTGAGAGCGTCGGGGGCATAGCGTTCAGCAGCAATTATGAACTCTATGCTGATATGTCACAGCGAGTAATGGCCGTTTTAGAAGAGATGGCGCCGCGTGTTGAGATTTACTCGATCGATGAGAGTTTTATGGATCTGACAGGCGTCCGTAACTGTATCGACCTTGAAACCTTCGGCCGCCAGGTGAGGGCTAGAGTGTTGCGTAATACTGGGCTAACTGTCGGGGTTGGAATTGCCCAAAGCAAGACACTGGCGAAGCTAGCGAACTTTGCGGCGAAGAAGTGGGACAAGACTGGTGGGGTTGTGGACCTGTCCAACGAAGGGCGTCAGCGCAAACTTATGGACTTACTGCCAGTGAGTGAGGTTTGGGGTATAGGGCGGCGGATATCGAAAAAACTCAATATGATGGGCATCGAAACCGCGCTGCAGTTGGCCGACGCCAGCACGACGATGATCCGCAAGCACTTTAGCGTTGTGATAGAGCGGACTGTGCGTGAACTACGTGGTCAACCTTGCCTTGAACTTGAAGAGTTCGCTCCGACGAAGCAGCAGATCATTTGCAGCCGTAGCTTTGGGGATCGCATCACTGAATATGACCAGATGCATCAGGCAATCTGCATGTATGCGACACGTGCAGCGGAGAAATTACGAGAAGAACGTCAGTATTGCCAGCATGTTAGTGCTTGGCTTAAAACCAGTCCATTCTCCATCAATGAGGAATACTACGGCAACACGGCCAGTATAAAACTGAGCACGCCGACGCAGGATACCCGAGACATTATTGCCGCAGCGATGCGCTGTCTTGACGCGATTTGGCAACCCGGTCATCGGTATCAGAAAGGTGGGGTGATGCTGCAGGACTTTTTCAGCCAGGGTGTGGCCCAGCTTGGCCTATTCGATGAATATCAGCCACGGCAGAACAGTGAGCAACTGATGGGTGTGCTTGACCGCATCAATAACTCGGGGAGGGCCCAGCTATGGTTCGCTGGGCAAGGGGCACACCAGTCATGGTCGATGAAGCGTGAGCTACTATCACCGGCATACACAACACGGCTAAGTGATCTACCACGCGCTCGGGTGTACTAAACCAGTGACAACAATTTCATCTGACAGTCAGCTTTGAGCGAAAAACTGACATAGCCAGTGCCCATCAATCATAGCAATCAACTGGAATGGCGACTACCAAAGCAGTGCCGATTCAGTGTGTTAATCAATGGGGAGCAGGTCATGCTTAGTTTATATACCTTAGCGGCAACAGTTCAATCTTCTGATACAGGCTCAAATCTTGTGGAAATCTATCATTAGAACGATAGCATTAATATTTATTTCGTAGATGCTAAAAATAAAATTTTGTCTAACCACCACCTTGACTTTGTAAATTCATATGCAAAAATACAGAAAATTATTTAATAAGATAGAAAAATGGAATTAAAAAATAGTGGTTTTTATTTTGATAAGGTTGATTTTTTATCTAAGTCTATTAGCTATTCAACATTAATAATTTCATGCTTATCGATCGTTGGGATTTTTTTGAATGCTCATTGGCTCTATGTCATTGCAACCCTCACTTTCATAATACAACTCATCACTTGGTTTGCAATGTATTATAAAACTAATTATTCAGCCAAAGCTATCGCAACAAAAAGATTAGAAATGTTGAGAGGTATTATCGGTGAGGGGAATTTTTATCGAGAGAGACTTTACATTGATGGCGATGCGGATGCGGAAAATAATAATGGCTTTCACGCGGAAAAGTTAACACATCTCATACAAGAGAATGCATATTGGAACTCTATTTTATATATTAAATCCTTTCAGTATAAATTATGGCATCTTTTGGTAACAATATTGTTGTTGATTTTAATAATTATTATCATGTATACTACACTGACTGATAATTTAGATTTTCAGTATAGTCGCACCATATTTGGAATATTGGTCATAAATAATTTATATAATTTATTCTCAGAAGTGTCTGGTTTTTTCAGTGCACATAATGAGATGAAGAAAATAGATAACTTTATAGAGATTAATAACCACAACGCTCAAAAATACCTGTCTTATATTTATTCAAAATACGAGCATGAAATATTTACAGCGCCTAGCATCAATAAATCAATTTATTTAAAATACAGTGCAAAAATAAAGCAATCATGGATTCAACGACTTTATAACAAAAATAACTTCCAAAGCAAAAAATTGATCGACGCTGTTACCGAGTTAACATTATTATTCCAATCCATTACGGAAGAATGGAATGTTACTGGTGGAACGAACAGATACTTACGCGGCGTTCAAATTTATGCAAATGATATTGATATCATCACAACGGAGAAGGGAGTCAATGAAATATGCAAGTTAATTGACCCAAGTTTCAACGGTAAATTATGTAAGACGACATCAGAAAACATAAAATCATTTTATTTTACATTTATGTTCAAAGGTATCAACATTGAAATAATGGGAGACCCAGAGAACAAAAATGAATTAGGCTGGCATGAAAACAAAAAATGGATAAAAAATCAGGATTCACTTTCAATAAATGGCATTGATGTACCCTGTGTAAGCTTAGATTATGAGATTGAAATAAATCAAGAAATTGGTAATTGTAATGCATTCAAAGATGCTAGTTATCTGGATAATTTTTGATAAAAAGAAATTTATCGAACTCCCATGAAAGGGTATTCTAGCAACTTCCGTTCTTGGCACGAAGCAGACCACCTGAAGCGTCGTGTGGTCTGCTATGAGTGAGGGACGGACTATACAAAAATAAGACTAACTACCTATCATTTTCAATAGAGACGCACAGGAGAAATTTATATATATACGAATTTATTTTACTTAAAGAGAGTTTTTAATTTAGAGTTAGGGTGCTTTCCTTTTTGGTTATCAAACGCTGCAAATGTACAATATTCTGCCATGAAGGCGCTTGGAGAATATGGAGATACGGATGGGCGAATTGGGCGAGGTTCTATGTCGCCAGCTATGACCACTAGTGCTGCATGCTCCTTGCTAAAAATCTTATCGGCAAGGGCTCTATATCTGTTTCCAGGTAAATTTGAATTGCGAATAAATTCTGCAGTCTCGTTTGTAAATTGTAGAGCAATAGCTCCCGGTCGAGTTCCGGTTAACTGTCTTTTTAATGCTTTTTTTGCTGTTTCTTCCGCTTTTTCAAAAAGAGTGACTTTACCCGTATATGCGATCCTAATACCTTGCCATCCTTCGCTAGCAGCACCTGATGCAGAGAAAGCTAGTGTAGCTCCTGGGAGATTCAATGACGCATTGAAACAGGCATCTGGATCATCAGTGTTTCCGCTGATTTCACAATAGGAGTGTTCAATTTTAAATGGATAATACTCATCCCCGTATTCACATTTTATTACTGAGAGTACACTGTTGGCGAAAGCTGTTAATTTCCTCTCATCTCTTGGGATCTCTTTCTCTAATTTAATTGACATAATACTGGCAACACCAGGTTGCGCTGGAAATAGTTTGAATAATCCATCTACCCCGAGAATCTTGCTACAGGCTTCAAGTAGACGCTGCCCATCTTCTAATGTTGCTGATGCCCCTTTGTCTCCTGCAAAAGACTTACATTCAAGTTCGAATTCAGGAAGACCATTAGGAGGTTTTACCAGCAAGTCAAAGGTTTCCTCTCCTTTGTTTTCAACAGGCCAATGGATTCTGCAGCCACTAATTTTCAGACGTTCGGCAACAAAAAGTTCAAAATGAATTGCCCGTAAATCTGAGGGGCTTTGAATAGCTCCTCTGAATCGATTATGCAATTCTCTCGGCCCTTCACCTCCATTCTGAGTAGATTCACAGAGAGTGCTGACTCTGTTGGCTAAATTCATTGCACCAACCAAATCGGCCCAATTATTGCCCTCAAATAACTGTATTTGCTTACGATCCCATCGGGTTAGGGCGAACGAAAACCAGTTATCTATCATTGCCTGACCTACTCGATGGGGAAATGCATGTCGTGTTTGCTCAATCTTTTCGACCATCTCAATCCAGGGCTTGTCTGGATAAAGATTAGTTATTCTTTCATAAAAACAGGGGATTAGGTCAATCATGGGAATTAACTGCATTGACATCTCTCTTAGTTCAGGGTGGTTGTCGGCTGTCCTTAACGATACTGGCGATTGCATTTTAGTTTTCAGAGACAGTATCTTGGCGTTTGAGTGCACAAAATTGTATCCCAACGTCCGCTTTTGGCACCGAGCTACCTGCCAGATTGGCTATGTGCCCTAGCTGTGTCAGATCAAGTCTGGGCTAACACAATTGAACCATGGTTGAAATCAGTTATCTGCACTTTCCCACGTTCCTGCAGCATTTCCTCGATAACCTCTCTGTCCGCCTGTGTACCGTTGTGCGCTGCCCTCTATGACGGAGGACGTAGCAAAAGGCATTATCAAAACCAGATAAACATTTATTATAATCAAAGAGTTACGAATTGCCTAAAATGACACAATCACATAGATTAAATGCAGTTTTTATTATTATATTCAATTGGTTATGAAATAGACCTCCATCTACTGCTGCGTCACATGGGCTGGTTCGAAGCGGCTGACCTGATCGTTAAGGGCATGGAAGGCGCAATCGCTGCCAAGACCGTGACCTATGACTTCGAACGCCTGATGGAAGGCGCTAAGCTGCTGAAATGTTCAGAGTTTGGCGACGCTATCGTTAAACACATGTAATTTTCAGCATTGCTGAAAATGTCAACGGGGGCTTCGGCCTCCGTAGTTTTTCCCTCCTCAAAAAAATTCTTCTGCAAAACTCCTGCAAAACCGCTTAAAAATTGACCTAATTTCATATGCCTACAACTTTCCATTTTTTACCTCGAGCATCATTGTAGCGGTCAGTTTGACGCTGGCTTTTATGTCCTAATAAATCCTTGGTATTAACTTTTTGCTCTCTGTATACGCGTTCCGAAAGCGACCGAATTTCATGAAAAGTAGGGGGCGATTCTTTGTCCCATGACAACCCCGATAGCTCCCGAATTTTTTAAAGCTGGTACTGATCGTGTTGGCTTTAACTATACCACCACGCCTGGCCATTGCCGTATTGTGCGTGTAGTGGACGAGATAAGGGCTGACTATATGATCTCGACACTGTGCGATTACCTGCTCCAGAGTCATGCCAATGTCATCACAGCGAAGGGAAAGTGGTATTGCGACCTTAGCCCCGGTCTTAATCTGCTCAACGTGTAAGTGTCCATCCCAGACGTCAGTAAACTGCATTTTGCTGATATCACCCTCCCGCTGGGCTGTAACGAGTGCTAGCAGCATTGCATTCTTCATGTATTCGAACGGCGGTGGCGTGACGCTAACAGGGTTTGGCGTCGCACCTATATTTTTATCGACTTTTAATGGTGCTCCAAATGTGTGGTTTAATGGTGCATCTAATAGTGGCGCTAATCTATATAATGCTAACAGCTCACCTGTTAATGTTAACGTTTTGGCTATTTGGTGATGAAATGAAAAACGAAAATGTTTATGACAAAATAGTTCTGAACAGGAACCTTATGAGATTCGCTTTTTTATCACTACGGATAAAAGTAGCTACGTTGATGGCATGATGATTGCTTTTACTCAGGAGGATGCGGATAATTACCTCGATCAAAGTTTGATAGAACTAACCGCGAGTGTTTTTGAATCAATTGGTCAAGACTCGCAATATATTAACTCCAAAGTTGTACAGGAGCATCCACGCTCAGTGCCGTTAACACAAGAGGGGGCGAGAGCGATTCTTTCATCTAAGATGGCAGCGGCAACCGCTAGAATACAGACGCTTCAGGATGCAATTGATTTTGGCGAAGTGACGGGGGCGGAAAAAGAATCCATTATAGAATGGAAAAAATATCGAATAGCATTAAGTAGGATCGATGTGTCAGTTGCACCAAATTTTTACTGGCCAAGTGAACCATAAAATATAACTGTCGTGAACTGACATGAAGCCCCCTTATTTCGAGGGCGTTATGTTTATTTTGCGGTTATTTTGATAGAATCACACGCAAAGTTTTCGTGCTTGTAAATTGCAATGGTGGACTCTGCACCTAAATATTTTTCAACACCAATGCTCACAGTGTTGCCGTTTTTAATATATATACTACTGGTTTCACCTTTGTTGTTGCTGATTTTTATGTCAACACCATCAGCATTATTGCAAGTCGTGTTGTAAGAGTCAAAAACTAGCGTGTTAATTCCAGTTAGTATCCATTTTGCTGTGGTTGGGGTGTTTTCTCCTGGATGAGCATCTATATTACCGTCGTCGGAGATCGTAAATTTACCCCAAATATCACCATCAACTACATTTGCCGAAAGAAATGAATAATAAAGTCCTTGCCCATAATTTTCTTTCCAGTGAGGGTAATGCTCGAAGAAAAGTGAGAAAAAGTTTTTAATCTCTTTATCTGTATAAGGACGAATTCGTTCATAAATGTATGCGGTTACTCCATCTGATAGTTTAAACCCAGTACCTTTTTTCCTAAAAGCGGAACCAATTCCGTCACCTGAAAGAATTTCATTTGCTGGTATGGTGATCACTCTTTGTCCATCCGGCGACAGGTGTGTTTGTACCGGATCTGCAACAACGAAATATTTTGAAAGTAAAGATTCGACATTAATACCATCTCTGAGATCAACCTGAGAGGCGTAAGCTATTTTTCCAGTTAATTTTCGGTGGGATAGAGTGTTTATCATATCGTCATTAAGTACAGAGCTTGAGCTAAGTATCGTGACTTTATCTTTTCCTTGCGTGAGCGTTTCAATATTTTTGACGAGCTCAACATAGTTATTGAAATTATCAACATGCATAGGCAGAGACTTGATGGGTAAGAATTTACCAAATGGTTGATATTGATTTGCACTGAAGAGGGATGCGTAATTAATGAACACGCATGAAACAGTGACAATGCCGAACACTGAGCATTGATAAGCCTTGTTATTTGTGAGCTGCAATAATATTTTTAACCCAAAGGCGGCGATTATTAAGGCCCAAAGTGCAAATGGAAGGCAATGCTGTACTCCGGGACTTTGCGTTCTCGTAAATAAAAAGAAGCTGAAGATTAAGTTGAAGGCGGAAAATATGACAAGGAGCTTACCATTTCTGTCCTTCCCCACAAAAATAGACAGTAATCCAATTATAATGAAGGGTAATAGATACAAGCCTATGTTGTTGTAAAGAGTCTCAATTGAATAAGCCAAAGAAGACTGATAAGCAGAATATATGGTAGAGTAGTCAGTCTCGATTATTCTTCTAATCAATGCCCCTTGAAATATCAAAGTGAGTAATACGGAGAAGGTCCCTGCCGCGAAAAAACTCTTTATAGTGATTATCACACGTCCAAAGCTATGCTTTGCATTATTGTAAATGAAATAATTAAACACAGGCAGTGATAAATATAATGATACAACCGTATATGCGTACCATCTTCTCAATAAGAATGGAGACCACAAAAGTAACCCGGTCACAAGAGCTTTTTTGATTCTAACCTTATCACCGAGATCATTGTTTGAAACATATAAGAGTGCTGCAATTATGGGAATTAACCCTGATATATCAGGGTACCCTTTCATGGTAGGCGCCCAAAAAGCTACAAAGGTTAAAGGTAAGATGCAAGTGAGTAACAACCACCCGATGGCACGGTTGTCAGAAAAACGTTTACACAGTAAGTGGAAGAGTATTACTGTGGGGAAAAGATACATGACAGCCAATGAAATTATATAAGACAGCCGAGATGGTAAATCGAAAATATAGAGCCATGATGTGAGTGCGACAGGCAGTGAGTTATAGTCATCATGTCTGACAGAATGAAATACCGTCCGTATTGAGTTGATAGGCTCATTAGGGAATGTGACGCAAAACTCTTCCCACATTCTCCAATATCCGTTGAAGTCCCAATAGTAAATATTTTGTTCATGAGCTATAAATACGCTGGTCTGGATAATTATCGCCAACAAAATCATTGACAATAAAATAAAAGATGGAATCTTTTTATATTTCATTTTTACTACCTATTTTCTCTTCGATAAAGAATTTTGGCCTGTTTTTACTTTCCATATAAATTTTACCAATGTACTCACCAATAATACCCAGGGAAAGCATCTGGACACCACCAAGGAAGAAAATGGCAATCATGACAGAAGTCCATCCTGCAACAGTGTCCCCCTGTAATTTCTCAATGACTGCATAGACGGCTGCAATTGAAGATATTAAACATGTAACAATTCCAGCCATAGCGATCATACGCAATGGGGTAATCGTAAGCGATGTTATTCCTTCCAGCGCTAGTGCGACCATCTTTTTTAAAGGGTACTTCGATTCACCCGCGACCCTTTCGTCCCTACTGTAATAAACATTAGTGGACTTATAGCCAAGTAAGGGGATAAGCCCTCTCAAATAAACATTTTGCTCTTTAAAGTTATTTAAGGCCGTAAGCGCGGTGCGCCCCAAAAGCCTGAAATCCGCATGATTGGGAACCTGATTAACACCTAGCCAGCTCATTAATGAATAGAATTTATTTGCTGTTGTTCTTTTGAAGGCTGAATCACTGTCTCTGTTATCACGTACTCCATAAACAATTTCAAACCCTTCACTGTATTTGTCGATCATTTTCTCAATGCAACTTATATCATCTTGCAGGTCTGCATCAATACTTACAGTTACGTCTGTATCCGCATTTGATAAACCAGCCATCAGGGCTGTCTGGTGGCCTCGGTTTCTTGATAGTTTCAGACCGCGAACGAAGTGGCTTTTTAGTGAAGCAGATTTAATTTTCCCCCAAGTATCGTCTTTACTTCCATCATCTACAAAAAGAATATAACTATTATCGCTAATCTTTCCTTTTGAAATGAGAGAGGATAACACTGTAGTTAGTCCATCTAGGCAATAGGGAAATGCGTCATCTTCATTGTAACACGGTACTACAATTGCTAGTGATGGTATCTTGGATATCCTAATGTCCATATTAATCTCGTTCATTTCATTGTCCAGTATTTATTAAAAGCAAAGCCAATTGCTGTGTAAAAAAACATGCCTATAAATTGCGCAGTATAAATATTTTCAGGCATGAATATTAAAAATACCTTCATTGCCATTAGGTTGAAAATGTAACAAATAGCGCAAACTGATATGAATTTTATTAATCTCATTAAACTCAACGAAGTTGAGAACGTGAACTTTACATTCATAATGAAACTAAAAATAATACCCGCGACGTAACCAGAGGCATTGGAAGGGTATACGCCAACGCCGAACTGCATCAGGCTAAAGATCACCGTAGCCGTCAAAGCCGTGTTCGCCAGACCTACGAAGACATACTTAACAGCTTGTAGTTTAGTATTGTTTAGCACCAATGACTCCCTTCAACCAATTGAAACTTAATGATTTTGTTATGGCATTTTTGAATGCCTTATGCAAACCATCAAAATCCATAGGAAATATCCTTAAAATTTAGAGTGATATCATACCATTTGGAGCAAGATCAAGAAAGACCATAAAATGAACAGTGTCTTTCCCTACCTTCTATCTAAGGTCAAGGCGTGCTGAGAGATACGGCGGCCTTGGTCGAATGAAATTAATGATGACTGGTCATCTGAATGTGTTGGGTGGTTGCTTCGATGCCGGGGCTGTTCGTTCAGCAAAACTCAACTGAAACCACCATGAATAAAGGTGCGTTAGGCACGATTTACTTGATATAACAAAATCTAAAAATGTGTTATTTATTAATGTAATTCAGTGGGTTAATCTTTATATGGTATATGCTGTTACGTCACATGGGCTGGTTCGAAGCGGCTGACCTGATCGTTAAAGGCATGGAAGGCGCAATCGCTGCCAAGACCGTGACCTATGACTTCGAACGCCTGATGGAAGGCGCTAAGCTGCTGAAATGTTCAGAGTTTGGCGACGCTATCGTTAAACACATGTAATTGTGTTTAAGCGTTAGAATAAGAACGGGAGCCTTAGGGATCCCGTTTTTTTATGCCAGGTGTAATGGTGAACATAATCTAGTCGCCATTCAGCAATGGGGGATGCGCTTTCTTAATGTGAGTTTGCAAGATATTGACCTAAACCTGCTTAAATTTGCCCGTGTTGGTTTATTATTCTTTCCTGTGGATATTCTATTAAAGAAGGGAATCATGAAGAGAGTTCATTTGCGGTTTGGGATTTGCGCGCCGGCATTATCGCTTGTTATCGCCGCGTTGTTGGTGACGGGGTGTGCGAAGACGAGTTCTGCGATTAAACCTGTGCCGTCTGATGAAGGTGTCGATGAGATGTTTGCCGCCTTCGAAGGCAAAACAGCGCCTCAACCTGGGGCGGAGGTCAACCAGTATGCTATGCAGATACGATCCGCTATTCAAAGCCATTTTCAAGACGTAGGCTCATATGCCGGTAAACGATGCGCTTTAAGAATTATGCTGGCGCCGGATGGCATGCTTATAAATGTGCGAGCCGAAGAAGGTGACCCTGATCTTTGTCGTGCCGCAATAAAGGCGGCCACAAAGGCCCGTTTTCCCAAACCGCCTTCACCAGCCGTTTATAATGCCTTGAAAAATCCTGTATTGGAATTCCGTCCCTGAGCACCTGAATGAGAGGGGAAACGTGTCAACGCTCGTTAGGCCGGGTCAATTTGAATAAAAACGGGAGCCTCTGGGCTCCCATTCTTTATGATCAAGGTGACCCGTCCTGAATAGCGTTGACACATTTTACTCACGCACAGAGGAAAATGTGA
>RCUS01000090.1_pt1 | contig 73868 bp, 58 predicted proteins | sample 2166221 | NCBI WGS metagenome assembly RCUS01 (sample SAMN09932758, study PRJNA488358) | compost metagenome | isolation source: compost soil in cyclohexanecarboxylic | place: Germany: Experimental Botanical Garden
AAGCCGATCACATGGGCATGTCCGTGTGGCGCGGCAAGTTCAACAAGACCAAGGGTACCGTGGTCCTGGACCGTGCCGCCAAGACTGGCAGCCTGGACCTGGTCATCGATGCCGATTCGATCGACTTCGGCCTGGACGCCATGAACACGCACGCGAAAAAAGCGGACATGTTCAATGTGGAAAAGTTCCCTGAAATCACCTACAAGAGCAAATCGTTCAAGTTCAATGGCGACCAGCTGGTGGAAGTCGACGGCGAACTGACGCTGCTGGGCGTGACCAAGCCCGTCAAGCTGAACGTGAGCAAATTCAAGTGCATCATGCACCCGCGCTACAAGCGCGAAGTATGCGGCGCCGACGCCACGGCCGAATTCAAGCGCAGCGACTTTGGCCTGAACTACGGTTTGCCGGCTTTCTCGCCGGAAGTCAAACTGGCCATTCAAGTGGAAGCCATCAAGGCCGACTAAGCATCGTCAGGCCCGCAGCTTGCCGTATCCCAAGCCCGCCTCGCTGCCCGCAGCCAGGCGGGCTTTTACATGGGAACACGAATCCGCTGGACTTTTCTATCGTGCGGCATCAGTATCGATTTGCCATGATGTTTTTCTACTACGGCATACCCACCCATCCATTGCGCGGAGGATTACATGAATTTCATTATCTGGATCGTTATTGGCGGCGTCATCGGCTGGCTGGCCAGCATGGTCATGAAGACCAATGCGCAACAGGGCATCTTCCTCAATATCGTCGTCGGCATCGTCGGCGCCTTCCTGGGCGGCTGGCTGCTGGCGCCCCTGTTCGGCACGGGCACCATCAACAGCGACAACTTCAGCCTGTCCTCGCTGCTGGTCTCGTTCCTGGGCGCCGTGATCCTGCTGGGCATCGTGAATCTCTTGCGCCGGGGCAAAATACGCTAAACCGGACGGAACACAGGGACACTGGCCGGGTCGCGCAGGCGCCCGGCCATTTTTATTGCCGCCAAAACAATTGTCTGGACAATACCACAGTCGCCGGCACGCAAACATGCGCGTTGCCAGCTGGTTTTCGCCCTTGCGCAGGCATGAAAAGTTTCCATTCAGGCACTACTCTTGAGCATACCCTGAGGAAAATGTCATTGACTAGTCACAGTCCGATACGGATACTCTAGGTCGCCCGCTGAGAAAACCACTGGGTACGCACGCTGATTCCGACTTCCCACCATGTAAAAAGACAAGAAATCGAATGAAAAAATCTCTAATCGCGCTCGCCATCCTGAGCAACTTCGCACACGCCGACGAAGGCATGTGGATGCCCCAACAGCTGCCACAAGTAGCCAAGGAACTGAAAGCGGCCGGACTGAAACTGGACCCGACCACCCTGACCAAGCTGACCGAGTTCCCGATGGGCGCCATCGTCAGCCTGGGCGGCTGCTCGGCATCGTTCGTCTCGCCGCAAGGCCTGGTTGCCACCAACCACCATTGCGTCTACAACAGCGTGGCGGTCAACTCGACCAAGGAGCGCGATTTGCTGGCCAACGGTTTCCTGGCCAAGACGTTTGCTGAAGAATTGCCGGCCGCCCCAGGCAGCCGCATCTTCGTCACCTCGGCCGTGACCAATGTCAGCGAGCAGATCATCACGCCGGCCGTGGCCAAGCTGCAAGGCAAGGCACGCATCGACGCGATTGAGAAAAACCAGAAGCAACTGGTTGCTGCATGCGAAAAAGAAGCGGGCTTCCGCTGCACCGTGTCGAGCTACTACGGCGGCCTGGAGTTCTACCTGATCAAGCAACTGGAAATCCGCGACGTGCGCCTGGTGCATGCACCACCGGCCGGCGTGGGCAAATTCGGCGGCGACACCGACAACTGGATGTGGCCACGCCACACGGGCGACTACGGTTTCTACCGCGCCTATGTCAGCAAGGACGGCAAGGCTGCCGACTTCAGCAAGGACAACGTGCCCTACCAGCCAAAACACGTGCTGAAACTGGCCAAGGATGGCTTGAAAGAAGGCGATTTCGTCATGGCGCTGGGCTATCCAGGCCGCACCAACCGTCACCGCCTGCCATCGGAAGTGGCGTTCACGTTTGACTGGAACTACCCGGCCTTCGTGAAAGCGTCGGGCGAAACCCTGGCCATCATCGCGCGCGAAACCAAGGACAACAAGGATGTTGCCCTGAAATACGCAGGCCAAGTAGCTGGCGTAAACAATTACTACAAGAACCGCCAGGGCATGCTGGACTCGTACGCGGGCAGCGACTTCCTGGCGCGCAAGACGGCAGAACACGAAGCGATGAAAACCTGGGTCAATGCCAATCCTGCCCGCAAGGCAGAGTTTGCCGGCGACATCGAGCAAGTGGAAAAGCTGATCGCCGAGCGCGATGCCGACACCAAGCGCGACTTCTTCCTGGGTTACGCGCAGCCACGCCTGCTGAACACGGCACGCAGCCTGTACCGCCTGTCCAATGAAAGCACCAAGGCCGACGCGGAACGCAAGTCCGGCTACCAGACGCGCGACTTGCCACGCCTGGAAGCGGGCATCACATCGGTCGAGCGCACCTACGATGAAAAAGTCGACAAGGCGCTGGTACTGAACAGCCTGGCCAAGTATGCCGCCCAGCCGGCAGCACAGCGCCGCGCCAGCTTCGACGCCGCCATCGGCATCAAGGATGGCATGTCGCAAGCCGACCTGGCTGCCGCCCTGGACAAGCTGTATGCTGGCAGCAAGCTGGCCGACAAGGCCGAGCGCGCAGCATGGCTGAAACGCACGCCAGCCGAATTCCAGGCCAGCAAGGACAGCTTCATCCAGGCCGCCGTCGCCATGTACCCGGATTCGCTGAAGAGCGAAGCGGAAGACGAGGAACTGGCCGGCAAGATCCAGCAAGCCTACGCCAACTACATGAAAGCGAAAATCGCCTTCATGAAGAGCAAGGGCCAAGCCGTCTACCCTGACGCCAACAGCACCCTGCGCGTCACGTTCGGCAAAGTGGCCGGCCGCGACCATGGCGCCGACGGCACCACCTGGACCGCGTTCACCACCGTCAATGGCGTGGTGGCCAAGGCCACGGGCGAAGGCGAGTTCAATGCACCAGCGAAACAACTGGCCGCGATCAAAGCCAAGGACTTCGGCAAATTTGTCGATCCGAAGCTGAAAACCGTGCCGGTCGACTACCTGGCGACCCTGGACATCACCGGCGGCAACTCCGGTTCGGCGGCCCTGAACGCCAAAGGCGAATTCATCGGCCTGGCCTTCGACGGTACCCTGGATTCCATCATTTCCGATTGGGACTACAACAAGGCCAACACCCGTTCGATCCAGGTCGACCTGCGCTACATGCTGTGGAACATGAAACACATCGACCACGCGGACAACCTGCTGAAGGAAATGGGCGCTGAATAACAAGAAGCAATAACCCGGCAACGGGCGCTTTAAGCTGAGCCACTCCTGCGGGAGTGGCTTTTTTTCGCCTAGCGTTTTACCTTGGTGAAACGGTAAGGCACGGCTTGCTCCTCGCCAAAAACTTGCACCCGGCCACTTCCCAGCGGCAACATGACCCGCCGGCCCTCTTGCAGCAGCAAGGCCAGGTCGGCGCCGGGAAAGCGCTGCGCCAGCAGCGGATAAGCTTGCCGCTCGATAGGCACGGCGGGAATCACGAGGCGGTAGTCGCCATCGCCGAAGTCCAGCAGCAAGGCGGGCGCATCGCCAGGTCCCGGCAAGGCCGTGATGCGCAGGCGCGCATTGCCTTTGATGAGTTCGACGGCGGACCACAGGGCCACGTCGCGCAGCAGGGTGCCCGCCTGCAGGCGCGGCGCCTGGCCCCTGCTCGCCGAGCCCAGCAAGACGTCGGCTGGCTCGGTGGACACGGCCCCATCGACAGCCAGCAACCAGCCCCGGTAGCGTATCAACGCACCCTGCGCGGCAGCCGTGACGGACCCGCCCTGCGCCACCGCTCCCTTCGCTGCTGGCAAGCGCAAGGGCGCCGCCTGCGCCGCCTGGCAAGCCCACCACACCAGTGCCGCCATCGCCATCTTGCCCATGCCGCCTCCCGTGCGCGTGAAACGTATTCATAACACAAGTACTGCAACAGGCTCCTGCTGCGCCTCAAGGCGGGGGCGCCGGTGCTACAATTGGCGCCTAGCGGGCGTACTTATCCAGCGCGCCTTCCCCCTCCCAGACTCAGACCGCTATGCCATCAGACTTGCGCACGACCTACGAACTCGGTAATCACAACCAGACCACGACCTGGCTGGAATGCATCACCTTCTATAAAGATCTCGCCGCGCGCTACCCGCAAGTGCTGCATTTCGAACAGATCGGCCTGTCCGACTCGGGCGTGCCCATCCATGCTGGCGTCGTCAGCGCGGACGGCGTATTCGACCGCGAACAGATCAAGCGCGAAGGCCGCACCGTATTCTTCAACAATAACGGCATCCACCCGGGCGAACCGGAAGGCATCGACGCCTGCATGGCCATCGTGCGCGACCTCTGCACGCAGCCAGCGCGCCTGGCGGCGCTGGGCAAGACCGTACTGCTGTTTATTCCGATCTACAACGTCGACGGAAGCCTGAACCGCGCCAATACGTCGCGCGTGAACCAGGATGGCCCGGAGCAATTCGGTTTCCGTGGCAATAGCCGCCACCTGGACCTGAACCGCGATTTCATCAAGTGCGACAGCCTGAACGCGCAAGTGTTCAACCGCCTGCTGGCCAGCTGGGACCCGGACGTGATGGTCGACACGCACACGTCGAACGGCGCCGACTACCCGTACACGATGACCCTGATCCACACGCAGACGGATAAGCTGGGCAACGGCCTGGGACCGTTCCTGCAAGACACCATGCTGCCGCACATCTTTGCGCACATGGAACAGGCGGGCTGGCCCACCTGCCCCTACGTGAATCCCGTCAAGGACAGCCCCGACCACGGCATCGCCGAATTCCTCGAAGTGCCCCGCTTCTCGACGGGTTTTGCGGCCTTGCACCACGTCATCGGTTTCATGCCGGAAACGCACATGCTGAAACCGTTTGCCGACCGCTATGCGTCCATGCGCGCGCTGCTCGACATCACCATGGCATTCACGGTGCAACACGGCGAACAGATCAAGCAGTTGCGCGCGCAAGCCAAGGCGGCGGGACGCACGCAAGCCGAATGGCCGATCCACTGGGCCATGAACGAAGAGCAACCGTCGACCTTCCCCTTCAAGGGCTATGCGGCGCAATACACGCCTAGCGTGCTGGGCGACTACCAGCGCCTGTCGTATGACCGCTCACAGCCGTGGGAACGCGATATCGCCTATTACAACCGCTTCGATGCGGACGTCACCGTCGCGGCGCCGAAAGCGTATATCGTGCCGCAGGCGTGGCGCGAAGTCATCGAGCGCCTGCGCTGGAACGGCGTCGAAATGTCACGCATTACCGCCGAACAGACGGTAACGGCGCGCTACTACCACATCCGCAACGTCGGCACGCGCGCCACCGCCTACGAAGGCCACATGTTCCACGACACGGTCGAACTGGAAGCGCGCACGGGGCAATTCACCGTGCAGGCCGGCGATTATGTAGTATCCCTGGAGCAGGACAACGCGCGCTACGCCGTGGAAACCCTGGAGCCGGAGGCGCACGACAGCTTCTTCCGCTGGGGCTTCTTCAACAGCGTGCTGGAAAAGAAAGAAGCGTTTTCCGATTACGTGTTCGAAGACATGGCGTCCGAACTGCTGCGTGATGAGCCGGCCCTGGCGGCCAGGTTCGCCGACTGGAAAGCGGCGAACCCTGCACTGCTGAGCAATCAGGAAGCCGTACTGGACTTCATTTTTGAACACTGCCAGCGCTTTGCCGAGCCGGAATGGCGGAGATACCCGGTCATCGCCCTGATGTAACTCAGGGGCTGTAGCGAATGCAACATCCTGGCGCCGCATCGGAGACCCCGGTGCGGCGCCTCTTTCTGTGCCCTGCCCACAAGGTAATCCCATGCACTACGCACTGAACCTGCGCACCTTCATTTACAGCCATTATTTTTACCTGGGCTTGCGCGTGGCCATCGGCCTCGTCGGGCTGGCCTTGCTGACCCAGGAAATCAGCGACAGCGCCACCGCCATGACGGTGTGCATCGGCGCCCTGTGCACGACCCTGATGGACATGCCCAGTCCCCTGCGCCACAAGTTCAACGAGATGCTGGCCTCGGTGCTGCTGTGCAGCGCCGTGACCTTATTGATCAGCCTGTGCGGCCCCGTGCAATGGCTGTTGATGACGGTGCTAGTGCTGGTGAGTTTCCTGGCCAGCATGATGGTGGTGTACGGCAAGAAATCCATGCCCTTGCAACTGGCCGCCCTGTTCATCATGACCATGTCGATGGAGCACCAGATGACGTGGCAGCAATCGTTCCACCACGCGGGCCTGTTCATGCTGGGCGGCCTGATCTATCTGGCTTACGCCATGGCCATCGCCTGGGTCTTGCGCCACCGCATCAAGCAGCAAGTGCTGGCCGAAGCCCTGTTCGAACTGGCCGCCTACATCGACATCAAGGCCGACTTCTACGACACGCGTTTTAACCTGACGGAACAGTTCAACAAGCTGGTGCGCCATCAGAGCATCCTGGCCGACCGCCAGCAGGCGTCCCGTGATTTGATACTGCGCAGCCACAAGAACAGCAAGGACGCCATCGTCGTGCAGGTGCACGTCTGCATGCTCGATCTGTATGAACTGATACTCTCGACGCACACGGATTACGCGCTGCTGCGCCAGCACCTGGCCGACTCCGACGTCTTGACCTCGCTGCACGACCTGGCTTACAAGGCGGCGCGCGACATCGAGTCCGTCGCCTACGCCGTCACGCGCAAGCGCGCCTCGTATGCGCAGATCAGCTATGACAAGGAATGGGCCGACATCGAAGCGGAAATTGCGCGCCTGCAGGCAAAAGGCGACAGCGCGCAAGAGGCGCTGGCCACCTTGCGCGCACAGCGCAACAAGATCCGCGCCATTTTAAAGATGATCGCCGAACTGCACCTGGCCAGCCAGAAAGTCTCGGCCAATGTGCCGTTCTGGAGCGGCGCGGACATGGCGCCGTTCCTGTCGCAGCAAAAGTACGAATTGAAAACCCTGCTGACTAACTTGCGCCTGGACTCGCCCGTATTCCGCTTCGCGCTGCGCGTCTCGATGGCCATTTCCGTCGGGTTGCTGATCGGCCACTGGCTGCCGTATGCGGCGCACAGCTACTGGATCGTGCTCACCATCGTCATCATCCTGCGCCCCACCTTCAGCATGACGCGCCAGCGCCGCGCCGACCGCATCATCGGCACCATCATCGGCTGCGTGGTGACGGCCATCGTGATCCGTTTCGTGCACAGCAATATCGTGCTGATGGCCATTTTATTCCTCTCCATTGTGGCCACGCCCACCTTCATCTACCTGCGCTACCGCTACACGGCCATTGCCGTAAGCCTGATGATCTTGCTGCAAATGCACCTGGTGGCGCCCAGCAATCCGAACCTGGTCAGCGAACGCCTGATCGATACCCTGATTGGCGCGGCGGTCGCTACCGTGTTCAGCTTTGTGCTGGCCAACTGGGAATACCAGAGCCTGCCTCGCCTGGTGCGCCAGGTGCTGAACGTGAACCTGTCGTACATGCAAGCCAGCTTCGCGCTGCTGCAAGGCAAATGCTTCGATGATTTCGCCTACCGCATCGAACGCAAGCGCTTGATGGACAGCCTGGCGGCGCTCAGCTCGGCGCTGGTGCGCATGCTCGATGAACCGGCCAGCAAGCAGCGGGCCGTGGAAGACATCAACCTGTTCATCGTGCAAAATTACTTGCTGGTGGCCCACGTGGCGGCGCTGCGCTCGATCCTGGGGCGCCATGCCAGCCAGCTTCCCGTCGCGCCCGTCAACGCCCTGCTTGGCCACAGCCATACGCAAGTGTGTCTGACCCTGTCGCGCGCGCTGGACCAGCTCGACAACAAGGCCGCCATCAGCGCACCGCTGGCGGCCCCTGCCGCGCCGCCCGTCAGTGAAGTGGACTGGTCCGGCTGGCCGCTGGTCAAAAGACGCATCCGGCTGTTGCAGGCGGATGCCGACAAGATCGTGGTGCATAGCGCGGCGATCGTGCATATCGTGGCGCCCCGATAAGATTTTTCAGCCGCCTGGGCGCAAGTGGTGTCATCAGGAGGTCATCTGGCCTGTCTATGCTGCGTTGGTTTTTCCACTTCCAGCCAAGGCATTCCATGCACGCATTTCCCCTGACCCGGCGCCTGCCACTGGCGCTGGCCATCAGCGCCGCCCTCGCCCTCGCCGCTTGCGGCGGTTCCGATTACCAGGACACGGCGCTCGTCATTCCCGCCGCGCCCGCCGACCAGGGCGCGCCCGATACGGCGCCGCCTTCGGCCACGGCGATTCCCTTTGTCGACAATGTCGCCAGCAACCAGCGCGGCGATGCGCGCTACGCGACGGCCGCCACGAATGCGGGCGTGCGCGTCTTGATCGGCATGCTCGACATCTGGAAACCGCTGACGGAAATCGTTGATGCCGGCGTCTCGGCACCAGCCGTGGACGGCTTTCCCGCAGTCGTGCCCTCCGCCTGGACGGGCGTGCCCAACGATGGCACGCCTGGCGGCACCATCGTCAATGCCAGCGTGCACAACGCAAATATCGATTTCGTCGTCAAAGCCACCACCAGCCGCACGCCGGCGCAGGAACTGGCCGCCTATCTGGATGACCGCCGCGGCAAGGGCTACAGCATCACCGACGGCATGGGGCCGTTGACGGATGCCTGGCGCAGCGCGGCACGCCAGACCACCAGCATCACCGACATCGCGCCAGACGCGACAAGCAAGCTCTACAACGACAGCGGCAGCAACACGGGTGTGGCCGGCAGCAGCAATGCCGAATTCGGCAACGTGGTGGGCCTGATCAATGCGATGGGCAACAATGGCTCGACGGAACCGGCCAAGCGTTTCTACAAATATGCGCGCCCCTTCCGCTGGAGCAGCAATGTGGCCGTGATCCCGGCCCTGCTGCCGGCCAGAAGCGCCACGCCCGCCACCGATGGCGGCTTTACCAGCGGCCATTCGGCCGAAGCCGTGCGCGGCGCCCTGGGCATGGCGTATGCGTTGCCCGAGCGCTACCAGGAAATGGTGGCCCGCGGGCTGGAACTGGGCGAAAACCGCATCATCGCCGGCATGCATTCGCCGCTCGACGTGATCAGCGGGCGGGTGCAGGCGCAGGCCATCGTCGCCGCCAACCTGCTCGACCCGACCACGGCCGCCACCAAGGCCGCCGCCGTGACGCAGGCGCACACGACCCTGATGGCGAAAACCGGCACCACGGCCGACACATTTTATGACTACGCCCATTCGGGCAGCAGCGCCAACGACCGTTTTTCGGACTACGCCAGCACCAAGGCCGCCTACATCCGCCGCCTGACCTTCGGTTTCGCGCAGACGGGCGCCACCAATGCAGCGGCCATCGTGCCGAAAGGCGCGGAAGTCTTGCTGGAAACGCGCTTGCCGTATCTGTCCGACGCGCAGCGCCGCGTGGTGCTGAAAACAACAGCCTTGCCATCGGGCTACCCCGTGATGGACGATGCTGAAGGCTGGGGCCGCTTGAACCTGTTTGCCGCCGCCGACGGCTATGCCGTCTTCACGGGCAACGTAGTGGTAGCCATGGATGCGGCCAAGGGCGGCTTTTATGCCGTCGACCGCTGGCGCAACGACATCAGCGGCACGGGCAAGCTGAACAAGCAAGGCACGGGTACCCTGAAGCTGGGCGGCAACAATAGCTGGAGCGGCGGCACGCAGCTGGAAGGGGGCCGGCTGGAAGCCAATTCCGCCACGGCGTTCGGCAAGGGCGACGTGTATGTCAGCGGCGGCACCCTGGTCAGCAATGCCCAGTCCGGCCTGGCGCTGGCCGGCAAGTACACGCAGCTGGCTGCCGGCAACCTGGAATTGAAACTGGGTAGCGGACAGCAAGGCCGCCTGAGCGTGGCAGGCCAGATGACGGTGGCCGGCGGCAGCCTGAAGGTGACGTTCCAGAACGGCTACAAGCCGGCCGCCGGCACCACCGTGAATGTGCTCGCCGCGTCCAGCCTGAAAGGCAAGTTCGACAGCATCACGGTCGACGGCTTCAAGGTGACGCCGACGTACACGGAGACGGGCTTGCAGCTGCGCCTGGACGTTTAAGCTACTTCAGGTAGCGCTCGAACCAGCCGACGGTGCGCTGCTGCAGGTCGCGCTGGTGCTCGGGCTTGCGGAAGGAATGGCCTTCGCCGTCATAGATGAACAGGCTGGACGGCACGCCCATGGCACGCAGGCCATTCCAGAATTCCAGCGACTGGGCGGCCGGCGTTTCCACGTCGCGTTCGCCCACATAGATCAGGGTCGGCGTCTTCGCCGCCTTGATCGATTCGATCGGCGAGGCCTTGCGGTAGACGGCCGGATCGTCATACGCGGAAGCGCCGAAGAAGGGGATCATCCACTGGTTGATGCCGTTCTGGCCGTAATAGCTGATCCAGTTCGACACGCCCGCGCCCGCCACGGCCGCCTTGAAGCGGTCGCTGTGCGTGACGCCCCACATGGTCATGAAGCCGCCATACGAATGGCCGATCAGGCCCAGGCGCTGGCCATCGACGGGCGCCGCTTTTTCCACCGCATCGATGCCGGCCAGGATGTCGCGCCAGTCGCCGCCGCCAAAGTCCGCCATGTTGGCGCGCGTAAAAGCCTGGCCCTGGCCAAAGCTGCCGCGCGGATTGGGCAGGAAGACAAAATAACCTTTCTGCGTCAGTTCGTGGATCAGGGTGCCCGCTCCCACGTAGCGGGGCGAGGCGGCCGCGCCGGGGCCGCCATGCACGTTGACGATCATCGGGTAGCGCTTGCCCGCCGCCACCTTCAACGGCCCCAGCAGCCAGCCCTGCGCCTTGTATTGCTCGTTGCTCCAGCCCACGTTCTGTACCGTCAGCTGCGGCGCAAAGCCGTCATTGTCATGCGTGATCTGTTTCAGCTGGCGCACGGGTCCCGCCACCAGGTGGCTGGCGTGCGTGAAATCTTCCTGCGCGGCAGCGGCCCGCTGGCCGTCGGCGCTGAACGACAAGCGCCCATCGCTGCCGCTGCTGCTGAGCTCACCGAGCATCACAGCTTGGCTGGGGCCGGTCTGCGCATCAACAGGCACCAGCGCCAGCTGCGAATCGATCAGCGCCGTCGCCAGCAGGCCGGCACCGCGCCAGACGACGCCATTGAAGGTGCCGCGGTAGTCTGGTGTCAGGTTGCGCGGCGTGCCGCCGGCCAGCGGCAGCGTGTAGATATCGCCGCCGATGGAGCCGAAGTCGCTCATCAGGCCGCCGATGAAGGCCACCGTCTTGCCATCCGGCGAGACGGACGGCAGGTTCAGCTGCATGGCCGGCGCGGCGATCACGCGCAAGGCGCCCGTGGCCGCATCAATATGGCTGAGCTTGGCCACCCACCAGTTGCTGTCGCCATTGCCCTGCGCGCTGGTGGCCACGAAGCCGCGTCCATCGGGCGTCCAGCTGTATTCATACACATAGGTGTCGTCGGGCGACAGCAGGCGCAACTCGCCGCCGCCGGCCGGCACCACCGCGATGCGCTGGGCATCGTCATCGCGGCCCACCTCGCCCACCTGGCGCGCGCCCGCTTCCACGGCGCCGGCCAGCTTGCGCGCACCCACCGTGGCCAGCAGGGCCAGCTGTCTGCCATCGGGCGACCAGCGCGCCGTGCTGGCCACGCCTTTCAAGCTGAGCACGGCCTGCGGCTGCGGCTGGCCAATGACGGCCCGGTACAAGGTAGCCTGGCCAGCCTTGGCATCGTAGGCGATGAACGCCAGTTGGCGGCCATCGGGGGACCAGCTGGGCTTGTCGTAGGAACACACCGCGCAAGGATCGATGTGCTGCGCGATGGCGCCATTGGCCGCATCGCGCACGACGATGACCGCATGCGGGCGCTGCGGCTGCTCGCCCGCCTTGCTCGATTCGATGGCGGCAATGCGCTGGCCATCGGCCGACAAGGCCACGGCGCGGTAATCGCGCAAGGCCAGCTCAGTTGCAGGAGGAGGAGCAGGAGCGGGAGCGGGAGCGGGAGCGGGAGCAGCCTGTGCCGTAGCGCCAAGCAGGAGGCTTGCCAGCAAGACATATCCAGTCAGGTCAGTTATTTTCATCATGTAAATTCCGGTTAAGAATAAAAAAACCGCCGGCAAGCGCGGCGGTTTTGAATGGATGAACGACGATCACTTCGCCTTCTTGCCCAGATGCGAATGGCGCATGCTGTACAGGAAGTAAATCGCCACCGTCACCGCCATCCAGATGCTGAATACGACAAAGGTCGTATGCGGCAAGTCGCGCATGATGTACAGGCAGGCAAACACGCTCATGCCGGGAATCACGTACGGGCCGAACGGCACGCTGAAGCCTTCGATGCGGTTGGCACCCTGCTTGTGGCGCAGCACGGGCACGGCAATGGACACCACCATGAAGGCCGTCAGGGTACCGATGCTGACCATGTCCCACAGGTAAGTCGCATCGACCGTGCCGGCCACCAGCGCCACCACCAGGCACACGATGATGGTATTGCTGACTGGCACGAGGGTGCGTGGATGGATCTTCTGGAACGATTTCGGGATCAGGCCGTCGCGGCTGACGGCGAACAGGATGCGCGTCTGGCCGTAGATCGTCACCAGGGTCACGCTGAAGACGGAAATGACGGCGCCCGCCGACAGGATCAATGCGGGCCAGGTCTTGCCCGTGACGTTTTGCAGGATCACCGCCAGGCCCGCTTCCTGGCCTTCAAACAGCTTGGCTTGCTGTGCACCGAGGGCGGCCACGGCCACCAGCAAATAAAACACGGTGACGATCAGCAAGCCATACAGGATGCCGCGCGGCACGTTGCGCTTGGGATCTTTCACTTCATCGCCCGCCGTGGCCACCGTATCGAGGCCGATGAAGGAGAAGAAGACGGTGCCGGCGGCGGCCGTCACGCCCGTCATGCCGGCAAAGCCCTTGCTATTGTCGCTATTGAAGAAAGGCACGAAGTTGTCGGCATTGAAGCCCGAGAAGGCAATGGCGATGAAGAACACGAGGATGGACAGCTTGATGACGACCATGATGGCATTCATCAGCGCCGATTCCTTGGCGCCGCGCAGCAGCAAAAAGCCGCACATGCAGATCAGCAGGATGGGCGGCAAATTGATGTGGCCGGCGCGAAATTCCATGCCATGCGGGCCGGAAACGATCATCGGCGTGCGCAGCATCTCGGGAATATGCCAGCCAAACGCATTTTCCAGGAAGTTGTTCAGGTAGGACGACCAGCCGATGGCCACGGCGCTGCCGGCCAGCCCGTATTCCAGCAGCAGGCAGGCGGCCATGATGAAGGCGAGAAATTCCCCCACGGTGGCATAGGCAAACGAGTACGAGGAGCCGGAGGCGGGAATGCGGAACGACAACTCCGCATAGCACAGCGCCGTCAGGCCGGCCGTGATGGCGGCGATCAGGAAGGACAGGATAACTGCCGGGCCCGCCTTGGGAACGGCTTCCACCATGGTAAAGAAGATGCCCGTGCCGACGGTGGCGCCGACGCCGATCATGGTAAGGGAAAACAGGCCGATGGACCGGCTCAAGCCACTGCTGCTGAGGCCTTCACCATACTCGACCGTGGTATCGATCGGCTTGGTGCGGCAAATTTTCTGGACCAGGGTTTGGCTCACTAAACTTCCTTTATGAGGCATGCATTTAACACCTGGCAAAACCTGCTGCGCATCGCGATGCGCGGCCTGCACTGCTCACTGTGCATTCGCACAGCTGCGCTTCTTGGCCACAACGCTTCACGCTCGCTACGGTTTTGTCAGGTGTTGTTAGGAACATGACGGGTAAAAACACATAAAAATGGCGCCCCGGCCCTACCTGGCAAAAAACCGGAAAGATCGCGTCCATTTTCAAAACTAAGCGATTATAGGGCTTTCATCGGCCTAGCCAAACAGAACTTTGATGCAAGGAAACAACGCCAGGCGTGCGCCAGGAAAACGGCACCAGTGCTGGCGAAAGTAGAAATTGCTTCTATGAAATAAAAAGCGCGCCGCTGCTGGGGCAGGGGCGCGCTGTGGATCAGTTCAGATCAAGGGCATTATTTCTTGCCGCGTGGGGCATCGGCCGGTGGCCAGCCCGCTTCGTAGCCTTGCGGCACGTCGTCGCGGCGCTCTTTCGGCGCCAGGCCCAGCACGTAATACAGCACCGTCAGCAGGATCAGCCAGGCCGGCCCCACCATCAGGGCGATGCGCGTATCGGGGAAATACGCCATCAGGCCGATCACCAGCGCCAGGAAGGCCAGCGAAATCCAGGAACCATACGGCGCGAACGGCATGCGGAAGGCCAGGTTCTTGATTTCCAGCGGCGTCAAGGTCTTGCGGAACTGGATCTGCGTGACCAGGATCACGCCCCAGGTCCAGACGGCGCCGAAGGTGGAGATCGACGTGACCCAGATAAACACTTTTTCCGGCACCAGGTAGTTCAGCAGCACGCCCAGCAGCAAGGCAAACACCGACACCAGGATGGCGCGGCGCGGCACGCCGCTGGCCGTGGTTTCCGCAAACGCCTTCGGCGCCTGGCCTTGCAGCGCCAGGTTGTACAGCATGCGGCCCGTGCTGAAGATGCCGCCATTGCACGACGACAAGGCCGCCGTCAGCACGACAAAGTTGATGATGCCGGCCGCCGTCTTGATGCCCAGGCGTTCGAAGGTCATGACGAAGGGACTGCCGGTGGTGCCGATTTCATTCCATGGATAGATCGACAGGATGACGAACAGTGCGCCGACATAGAAAATCAGGATGCGCCAGAACACGGAATTGATGGCGTCCGGAATCGACTTCTTCGGGTTCGCCGCTTCGCCTGCCGTCAGGCCGATCATTTCCACGCCCAGGTAGGCAAACATCACCATCTGCAGTGACATCAGCACGCCCTGCGCGCCATTCGGGAAGAAGCCGCCATGCGTCCACAGGTTCGAAATGCCGATGGCCACGCCGTCGTTGCCGAAACCGAAGATGATCATGCCGGCGCCGCCGATGATCATCAGGATGATGGTGACGACCTTGATCAGGGCAAACCAGAACTCGAACTCGCCGTAGGCTTTCACGGCCAGCAGGTTGATGGCGCCCATGGAACCGAGGGCAGCGAGGGCCCAGATCCAGCGCGGCGTGTCGGGGAACCAGATACCCATGTAGATGGCGACGGCGGTAATTTCCGCCACGCAGGTAACCAGCCACAGGAACCAGTAATTCCAGCCCGTCAGATAGCCTTGCAATGGACCCAGGTAGTCCTGGGCATAGCGGCTGAAGGAACCGGCGACAGGATTGTGCACGGCCATTTCACCCAGCGCGCGCATGATCATGAAGATCACCGCGCCACCGATAATATACGACAGCATGATGCCGGGACCGGCCATCTTGATCGCGTTGCCCGAACCCAGGAAGAGGCCGACGCCAATCGCGGCGCCCAGCGCCATCAGGCGGATCTGCCGCTCGCCCAGGCCGCGGTGCAAGCCTTGTTCACTCGTTTTCATTACGTGTCTCCGTTTTTTCTTGAATACAGCTCTCCCTCCACCCCAATGGCGGTTCCGCTCTTGCTGGAAAGGAGGAAAGGGCTGGCCGGCGGATGTGCGCCGGCATGCTCATGTGGTCAGGCTACTGCGTCAGGCCAGTTCGGCGATCAGTTCGATCTCGACGCAAGCGCCCAGCGGGATCTGCGCCACGCCGAAAGCGGAGCGCGCGTGCTTGCCGCTGTCGCCGAAGACTTCAACGAACAGTTCCGATGCACCGTTGGTGACCAGGTGCTGTTCCGTGAATGTGGAGGTGGAATTGACCAGGCTCATGACCTTGACGATGCGCTTGACCTTGTTCAAGTCGCCGCCGCACGCGTCTTGCAGGGTGGCGATCAGCTCGATGGCAATGCCGCGCGCGGCCACTTTGCCTTCTTCCGTGGTGACGTCCTTGCCCAGCTGGCCAACCCAGACCTTGCCATCCTTCTTGGCCAGGTGGCCGGACAGGAAGACGGTGTTGCCCGTGCGGGCGTGCATGACGTAAGCGGCAGCGGGCGCGGCAACGACTGGCAATTCGATGTTGAGGGCCTTGAGTTTTTCGTAAAACGACATGCTATTTCTCCAAGAAAACAATATAAACGAAACCGAAATTCATCAGCAGCAGGGCAAGGAAAACGTCGCCTCGGCTGCGCGGTCATGGACCGCCAACAGTGCCAGATTAAACGTCATCATATTGGTGAACCAGCAGTTTTAGTTCACAAATAGGCCCGGTTATTCAGTGGATTATACCGACAATCAAACAAAATTCAGCATCGATTCATGAAGCATGCTCTACAGGCATGAAGCGTGACTTTTTTCACTTGATTGTCTCTTATGCAATGTCAAGCCCTCTGGGTCAAGGTTTATCGCCTGCAAAAACGCCTGATCGTGCGATACCACAAGTAGCGCGCCCGCGTATTGCCCCAGCATCTGCTCCAGCGCCTGCAGGCTGGCCAGGTCCAGGTGATTGTCGGGCTCGTCCAGCAGCAGCAATTGCGGCGGTGCCTGCGCGTACAGCTCGGCTGCCAGCGCCACCTTCATGCGCTCGCCGCCGCTAAGCAAGCGGCTGGGCACGGTGGCGCGCGCACCGGCAATGCCCAGCAGCGCCAGCCGCGTGCGCAGCTCGCCTTCCGGCAAGACGCTGTTGCGTGCCTGCAAGCGTTGCACGGCGCTCAGCTCGCCTTCGCGCGTCCCCGCGTGCTGGTCCAGCCACGCCACCGTGGCATGGCAGCGCACATCGCCACTCGCCGCCGCCAGCTGGCCGGCGATCACGCGCAGCAGGGTCGACTTGCCGCTGCCATTGTCACCCGTCACGGCCAGGCGGCGCGGGCCGCTCAAGATCAGGTTTACCGGCTGCGCCTGGCCATACGGCAAGACCAGGTCACGCAATTCCAGGATCAGCTTGCCATTCGGCACGGCACTGTCGGGCGCCAGCAGCAGGCGTTCCACCTCGGGCGCGCAGCGGGCGCTGGCCTCGCTCACCTTTTGCTGGCGCGCCTGCTGCGCCTCTTGCGCGCGCAGGCGCAGCTTGCCCTGGCTATCCTGGCTGCTCTCCTTGCGGGCATCGAGCAAGAGCTTGCTTTGATTGCCTTCGCGTCCATCACGTTCGCCGCGCGCCACGCGCTTTTGCTGGCGCTCCATCTGCTGCTGCGCCTCGCGCTGTCCGCGTCTGGCACCCGCCTTTTCCGCCTGCAGGGCCGCCGCGAATCCGGCCTGTTCCAGCGCGCGCTGCTGCGCGTACGCGGCATAGTTGCCGCCATAGCTGCGCAAGCCCTGTGACGACAGTTCAACGATGTCATCGACGTGTTGCAGCAAGCCACGATCATGGCTGACCAGCAGCAAGCCGCCCGGCCAGCGCGCCATCTGCGCCACCAGGCGTGCACGCTGCTGCGCATCGAGATGGTTGCTCGGTTCATCGAGCACCAGCCAGTCCGCCTGCGACAGCCAGGCACCCTGCAGGGCGATGCGCTGACGCTCGCCTCCGCTCAGGCTGGCCGTTGGCGTGCCGGCATCCACGTGGCGCAAATCAATGGCGTCGAGCGCCTGGCGCAAACGGGCATGGGCATCCCAGCGCTCACCCACCAGCGCATAATCGGCGTCATCGATGCTGCCTGCCGCGATGCGCTCCAGCGCGGCCAGCAAGGGCGCCATGCCGGCGAGCGCGGCCACGCTGGGATAGCGCTCGGGTTCCAGTTCCTGCGCCACATAATGCAGGCTGCCATCGCGGCGTACGGCGCCGCTCGACGGCATGAGCTGGCCCGCCAGCAGGCGCGCCAGTACGCTCTTGCCCGCGCCGTTATCGCCGACGATGCCGATACGCCGTGGGGCAAAACTAAATTGCAAATCGGAAAACAGGGCGCGGCCATCGGGCAGCACAAAGGAAAGACGGTCGAGTTGTAGTAATGCGGGCATGGATACTCCTTGTACGTGCAGACAGGGCTGGCGAACCCGCGCGGCGCAACGTGGCGCTGGCGGGAAGGGCGAGGCCGTGCACAGCACGGCAGTATCAATGGCGCATGTCGAAGCGTCCTGGAGAAATGGGAAAGAAGCGTCAGTGTAGCAGAGCCGGCCTCAGCGCTGTCCCAGTGCCGTGTCGCCGAACAAATTCTTGTATTCGCGCGGCTGCGAGCGCCAGTACTGCGGCGGCGCCTGCACTTGCGCGCCCAGCTCGGCCGCCGCATGCCATGGCCAGCGCGGATCGAACAGGATGGCGCGCGCCAGCGCCACCATGTCGGACTGGCCGTCAGCGATGATGCTTTCCGCCTGCCGCGCTTGCGTGATCAGGCCGACGCTGATGGTGGGCAAGCCGCTGTCACGCTTGATGCGCTCGGCAAACGCCACCTGGTAGCCGGGGCCTACGGGAATCTGCTGCTGCGGCGAGATGCCGCCGCTGGAAACATGGATGAAGTCGGCGCCCAGCTGCTTGAGTTCCTGCGCGAAGCGCACGCTTTGCTCGATTTCCCAGCCACCCTCGACCCAGTCGGTGGCGGAAATGCGCACGCCCACGGCCACGCTGGCGGGCACGGCGGCGCGCACGGCTTCAACCACTTCCAGCGGAAAGCGCATGCGGTTTTCCAGGCTGCCGCCATACGCATCCGTGCGCTGATTGGCCAGCGGCGACAGGAACTGGTGCAGCAAATAGCCATGCGCCGCGTGCAGTTCGATGCCCTCGATACCGAGCGCATGCACGCGCTGGGCGGCCGCGACAAAGGCGCCCTTCACTTGCAGCAAACCCATCTCGTCAAGGGCGATCGGCACGGTTTCACCGGGTGCATGGGCGATGGCGGACGGCGCCACCGTTTGCCAGCCGCCTTCGGCCAGGTGCACGCAGGAACCACCTTCCCACGGCGCGCGGCTCGACGCCTTGCGTCCCGCGTGGCCCAGCTGCACCACCAGCGGAATCGGCGCGTGGCGGCGGATCGCCTGCACCACCTTGGCCAGCGCAGCTTGATTCGCATCCGACCACAGGCCCAGGTCCGCGGCCGAGATGCGTCCCTCGGGCGAGACGGCCGTCGCTTCCGTCATCAGCAAGCCGGCGCCGGACAGGGCCAGGTGCCCCAGGTGGATCATGTGCCAGTCGGTGGCATTGCCATTGTCGGCCGAGTACTGGCACATGGGAGCGATGGCGATGCGGTTGGCCACCTGCAGGGGCCCCAGTGCATACGGCGTGAATAACTGGCTCATGGCGGACTTTCGGAAAAGGGAAGCACCGATTCTACTGTGCTTTGCAAAGCGCGGCTTACACCTGCTTACGTTTGATACAGCGCATGGCCTAGCCTTGGACAAGCGCGGCCGCTACTCTGGACACATCAACAACAGCGCAACACTTTGCCCCCCCAGGAGAACACATGAACACGACGACTACCGCCAGCCGCATCCACCCCTTGATGGCCGGCGCCGCCATTTCCGTCACCGTCCTGTGCCTGGTGGGCGCGGCATCGATCGCCGGCATCCTGCCCAATTCGCGGGCGAACGTGCCCGCTGCAGCGGCCGTACCTGCCGACGTGGCGGCCCTGACGCCAGCGAACGCAGCGGCCCTGGCGGCGCCTGTCGCCGCGCCGCTGGCTGCACCTGTCATTGCACAGGCCGCGCCAGCACCGGCACCGGCCCCCGTCGTGCACAAGCGCGTCGTGCGCCACACGCAAGTGGCGCAAGCGCGCCCTGCTTACAACGACAACAATGATGGCTACCGCGAGACGGCCTACCGCGAACCCGTGCGCCAGCAGCCAGTACCTGCGCCGGCACCGGCACAGCCCAACTACGTGGGCATCGGCGCGGGTGCCGTCATCGGCGGCTTGATCGGCAATCAGGTGGGCGGCGGTCGCGGCAAGGCGCTGGCGACCGTGGCAGGCGTCATCGGCGGCGGCATGCTGGGCAATGCGGTGCAGAACCAGGTGCAGCAGCCACAACGCTAATCAATCTCAGTCGTACGGTCCCAGATAGTCAAGCTTGCCCACGGCCACGCCATTGTTTCTCAGGATGGCGTGGACCATGGAAACGTGAAAATAGAAATTCGGCAAGGCAAAGCTGAGCAGGTAGTTATCGCCCGAGAATTTCGTCCCCTCGTCGGTCCAGTTCAACACCACTTCCTTCTGCGCGCTGCCCGCCATCTGCCCTGCGCTGACGCCGTCGATGTAAGCGATGGTGTTGGCGATGCGTTCCTGCAATTGCTCGAACGACGCTTCGTTATCCTCGAACTTGGGCGCCGGCACGCCGCTCAGGCGCTCGACCGACATCTTCGACGTATCGCTGGCGCGCTGTACCTGCGCCGCCAGGTCCAGCATGTCGGGCGCCAGTTGCGCGCCCAGCAAAATCTCGGGCACGATGCCATCTTCCTCGACGTGGGCCTGGGCTTTTTCCAGCAGGGCCGAGACGACCCGCAAGCCGCGGATGAAGACGGGAATGGTTGCCTGATACATGGACACGGACATGGCGGACTCCTGATAGTGAACGATGAGCCAGTGTACCCGAGGCGCTGTTTTCCGGCGGCGCGCCCGTGTGCGTCAGCGCACCTTGCGGCCCAGTTGCGCTTACTTGTCCAGGTTGACCTTGCCGTCCGGTAAATGCGCTGGCTGCTCAACGGACTGATGCGGCGGTATCGGCGCCGGCTGGTCCTTGCGCTTGCCAGTGAAAAACTTGACGATGGCGGCGGCGCCGCCCACCACGGCCAGGATCAGCACTTTCTTGAAGGCCAGCAGCAGCGCCAGCAGTTTGCCAAACAGGCCCAGCTTGCTGGCCACGCCGCCCGCCACCAGCGCCGCCAGGCCATACTCGGCCACCTTGTCCGTCTTGCTGTCGAAATCCGTGTAGCGGTTACCCTCGGTAAATTCCGTAAACGCCGTCACCTGCTGCATTTCTTTCTTGATCGCCTCGATCTGCTCCATGCCGGCAATCGCATTCAGGTTCAGCACGCCTTCACGGCCCAGCACCCGCACGTTGTAGTTGAGGGAATGCGCGCCGCCATCGACCATCAAGTCCTTGGCCCAGTACAGCTTGTGCGTATCCTTGGCATAACTGGGTTTTTCCGCCCAGCCCATCAAATGGATGCCGGGATAGCCCTGCTTCTTGCGCTCCGCATTGTTTTCCAGCACGGACGCCTGCATGTCCTTGAGCAATTCGTCGTACTGGATGCTGTCCGCATCGTCATCCTTGATATGTCCTTCCTTTTCGTAAGTGACGATAACGCCCCAGCTGTCACGCTCAAGCACGCTGGTCCTGGCGGGCACGATCATGCCCAAGGTCTGGAAGCCGGGCGGATTGCCCCAGGCATCGACCAGCACGCGCTCGGCGTCGGCGGGCGCCAGGTAGCGGAAATTGTCCGGCAAATCCAGGGTGGCGATACTGCCGGGCAAGGTGATCTTGCCGCGCTGGAAATGCAACTGCGCCAGGAATTGCTCGGCTGTCATCGTCGATGCGGCAGAAGTGTCCCCGGCCTTGTCCCCGGCATGGGCGGCAGACAGCAGGCTGGAAAGGGTCAGGCACAGCACGGCGGCCAACAGGCGTTTCAACATGATCGGTCCAGAAATTGTTAAAGGGCAAATATTCTAAACCAAATGATTGCCTAATGCATAATTATTTCCGTACAGAATTTTTTACATGAAAAAGCGCCAGGCGGGTTTCCCCGGCTGGCGCCATGCAATGCCATAGCAAACAACACACGTTCAGGACACGCGCACCACCATCAGCCCCGCGCGCAAGCCCACGCGCACGTCCGGATTCGGGAACACCACCAGCTCTTCCGCGTGCCGCACCGTGTAGACGTGGTCACCATCGCTGGCGATCACCGCATGCTGCGGCAAGGACGTGAAATTCTGCGTGCTACGGTCGAAGGCCATGCGGAATTCATCGCTGTGCTTGATGATTTCCTGCGCCACCTTGAACACGTGCGGTTGCGCCTTGACGGGCTGCGCAGGCAAGCCGCGCAGCAGGCCATCGAGCGCCCACGACACGTCGTCGAACAGGGACAAATCGTTCTGCCCCAGGGTGCCCACGCGGCCCAGCTCCACCGTGCTGGCGGCCGCGCCGCAATGCTCGGCCGAATAGTAGCTGTAGGTGCCGGCCGATTGCGGGTTCATGATGATGGCGCCGATGGCAGCCTGGCCCAGCCAGGCTATCAGCTGCGCCTTGGCCGCATCGGCCACCAGGTCCGGCACGATGGCAAACGTGGGATACACGGAAGGCCGAATGGCCGTGTGCAAATCCAGGTGCCAGCGCTCGGGACCGGCCGCCGCAAAGAACGCCTTGGTCGCCGCGATCATTTCATCGGCGCGCGCGCTTTCCGCCGCTTGCGCCAGGCTGCCCCGCACGGGGCGGAACATGCGATTCAGGTCGGCGTCGATAAAGCGCTTGCCGGCGCGGATCGCATCGACATTGCCCACGCAAACGAGCAGGTCGACGGCCAGGGCCGACGCATCGCGCGACAGGGCGTCGAGCAGATGTGCCAGCACTTCGATCGGTCCTGTCTCGTCGCCATGCACGCCCACCGAAACGACCACGCTGGCGCGGCCGTCTCCCGGTTTGAGCACTTGCAGCATGCCGGGCGCCGGCAAGGCCACCGTGAATCCGGCCTTGGCGAACAGCTGCGCCACGGCGCTGAAATCAGCCTGCGCCAGCGCCTGCACGGCCGGCGGCAAGCCGCCAGCGCCCTGCACTACCGGTGTTACTACCTGTGGAGCTTCTTGCGTCATTACACCGCCGCTTCCGCCGTGGGTTTGGCCGTGATTTTATTCACGGCTTCCGACAAGGTCCACACGTCCAGCATGGCTTGCTCCAGTTCCGTCGCCGCCACGTAGGCCGACAGGCCCAGCGCGCCCGTCACCGCATCGACCGCCTGGCCAGCATTGCCTTGCCCGGCGCGCGCCAGCACTTGCGTCAGCAGGCGCTGTTGCGTGCGGCGCAGGGCTTGCTGCGCGTAGTTGCGCAACTGTTCCTGCGACTTGCCTTGCGCTGCCAGCTTCAGGCCACGTTCCAGCGTATCGATGCCCGCCTGGCTGCGCAGGGCCAGGCCCACTTGCAGGAAGGAGGCCAGGTCCATCGCCGCAGGACGCGGCACGGACAGGGCCGGGAACAGGAAGCCGGCAACGACTTCCAGCGCGTCGACCGCGTCCCATGCCTGCACGAAGGCCGGCGTCAAGCCCGGCACCAGCGCCGCTTCCGACTTGATGCCGACGGCTTTCAGCAGTTCGCGCTTCGATTCCGCGCCAAACAGGCCAGTCAGCTCGGCCAGGCCGGCGCCGCGCAACTGCTCGGCCGGCACGGACAGCACGCCGGCGATCATCGTCTGCTGCAGCACGCGCGTTTGCGCATCGACCTTGATCGATACGTCGCGCGGAATCGTCAAGGCATCCGCATCGAGCGCATCGAACACGGGCGCCAGGTTCAAGGCCACCCATGCCTGGCCCCAGGCCAGGATCACCGCCGACTCGTCCACGCCGTGTTCCGCCGCCAGGCCGCGGATCATCAATGGACCGCAGCGGTTGATCACTTCATTGGCCAGCACGGTCGCCAGGATGGCGTTGGCCAGCGGGTGGTCGAGCGCCGAACGCGTTTCCACCAGCAGGGACGGGAAGTACGGTTTGAGCACCGGCTCGGCCCAGGTTTCATCGATCAAAGGCAAAGCGGAGAGGATGCGCTTGAAGCGGTTCTTCACGTTGGCGATCACCACCGCCAGTTCCGGCGTGGTCAGCCCACGACCGTCGCTCTTCCTGCGTGCCAGTTCGGCCACCGTCGGCAATTGCTCCAGTTCGCGCGACAGGGCGCCCTCTTCTTCCAGGCTGGCGATCAGCGCGGCATAGCCATCCTGCACGGCGCTTTCGCTTTGCGCCTGCAATTCGCGCACCAGCAAATGCGTCTGCTGCGTGTTGTCGCGCAAGACCAGGCGCTCGACGTCGTCCGTCATCGCATACAGCTCGCGGTTGCGTTCTTCTTCCGTCAGCTTGCCGGCGTTGACTTCCACGTCCAGCCAGATTTTCACGTTGACTTCATGGTCCGAGCAATCCACACCGGCCGAGTTGTCGATCGCATCGGTGAAGATGCGCCCGCCCGCCAGCGCGAACTCGATGCGGCCCGCCTGCGTCGCACCCAGGTTGCCACCTTCGGCCACGACCTTCACGCGCAGCTCATTGCCATTCACGCGGATATGGTCGTTCGCGCGGTCCTTCACTTGCGCGTGCGTTTCGGTGGAAGCCTTGATGTAGGTACCGATGCCGCCGTTGTAGAACAGGTCGACAGGCGACTTCAGGATGCGGTGCATCAGTTCTTCCGGTGGCAGCGAGGTTTCTGCGATATCGAGCGCGGCGCGGATCTGCGGCGACAGCTCGATTGAGCGCGCGGAGCGCGGATACACGCCGCCGCCCGCCGAAATCAAGTCCTTGTTGTAGTCATCCCACGAGGAACGCGGCAAGGCGAACAGGCGCGCGCGTTCTTCGAACGAGACGGCGACGTCCGGTGTCGGGTCGAGGAAGATGTGGCGGTGGTCGAATGCGGCCACCAGTTTCAGCTGGCGCGACAGCAGTACGCCGTTGCCGAACACGTCGCCCGACATGTCGCCCACGCCGACCATGGTGATCGGGGTGGTATTGAGGTCGTGGTCCATTTCATAGAAGTGGCGCTTCACGGCTTCGAACGCGCCCTTGGCGGTGATGCCCAGCTTCTTGTGGTCGTAACCATTCGAGCCGCCCGAGGCGAACGCGTCACCAAGCCAGAAACCGCGCTGCACGGCGATGCCGTTGGCGATGTCCGAGAACGTGGCCGTGCCCTTGTCGGCAGCCACCACCAGGTACGGGTCGGCATCGTCGAAGCACACGGTGTCGACCGGCGGGACGATATTGCCCAGCGAACGATTGTCCGTCACTTCCAGCAGGCTGGAGATGAACAGGCGGTAGACGGCTTCGCCTTCGGTCGCGATGGTTTCACGCACGGCGTCCTTCGGCATCATCTTGCAGACAAAACCGCCCTTCGCGCCGGCCGGCACGATGACGGCGTTCTTGACCATCTGCGCCTTGACGAGGCCCAGCACTTCGGTGCGGTAGTCTTCCATGCGGTCGGACCAGCGCAAGCCGCCACGGGCGACGGGGCCGCCGCGCAGGTGCACGCCTTCGAAGCGGCGCGAGAAGACGAAAATCTCGCGGTAAGGACGCGGTTCCGGCACCAGCGCCAGGCTGCTGGTGTCGAACTTGAAGATGATCTTGTCGCCTTGTTGATTGTTCTGGAAGTAGCTGGTGCGCAGGGTGGCGGCCATCAGGTCGGCCAGCGCGCCGAGGATTTCCTCGGTGTCCGCGTGGTTCACGGAAGGCAGGCCAGCCTTGATGGCGGCGATGCTTTCCAGGGCGGCGGCGTGCTGCGCGTCGGACAGCGACGGGTCGAAGCGCTGCAGGAATGCCTCGACCAGGGCCTTGACCTGGGCCGGCTGCTTGCGCAGGCTTTCGGCAATGTAGCGCACCGAGAAGCGGCTGCCCGTCTGGCGCCAGTAGCTGGTGTAGGCGCGCACCAGTTGCACTTCGCGCGTCGACAGGCCGCCTTCGATGACCAGGCCATTCAGGCGGCCGTCTTCGGCCGTGTCGTTGAACAGCGCGGCAAACAATTCCTGCGCCACGGCGACGATTTCCGGCTGTGCGAGTTTCGCCGCGCTGGCGGCATCGACCGTCAGGCTGGTGACGAAATAGCGCGTGCCTTCGGCGGGCGAAATCGAGTATGCCTGTTCGCGGTCGATGGCCACGCCCGCATTGTGCAGGGCCGGCAGGATGGTCGACAGCGGCGGCACCTTGTTGGCCGAGTACAGGCGGATCGTCGTGACGGCGCCCGTCTCGATGCGCACGGCAACGTGCGCGGGATCGGTATTGCGCAAGATGGTGTCGAGGTCGCGGAAGGCGACTGCCGGCGCGGTGGCGGCCACATAGTCGAGCGGCAAGGTAGCGCAGAGTTTACGCAGGCTGGTGCGCAGGGCCACGTCGGGCACGGCGTCGGCCACGGCGGCAAAGCCGTTATGCCAGCCATCGAGCACGCCAAGCAGCGGCTGTTCGATATCCGTTTCCAGGTCCAGCGGGTAGCGCGCGGCGTGGGCGATCAGGTAGACGCGCGCCAGGGGGCCGTCGGCCACCAGGGTTTGCGTGCTGACGTGGGTGGCGCCGGAACTCGCTTGCAGGGCTTTCGCCAGGCTCGATGCGACGCTGGCGCTATAGCGCTCGCGCGGCAGGTAGACCAGCACGTTCAGATGGCGCGCATACACGTCGCGGCGCGCGAAGACCTTGGTGCGCGGCTGCTTGTACAGCGAGACGACGGCGCCGCACACTTGCGCCAGCCAGTCGAGATCCGCTTCCAGCGCTTCGGTGCGCGGCAGCGATTCGAGGATTTCGCGGAATTTCTCTGCGCGGAAGCCTTGCTGGCGCACGCCGGCCAGGCTCAGTACCTTGGCCACGCGGCCGCGCGCAAAGGGCAGCGCTGCCAGCGGGGTGGAATTGCCGGCACGGGTGAACAAGCCGACGAAGCAATGCTCGCCCAGGATCGCGCCTTGCGCGTCCGTGTCGCGCACGCCGATGAAGTCGAGCTGCTGGTCGCGGTGCAAGGTGCCGGCGACGTCGGCCTTGACGATGGACAGCGCCGATTCGCGCTTGGCCAGGGTGTCGAAGTCGCCCGGGATATTCGCCAGACAGGTGCCATAGACCGGGTGCGCCGTATCCTGCAGCACGCCGACGCGGCTAGGAATGTCGCGTTCCAGTTCGCGCACGCCCGGCTTGACGCGGTAATACGCATAGCCAAACACTTCAAAGCCGCCGCTGCGGGCCCATTCAAGGAAGGCGGCGACTTCCGCGCCCTCTTCACCATGCTGGGCGGCAGCCGTCGCCACGGCGGCCAGACGTTCGCTCATGGCGGCGCTGTCGCGGCGCACCACAAAGGCGTCGCGCGCCACCATGTCGATGGCGGCGACCAGCGCGGCCAGGGTGTCGGGCGCCAGCTCTTCATCGAGCAGCACCAGCACATACGATTCAAGCGGATCGCCAGCCTGGCGTACCGCTTCCACGCTGCCGTCGACGGCACGGCGCACTGGCAGCACGGTATTCATCACGCCGCGCGCGACCAGGTGCTGGCGGCGCATGGCCATGACGATGGAATCGACCAGGTAAGGCATGTCTTCGTTCAGGATCAGCAAGGCGCTCGCCATGCCGCCACGGCCATCCGCATAGCGCAGGCTGGCGATCTGGCAGCCGTTGCCGGTGCGCTTGGCCGCTTGCGTAAAGCCCTCCACCAGCACGGGCGCCAGGCTATCGGGAGCGATATCTGCCAGGTCTTCGGCGTCGAGCGAATCGAGCCAGGCTTGCACCAGTTCGACGACAGGCGCTGCCGCCTTGCCCTTGATCAGCTCCAGCGTTTGTGTACGCAAATCTTGTGGCGTTTGATTCATCTTGCATCTCCATTACGGTAATGTGAATGTCCAACGCTGTCGTTCGGGCTTGTGGCTGGGCGGCAGCGGTGTCAAGAGACGGGGGTCACCCGTCCAATTCTGTGCTACGGAAGGTCAGTCTCGGATTTTTTTCTGTGTTTTTGTGTCGCCTACAAGTCGTACAATCCAGGTAAGTTGAGGATGATCGTCAATTCTTCAAGCGCCGCGTGCACTTCCAGCGCCAGCTGCGGGTCTGCCAGGTCGCTCGGCTCCAGATGGTCGCGGTAGTGCTTCTCGACCCAGGCCACCAGGCGCTGGTACAGCGCTTCCGTCATGATCACGCCCTGGTGCATGGCGCGCGCTTCGCTCTGCGTCAGGGCCACGCGCAAACGCAGGCAGGCAGGCCCGCCGCCGTTGCGCATGCTCTGGCGCAGATCAAAATGTATCAGCTCATCGACCGGGCCGCCGCTGGCCACCAGGCCTTCCAGGTAACGCGACACGGCGCGGTTTTCCTGGCATTCCTGTGGAATCACCAACGCCATCCTGCCGTCTTCCCTGGTCAGCAGCTGGCTGTTGAACAGATAGCTGCTGACGGCGTCCGCGATCGGCACCTGGCCCGTGTCCACGCGCAGCGCGTGCAACTCGGCGCCCGTGGCGGCGACGGCGCGGTGCAGCTGCGACAGGCTGGCCTCTTCATCGGCAAACGCCTGCTCGTGATAGAACAGCACATTGCCGTTGCCGACGGCGATGACGTCGTTATGGAACACGCCCTGGTCGATCACATCCGGGTTCTGCTGCACGTACACCGTGCGCTTGGCATCCAGGCCATGCAGGCGCGCCACGGCTTGCGACGCTTCCAGGGTCTGGCGTGCCGGGTAGCGCTTCGGACTCGGTGCCGACGGATCGAACTCCACGCGACCATACACGAACAATTCAACCGACGGCGCGCCGTGGCTGGCGCCCAGGCGCGTGTGGTTGGCCGCGCCTTCGTCGCCAAAGGCAGGCGTCGACGGCAGCGCGTCGTGCACGGCAAAGTGCTGCTCGTCCTTGAAAATGGCGCGCAGGCTGCGCGCCGACTGCGCGTGCTCGAAGGCGCGGTGCAGCTTGTTATTCAGGTTGGCGGCCGTGAAATGCACGCGGCCATCCTGCGTGTCGGCCGACGGGCTGACCGTGGCGGCGTTCGCCGTCCACATGGGAGAGGCGGAATACGCGCAGGCCAGGATCACCGGCGACTCCTTGTAGGCGCGCGCCAGCACTTCGGCATCCGTGCCCGTGAAACCGATGGAGCGCAGCAGGCGGAAATTCGGCCGGTCCTGCGGCGGCAGCAAGGCTTGCGCAAAACCGCGCGCGGCCAGGGCGCGCATCTTGGCCAGGCCCTGCAAGGCGGCCTGTTTCGGATTCGAGGCGCTTTTCACATTGCTGAACGAGGCCACGTTGCCGAACGATAGTCCCGCATAGTTATGCGATGGGCCAACCAGGCCGTCAAAGTTGTATTCGCGCGTGCTGTGCATGGGGATTCCTTGATAAACCTTGATCTTAAAAATTCAGGCCGGGCGACAGCTTGGCCGGCATTTCCAGTACGCTGTTCTCGATCGAAGCGACCGGATAGGCGCAGTAGTCGGCCGCGTAGTAGGCGCTCGGACGGTGGTTGCCCGACTTGCCGACGCCGCCGAACGGCGCCGTGCTGGCCGCGCCCGTGGTCGGACGGTTCCAGTTGATGATGCCGGCCCGCGCGCGCGTCTGGAAAGTCTGCCACAGGGCCGGGTCGTCGGACAGCAGCGCAGCGGCCAGGCCGAATTCGGTGGCGTTGGCAACCTTCAGCGCGGCATTGAAATCAGCCACGCGTATCACTTGCAGCAAAGGACCGAACCATTCCTCGTCGGGGATGCCGGTGGCGTTGGTGACGTCGACGATGCCGGCCGTGACAAAGCCCGCCTCGGGATTCAACTGGCGCATCTGCAGCAAGGTGGTGCCGCCCTTGGCGACCATGTCCGCCTGCGCCTGCACCAGGCGCGCGGCCACGGCGCTCGACACGACTGGGCCCATGAACGGCTGCGGCTGCGCATCGGAGGCGCCGATGCCCAGTTTCGCCGCCACTTCCACCAGGCGCGCTATGAACGCCACCCCGGCGGCATTATCCTGTACCACCAGGCGGCGCGCGCAGGTGCAGCGCTGGCCGGCCGAAACAAAGGCGGAGAAGATCGCGTGGTGCACGGCCGCGTCCACGTCCTTGACGTCCCACACGACGAGGGCGTTATTGCCGCCCATTTCCAGCGCCAGCATCTTGCCCGGCTGGCCGCCGAACTGGCGGTGCAGGCTGATGCCCGTCTGGCAGGAACCCGTAAACAGCACGCCGTCGAGCAGGGCGTTCGCACCCAGCGCCACGCCCGTGTCGCGCCCGCCGTTGACGAGGTTGACGACGCCATCGGGCAAGCCTGCCTGCTGCCACAGCTGCACGGTTTTGATGGCCGTGCGCGGTGCGTATTCGCTGGGCTTGAAGACGATGGTGTTACCGGCGATCAGGGCCGGCACGATATGCCCGTTCGGCAGGTGGCCGGGGAAATTGTACGGGCCGAAGACGCCGAACACGCCATGCGGTCGGTGCCGCAGCACGGCGTCGCCATCGGCGATCTTGCTTTGCGTGATGCCCGTGCGCGCGTGGTACGACTGCACCGAGATATCGATCTTGTTGGCCATGGTGGCCACTTCCGTGCGCGACTCCCACAGCGGCTTACCCACTTCTTCCGAGATCAGGAGCGCCAGCGCTTCCGCATGTTCCTTGAGCAGCTCGCGAAAACGCACGCAGATGGCGATGCGCTCTTCGACGGGCGTGTCGGCCCACGCTTCAAACGCGGTGCGGGCGGCCTGGCAAGCCTGTTCGACTTCGTTTTGCGTCGCTTCCAGGCTGGCCCAGGTCTGCTTGCCGTTCGACGGATCGATGGTGATCAGTTCACGGCCCGTGCCTGGCAGCCAGGCGCCGTTGATGCAGTTCGATGCTGCGGTAGATGAATGAAGGTTGGACGATTTAGACATGGGGATGCTTCCTCGGGTTGAGTGACAAGGTGCGCACGGTGTCGCCGTTGTGGCTACGCAGCAGATGCAGTTCAGCGTCGTCCAGCGCAATCTTGCCGCTGTGCGGATTGGCGCTGGTGACGATCATGCGGAAATCTTTCAGGTCGGTGTTCGACACCAGGTACGGCTCGGCTTGCGCGGCGTCGCCGCACGCTTCCGGCGCAGGCACTGGCACAGTCGCGGCGTCGAGCACGGCCGGCATGCTGTCGCGCATGGCGCGCAGCTCGGAGACGCGCGCCTGCAGCACGGGACCGGCGTCGAAAATATCGACATAGCCTTCGAAGTGCAAGCCTTCCTGCTCCAGCAGGCGGCGCGCGGGCGCCGTGCTCAGATGCACCTTGCCGATGACTTCCTGCGCCTCGTCGGGCAGGTAGGCCACGTACATGGGCTGGCGCGGCATCAGTTCGGCGATGAAGGATTTCTTGCCCAGGCTCGTCAAGTCGTCGACGTGGTGGAAATCCATCTTGAAGAAGTGGCGGCCCAGGCCTTCATAAAACGGCGAGCTGCCGTCCGGCGCCTGGTAGCCGCGCATTTCCGCGATCAGCTTTTCCGTGAACAGGTGCGGGAACTGGGCGATGAAGAGAAAGCGGCTTTTCGACAGCAGCTTGCCGTTGTTGCCGCTGCGGTAATCGGGATGCAAAAACAGCGAGCACAGTTCCGTGCTGCCCGTCAGGTCGTTCGACAGGTACAGTGTTTCCATGCGCGTAAATACATCGAGCTCGCGGCTCGAGTGCACCAGGGTGCCGATGCGGTAGTTATAGAACGGCTCGTCCAGGCCCACGGCGCCCTTGATGGCGCACACGCCGGCCAGGCGGCCCGTATCGGTATCCTCCATGACGAACATGTAGTCGCGCTTTTCGGGCGGGATGGTTTCGGCGAACGAAGCGCAGGCGATGGCCAGGCGGTCGCCCAGCATTTTCATGTCCGGCTTGAGCGTGGTCATGCCGGTGCCGACCTGGCTGGCCAGGCCATACAGGGCATCGAGATCATTGGCGTTGATGGCGCGTACTACTAGCATAAAATTAACTCCTTAGATACGCACGCAAATGATGCTGTCGCCTTCGGCCACGGCCAGCGCCTCGAGCAGTTCCGCCGGCAAGCCGATGCTGTCCTGCGCTTCGAGCGCATCGCAGGTGAAGGTGACGGCGCGGAAATTGCGCTCGGCGCCGGAAGCGACCGCGTAGTGCACTTTCAGGCCCGTGCGGCTGGGCGTGACGCCGGCGACCACGCGGCGCGTGAGCGAGCCCGTAAACGAGCGCAGCACATGCTTGTGCGCCTGCAGGATCGGGCCGCCATCGAAAATGTCGATGTAGTCGTCGGCTTCGAAGCCTTCTTCCGTCAGCAAATTGAACGCCAGTTCACCGCTCGGGTGGATCTGGCCCATGGCTGCCTGCGCGTCGCCGGGCAGCAGCGGCACGTAGACGGGGTAATGCGGCATCAGTTCGACGATCAGGGTGCGGTTGCGCGCGCCGCCGATGACTTTCTCGGCATCGAGGAAATCCATCTGGAAGAACTTGCGTCCCAGCGCATCCCAGAATGGCGACTGGCCGTTGGCGTCCGTGATGCCGGCCAGCGGCACGAAGAAACGGTCGCCGAAGCGGTGCGGCGCCAGCACGGCGAACAGCAGCCGCGCGCGCGACAGCAAGGCCGCTTCCAGGCCCGCCTGCTCCATGTTGCGCACATAGAAGCCGGACAGCTGCGAGTACGCCGTCAGCTCGGAACACAGGGTCAGCGCATGCACGCTGTGACTGATGTTCAGGTCGCGCGAGACTTGCTGGATGACGTCGTTGCGGAAGGAAAAATAGGTGCCGTTCGAGCCGGCCGAGGCGAAGATGGCGGCCGTACCAAAGATGCTCTTGTCGAGCAGGGATTCAAGCACGAAGAGATACGACTCTTCGCTGGGGATGTCGACGTGGGCGGCAAACGAGGCGATGGAGCGCTCGACGGAGGCGGCGATTTTCTCGCGCGTCCTCGGCAGGGTATGGACACCCGGCATGGTTACCGCGGCCAGCGCTTCGAGGGCTGCAATATCCGCAATTTCTACCGGACGGACAACATACATGGGTACTCCTTCAATGCTGGGTAGAACCAAGCCGGCCCGCGGCAAAGGCGGCGGGCCGGTGAACAAACAGGGAGCGAAGCTAGCTTCAGGCTTTCAACAAGCCGTCGATGGCCACGCGCAGCAAACGGCCCGCCTCAAAGATCTGCTCGTCCGAGACGATCAGGGCCGGCGCCAGGCGCACCACGTCCATGCCGGCGATCAGCACCATCAGGCCTTGCGCTTCGGCCGCCTTCTGGATGTCTTTCGCGCGGCCTTTGTAGGCATCGCTGACTACCAGGCCCAGCAGCAAACCGCTGCCGCGCACGGCGGAGAACACTTGCGGGTAATCCGTGATCAGGCCTTGCAGCATGGCGATGGTATTGACGCTGGCTTCTTTCACGCGCGCCAGGAAGGCTGGCGTATTGATCGTCTCCAGCACGGTCAGGGCCACGGTGGCGGCCAGCGGGTTGCCGCCGTAGGTGGTGCCGTGGGTGCCGACGGCCAGCGTTTGCGCCAGTTCATTGGTGGTCAGCATGGCGCCGATCGGGTAGCCGTTGCCCAGGGCCTTGGCGGCCGTCAGGATGTCCGGCGTGACGCCATAGCCCATGTACGCGAACAACGCGCCAGTGCGGCCCATGCCGCACTGGACTTCGTCGAAAATCAACAGGGCGCCGGTCTTGTCGCACAGGGCGCGCAATTCCTTGAGGAATTCCGGATTGCCTGGCACCACGCCGCCTTCGCCTTGCACCGGCTCGACGATCACGGCGCACACGTCATCGCCGATGGCGGCGCGCGCCGCTTCGATGTCGTTGTAGGCGATGTGGTCGATCGATGGCGGCAGCGGCTCGAAGCCTTCCGTGTACTTGGCCTGGCCGCCGACGGAGACGGTAAACAGGGTGCGGCCGTGGAAGGAGCTGAAGCAGGAAATGATGCGCGACTTGTGCGCGCCGAATTTGCCGTGTGCGTACTTGCGCGCCAGTTTCAGGGCCGCTTCATTGGCTTCCGCGCCGGAGTTGCAGAAGAAGGCGCGGTCGGCAAAAGTAGCTTCCGTCAGTGCCAGGGCCAGGCGCAGCACAGGCTCGTTGGTGTAGCCGTTGCCCAAATGCCACAGGCTGTTGATCTGCTTGGTTAGCACATCGACCAGCGCAGGGTGGCAGTGGCCCAGGCTGTTGACGGCGATGCCGGAGGTGAAATCGAGGTAATGCTTGCCGGACTGGTCCCACAGATCCAGGCCGGCGCCACGTACAGGCACCATGGCAGCGGGAGCGTAGGTAGGAACGAGTACCTGGTCAAAGGTTTCCCGGGTGACTGGACGAGCCGTTACGGTCGAATCAAGCTTGGCATTCATAGCATTTCCCCATCAATATGTTAGGTACTCCGCAGCTACGACAGCTACGTGTGTACAGCATTATAAAAAGCGGGATGCTAAAACTCTTTTGAATCTGCGACAAGGATTTTCACAATTCATCACAGCTGTGCCTGCCTTGCTCACGCTGGCGGCATGAGCTTTCTCTGGCGTTCTTCACGGGGCGTATTGCCGAACAGGGTGCCAAAGGCCGTGGAAAAGTGCGAACCGGAGGAAAAGCCGCACATCAGGCCCACTTGCACGATGGAATAATGAGTATCGAGCAATAGTTGCCGGGAGCGTTGCAGGCGCAGCTCCAGGTAGTAGCGCGACGGCAGGCTGCCCAGGTACTGCTTGAAGAGCCGCTCCAGCTGGCGCCGCGACAGGCCCACCAGGCTGGCGATATCGTCGGTCGACAGCGGTTCCTCGATGTTGGCTTCCATCAGGGTCACCGCTTCGGACAGTTTCGGCTGCAGCACGCCAAAACGCGCCTGCAGGGCCACCCTCTGGCGCTCCTCCTTGCCGCGCACCTTGTCCACGCACAGCGCTTCCTTGACGAGCGCCTGCACGTCAGCGCCAAAGATGGTCTCGATCAGGGTCAGCGAGAAATCGATGCTGGCCGCGCCGCCGCAGCAGGTGATGTGCGGGCCGTCGATGTCGAACAAATGCGGCGTCAGGATGGCGCGCTCGGCCTTGGCTTCCGCATCCGCGTACAGGGCCCAGGGCAAGGCGATGCGCACGCCATCCATGACGCCCGCGTCGGCCAGCCACAGCACGGCCGCGCCCACGCCGCCCCAGAACGGCGCCGAGCGGCAACGCTCGATCACCGCGCGGCACAGCTCGGCACGCAGCGGCGCTTCCGTTTCATCGGCCACCAATAGCGCGATATGCCAGTTGCCGCCCTGCTGCGCCACCTGCTCGGGCGTGCGCACGTCCAGCCGCAGCGCATCCGGCCCCAGCGCACGCGCACACAGGCGCAGCGGCTGCACCAGGCCGGCCCAGGTGATCGACTCGGCATCGCCGGCGTGGACCAGCAGCAGGCGCAGCGGTTTGTCGAGGCCGATACGGGAAAGATTAGCGAAAGACATCGGCGGGGCGGAATCGGGGCAAGGGCTGAGTTGCACACATGATACCGGACTTCGGCCCCATCCAGACCCTGATGCGACAGCGCATGCGACGCGGCGGAAAAAAGCGGGACAGAAGGATATAATCACTGCCATGGGTGAACGATATTTAAAAAGTATCCGGCTGCTGGCCGAATGCATGCAGGACTTCGAGCGGTTTTCTAGCGACTTCGTGCGCCAGTACGGCTTGACGCATGCGCAATTCGACATCATTGCCACGCTCGGCAACACCTCTGGCATGTCCTACAAGGAACTGGGCCAGAAAACCCTGATCACCAAGGGCACGTTGACGGGCGTGGTGGAACGGCTGGAACACAAGGGGCTGGTGATACGCGAACGTTGCCCACGCGACAAGCGCTCCTATTATGTACGCCTGAGTGCAGAGGGGGAACAGCTGTTCCAGGACGTGTTCCCCAAGCTGACAAGGCAAGGCCGGCAGCTGTTTGCCAATTACACGGACGACGATTTCAGTCGGCTGGAAGCGACCCTGGCAGGCCTGAAACAGACCATTGCCAACGCTCCAGCCAACGATTCATCCAGCACACATTCAAACAAGACAAAGGAAACAAGTTGAAAACCTCATTGCTCGAAGGCAAAAAGCCCGCTCATTTCGATAAACACATCATCGGCAACCTGCTGCTCAACGCCAGCACGCCGGAACTGGTGCGCCAGGAAAAACTGATCATCGGCGTGCGCAATGAAGACGGTGAAATCTACCGCCTGATCGGCGCAACCAAGCACAACAGCTTCATGAACGCCGTCGAGGAACTCTTCGACCTGGGCCTGACGGATGAACTGGAAGACAGCGACGAGCTGGTCGAAGGCTGTGATGCCATCTTCAGCGAATCGCTGTAGTCGCGCTTGACAAGACCTGCTGCGCGGCGGTCCTGTCCAGCGCCGTGACAATCGCTGTCCTTGAAAGGGCGCGCCGCTGATACAGTGGCGTGCCCTTTTTGCGTTTACAGGGCAGTTGCTTGCCTTTTCCTTGCCTGTTTGCGAAAAGATCACGGTTAAAAAGTTCCGCATGGAAATATTGCGAGTATAATTTTTTCAATGAACAGACTCGACGCCTTTAAAAGTATCGCTGCACTTGCCGGTCGTGGCGAACTGACTTTTCCCGCCAATGTGGACGCTTCGCTCAAGCTGCAGCAGGCGCTGGCCGACCCCGACTGCCATATCGAGGCGGCTGCCAAGCTGGTGCAGGCCGACCCGCTGCTGGCGGCGCGCACGGTGGCCATCGCCAATTCCGTGGCATTTAACCGGTCCGGCAATGAAATCACCAGCGTGCGCAACGCCGTGCAGCGCCTCGGCGTGCGCACCTTGCAATCCGTGGTGGCGTCGCTGATCGTGCGCCAGCTGGGCAGCACGATCACCGATCCCTTGCTGCAAGCCAAGGCCAACCAGCTGTGGGAGCACACGGCCCACGTGGCGGCGCTGGCGCAGGTCATCGCGCGGCGCGTCACCAAGGTCGATCCCGATACGGCCCTGTTTGCCGGCATCATGCATGAGGTGGGCGGCTTTTACATGCTGTCGCGTGCGGCCGAGTTTCCCGGCATCCTCGACGGCGAGCCGCAGGACTGGGTCGAACATGGCGAGCAAGCCATCGGCCACGGCGTGCTGACGAAACTGAAGGTGCCGGAAGCGGTGATGCAAGCCATCGGGTCGCTGTGGGAAGGCTTGCGCGCCATCCCTCCTGAATCGCTGGGCGACACCTTGCTGCTGGCGAACGACCTGGCGCCCGTGGCCTCCCCGCTGAACGAAAGCCCGGCCGCCATCGCCGTGCGTGCCGCCCGCGCCGCGCGCAGCATCGATTGCGTCATCGGCGAGAACACGACCTTGTCACGCCTGCTGGAAGAATCGGACGATGAAGTGCAGTCGCTGCTGAAGGTGCTGGTGCACTAGCCTGCGGGCTTCTTGCCCACTGGCGGCGCCGCCGCCGGCTTGACCGCATCGACGATCAGCACGTGCTTGTCCACGGCCAGGCTGGCCTGCTCCTGTTTGACCACTTGCATGGCGATGGCGCGGGTACTCAGCAGCGGTTTCGGATGGCGTGGCGTAAACATGGCATACCTTCTGGGCGGTGGATTGCAAGCCATTTGCGGCGTCATTGTCAATTTTTCAAGCTGTCCGGACAAAAATCCAGGCAAAAAAAACCCGCTCGAAAGCGGGTAAAGTCCAAAGCTAGGGATGTCCTGAAAGAGACAGCCCTATCTTATGCGCTGCGCCGCGCCGGCTCCGTGCGTTGGCACACTTAGCGCGCACATTCAGTGCTCACATTCAGCCGGCACCCAAATCCACATGCGTTTGCTGCCAGGCAGGCAGCTGGCGCACGCGGGCATACCAGGCCTCGATATGCGCATATGGCGCCAGCGGCAAGCGCACGGCCTCGCTGTACATCAGCGGCGCGGCCACGGCGAAATCGGCCAGGCTCAGGGCCTCGCCGCACAGCCATTCGCGCCGCGCCAGATGCGCATCGAGCACTACGGCGCACGCGTGCAATTCATGCTCGCCGCGCGCCTCTTCCAGCGGATCGGCCGCGCCATTGCCCGTCATGCCCTTCCACGCGCGTTCCCAGGCCAGCACGGCAATGGCTGGAGAGAAATGCTGTGCGGCCCAGAACAGCCAGCGGTTGACGTCGGCACGGGCCTGCGGCGCCGACGGATAGACAGTCTGGCCAGGCACCTGCTCGGCCAGGTATTGCATGATGGCGCACGATTCCCACAGCAGGAAAGCGCCATCGGCCAGCACGGGCAGCTTGGCGTTCGGGTTCAGTTCGCCCAGGCGGCGGCGGTCATCGGCATTCATCAGGTCGACTTCGGCCAGCTCCAGAGGCAGGCCGAGGTGGATTGCCGTCATCAGGGCGCGGCGGGCATTCGAGGACATGGGGTGGTGGTACAGGCGCATGGCGGATAACTCCGGTGAGTGAATAAGCCGCCATCGTAAAACCAGTCACTGACAGTTTTTGTCAGGAGCAGCTGTCAGGATTCCGGATCAATATCGTGCGCCTTGCGCCAGGCGTCCAGCAGCACATGGCGCCGCGTGGCATAGCGTTCCGCATGCTGCTGCACACTGGCGATGCGGTCGATGCGGAAATGCCGGTAGTCGCCGCGCAGCTCGCACCAGGCGGCCAGCAGGCGCTTGCCCTCGAAAAAAGCCAGGGCGAACGGCCATACCGTGCGCAAGGTGGCACTGCCGTGTTCATCCTGGTAGCCCAGGGTGAGTTTCTGTTCGTAGCGGATGGCTTCGCGCACCGGCTGCACATGGCGGTCGGCCGGCTGCGTGCCATCGGCGGGACGCCCCAGCGGCACCCACAGGCTGGTCTCGGCCATGCTGTCGCGCAGGTCGCGCGGCGAAGCGGCCGCGATCTTCGCCAGCGCCGCTTCCGCCGCCTGCGCCAGGCCCGCATCGCCCTGGCGGCGTACCCAGCGCGCGCCCAGCACCAGCGCTTCCAGCTCGTCGGGGCCAAACATCAGCGGCGGCAGGAAGGAGCCACGGCGCAGCACGTAGCCGATCCCCGCCTCTCCCTGCAGCGGCGCGCCCAGTTCCGCCAGGGTCTGGATATCGCGATAAATCGTGCGCTCGGATACCCCCAGCTGCTGCGCCAGCTGGGCCGCCGTGACGGGCACGCGCTTGGCGCGCATGGCGTCCATCAGCAGGAACAGCCTGCCGCTGCGGCTCATGGGCAATCCGCCAACGCCTGGTCGCCCATGACGAGGGCCGACAAGGCGGGGATATACACGTAGCCGTCGGGCAGCAGGCGCGCCGCGCGCGTGCCCTCGTCCACGCCGGCGATGCCGTAGCAGCGCTGCAGGCGCGCCGCAGCCGGCCACCAGAAGACGGCCGCCTCCTGGTCCGGGAAGCGCTGGCGCACGTTATCCGCCTGCGCCGCCACCAGGCTGAAATCGCGGTAAAAGGCGGCAGCGATACCCAGTTCCCGGGCAAAGGCCGCTTCCAGCACCGCCACGTGCGCCAGCTGCGCCGCCAGCGCCGCCGTTTCCACAGCGAGGTCTTCGGCCGCCACACCCGCCTCGACCAGGGTGCGCCGCATCTGCCCCTGGTCCGCCTGCGCACGCTGGAAGGCCGAGGCCTGCAAGGCCAGCACGGCGTCGCCAGGGATCCGCTTGTGGCGCGCGGCCGGAAACACATACAGCGCGCAGCTGCCCGCGCAGACAGTATCGATGGCGACATCCCATTGCTGCTGGCGCAGGTAGCGTCCCAGCAGCATCGCCGCCTGCGGGTCGCCGCCGCCGCTGTTTACGCGCAGCATGGACGTTGCCGGCGTGGCCAGCTGCCGCAGCCTGTCCACGTCACCGTCGGCGATCACGCCACGCAGGGCGATGATATCGCGGTCCACACGGTGCAACTCCGCGGCAGCGGCCAGCGCACCCACGCCCGCCATCATGCCCAACACTATCAAACGCTTCATCGTCATCCGTTACAAAAAAAAACGACCACCGCGCGGGTGATCGTTCTTGAATTCGTCTAGCAGCAAACTGCGCTTACACCACGGCGCCGTCGGTTTCGTCTTTTTCCTTGACCGGCTTGATCAAGTCTTCGCGCTTCACGCCCAGCCACATGGCGATCGATGCCGCGACGAACACGGACGAGTAAATACCGAAGCAGATACCGATGGTCAGTGCCAGGGCAAAATGGTGCAAGGTCTGGCCGCCAAAGATCAGCATCGACAGCACCATCATCTGGGTCGAGCCGTGGGTGATGATGGTACGCGAAATGGTGCTGGTGATCGCGCTGTCGATCACTTCATGCACGGTTGCCTTGCGCTGCTTGCGGAAGTTTTCGCGGATACGGTCAAAGATCACCACCGATTCGTTGACAGAGTAACCGAGCACCGCCAGGATCGCCGCCAGTACTGTCAACGAGAATTCCCACTGGAAGAAGGCGAAGAAGCCGAGGATGATGACCACGTCGTGCAAGTTGGCGATAATCGCCGAGACAGCGTATTTCCACTCGAAGCGCACGGCCAGGTAAGCCATCACGCCCAGGATCACCATCACCAGCGCGTTCAAGCCATTCTGCGCCAGTTCCTCGCCCACTTGCGGGCCGACGAATTCGACTTTCTGCAGTACCACCGCTTCATTGCCGGCGGCATCCATGCAGGCGCTCTTGAGCACATGCTCGCCCTTCTCGGTAACGGTGTCGATGGCCTTCGCCGTGCCCTGCTCGGCCTTGCACAGCGCGTCAAACACGCGCTGCGACGTGTTGGCGGCGCTGACGCCATTTTCCACCGGCAGGCGGATCATGACGTCGCGCGCCGTGTCGAAGCTGGTCACGCCCGGCTCTTCGTAGCCCATCTTGATCAGGGTGCCGCGTATGCCTTCCAGGTTGGCCGCTTTCGGGTACTTCACCTCCATCAGGGTACCGCCCTTGAATTCCACGGACAGGTGCAAGCCCTTGTGGAACAGGAAGAAGACGGCGGCAAGGAAGGTCACGGCCGAGATGACGTTGAAAATCAACGCATGGCGCATGAAGGGAATATCTTTTTTGATCCGGAAAAATTCCATGAAATCCTCTAAGTTCTATTCTGTACATCCGGTGGCAGTGCCACCGGATGCTATCGCTATTGACGCTATTGGGTCAGGCTGGGTCGTCGCTTATTTGCTCGCGCCCGGCACCCACACCGTGCCGATCGACAAGGTCGTCAGCTTTTTCTTGCGGCCATACCAGAGGTTGACCACGCCGCGCGACACGAACACGGAGGAGAACATCGAGGTCAGGATGCCCAGGCAATGCACGACGGCAAAGCCGCGCACCGGACCGCTGCCGAAGGCCAGCAGCGCCAGGCCGACGATCAGGGTGGTCACGTTCGAGTCCAGAATCGTGGCCCAGGCGCGGTCGAAGCCGGCGGCGATGGCCGCTTGCGGCGTATTGCCGGCGCGCAGCTCTTCGCGGATACGTTCATTGATCAGCACGTTTGCGTCAATCGCCATGCCCAGGGCCAGCGCGATCGCGGCGATACCTGGCAAGGTCAGGGTCACCTGGATCATCGACAGCAAGGCGATCAGCAACAGCAGGTTGGCCGCCAGGGCCAGCACGCTGAAGGCGCCGAACAGCATGTAGTAGGCGATCATGAAGATGGCGATGGCGATGAAGCCATACAGGGTCGAATGGAAACCCTTGGCGATGTTTTCCGCACCCAGCTGCGGTCCGATCGTGCGTTCTTCGATGACGGTCATCGGGGCCGACAGGGCGCCCGAGCGCAGCAGCAGCGCCAGTTCGTTGGCGTTTTCCGCGCCGCCCATGCCGGTGATCTGGAAGCGCGAGCCCAGTTCCTGCTGGATGGTGGCAACCGACAGCACTTCCGGCTTGCCCTTTTCAAACAGCACGATGGCCATGCGTTTACCCACGCGTTCGCGCGTCGCTTCGCGCATCTTGCGTCCGCCGTCGCCGTTCAGGTCGATCGACACGGCAGCTTGCTGGTTCTGGTCGAAGCTGGCCGTGGCGCTGGAAATATAGTCGCCCGTCAGGATCACGTCTTTCGACAGCACGACAGGCACGCCCTTGCCAACGGTAAACAGTTCCGAGTTGAACGGGATGGCGCTCGACAGTTCCGTGCCCGGCACGATGGTCTCATCGACCAGGCGCACTTCCAGGGTGGCAGTGCGGCCGATGATGGCTTTCGCGCGGGCCACGTCCTGCACGCCCGGCAATTGCACCACGATGCGGTCAGGACCTTGCTGCTGGATCAGCGGCTCGGCCACGCCCAGCTCGTTGACGCGCTTGGACAGGGTCGAGATATTTTGTTTCACGCCTTCATCCACGGTGGCTTTCAGGGCCGCCGGTTTCAGCGTGATGTTCAGTTTCAGGTCGCTGCCTTCGCCCGCATCGGCGAACGCCAGTTCCGTCATCTGGTCGGACAGCACATTCTTGGCCTTCAGGCGCGTTTCCGCGTCGCGGAAGTTGATCTGCACGCTGTCGCCCACGCGCTCGATGCCGGCGTGGCGGATATTCTTGTCACGCAACACGCTACGCGCGGCGGACTGGATGCCTTGTACTTTCTTGGTCAGCACGGCTTTGGAATCGACCTGCATCAGGAAGTGCACGCCACCGCGCAAGTCCAGGCCAAGGTACATCGGCAAGGCATGCAGTTTCTGCATCCACATCGGCGTATTGGCTTGCAGGTTGACCGTCACGATGTAGGCAGGGTCGCTCGGATCGGTATTCAGGTCCTTTTCCAGCACCAGTTTCGCCTTGAACTGGGTATCGGGATCGGCGAAACGCACGCGCACAGAGGCAAGGTTGCCGGCGCCATCCATGGTGACACCTTCCGACTTGACGTTCTCTTTCGTCAATATTTGATCGACTTGCGTCATCAGCTCGTTCGTCACCTTGACGGTCGATTTGCCGCTGGTTACTTGCAGCGCCGGTGATTCACCGAAATAATTGGGCGCCGTATAGAGTGCGCCCAGCAATAAGGCGACGACGATGATGATGTATTTCCAGGCAGGATAGCGATTCATATTGATTCAGCGTTCAGTGTTGAGCGTCGGAGGCGTCGCGAAGGGCGGCCGATAGCCGCCCCGGTCAGTCGCTACACAGGTAGCAGGTAGCGACGGCGAGGAATTACAGCGCCTTCAGGGTGCCTTTAGGCAGCAAGGTCGTGATGGAGCTCTTTTGCACCGTGATTTCGGTGCCGCTGGCCACTTCGATGGTGACGTAAGCGTCCACTACCTTGACAACACGGCCCAGCATGCCGCCAGCGGTAACGACTTCGTCACCCTTGGTCAGCGCATCCATCATCGCCTTTTGTTCTTTGGCGCGTTTTTGCTGTGGGCGGATCATCAGGAAATACATGACCACGAACATCAATACCAGCGGCAGGAAGCTGGTCAGGTTGCCGCCGAGGCCGAGGGCATCGGTCGATTGCGCGTAAGCGTTGGAAATGAAAAACACGGTGACTCCAGTTCTAATCAGTTTGAAAAAACAGCGCTGTATTCTAGCATTGGCAAAAGGCCATCCCCCGAAATGCAGGCATGGCAGCTCCAAATGGGGCTAAAAAAGCATTATGCAATGCTTTATCGCCCCGTCCAAGCACCAATCTCGAAAACATCGGCCCAGGGCCTCGCGGCCCATGAACCTAAGCATTTCTTAAGTTCCCCGTGCCCGTTCCGCGTGGAATTGCAGGGTGAACGCGTGGAAACGGTCTTCATCCAGCGCTTCGCGCATCTGGCGCATCAGGTCCAGGTAGTAATGCAGGTTGTGGATGGTGTTCAGGCGCGCGCCGAGGATTTCCTTGGAGCGGTGCAGATGGTGCAGATAGGCGCGCGAAAAATTGCGGCAGGCGTAGCAGCTGCAGGTCTCGTCCAGCGGCGCCTGGTCTTCCTTGTACTTGGCATTCTTGATCTTGATGTCGCCAAAACGGGTAAACAGCCAGCCATTGCGGGCGTTGCGCGTCGGCATGACGCAATCGAACATGTCGATGCCGTTCGACACACCGGCCACCAGGTCTTCCGGCGTGCCCACGCCCATCAGGTAATGCGGCTTGTTGGCCGGCAGGCGCGGGCCCACGTGGGCCAGCATGCGCATCATGTCTTCCTTCGGCTCGCCGACGGACAGGCCGCCGATGGCGATGCCGGGGAAATCGATCTCTTCCAGCTTGGCCAGCGACTCGTCGCGCAGCATTTCAAACATGCCGCCCTGCACGATGCCGAACAGCGCATTCGGATTTTCACCGCGGTGGAACTCGTCCTTCGAGCGCTGCGCCCAGCGCAAGGACATGCGCATGGACTTGGCCGCTTCCTCGATGGTGGCCGGGCGGCCCTGGATTTCATACGGCGTGCATTCGTCGAACTGCATGACGATGTCCGAATTCAGGACGCGCTGCACCTGCATCGATACTTCCGGCGAGAGGAACAATTTATCGCCGTTGATGGGCGAATTGAAATGCACGCCCTCTTCCGTGATCTTGCGCATGGCGCCCAGCGAAAACACCTGGAAGCCGCCCGAATCCGTCAGAATCGGCTTGTTCCAGCCCATGAAACCATGCAAGCCGCCGAATTTCTCCATGACGGTGTTGCCTGGACGCAGCCACAAGTGGAAAGTGTTGCCCAGAATGATCTGCGCGTCGATCTCATTGAGTTCCAGCGGCGACATGGCTTTCACGGAGCCGTAAGTGCCCACTGGCATGAAGATCGGCGTCTGCACGACGCCATGGTTGAGTTTCAAGGTGCCGCGGCGTGCCTTGGTCAGGCCGCTCGTGTCGGTCTTGAGTAATGTAAATTCCAGCATGTCAGTCTTTCACGGGAGTATCAAGGTTCAGCGCAGCGCGCGATTGCGTGGTGAGCAGCATCGCATCGCCATAGCTGAAGAAACGGTAATTCTGCGCGATCGCATGCGCATAGGCGCTGCGGATCGGCTCATAGCCGGCAAAGGCCGACACCAGCATCAGCAGGGTCGACTTCGGCAAATGGAAGTTGGTGATCAAACGCGTCACCGTCTTGAAGGCATAGCCGGGCGTGATGAACAGGGCCGTGTCGGCGCTGCCCGCCGCCAGCCGGCCGCTTTGCGAGGCCGATTCCAGCGCGCGCAGGCTGGTCGTGCCGACGGCCACGACGTCGCGCCCGGCAAGTTGCGCGGCGCGCACGGCGTCGACGGTTTCCTGCGGCATGGTGTACCACTCGGTATGCATCTTGTGTTCGGCCAGTACTTCCGTGCGCACGGGCTGGAAGGTGCCGGCGCCCACGTGCAGGGTCACATAGGCAAAATTGACGCCCTTGGCTTTCAATTGATCAAGCAGGGCCTGATCGAAATGCAGGCCGGCCGTCGGCGCGGCGACGGCGCCTGGTACCTTGTTGAAGACGGTTTGATAGCGCGTTTCGTCGAATTCGTCCGCATCGTGCTCGATGTAGGGCGGCAGCGGCAAACGGCCATGCGCCTCGATCAGTTCGAACACGTCGGCCTCGAAGTGCAGGGTAAAGAATTCGCCGGCGCGCTGGCCTACCGTGACGTCAAAGGCGTCGGCCAGGCGGATGCGGCAACCGGGCGGCGGCGACTTCGAGGCGCGCACCTGGGCCAGCACGGTACGCTCGTCGAGTACGCGCTCGACCAGCGCCTCGATCTTGCCGCCGCTTTCCTTGACACCAAAGAAGCGCGCTTTGAGCACGCGCGTGTCGTTCATCACCAGCAGGTCGCCCGCCTGCAACAGTCCGACGATGTCGGCGAACTGGCGGTCGACCAGGGCGTCGCCGTCCAGGTGCAAAAGGCGCGAGGCGCTGCGCTCGGCCAGCGGAGTTTGCGCAATGTTTTCTTGCGGCAAATTAAAATCGAAATCGGAAAGCGAATACATGCGTTTTGCTTCAAAAGTACGTCAAAAATGATTAGGAGTGCGCAATGGAACATCTGGCACTATACTGTGCGCCTATACAGGCATTACAATAATCCGCCGCAACAATTTACGACTGCGGTACGCACAGGGTGTGCCGGACAACCCTCTATTTTACGCTAGCGGCATAAAAACCTGCGCTAATGGCACCAAAACCTTGCATATGCCTGATCCAAAGCCTGATCTTCCACCTGCCGCCAAGCCTGCCGCGAAGCCGAAAGCCGCCAAAAAGGTGGTCAGTACGGAAAGCCGGCTGGCCAAGCTGGGCTTGCGCACGGATATGGACCTGGTGCTGCATTTGCCGATGCGCTATGAGGACGAAACCAAGGTCTACACCATCCGCGACGCCTGCCTGCGCGGCGGCGAGTCGTGGCAGGTCGAGGGCATCGTCACCAAGTGCGAAGTCAATTTCAAGCCGCGCAAGCAATTGCTGGTGACGATCGCCGACGAAACGGGCAATTTGCTGCTGCGCTTCATGAATTTCTACGGCAGCCAGGTCAAGCAGCTGGCCGAAGGCACGCGCGTGCGAGCGCGCGCCGAACTCAAACACGGTTTTTTTGGCGCCGAGATGGTGCACCCGACGTATAAGGTGGTCAACGAGGGCGCGCCGCTGCCCACGGCCCTTACGCCCGTGTATCCGTCCGGCGAGGGCCTGTCGCAGCACGTGCTGCGGCGCGAGATCGCCGACGCCATGCGCCGCATCGACTGGCAGGATACCCTGCCCGAGCAGCTGCTGCGCGAGATGCAGCTGTCGCCGTTCCGCGCCGCCGTGCACCTGCTGCACTACCCGCCGCAGGACATCGATGAAAGCGCGCTGATGGACCGCTCGCATCCGGCCTGGGTGCGCATGAAGTTCGATGAACTGCTGGCGCAGCAGCTGTCGCTGAAACGCGCCCAGCGCGCGCGCCGCTCGAAAGGCGCCGCCTCGCTGCCCATCGTCGGCAGCCTCTCGGCAGCCTTTGGCGCGGCCCTGCCCTTCAAGCTGACGGGCGCGCAGGCGCGCGTGCTCGACGAGATCCGCGCCGACCTGCGCCAGCCCTACCCGATGCAGCGGCTGCTGCAGGGCGACGTCGGCAGCGGCAAGACGGTGGTCGCCGCCCTGTCGGCCACGCAAGCCATCGACAGCGGCTACCAGGCCGCGCTGATGGCACCCACGGAGATCCTCGCCGAGCAGCACTTCCGCAAGATCGCCGCCTGGATGGAGCCGCTGGGCGTGAAGGTGGCATGGCTGACGGGCAGCCTGAAGAAAAAGGAAAAGACGGCGGCGCTGGCCCTGATCGAATCGGGCGAAGCGCAGCTGGTGATCGGCACGCACGCGCTGATCCAGGACAACGTGCTGTTCGCCAAACTGGGCCTGGTGATCGTCGACGAGCAGCACCGCTTCGGCGTGGGCCAGCGCCTGACCCTGCGCAACAAGGGCGACAGCGCGGCCGTGCCGCACCAGTTGATGATGTCGGCCACGCCGATCCCGCGCACCCTGGCCATGACGTATTACGCCGACCTGGAAGTGTCGGTGATCGACGAGCTGCCGCCAGGTCGCAGCCCCATCGTCACGCGCGCCATCGACCAGAACCGGCGAGATGAAGTCATCGCCCGCGTGTATGCGGCCGCGCTGGAAGGCCGGCAAGTGTACTGGGTCTGCCCGCTGATCGAGGAATCGGAAGCGCTGCAGCTGCAGACGGCCACCGACACCTACATGATGCTGGCCGAAGCCCTGCCCGCGCTGCAGGTGGGCCTGGTGCATGGCCGTTTGAAACCGGCGGAAAAGCAGGAAGTGATGGATGCCTTCATCGCCGGGCATATCCACGTATTGGTGGCCACCACCGTCATCGAGGTGGGCGTCGACGTACCGAACGCCTCGCTGATGGTGATCGAGCACGCCGAGCGTTTCGGCTTGTCGCAGCTGCACCAGCTGCGCGGGCGGGTGGGACGCGGCACGGCGGCCAGCGTCTGCCTGCTGCTGTACCAGGGCCCGCTGGGCGGCGTGGCGCGCCAGCGCCTGATGACCATGCGCGAAACCACGGACGGCTTTGAAATCGCCCGCCGCGACCTGGAAATCCGCGGCCCCGGCGAGTTCCTCGGCGCGCGCCAGTCCGGCCAGGCCATGCTGCGCTTCGCCGACCTGGAAACGGATCAATGGCTGGTAGATCAGGCACGCGACGTGGCGCACGATCTGCTGCACGCCACCACGGCGGCCGCCGCAAGCACCGTGGAAGCGCACCTGGCGCGCTGGCTGGGTGGCAAAGAGGAATTTTTGAAAGTATAGGTCAGGTATCGCAGGCTTGCGGATGTTGTCGGATTACGGCCTTACGGCCTAATCCGACCTACGCAAAAAATACGCCATGGTAGGTCGGATTAGCGCGCAGCGCGTAATCCGGCAACATTGTTGGCGCCCCTCACTCCCGCCCAACACCCGCCACATCCACACCATCCCCGCCCCAATCCGCGGCACACCACCCCTGCCTGACATACCGGTGAAAACTGGAATACGGCCAATCGATGACTTTGCCCACCAAGCCATGTTTGACCGGATTGTAATGAATGTAATCGACATGATTGGCGAAGTCGCGCTCATCGCGCAAGACGTGCTCCCAATACCGCTGCTGCCAGATAGGTTTCAGATCGCTACGCTTGCTGAACCACGTCTTGATCAAGCGCCAGCGCGTCATGAAATCGGCATCGCCGTCGGGCAAGGTCCAGATGCAATGCAAGTGATCGGGCAGAATGACGATGGCGTCGATATCGAATGGCCGCTGCTGACGCACGGCGCGGAATGCATCCCGCAGCAAATCCACGGCAGTTGCCGACGCAAGGACAGGCCGGCGATGCGCCGTCACCACCGTGAAGAAAAAGCTGCCGCCTGGCTGGGATGCGCGTCGGTATCGCATGGGTTCAAGGTGTTGTCGGATTACGGCCTGCGGCCTGAGCCACATCGGCCTTGCCAATTTTCGGGCATTGTCGGATTACGGCCTGCGGCCTAATCCGACCTACGCAAAGATGCACACGCCAAGTCGGGTAGGTCGGATTAGCGCGTAGCGCGTAATCCGACTTCCAGCGTAATCCGACAAACCACCAGCACATTTGCGCCCGCACAGCCTACATGCACATCCAGAAGCGGTTCGCCAGGTCGAGCATGAAATCGGGGCGCAGATAGGCCAGGAAGACGATGGCCAGCAGCGCGGCGCCAGCCAGGCGCCACAGCCAGGTGCGCCAGCTGGCCATTACGCGGCCACCGCCGCGCGCTTGACGGCGCGCTCGTCGATGGGCAGGTTGATCAGCGCGGCCAGCAGGCCCAGGCCGATGGTGATCAGCCAGACAGCGTGATACGAGCCCTGATGCTCGTACAGGTAGCCGCCCAGCCAGGCACCGAGAAAACTGCCCACCTGGTGCGAGAAGAACACCATCCCGGCCAGCATCGACAGATGCTTGACGCCGAAGATGCCGGCGATGATGCCGTTCGTCAGCGGCACCGTCGACAGCCACAGCACACCCATGCCGGCAGCGAACAAATACACGGACCATGCGGACAAGGGCGCCAGCAGGAACAAGGTGATGACCACCGCGCGCGCCACGTAGATGGCCGACAGCAGATAGCGCTTGGCGATCTTGCCACCGAGTTTGCCCGCGTAGTAGGAGCCGACGATGTTAAACAGGCCGATCAGCGCCAGCGCCGTGACGGCGATATTCGGATTCATCAAGCCCTGGTCCTTCAGGTAGGCGGGCAAGTGCACGCCGATGAAGACCAGCTGGAAACCGCAGACGAAATACCCGGCCAGCAGCAGCCAGAAGGAACGGTTGGCGACGGCTTCGCTGAAGGCGGCGCCCACGCTTTGCTGCGGACCGCCGGCATGCGAAACGGGTGGTTCACGCAAGTAAAAGGCCATCGGGATCATGGCCAGCAGCACCAGCGCGGCCAGCACATAAAAGGCGTTTTGCCAGCCGACGGCGGAAATCAGCTGCTGCTCCACCGGCATCATGAGGAACTGGCCGAACGAGCCGGCCGCCGATGAAATGCCGAAAGCCCACGAGCGCTGCTCGGGCGGCGCGCTGCGGCCGATGATGCCGCTGATGGCGCCAAACGCCGTGCAGGCCAGCGCCAGGCCGATGAAGATGCCCGAGCCGACGATGAACAGGGTAGGCTGCGTCACCAGCGCCATCCACACCAGGCCGGCCATATAGCTGATGGCGCCGATGATGACGACGCGCATGGTGCCGAAGCGGTCGGCGGCCATGCCGGCGAACGGGCCAAAGACGCCCCACATCAGGTTTTGCATGGCCAGCGCCAGCGAATAGGTTTCGCGTGTCCAGCCGTTGGCTTGCGAAATCGGCTGCATCCAGAAGCCCAGGCCATGGCGCACGCCCATCGCCAGGGTCAGCACCACCCCGCTGGCAATGAGGACGGTTTTCAGGCTGGGACGGGAAGAATGCGATGTCATGGGATTCCTGTTTACGCCTGGTCGGCGGTATAAACGAGGCCGATCTGGCCACGCATGGTATCAAGGTTGTGCATCAGCGCCACGCTGTCGGCGTGCGGCATGACGGGGCTTTCCAGCAGGCCGGCGCGGATGCAGCGCATCGCCTCGATCGCTTCATGCGTGTAGCCGTTGCCCAGGTAAGGCGCCTCCACGACGCGGCGCTCGCCATCCATCATCTCGACCACCAGGTGATCGGGTTTGTAGAAACGGCTGGGCAGGCGGATGCGTCCCAGGCTGCCGGAGATGAGCATTTCCGTTGGCGTTTGCGCACGCAGGCTGCAGGCGCACGACGACGTGCCGCCGCCCTTGTGCAGCAGCGAAAACACCACCTGTTCATCGACGCCGGTGGCGCCCATCTCGGCCAGCGCCTGCACGGCGGAAACGGGACCGAGGAAGAAGGCCGCCATCGACAGCGGATAGATGCCCACGTCGAGCAGCGCGCCGCCGCCGAGATCAGGATTGTACATGCGGTGCTCGGGCGGGAAGTTGGCGACAAAGCCGATATCGGCCTGCACCTGCTGCAACACGCCGATCTCGCCGCTGGCGATGATGCGTTGGGCTTCCTGCGCGGCTGGCAGGAAACGGCTCCACATGGCTTCCATCAGGAACAGCTTTTTTTCACGCGCCAGGTCGACCACGGCCTGCGCTTCGCGCGCATTCATGGTGAACGGCTTTTCGCAGACGACATGCTTGCCGGCGGCCAGGCACATCAGGGCGCTTTCCGCATGCAGGGTATGCGGCGTGGCGATGTAGATGACGTCCACGCCGGCATCATCGGCCAGCGCCTGGTAGGAGCCATGGCAGTGTTCAACACCGAATTCGGCGCCGAAGGCGTGCGCGCCGGCGCTGCTGCGCGAGGCCACCGCCGCCAGTTGCGCACCGGGCGCGTCGCGCAAGCCGATGGCCATTGCGCGGGCGATTTTTCCAGTACCGAGTATGCCCCAGCGTATCACTTTTTCCATGTATCGTCCCTCTCGCAGTACCCGCGGCCTGCTGTCATTGTGGTGGCGCGGACGGCTGGCGTTTCGGGCGAAACACCGCCGCGTCGTTGTAGAAATCGTCGTCCTGGTTCTCGCTCCAGCCGGGCAGGCCCAGCACGGGTAGCGGCGTGAAATCGGCCGTGCTCAAGCCCTGCGTCACCAGGTCTTGCGCCACGCGCGCGTCAAGCCAGGCGCGCCGCGCGGCATCGTCCAGCGCAAAGTAGGCATCGTCCGCGAAAATGACGCGCGTATGCGCCGTGATGGCCTTGCGCGGCGCCACCAGTTTTTCCATCAGCGCGTGGCCGAACAGCCAGACTTCGGCGTCGCCTCCAGCGCCAAATTTCTCGCGCTGCGCAATAAATGCGCCGCGCCAGTCGTGCCCGCGCAAGGCCACCTCCAGCGCGCGTCCGGCATCGCCATCGCGCAGCACCAGCAGGGCGGAATTTTCGTCAAATATCGTCGCGCCATCGCGTGCCGGCCCGCGTGATTTTCCCACGCCCGACAGGGCGATCTGCGCCGCCTGCAAGGCGTTCAATTGCCGCTTGATGCGCGGGAAAGTCAGCCACACCAGCGCATTGAAAAAATCGTGCAGGTTGTCGCGCGTGGGCACGCCGCCCGTCGCGCCGATAAACTCTTCGTACGCCACGCCTTCGGGCAGGTCGGCTTGTGGCACGAAGGCCAGCGGCAGGCCGGACGGGTTGCGCAAGTCCAGCGCCCGCGCCCGCCCGTTCAGCGCGGCAATCACCGTGTCGCGCTGCAGGTCCAGCTGTTGCCGCGCCGGCAGCACCGTGGCAAACCAGGGGCGGGTCCAGTCTATCGATGGCAGCATGCGCTGATTACACCATTTTCCAGTTAATCTGCTCACCCGCGTTGAGTGGAATCACATGGCTGTCGCCCAGCGGCAGCGAGGCTGGCAAGGTCCAGCTTTCACGGCGCAAGGTAATGCTGTCCGTGTTGCGCGGCACGCCGTAGAATGCCGGGCCGTGGAAGCTGGCAAACGCTTCCAGTTTATCCAGCGCGCCGGCGCGTTCAAACGCTTCGGCATACATTTCCATCGCATGCAGGGCCGTGTAGCAGCCGGCGCAGCCGCATGCCATTTCCTTGGCGCCCTGCGCGTGCGGCGCCGAGTCCGTGCCGAGGAAGAAACGCTCGTCGCCGCTGGCCGCCGCCGTCATCAGCGCCAGGCGGTGTTCTTCGCGCTTGAGGATAGGCAGGCAGTAGTAATGCGGACGGATGCCGCCCTTGAAAATCTCGTTGCGGTTGTACAGCAGGTGATGCGCCGTGATGGTGGCGGCGATCGGGCCTTCCGCTTCGGCCACGTACTGTGCCGCGTCCTTGGTGGTGATGTGCTCGAACACCACCGACAGAGCGGGGAAGGCGCTGCGCAGCGGGCGCATCACGCGCTCGATGAAGACGGCTTCGCGATCGAAAATATCGATTTCCGGGTCCGTCACTTCGCCATGCACGAGGAAGGGCATGCCCACTTCCTGCATCACTTCGAGCACCTTGTAGCAGTTCTTCAGGTCCGTCACGCCCAGGTCGGAGTTGGTGGTGGCGCCGGCCGGATACAGTTTCACGGCTTGCACGATGCCGCTGTCCTGCGCACGGCGGATTTCGTCGGGCGAGGTGTTGTTGGTCAGGTACAGCACCATCAATGGATCGAAGTTAACGCCCTCCGGCACGGCGGCCAGGATGCGTTCGCGGTAGGCGCTCGCATCAGCTGTGGTGGTGACAGGCGGCTTCAGGTTCGGCATGACGATGGCGCGGCCAAACTGGCGCGCGCTGTGCGGCAGCACGCTGGCCATGACGGCGCCATCGCGCAGGTGCAAATGCCAGTCGTCGGGACGCGTGATGGTGATGGAGGATGGAACGGCGGGCGGTGTGTGATCGAGTGTGGACATGGCGGCTGCTCTCAGGCGGTCATTGCGAATAGCGCCATTTTACCAGCCGCGGGGCCACAGCACAGGCCGGGGAAGCCTGCGCTTGCTGCGCGCCTGACAACAAAACGGCCGGTATCACCCGGCCGCTTTTTCCATGAGGGAGACGAAAATCAGGACTTGGCGGGCGCCGCCTCTTGCTTGGCCACCCAGGCGCGGATATCGGCCAGCATCTGATCGAGCTTGGCGCGGTCATACACGGTGCCGCGGCTGACCACCAGGCGGATCTGGCGCGTGGCGCCGATGTCCTGCAGCGGATTGGCGTCGAGCACCAGCAGGTCGGCCGCCTTGCCTGCGGCTACGCTGCCATAGCGGTCCAGCTTGCCCAGGAAGCGCGGGCCGTTGATGACGGCCGACTGCAAGGCTTGCTGGGGCGTCAGGCCGTACTGCACGTACAGGCCGATTTCGTCATGCAGGGCCTGGCCCGGATAGTCGAAGGAATTGAGGAAACCCGCATCCGTGCCGGCGATGATGCTCACGCCCTGCTGCTGCAGGATCGGCAGCAGCTTGGCCGACTGCTCGAACTGCGCGTGGCGCTGGATGATGGCTTCCGGGCCATCCTTGGCGGCGCGCTGCACGCGCCAGTCGTAGGTGGCGCGCAAGCCCTTGCCGATGTATTGCAGGGCAGGATCGTGCGTGTGGTCTTCGCGGTCCAGGTACGCCGTCACGCGCGAACCCCACAGGGTCGGCACGATGGCCGTGCCACGCGCGGCCAGGTAGCTGAAGGCCTTGCGCGCCGTCGGCTCGTCATAGCTTTGCAGGCTTTCGCGCATGGCGTCGCGGCCGCTCAATGTCCCGGCGGCCACCTTGGCCGTCAGTTCCTGTTCGCGCGGCGTGGTGGCGCGCAGCAGATACGACTGATGCTCGATCGTGCCCAGGCCGGCGTCGGCCATCTGCCCCAGGGTCAGCTGCACGGGGATATGGCCCGAGGTGCGCATGCCCCGTTCGCGCGCCTGGCGCAAGGCTTCCAGGTACAGCTCCGGCTTCAGGGTATTTTCCGTGATCTTCACGAAGTCCACTTGCTGCGCCTGCAGGCCATCCAGGGCACGCGTGACTTCCTGCGGCGTGCCCACTTCGATGGTGCCCTTCCACAGCGGCTTGATGCCTTCCAGCTTGGCGCCGGACGTAAAGATCGTCGGGCCTTGCAGCTGGCCAGCGTTGATCTGCTGGCGCCATGCCAGCACCGTGTCGGGCAAGTCGCCCGAGCAGTCGCGCACCGTGGTGATGCCGTGCGCCAGGTACAGCGGCAGCAGCTGCTTGTTCTCGTCGATCAGTTCGGGGCCGCCGCCAAAATGCACGTGCGTATCCCACAGGCCCGGCATCAGGTATTTGCCGGGCAGGCGGATGGTTTGCTTGGGCGCATAGTCGCGCAGCTGTGCCTCGTTGACGACAGCGACGATGCTGTCGCCCTTGAGCAGCACGGTTTGGCCCGTGATGGCGCGGCCAGCGGCGACGTCGATCAGGGTGGCGTCGCTCAGGGCGATGTCGACGGCGATCTTGTCAGCCGCATGCGCATGCGCGAGCATGCCCAGCACCAGCATCGTGCCAGCCATTTTTTTCAGTACAGGCAGCATTTCCACGTTCAATTTCAATGTCAATCCAGTTCGGCAAGAGATAAATTTAATGAATGATCTTCGCAAGGAAGTCGCGCGCACGGTCCGAGCGCGTGGTGTTGAAGAAGTCATCCTTGCTGCAATCTTCGATGATCTTACCCTGGTCCATGAAGACGATGCGGTTGGCGACGCGTTTCGCAAAGCCCATTTCATGGGTGACGACCATCATCGTCATGCCTTCCTGCGCCAGGCCCACCATCACGTCGAGCACTTCGTTGATCATCTCCGGGTCGAGCGCCGATGTCGGCTCGTCGAACAGCATGGCGATCGGGTCCATCGACAGCGCGCGGGCGATCGCGACCCTTTGCTGCTGGCCGCCCGACAGCTGGCCGGGGAATTTATCCTGCTGCGACAGCAGGCCCACGCGGTCCAGGTATTTCAGGCCCTTGGCATTGGCTTCGTCGGCGCTGCGTCCCAGCACCTTGATCTGGCCAATGGTGAGGTTTTCGCGGATCGACAGATGCGGGAACAGCTCGAAATTCTGGAACACCATGCCGATGCGCGCGCGCAGTTTCGACAGATTCGTTTTCGGATCGTTGACGCTGATGCCATCGACGATGATCTGCCCCTGCTGTATCGGTTCGAGGCCGTTGACGGTCTTGATCAGGGTCGACTTGCCGGAACCGGACGGGCCGCAAATGACCATCACGTCGCCCTTGGCGACCTTGGTGGTGCAGTCGGTCAGAACCTGGAACTGGCCATACCATTTGCTCACGTTATTCAGTTCAATCATCTTGTTCTTTCTTGTTCGGTTAGCGAATGATGGCGACGCGTTTCTGCAGGCGTTTGACGAGGAACGACAAGGCATAGCACAGCACGAAATACACGACGGCGACAAACACGTACATCTCGACCAGGCGGCCGTCGCGCTGGGCGATTTTCGAGGCGGCGCCGACGAAATCGGGGATCGACAGCACGTACACGAGCGACACGTCCTGGAACAGCACGATGGTCTGCGTCAGCAGCACGGGGATCATGTTGCGGAACGCCTGCGGCAGCACGATACTGGCCATGGTCTGCCGGTAGTTCATGCCCAGCGCCTGCCCGGCCCATACCTGGCCGCGGGGAATCGACTGTATGCCGCTGCGCATGATCTCGCAATAGTAGGCCGCCTCGAACATGATGAAAGTGATCAGCGCGGAAGAAAACGCGCCCACTTTCACGGGTTCGCTGGCGCCGATGATCCAGGCGGCGATATACGGCACCAGGAAGTAGAACCAGAAGATCACCAGCACCAGCGGAATCGAGCGTATCAGGTTGACGTAGCTCGACGCCACGCCGGAGACAATGCGGTTGCCGGACAAGCGCATCAGCGCCAGCACGGTGCCCAGCACGATGCCGCCCACCATGGCCAGCGCCGTCAGTTTCAGGGTAAATACCATGCCGGTCTGGAACAGGTAGACCCATGAGCGGGAGATGACATCAAAGTCGAAATTGCCCAACATATCAATGTCCTCCCGTCTTGGCGCCGGCGACGATGAAGCCCGGGATGGCGACCTTTTTCTCGATCAAATGCATCAGCACCACCACCAGCAGATTGACGACGATGTAGATGATGGTGGCGGCCGAAAACGCCTCGAACACCTGGAACGAGAATTCCTGGATGGCGCGCGCGCTGGCCGTCAGTTCGATCAGGCCGATGGTCAGCGCCACGGAACTGTTCTTGATGATGTTCAAGAACTCGCTGGTCAGCGGCGGCATGATGACGCGCGCGGCCATCGGCAGCAGGATATAGCGGTAGGTTTGCGGCAGGGTCAGGCCCAGCGCCGTGCCGGCCAGTTTCTGCCCGCGCGGCAGCGCCTCGATGCCGGTCGTGACCTGCACGGCCACGCGCGAGGAGGTGAAAAATCCCAGGCACAGCACTGCAGTGACGAACGGCGCATTCGGCAGCGACTTGACCCAGGCGCCCATGTCCGTGGGCAGCAGTTCCGGCATGACGAAATACCACAGGAACATCTGCACCAGCAGCGGCACGTTGCGGAACAATTCGACGTAGGCATTGGCCACACCGACCAGCCATTTGTTCGGCAGGGTACGGATGGTGCCGATCACCAGGCCCAGGATCAGGGCCATGATCCATGCCGTGCCGGCCGTGGCCAGGGTCCAGATCAAACCGGACCAAAGGGTGTCCATATACGTGCCGACACCATCGGGCGACATCTCCCAGAAGATGTTCCAGTTCCAGTTGTAATTCATGATCATCCTTCCCGTGCAGCCTGGGGACAGCGGCCAGCCAAGCGCCCGCCCCGCAATTGAAACGGGAGGCTTGCGCCCCCCGGTTTTGATGAAGCCTTGTTATTTTTTCCGCTTGTCCGATGTCTTCTGCGCTTCCGGCACGGCCGCATAGGCGGCTGGATCACCGGAGTCGGTCGGGTTCATGAACACCGCTTTCAGTTGCGGCGGCATGGGGAATTTCAGGTTGATGTTTTTCGGCGGGATCGGCGAGGTAAACCACTTCGCGTAGATGCGGTTGATGTCTTCGCTCTTGTACAGGCGGATCAGGGCATCGTCGACGACCTTCTTGAAGGCAGGGTCGCCCTTGCGCAGCATGATGCCGTAAGGCTCGACGGACAGCGCTTCCTTGGTGATTTCGTAGTCGTTCGGATTTTTCGAATTGGCCACTTGCGAAGCCAGCAGGATATCGTCGTTGGCTTCGGCCACCGCGCGGCCCGTTTCCAGCATCAGGAACGATTCAGGATGATCCTTGCCGACGGCGATGGTCATGCCCAGGTTTTTTTCCTTGTTCAGGATGGTCATCTGCTTGATGGTCGACGTGCCGGCCGTGGCGACCAGGGTCTTGCCGCGCAAGTCTTCCAGGGTCTTGATGTTCGAGGATTTTTTCGACAGCACGCGGTTGCCGATGACGAACATGGTGGGCGCGAACGCCACCTGCTGCTGGCGCTCCAGGTTGTTCGTGGTGGAGCCGCATTCGAGGTCGATGGTGCCGTTGGCCATCAGCGGGATACGGTTGGCCGAGGTGACGGGGCTCATCACCACTTTCAGTTCGGTCAGGCCCAGATGTTTTTGCAGGGCCGTGACGACTTTCATGCACAGGTCGATCGAATAACCCTGGTATTGCTGCTTGTCATCGAGGTAGGAGAAGGGTACGGAGCCATCGCGCACGCCGAGGGTGACGGAACCGGCTTTCTTGATCTTGGCCAATGTGCCTGTCAATTCCTGGGCCTGGACGGGCGCCATGCTGCTGATGACGCCGACGCTGAGCAGTGTGGCGATGATTTTGGTCAATTTCATAAATTCTCCTGGGCGGACAAACCGGATAGATTCCGAACGAAACAACTGTGGTGCAAACGCCACCAATGGAATTAATTTTATTTCATTTTCAGCGCCGGACCAGCCGTTTTCTGCGATTGCCCGCAAATAGGCGCTATACGCGCGCCTGAATCAGCGCGCCTGTAGCATTTTTCCTACTGATTTCCCGTTCCCGATTTATTTTGCTGGCGCCAGCCCCTGCAAGGCGTCCTCTTCCACCTCATCGTCCATGTTCGCCTGCTGGCGTTGCCACATCTGCGCATACAGGCCGTCGAGCGCCAGCAATTGCGGATGCGTGCCCCGCTCGACGATGCGGCCGTGGTCGAGCACCAGGATTTGCTGGGCGTCGGCCACCGTTGACAGCCGGTGCGCGATCACCAGGGTGGTGCGGTTCCTGGCGATCTCCTTGAGCTGCGACTGGATCGCCTGCTCGGCCTTGGAGTCGAGCGCCGAAGTGGCTTCATCGAAGATCAATATCGCCGGATCTTTCAGCAAGGTGCGGGCGATGGCCACGCGCTGCTTTTCACCACCCGACAGCTTCAAGCCCCGCTCGCCCACCATGGAGTTATAACCATCCGGCAAGCTTTCAATAAAGTCATGGATTGACGCCGCTTTCGCCGCCGCCACGATGGCGTCCTTGCTGGCACCCGGTTTGCCGTAGGCGATGTTGTATTCGATGCTGTCGTTGAACAGCACGGTATCCTGCGGCACGATGCCGATGGCCGCGCGCAGGGAATCCTGCGTGACGGTGCGCAAGTCCTGGCCATCGATGGTAATGCCGCCGCCATCGACTTCATAGAAGCGGAACAGCAAGCGCGACAGGGTCGACTTGCCCGAGCCGCTGTGGCCCACCACGGCCGTGGTGGTGCCGGCCGGGATCTCGAAATCCACGTCGAAGAGGATTTGCCGCTTGGCTTCATAGCTGAAATCGACGTGGGCGAAGCGCACGGCCGCGCCCCGCGTGACGAGCGGCCGGGCTTGCGGCGTATCGGCGATTTCGCGGTTCTCGTTCAGCAAGGAAAACAGGCGCTCCATGTCGGCCAGGCTTTGCTTGATTTCGCGGTAGATGACGCCCAGGAAATTGAGGGGAATGTACAGCTGGATCATGAAGGCGTTCACCAGCACCAGGTCGCCCAGGGTCATGCTGCCGTTGATGACGCCCACCGTGGCGCGCCACAAAATCAGGGTGACGGCCGTGGCGATGATCAGGGACTGGCCCGTATTGAGCAGGGACAGGGACGTCTGCGATTTCACGGCCGCCGATTCATAGCGCTGCAAGCCTTCATCGTAGCGCTGCGCTTCGTAATCCTCGTTGCCGAAATATTTCACGGTTTCATAATTGATCAGCGAATCGATGGCCTTGGTATTGGCTTTTGAATCGAGGTCGTTCATGGTGCGGCGGAAATGCGTGCGCCAGTTCGTCACCAGCACGGTAAACGCGATGTAGGACACCAGCGCCACCGCCGTGATCACGGTAAACCAGATGTCGTAGTGCAAGACCAGGTAACCGAGCACCAGGGTGATTTCCACCAGGGTCGGCAGGATATTGAACAGGGTGTAGGAAATGAGCGAGCCGACGCTGCGCGTGCCCCGCTCGATATCGCGCGTCATGCCGCCCGTCTGCCGGTTCAAATGGAAACGCAGGGACAGCGCATGCAGGTGGCGGAACACTTGCAGGGCGATGGTGCGCACGGCGCGCTGCGTGACCCTGGCAAACAGGAATTCGCGCAGCTCCGTAAACAAGGTGGTCGACAGGCGCAGCAAGCCATACGCCACCAGCAAGCCGACGGGCAGCACCAGCAGCGCTTGCGGGTGCGCGGCCGTGATGGTCATGGCGTCGACGAGTTTTTTCAGGATCAGCGGCACGCCGACGTTGGCCAGCTTGGCCCCCACCAGGCAGAGCAGCGCCAGCAGCACCCGCCATTTGTAGACCCACAGATACGGCAGCAAGGTCTTGATGGTGGCGAAATCGCTGTGGCTGGCGGAAGCGGGCGAGCGAGGGGGAGGGGTAGTCTGGGAACGGCGCATGGCGAAGGTCGGCTTTTTATGGTTCAATCGGGGCAATTGTAGCCTTTCATGAGAATAAAAGATGAGCACCTCCCCCGACCGCCCTGATAACTGCCTCGCCTCCGGCCTGCCCGCCGGCAAAATGCCGGAACTGCGCATGATGCCCGCCCCGTCGGACGCCAATGTGTACGGCGACGTTTTCGGCGGCTGGATCATGGCGCAAGTCGATATCGCCGGCTCGCTGCCCGCCACGCGGCGCGCCAACGGCCGCGTGGCCACCATTGCCGTCAATTCCTTTGTCTTCAAAAATCCTGTCTTCGTCGGCGATCTGCTGTCGTTCTACGCCGATATCGTCAAGGTCGGCAATACCTCGATCACTGTCAATGTGGAAGTGTATGCCGAGCGCAACCGCCTGCAGGCGTGCATCGTGAAAGTCACGGAAGCCACCCTGATCTATGTCGCCACGGACTCCGACCGCAAGCCCCGCAAGGTGCCGCCGATCGAGACCCTGCTGTCGCGTTAATTCCACATTTGCCCACAGCGCCATGGATAGCCAGCGCCGCATCTTCCTGCAGAGCGCGGCACGCATCGGCGCACTGGCCGCGGCCGGCAGCGTGCTGTCCGGTTCCAGCGCGGGTGCCGCCACGCGCCTGAATGGCACCGGCTATCCATTCGCGCTGGGCGTCGCTTCCGGCTCGCCGCTAGCCGATGCGGTGGTGCTGTGGACGCGCATCTGCTACGACCCGCTGCAGGCAAGCGCCACGCCCGCCATCGCCCTGACCGTGCGCTGGGAAGTGGCCGATGACGAAGGTTTCAGACGCGTCGTCGCCAAGGGGCAAGCCACGGCCACGCCCGAGCTTGCCCACAGCGTGCATGTCGACGTGGGCGGCCTGGCGCCCGGACGCTGGTACTGGTACCGCTTCATGCTTGGCGATGCCGTCAGCCCCGTGGGCCGCACGCGCACGGCGCCAGAGCCCGGCTCCATGCCGGCCTTGCTGAAACTGGCCGTGGCCTCGTGCCAGCACTGGGAATTTGGCGCCTACGCGGCGCACCGGCATATCGCCGCGGCCGCGCCCGATCTGGTGGCGTTTCTTGGCGACTACATTTACGAGTGGGGTCCCTACCAGTTGCAGCATCCGAACCGGGCCGTGCGCACGCATGAAAGTTTTACGCTGGACGACTACCGCGCCCGCTATGCGCAGTACAAGAGCGACCGGGACTTGCAGGGGGCGCACCTGGCCGCGCCGTGGATCGTCACGTGGGACGACCATGAAGTGGCCAACGATTATGCCAACGACCGCGACGAACTGCTCACGCCCACCTTTCTCGCGCGCCGCGCGGCCGCCTATCAGGCGTTTTATGAACACATGCCGCTGCGTTTGCTGCCGCTGGGACGGCGGGGCTTCGTCGACATGCGCATCTACCAGCGCTATGACTGGGGCCGGCTGGCCCGCTTCCTCGTGCTGGACGACCGCCAATACCGCGCCCACCATGCGTGTGCCAGGCCGGGCCGTGGCGGCTCGAATTCCGTCACCACGCGCAACTGCCCCGACCTGCGCAAACCACAGCGCACGATGCTGGGCGAGGAGCAGCAGCGCTGGCTGCAAGCGGGCCTCGATGGTTCTCCCGCGCGCTGGAATATCCTGGCGCAGCAAACCCTGATGGCGCAATCGAGCCAGGTGCCCATCGCGCGCCCCGGCGATGAGCGCATCTGGACCGATGGCTGGGATGGCTATCCAATGGCGCGCCAGCACCTGCTCGACGCCCTGCGCAGCAGCAAGGCCAGCAACCCGCTGGTGCTGTCGGGCGACGTGCATACTTTCTATGCGTCCGAGCTGAGCCGCAATGCCATGCGTCCCGCCGGCAAGGACAATCCCGTGCTGGCCACGGAATTTTGCGGTACCTCGATCACCTCCAGCTCACGCCCGCAGGCGCGTACGGAGCAGTACGTGGCGATGAACCCGCACATCCGCTATGGCCGCAGCGACAAGCGCGGCTACATGTTGATGGAGATCACGCCAGAAAAAACCACGACCCTGTTCCAGGGCCTGGGCAATGTGCGCGACAGCGCCTCCCCCATCGCGACGCTGGCCCGTTTTACCGTGCAGAACGGCAAGGCTGGCGTGCAAACCGCCTAGCACATGTTTTTCAAGGCATCGCGGTAGCGCCGGCTGACGGGCACCTCCCCGCCGGTGGACAGCATGGCGCGCGCGTCGCCGGATTCCAGCGGCACAATGCTCTGCACGAATGCAAGATTGACGATGTAGCTGCGGTGCACGCGCACAAAACGTTTGCCGTCCAGGCGGCGCTCGATGGCCGCCATGGTCGAGCGCAGCGGGTAATCATGGCCACGCACGTGCAGATTCACATAATTGCCCCAGGCCTGTATCCATTCGATGTCGCCAGCGGGCAAGAGAAAATCCTTGCCCAGCTTGCGCACCAGGAACCGCTCGGGCTGCTGCACCGGCTCGACGGCCGGCCCTTCGTCCGGTTCGCCCAGCAGGGTTGCTTCGCCTTGCCAGCGCATCAGCAGCAACTGGTAGAAGCCCACGGCCAGCAAGACCAGGAAGTAAGTGCGCACATCTTTTACGTATTCATACGGCAGCTCGCGCCACCAGGCGCCGAAATCGTAGTGGCCGCCCTGGCTCCAGTACGCCAGCTTGCGCAAGGCCACCATGGCCGCCACATGCACCAGGCTGTACACCACCGAGGCGGCCAGGTGCCAGCGCAGGTTTTGCCGCTGGAACACCAGGTGCAGGGGCCGGCACTGGCCCGCCAGGATGACCACGGGCACCAGCGCCAGCAAGACCAGGTTGCTGCTCCATTCCCATACGGCCACTTCCCAGAACGGCGTATGGACGCCGGTACGCCGCAGGTCGCGCCACACCAGCCAGCTGTTCACGCTGGCCTGCAGCAGCGTCAGCACGATCCAGAATCCCGGTTCGGCCACGCGGCGCCAGCGTTGATAACGTTGCAACAGATCGGTGGAAGAAAGGTGCATGGATTCAAAGAGTGAAGTAGTTGCACGATTGTAACGTCCCACACCCGTCCCAGGCCGGCGACTCGTCCCAGCCAGCCGTCCGCTGATCCCATTTTACTGGCTGCCAGCCCCGCCGCTGCCTATGCTGGGGCTTCCGTCACCCGACCTCCACCGACCATGAGTATTGATTCCCGCCGTCACGATATCGACGCCTTGCGCTTTCTCGTCTTCAGCCTGCTGATTGTCTATCACACTGCCCTGCTGTACATGGATGGCTGGAACTTTCACATGCACAGCAGCTACGCCACCGATGCCCTGAAACTGCCGCTGGTCTTTCTCAACCGCTGGCGCATGGAAATCGTCTTCCTCGTTTCCGGCGTCTCGTGCGCCATGATGACGCAGCACCAGCGCGGCGCTTTCCTGTGGCGCAGGATCAGGCGTTTGCTGCTGCCGCTGCTGTTCGGCATGGCCGTCATCATCCCCATCCAGCCGTATTGCGAAGGCGTCAGCAAGGGCCTGGTCGCGCCTGGCTATGGACAGTTCCTGCTGCATTACTTTGGCGGCTATGCGTGGCCGGCGGGCGCCTTCGATGGCTGGCAATATGGTTTTACCTGGAACCATCTGTGGTACCTCGTGTACTTGCTGCTGTACACCATCGTGCTGGTGGCATTGCAGCCGCTGCTGGCGGCGCTGCGTCCGCTGTTCCTGCGCTTGCGCGGCTGGAAGTTACTCGTCCTGCCGGCCCTGCCCGCCTTGGCGGCCATGATCTTCCTGAAAATGCGCTATCCGGAAACCCATGCTGTGGTGCATGACTGGTATGCGCACGCCATGTATTTCACGCTGTTCGTGTATGGCTGGTGGCTGGGCAATGACAAGGGACTATGGGCGGAACTGGCGCGCCTGCGCTGGCATACGCTGTGGCTGGGCCTGGCCACGTTTGCCGTGTACATGGTTTTTGATCAGATTTATTCGGAGAACTTGCTGACGTGGGCCTCGATCGGTTCCTGGCCCATGCGCAAGCTGTACATGTGGCTGGCCATCTGCACCATCCTGGGCTGGTCGCATACGCTGCTGAACCGCCCCTTTCACTGGCTGCCATGGGCGCGACAAGCCGTCTTTCCCTGGTACATATTGCACCAGAGCGCGATCATCGTGCTGGCCTACTGGCTCGTGCCCCTGAAGCTGGGGCCCGTGGTGGAACCGCTGCTGATACTCGCTGGCACGGTGGCCATCTGCTGGATGGGGACGTCGTTGCTGATCAGCAAGGTGCAGTGGCTGCGTCCCTGCTTCGGCTTGCCCGCCCAGCCAGGACGGAACCTGGCGGCGGGCACAAGCCTGGCTGCGAACTAGGCAACCTTCTTTTCGTCGCGCAATTGACGGCGCAAGATCTTGCCGACGTTGGTCTTCGGCAATTCATCGCGGAACTCGATGTATTTCGGCTTCTTGTACGCCGTCAATTCATGCTTGCAGTGCTCGCGGATCTGTTCCACCGTCAGGTTAGGATCCTTGCGCACGACAAACACTTTCACGGCTTCGCCCGAGTTGGCATCCGGCACGCCGATGCACGCGCACTCCAGCACGCCCGGGCAGGAAGCGACCACGTCTTCCACTTCGTTTGGATACACATTGAAGCCGGAAACGATGATCATGTCTTTCTTGCGGTCCACGATCTTCACATAGCCGCGCTCGTCCATGACGCCCACGTCGCCCGTCTTGAAGAAGCCGTCCGCCGTCATCGACTTGGCCGTTTCATCCGGACGCTGCCAGTATCCCGCCATCACCTGCGGGCCGCGCACGGCGATTTCACCCGGTTCGCCCAGCGGCACTTCCACGCCGTCGTCGTTGAGGATCGTCACTTCCGTCGACGGGAACGGCAAGCCGATGGTGCCCGTAAATTCCGTGATATCGACGCGGTTGCCCGTCACCACGGGCGACGTTTCCGACATGCCGTAGCCTTCGATCAGCGGGCAGCCCGTCAGTTTCAGCCAGCGTTCCGCCACGTTGCGCTGCAAGGCCATGCCGCCGCCATTGCACACTTTGTAGCTGGAGAAATCGAGCTTGGCGAAGTCCGCATTGTTCAGCAGGGCGTTATACAGGGTATTGACGGCCGGGAAGACGACGATCTTGTGCTTGGCCAGTTCCTTGACGAAGCCGGGAATGTCGCGCGGGTTCGGGATCAGCACGTTCAAGCCACCCACGCGCATGCCCATCAGGGCGCTGACCGTCAGCGAATAGATGTGGTACAGGGGCAAGGCGCACATGAAACCCATCGAGGTGGCACGCATTTCCTTGGTCATCACGGGCGAAATCCACGCCTCGTTTTGCAGCACGTTGGCAATCACGTTACGGTGCAGCAGCATGGCGCCTTTCGACACGCCCGTCGTGCCGCCCGTGTATTGCAGGAAGACGATATCGTCATGGCCCTGCTGCACGGGCGTCAGGGTCAAGCGCGCGCCTTCGGCCAGCATCTTGTTGAAGCTGATGGCGTTCGGCAAGGAAAACGCCGGCACCATTTTCTTGATCTTGCGCACGACAAAATTGACGATCGTTCCCTTCAAGCCGCCCAGCATGTCGCCCATGGTGGCGACGATCACGTGCTTGACCTGTGTGTGCGGCAACACTTGCTCGACCGTCGTGGCAAAGTTTTCCAGCACGATGATCGCTTCGCTGCCCGAGTCGATCAACTGGTGCTGCAATTCGCGCGGCGTGTACAGCGGATTGACGTTGACCACGGTGTAGCCGGCACGCAAGATTGCCGCCATCGCCACCGGATACTGCAGCACGTTCGGCAGCATGATCGCCACGCGCGCGCCCGTCTTCAGGCCCTTGCTTTGCAGCCAGGCGCCCATCTGCAGCGACAGCTTGTCGAGTTCGCGGTAGGTGAGGAATTTATCCATGCACACGAAGGCGTTGCGGTCCGCATATTTCTGGAACGACTCTTCCAGCAAATGGGTCACGGAGCGGTATTGCGTGCAGTCAATCTCAGCGGGAACGCTGTCCGGGTACGACTTCAACCAAATCTTGTCCATCTATGCCTCATCTTTATCTGTATGAAAGGGTGTGCCGCCTGAATGCGCACACCCTGCACTGTTTATGCTGCTATCTTCGTTTCGTCACGCAGGGCGCGACGCAAAATCTTGCCGACGTTGGTCTTCGGCAGTTCATCGCGGAACTCGATGTATTTCGGCCGCTTGTAGCCGGTAAACTGTTCCTTGCAATACGCGGCCAGCACGGCCTGGGTCAGGTTCGGGTCCTTGCGCACCACAAACACTTTCACGGCCTCGCCCGAATGCTCATCGGGCACGCCCACGCAGGCGCACTCGAGCACGCCCGGGTGGGCTGCGATGACGGCCTCGACTTCGTTCGGGTACACATTGAAGCCGGAGACAAGAATCATGTCTTTCTTGCGGTCGACAATCTTCACGTAGCCGCGCTCGTCCATGATGCCCACGTCGCCGGACTTGAAGTAGCCGTCGGGTGTCATCACTTTCGCCGTTTCATCGGGACGGTTCCAGTAGCCGCTCATCACCTGCGGACCGCGGATGGCGATCTCGCCCGTCTGGCCCAGCGGCACTTCCTTGCCGTCGTCATCGAGGATGGCGATGTCGGTCGACGGAATCGGCAGGCCGATGGTGCCGGAAAACGCCGTGCTGTCGGCGCGGTTGCAGGTGGCGACGGGCGACGTTTCCGACAGGCCATAGCCCTCGATGATGGACACGCCCGTCACCTGCAGCCACTTGTCGTTGACGGCTTGCTGCACCGCCATGCCGCCGCCATTGGCGATCTTCAAGCCCGAGAAATCGAGCTTGGCAAAGTCAGGATGATTGACCAGCGCGTTATACAGGGTATTAACCGCCGGCAACAGATTAAATTTGTATTTGCCCAGTTCCTTGATCAGGCCCGGGATATCGCGCGGATTCGGAACCAGGATATTCAGTGCGCCCACGCGCGTGCCCCACATCGCGCACGCCGTCAGGGCGAAGATATGGTACAGCGGCAAGGCGCAGACAATGATCAGCTGCTCCTGGCTGTTCTGGTCGAGTGCCGCGCCCGACCACGCTTCGCTCTGCAGCACGTTGGCGATCACATTGCGGTGGCTCAAGGTCGCGCCTTTCGACACGCCCGTGGTGCCGCCCGTGTATTGCAGGAAAGCGGGATCGGTGATGCTCAGCTCGACTGGCGTGAGCTTCATGCGGCCCCCCAGCGACAGCGCCTGCTTGAAGCGCATGGCATTCGGCAGGGAATACGCGGGCACCATCTTCTTGATGTTGCGCACGACAAAATTGACGATCGCGCCCTTCAAGCCGCCCAGCATTTCGCCCATGCTGGCAACGATGATGTGCTTGACGGCCGTCCTGCTCAGCACTTGCTCCAGGGTATGGGCAAAATTTTCCAGCACGATGATGGCTTCGCTGCCCGAATCGTTGAGCTGATGCTCGAGTTCGCGCGGCGTGTACAGCGGATTGACGTTGACCACCGTATAGCCGGCGCGCAGCACGGCGGCGATGGCCACCGGATACTGCAGCACATTGGGCATCATCAGGGCGACGCGCGCGCCTTTCTTCAGGCCACGGCTTTGCAGCCAGGCGCCCAGCTGGCGCGAATAGGCATCGAGTTCGGCATAGGTGAGAAATTTGTCCATGCAGACATACGCGTTGCGGTCCGCATATTTTTGAAACGCTTCTTCCAGTACATGCACCAGCGAACGATATTGATCAGGATTGATGTCGGCGGGGACGCCGGGAGGATACGACTTCAGCCAAATTTTTTCCATCCTGTGCCTCTTGTCTCGAATAATCGTGGGGGAGCCGACGCACCTTGCCGGCACGGATCATTGCTGCGGATTCTGTCGTCCTGCAGTCAGTTTGAGCATTCTGACGAGCAATTGCTCTATGCTACTAACGCGATGCTATCGGTCGCCGCGCTTCCATGCAAGCGCTTTCAACAGTATTCGAGCGGCAATTTTAATGGTGTTTTATGCTGCAACGCAGCATGATAAATACGCTGTTGCAGGATCGCCCGCCTCGGTGCAAGGAACAATCTTTACGGGTCACGGGCTGGACAATTGTTCCAGCGCACGCCTGCGTTCAGGCTTCTTGATCTGGGCCATTGTGTGCACTGCAGCATAAAAAGCACGAAAGTTCTTTTTTTCTTCCAGCAATTTTTTGAAGGCAGGCAAAAATTCATTGTAGGTGGACACGGCCGCCAGGTGCGCATTGCTCAATGGCTGCTCGAACCAGCGGTCATAACCGGCAAATCCACCCCAGTTTTGCTTCAGGACCTGATACGCCTGTTTCAGCTCCGCAAACAGCTGCGCCTTGCGCGCGCGCTTCTCCGCATCGCTGGCGTCGCTGGCATACACGGCTTCCAGCTCGCCCCGGTAATGCAGCAGCAGGGCCAGAAAATCCTGGCGCCGCGCCGTGTATTGCGCATACGCCGCGCGCAGCGCATCATTGCCTTCGCGCGCCAGCCAGCGCTGCACGCCGGCCTCTTCCACGGCGCTGGCAAACGATTCATTGAAGGCCGAATCCCCGGGCACGTAGACGACCTGGTGCGCCAGTTCATGAAACACCAGGCGCGCCAGTTCCGCATCGTTGTAGTGGATAAAGGTGGACAGCAAAGGGTCGTCGAACCAGCCCAGGGTGGAATACGCGGGCACGCCGCCCACCTGCACGTCGTAGTGCTGGGCCCGCAGTTCGGCGGCATACGCCAGCGCCTCGTCCTTGCTGTAATAGCCGCGATAGCTGACGCAGCCGGCGATGGGGAAACACCATTGCAGCGGCTGCAGCGACAGTTCCGGCGTGGCCACCACGTTCCACAGCACGAAGGGCCGCTGCAGGGCGGCGTAATGCTTGTAGCTGCCATTGTCTGGCAAGTCCAGCTCGCTGACGGCAAAGCGGCGGATCTCCTGCGCCTTGGCCAGGCGCGCCTTCAGGCGTGGCTCCGTGGCAGGGTCGCTGAGCCAGTCATCGATGGGACGCGCGCCCGACCACAGCGCATATTGCCCTTGCGCCGCCTGCGTGTAGTAGCGCAGCTGCGTGCAACCGCCCAGCAGCAGGCACACGGTGCCGACAAGCAAGTGGGCTGGCCAGCGCGCCCGTGCCATGCTCAGGCCGCCTTTTCCACTTCGACCAGCGTGTCGTAGAAGGTCGGCGCGCGGCCCATGTCCGTCAGGCGCTGGCTCGTCACTTCATTCGCATTCTTGCCGTCGCTGGCGAGCTTTTTCCACCACACGGACAGGCCCACCACCAGGCCTTTTCTCGCCTTGTCGGTGACCCTGGCCTTGGCCATAAAACTGCCGCGGTCGTTGAAGATGCGCACCATGTCGCCCGCCACGATGCCGCGCGTGGCGCAATCGTCGGGATGGATATCGAGGTGCGGCTCGTCTTCGGCGGCGCGCAGGCTTTTCACGTTGACGAAGGTGGAATTCAAAAAATTGCGCGCCGGCGGCGAAATCATGGCCAGAGGGAAGCGGGCCGCCAGCGCGGGATTGCTGGCCTGGGATTCATACGGCGCGATATACGTGGGCAAGGGATCGAGTCCCGCCTGGGCCATGGCGCTTGAATACAACTCGCACTTGCCCGATGGCGTCGGGAAACCGCCCGTGGCAAACGGCGCCTCCGGCATGGCCAGCTTTTGCCAGCCGCTCTGCTTCAACGACTCCCAGTCGAAATGCACGGCGCGCGCATCCGTGTTGTCGAATGCCTTGGCTGCCAGCGCATCGTCGCTTTCCTGGAAGCACGGGTCATCAAAGCCCATGTGCCGCGCCAGCAGGCGGAAGATTTCCGTATTCGCCTTCGCTTCGCCCAGCGGCGCCACGGCCGCGTTGTTCGCCATCATGTACAAGTGGCCATAGGTGGAATGCGCATCGACGTGTTCCAGCTGCGTGGTGGCGGGCAGCACGATGTCGGCGTAATCGACGGTGTCTGTCTGGAAGTGCTCGAGCACGACCGTAAATAAATCTTCGCGGGCAAAACCCTGCGCCACTTTCGAGGAATCGGGCGCCACCGCCAGCGGGTTCGAGTTGTAGACGATCACGGCGTCGACTTGCGGGCCGAACTCGGCGGAACTTTCTTTCAATAAATCGTCGCCAATGGTGCTCATGTTGATGGTGCGCGGCGTACCCTTCAGCAAATCGGGGCGCTGCAGGGCCTTGCGGTTGACGGGGAAGGAACCCGAACTCGACAGCTGCATGCCGCCGGCCGCATGGCGCCAGGCGCCCGTTAATGCGGGCAGGCAAGCGATATTGCGCACCGCCATGCCGCCGCCATGCACGCGCTGCACGCCGTAATTGGCGCGGATGGCCGCGCCCTCGCCATTGCGACAGGTCTGGCCGTACAGGCGCGCCAGGTTCACCACTTCCGCGGCCGTGATGCCGCACACCTCGGCCACGCGCTCGGGCGGCCATTCCAGGGCCCGCTGTTTCAGTTCAGCATAACCGATGGTGTACTGCGCAATATAGTCATGGTCGACCAGCTCTTCCGTGATCAGCACATGCATCAAGCCCAGCGCCAGGGCCGCATCGGTGCCTGGCAGCAAGGCGATGTGCTGGTGGCATTTCTCTGCCGTCAGCGAACGGTAGGGGTCGATGGCGATCAGGGTGGCGCCCTGGCGCTTGGCCTCTTGCGCGCGCATCCAGAAGTGCAGGTTCGAGGCGATCGGGTTGCCGCCCCAGATGATGATCAATTTGGCGTTCTGGAACTGTTCCAGGTCCGTGCCGATGCTGGCGCCCACCGTGTAGCGGTAGCCGGTGGCCCCGGCCGAGGCGCAGATGGTGCGGTCCAGCAGGGAAGCGCCGAGCTGGTTGAAGAAGCGCGAGGACATCGATTCGCCCTGCACCAGGCCCATGGTACCGCAGTAACTGTACGGCAAGATCGCCTGTGGATCGCGCGCGGCGATCGGTTTCAGACGCGCGGCAATGGTCGCCAGCGCCTCTTCCCAGCTGATGCGCTCGAACTTGCCTTCGCCTTTCTTGCCCACGCGGCGCAGCGGGTATAACAAGCGGTCCGCATGGTAGGTGCGCTCCGTGAAGCGCGACACCTTGGTGCACAGCACGCCCGCCGTGGTCGGATGGTCGGGATCGCCCTTGACGCTGGTTGCCACCCCATCGGTCACCGTGACCAGCAAGGCACATGTATCGGGGCAGTCGAGCGGGCAGGCGGCGCGCACTTGGGTGGTGGTCATGGGGCAATCCAAAAAGCGTTGGCGGAAGGCGATACTGTAAACCATTCCGCGTGCTTGCTGTTGGCGCCAAAGCAAGCTCCGCCGTGCGCTGGATTTACCCGGCAAACAAGGGCTACAATGCACCATTAGCCGCGTCTGTTTTTGATCAAACAGCTGCGGTCCGGCGCGCCCTACATGGCTGCGTGCCAGCATCCACAGGAGAGTCCGATGAAACTAGTTGATCCCATCTTGGCGTTTCAATCCGAGCTGCAAGGTATCCGCCGCGACCTGCACGCGCATCCCGAGCTGTGCTACGAAGAACAGCGCACCTCGGACGTCGTTGCCACCAAACTGACGGAATGGGGCATTCCCGTGGTACGCGGCCTGGGCCGCACTGGCGTGGTCGGCATCATCCAGAACGGCACCTCGCAGCGCGCCATCGGCCTGCGCGCCGACATGGATGCCTTGCCGATGCAGGAAATGAATACCTTCGAGCACGCCTCGCGCCATCCCGGCAAGATGCACGCCTGCGGCCATGACGGCCATACAGCCATGCTGCTGGGCGCCGCCCATTACCTGGCGCAGCACCGCCATTTCGACGGCACCGTGTATCTGGTGTTCCAGCCGGCCGAAGAAGGCGGCGCGGGCGCGCGTGAAATGATCGAGGATGGCTTGTTTACCCGCTTTCCCATGGATGCCATTTACGGCATGCATAACTGGCCAGGCGCCGAAACGGGTACCCTGAGCGTGGTGGAAGGTCCGATGATGGCCTCCAGCAATGAATTTCACGTCACCGTCAAAGGCAAGGGCGCGCATGCTGCCCAGCCCCACAAGGGTATCGATCCTGTGATGGTGGCCGTGCAGATCGCGCAAAGCTGGCAAACCGTCATCACCCGTAACAAGAGCCCGCTCGATACGGCCGTGCTGTCGATCACGCAAATCCACGCCGGCAGCGCCACCAATGTGATTCCCGACGATGCCAGCCTGGTCGGCACCGTGCGCACTTTCACCACGCCCGTGCTGGACCTGATCGAGGAGCGCATGCGCGACATCGCCGTGCACACGGCCGCCGCCTTTGGCGCGGAAGTCGATTTCCACTTCAAGCGCAACTATCCGCCGCTGGTCAACCACGCGAAAGAAACGGCGTTTGCCGTCGACGTCATGAAAAGCGTGGTGGGCGCGGACAAGGTCAACGCCAATGTCGAGCCCACCATGGGGGCGGAGGATTTCGCTTTCTTCCTGCAAGAAAAAGCCGGCTGCTACATTTTCATCGGCAACGGTGATGGCGAGCACCGCGATGGCGGTCACGGCCTGGGGCCGTGCGTCTTGCACAACGGCAGCTACGATTTCAACGATAACTTGCTGCCGATCGGTGCCAGCTTCTGGGTCAAGCTGGTCGAAGCGAGCCTGCCCGTCGCGTAATTCAGCTCAGTTGATCGGGACCGCTGCCCAGGCGCTGGCCCGGATTCAGCGCTTCCAGGGCCAGCAGGGCGGCCGCGTGATCGGCCGTCGGGTGCGTGGCGGCCAGGGTTTCATAGCGCTGCGTCACCAATTGCGTCACCGGCAAGGTGACGTGGGCCGCTTCGGCCGCCGCCAGGATGTTGTGCATATCCTTGATCTGGCTTTTCACCTGGCCACCGGCCACAAAGTTCCGCTCCAGCATGCGCTGGCCATGCACCTCTAAAATCTTGCTCTCGGCAAAACCGCCACGGATGGCGGCGCGCACGGCGGCCGCATCTGCTCCCGCAGCCTGGGCCAGCAGCAAGGCTTCGGCGACGATATTCAAGGTCGCGCCGACGATCAACTGGTTGCACAGCTTGGCCACCTGGCCACTACCGGGCGGCCCCACCAGAGTCGGGCTGCCCATGGCCGCCAGAATCGCTTCGACACGGGCGTAATCGCCGGCACTGGCGCCGGCCATGATGGCCAGGGTACCCGCCTGCGCCCCGCCAACCCCGCCGGACACGGGCGCATCGACGAAAGCATGGCCGGCAGCCTGCAAGATGGCATGAAATTGCTGGGCTTCCGATTGCCTGGTGGAGCTCATGTCGATCCAGACAGCTCCTGGGCGCAAGGCCGGCAACGCGTCCTGCAGCACCTGCGCCACGATGGGGCCGGCTTCCAGCATCGAGATGACCACGTCGGCACCATTGACGGCCTGCGCGATGGAAATGGCTGGCTGCGCCCCTGCCGCACGCAGTAATTGGGCCTTGCTGTGCGTGCGATTCCAAATTGTGACAAAATATCCAGCGCGCAGCAGGCACCGGACCATCGGCCCTCCCATTAGGCCTATACCGAGAAATGCGATTTTTGTAGAAAATGTCAATTGAACCTCTGAGATCAAACAGGTGGCGGGAGCGATGTGCAAGACTAGGTGTCTGCGCAAACAAGACAAGCCTGACGGCCAATTTTACGATGAAAGCCTCTATGTCCTTCAAGAAGAATATCCTTAAATCCATCGCTGCCCTTACCGCGCTGATGGCAGCCAATGCCGGCTTTGCCGCCGACGACAAACTGATCGACTCCGTCTACGGCGAGTATGCCAAGGGCGTCAAAGTACAGATGGTGCGTGCCGGCGTAACCTCGAACTGGGATAAAGCCTGGTTCGTATCGAATGGCACGCAACTGAGCGGTTACTGGGATGCCAGCATCGGCGGCTGGGATGCCAAGAGCTATCAGAATGTCCCTGGTCAGCATCAAAAGCTGTGGGACCTGGGCTTTACCCCCGTGTTCCGTTTTGAAAATACGAACAAGCTGGGTTTTTATGCGGAAGCCGGCATCGGCGTGCACATGCTGTCGAAACTGTACAACAACGACGATGACCGCCTGTCGACCCACTTCCAGTTCGGCGACCACATCGGCGTTGGCTATATCTTCAATAACAAATGGGAAGTCGCTGCGAAAATCCAGCATTTCTCGAACGGCGGCTACAAGAAACCAAATAGCGGCGTCAATTACATGAACGTCAAAGTCGCTTACCATTTTTAATCAATGGTGATAAATGACAAAGGCAGCGCGCAGCGCTGCTTTTTTTTCGTCTTTTGTATGGTTTGGCTACCCTGGCCGGCTGGCGTAGTTGTCGGATTACGCGCGGCCTTGCCGCGCTAATCCGACCTACCCG